>Ga0222712_10001051_pt1 | contig 35434 bp, 33 predicted proteins | sample C33_657DmetaG_FD_165043 | JGI IMG/M metagenome (GOLD analysis project Ga0222712, IMG submission 165043) | Estuarine water microbial communities from San Francisco Bay, California, United States - C33_657D | ecosystem: Environmental > Aquatic > Marine > Unclassified | place: USA: California...
TCGGCATAGCCCACGGCACCAGTGACGCCATCTGGCAGGAATTCGAGCAGGCCTATCTGCAGCGCTACAGCTTCCTGATGCAGGACCGTCAGCTGGTCATCGATTCCGTTACCGTCGAAGCCATCGGCCAGACCGATCATCAACTCGCACCCGCCATTGCAGCCGGAAAAACGATACCCGCGATGCAGGTGCCGATGTATTGCGAAGGCGCCTGGCGTGAAGTCCATGCACATCACCGTGCCGCGTTGTCAGCGGGAACACGCATCCCCGGCCCCGCCATCATCACCGATGCCAATGCCACCACGGTCATTGAACCGGGCTGGCAGGCCGAAGTGGCCGTCGAAGGCCATCTGCTGCTCACACGCACAAACCCGAAGAAGCCCGAGCACGCCGGCTCGCAGGTGGATCCCGTGCGGCTGGAGGTGTTCAACAATCTTTACATGTCGATCGCAGAACAAATGGGCGCAACACTGGCCAATACTGCGCATTCGGTCAACATCAAGGAGCGACTGGACTTCTCCTGTGCGCTGTTTGACGGCGATGGCAATCTGATCGCCAACGCCCCGCATATGCCCGTGCACCTGGGCTCGATGGGGGCAAGCGTCCGCGCCGTCATTGACGCCAACCGGGGGCGGATGGCACCGGGTGACGCCTGGATGCTCAACGATCCCTACGCCGGCGGCACCCATCTGCCGGACATCACGGTGATCACTCCGGTCTTCGATGCCGAAGGTCGCAAGGTACTGTTCTATACCGGATCGCGCGGTCACCACGCCGACGTCGGCGGCATCACCCCCGGCTCGATGCCGCCGGACAGCCGCCACATCGACGAGGAAGGCGTACTGATTTCGAATTTCCTGCTGGTGCAGAACGGAAAATTCCGCGAAACCGAAACCCGGGAACTGTTTTCCTCGACCCGGCACCCTGCACGCAATATCGACCAGAACATTGCCGATCTGCGCGCGATGATTGCGGCCAACCATAAGGGCGCGATGGAACTGGAACGCATGATCGGGCAGTTCGGCCTCGACGTCGTCCAGGCTTATATGCACCATGTGCAGGACAACGCTGAAGCCGCGGTACGGCGCGTCATCGACCGCCTGCATGACAGCAATTTCAGTTACGAAATGGATCACGGTGCGGTGATCCGAGTGGCCATCCGCGTCGACACTGCCAATCGCAGCGCCATCATCGACTTTACCGGCACTTCGCCGCAGGGCAATGACAATTTCAACGCACCACTGGCCGTCACGCTCGCTGCCGTGCTTTATGTGTTCCGCTCCCTGGTCGATGATGACATTCCGCTCAATGCCGGCTGCCTGCGCCCGCTCGAGATCATTGTGCCGCCAGGCACCCTGCTCAATCCGCAACATCCCGCCGCAGTCGTAGCCGGCAATGTCGAAACTTCGCAGTGCGTCACCGACGCGCTTTATGGCGCCCTCGGCGTGATGGGCGCTTCGCAGGGCACGATGAACAATTTCACCTTCGGCAATGCCCGGCATCAGTACTACGAAACCATTGCCGGCGGTTCCGGTGCCGGGGATGGCTTTGACGGCACGTCCTGCGTGCAAACCCATATGACCAATTCGCGTCTCACCGATCCTGAGGTGCTGGAATGGCGTTACCCGGTGCGGCTCGACAGTTTTGCGATACGCCACAACAGTGGCGGTGCCGGTCGCTGGTGCGGTGGCGACGGCGCGATCCGCCGCATGCGTTTTCTTGAACCCATGACTGCCGCCATTCTCTCAGGCCACCGTCGCGTGCCGCCCTACGGCATGAACGGCGGCAGCCCCGGACGCACCGGGCGCAATGCCGTCGAACGCGCCGACGGCCGCGTGATCGAACTCGACGCCTGCGCCAGCGTGGAAATGAAGCCAGATGACATTTTCATTATCGAAACCCCGGGCGGCGGCGGATACGGCCCGGTAAAATAGCGTCCGAACTGACTACACCATTCGCTCAAAACTCATAAAATTTATTCAATAAAAACATATATTTAGGAATCATCATGGCCCGAGTACCACTGCTTGGCGAGGAGCGCAGCGATCTCGCCCCCTTCATCGCACGCGTCAAAGCCGAACGCGGCAAGCTGATCAACCTCTATCGCGTGCTGATGAACAGTCCGACCGTGGCTGCGGGCTGGCTCGATTTCAACAGCATCATCCGTTACAAGACTTCGCTCGATGCCGCGCTGCGTGAAATGATCATCCTGCGCGTGTCCCTGCTCAACGGCGCCGAATACCAGGCGCGCATCCACGGTAGCGGCCATGCACTGAAGGCCGGCGTGACGCCGGAACAGGTTGCCGCGCTGGGTGATGCGCAACCGGAAGGCGGGCTGTTCACGCCGGCGCAGCGTGCTGCACTGGACTGGACCGACGCGATAACCCGTCAGATTGAGGTTCCCGATGTACTGCATGTAGAACTCAAAAAACATTTCAACGACCAGGCCGTTGTCGAAATCAGCGTGCTCGCCGGCGCTTACAACATGCATACCCGCGTCGCACGCGCGCTGCGTATCGAACCCGAACAGAAATCATGAAAAAAGCGCAGCCCGTTCTGGTCGTTGAAAACGACCCCTTTCTGCGCCTGCTCGGTGTCATCCTCGATCCCGAACATACCGATCCGCAACGCATCGCCGCCTTCAGCGATTTTTTTGCTCACGATCTGCCGGACTTCAACGGCTGGCTGACCCAGCTGCGCGGCCGGCTGAAAAAACTTTACCCGGCAACCGTACATCTGGTCGATGACGAGGCCGCGTTGCGCAAACACCTGCCGGACGCCGACATCGCGGTCATTGAATCCCTGCGTGTCGGCCCCGCCGAACTCGTTCTGGCACCGCGTCTGCGCGCCGTTCAGAAATACGGCGCCATCGCCAGCAGCATCGATGAACCCGCCTGCGCCGCACGACAGATTGCCGTGCTGAAACTGCGGCGCCGCGCCAATATCGCCTGCGCCGAACATGCCATCGCGATGATCCTCGGCCTGTCGCGCCAGTTGCATCGCGTCATCAACCGCATCAGCACCCAGTCATTGCAGGCAGCAGGATTCTCGCCGCGCACCTATGACCGCCGGCACACTGCCAATTCGAACTGGGCTCGTGTCCCGGGCATCACCCTGCTCCACGGCACGACGCTGGGCATCGTCGGCATGGGCGAAATCGGCCGAGAAGTCGCACTGCGCGCGACGGGCTTCGGCATGAATATCCTCTACCACCAGCGGACACGCATGCCGCAGGCAATGGAGACCGAATACCACGCCCATTACGCCGAACTCGACACGCTTCTGGAAACCTGTGACTGGGTGGTGATCTGCCTGCCCGGCAACGACAACACCCGCCATCTGTTCAATGCGCGGCGTCTGGCGCAGATGAAACCCGGCGCGCGTCTGATCAATATCTCGCGCGCGGAAATCGTCGACCGTGAAGCCGTCCTCGGCGCGCTGCGCTCCGGCCGTCTTGGCGGTTTTGCGCTGGACCCACTGCACGAAGCGCCCGGCCGCGATGACGATGAACTGCTGCAGTTTGAAAACGTACTGCTGACCCCGCATATCGCCGCCCAGCCGCGGTTCAATGCACTCAATGACATTGCAGACCTGATTACCGGACTCGAGGAACAACTGAAATGATCGCCGCCCAACTCACACTTTGCGCCGCATTGATCACCGCCGGCTTTGCCGCACAGGCCGCCGATAACTGGCCGTCACGGCCGATCCGCATGATCGCGCCCTTTCCCGCAGGCAGTTCAGTCGATGCCGCCGCACGGGTGATCACACCGCGCGTCGGCGAAACCCTTGGACAATCCATCGTCATCGATAACCGTGCCGGCGCTGCTGGCGCCATCGGTGCCGAACTGGGGGCGCGCGCCGCGCCTGACGGTTACACCATTTCCGGCGGCACCACCAGCACGCACGCGCTGTCGAAAGCCTTGAACCCACACCTCGGCTATGACCCGGAAAAGGATTTCGCGCCAATCACCATGTTCGGACACCTGCCGTATATCCTCGCTGTACACCCCGGCGTTCCAGCGAATAACCTGCAGGAGCTGATTGCGCTTGCCAAAGCCAAGCCGGGACTGATCCGTTACACCACCGTCGGCAATGCCAGCATGGCGCGTTTGGGCGGTGAACTGCTGTCCAATCTCACCGGCACGCAACTCACGCCGATTTCCTACAAGAGTTCTGCACAATCCGTGCTTGACACCCTGGCCGGACGCATCGAATTGCAGTTCGGCACCATGGCGCCGGTATTGCCGCATGTACGTGCCGGCAAGCTGCGTGCGCTGGCGGTCAGCAGCAGCACTCGCGCACCCGCATTGCCGGATGTGCCCACCGTGCAGGAAGCGGGTATCAGGAATTTCGAAGTAACTTTATGGGTTGCGGTTTTTGCGCCAGCCAAAACACCCCGGCCCATCGTCGATCGCCTGAACCGCGAGTTCGTCGCGGCCATCGCCGTGCCGCAGATCAGAGATGCGCTGATCACCCAGGGACTGCAGCCGGAAACGACCACACCCGCGGCATTTTCCCGCTATCTGTCTGCCGAGATCACCAAATGGCGCGATGTGGCGCGTAAGGCCAATCTGAAACCGGAGTAAACGGGACTGGAGAAACGGGACCGGAGAAACGGGCCGAGCGACGCCGTATTGCGCCTTTTAAAGTGCAGACCGCAGTTTCGCCGCGAGCCCTGTGCCGCTGAGGTAGGCGCCTTCGATGCGCCCATCAGCACACCAGTCACCGCAGGCGCCGATCCGCCGGCCGGCATGCCAGAAGCTGCCCGCGTTCAAACCGCGGGACAGCGCAAAGCGCCAGCGATGCGCACGGAACTCAACAGCTTCGGCATCAAAACCTGCCGCCGCACAAAAGGCATCCATCAGCAGCGGCGCCACCGTCTCCGCACTGTTTTCCAGATGCGCCTTCGACCACTCGGCATTCGCGTGCAGCACCCAACGCTCACCCGGCACGCGCCCCGGCCGTGAGGCATCGCGCATCACCCAGCCGATCACATCACTCTCGACAAATGCCGCGTCAAATTCCAGCGGAAGCGGCGCCTCATAACGAACCATCGCAGCCCAACAGGGTTCATGCCCGCCTTGTCGAAGCTGCACTGCCAGATCGGGAACAGCCACACACAATGGTGATGCCTGCGCCGCCGGAATCGCCAGCACCACTGCATCAAATCCCGAATCGCCGCCCTCTTCCCAGGACAGCCGCCATCCGGATTCACCCGGAGTGACCGCAGTGATCTGACACTCAAAATCGATTTCCAGATCTGCGGACAATGCGCGACAAACGGCAGTCATGCCCGGTGTTGCGACATAACGCTGCTCTGGATGTGACAGCGGGATTACCTCGCCCTGCTCCAGCCGAACAATGCGGCCGGCATAAGGCGCAACAAGGCCCTGCGCCAGCCACTGGTCCACAGCCGCACGGAACAGGGGATCACGCGCCGTGAAATACTGAGCACCATGGTCGTAGCTGCCGTGATCGGTACGCCGGGTCTACATGCGCCCGCCGGCACCGCGGCTTTTTTCAAACACACGCACCGCATGTCCTGCATTACGCAGCGACCGGGCGCAGGCCAGCCCTGCAATGCCGGCACCCACCACCGCAATACGCACCATCACTCGGCCTTTCCACGACTGATTGCATCACCGGCATGTTTATCATCTGGACGGGGCCCTTGAGTCAGACCCGGATCCATCCCCATCAGGCGCAGCGCCCACGCCGACAGAAAACCGAGCACCAGGGGCCACCATTCATTCATCATCACAGCCAGTCCGGCGGCTACCAGATAGGTCATTGCCAGCAGCAGAGCACCTGAATGACGGTTACGCCACCAGGTGAAGACCAGCGCCGCAGCCAACAGCGCGAACACTGCGGCAATCACATAAATCACGATTTCCATTGCCAATAACCGTCAATAACCGGACCAAGACTGTTGAAAGGCTTCGAGGGTAGCATCAATTTTTCGATGCCGTCAGCGCTCTATAATGCATGACCCATTTGACACGGATCACCATGAAATCCGGAAGCCCGAAACAGGTTCTGACAACCTGCTGCGCCGCACACACCCTGCACGACGGATTGTCGGATCTGACCTATGTGCTGCTGCCGCTGCTGGCGCAGACTTTCGGCCTGACGCTGGCCCAGGTCGGCATGATCCGCGCTGCACACCGAACGGCAATGGCCGCCTTCCAGATCCCGGCAGGGCTTGTTGCGGAGCGTTTCGGTGAACGCAATCTGCTGGCCATCGGCACGGCATTGGCCGGAGCCGCCTTCGTCGGCCTGGGATTTGCGAACGGATTCTGGATGATTCTGGTCGCACTGTTTTTTGCCGGCATGGGCTCAGCCGTGCAACACCCGCTGTGCTCGACCATCATTTCAAATGCCTATCCGGAAGCCGGTCGCCGCACGGCGCTGGGCACTTACAACCTGTTCGGTGACGTCGGCAAATTCGCCTTCGGCGGACTGCTGAGCCTGTTGCTGATGGCCGGCCTGCCCTGGCAGGGTCCGGTAGTGGCCTACGGCTTCATCGGGTTGATCATCGCCGGTCTCGCCTGCTTCTGGCTGTCCGATTCACGCACCGCATCCCCGAATGAACAGGCAACCGCCGTCAAAGGATGGGGCATCCGCAACCGCCGCGGCTTCATCGCACTGTGCCTGATTGAAATCATCGACAGCAGCACGCGCGTCGGCTTCCTGACGCTGATTGCCTTCCTGCTGATCGACAAGGGCCTGTCCACCGGCTGGGCCACGCTGGCCGTACCACTGATTCTCGTTGGCGGCATGGCCGGCAAACTCGCCTGCGGCATGCTGGCCGAACGCGTCGGCATCATCCGCACCATCATCATCACCGAAGTGGTCACCGGTATCGGCATCTTCGCCGCAGTCGCGCTGCCCGGCGTGGCAGCGGCCTTACTGTTGCCGCTGCTCGGCGTGGCACTGCAGGGCACATCATCCGTGTTGTATGCCACCATCGGTGACCTTGTCGAGCGCGAGCGTCTGCCGCGGACATTCGGCCTGTTCTACACACTCGGATCACTGTGCGGCATCGCTGCGCCGCTGGGTTATGGCCTCATCGGCGATCATCTCGGGGTCAGCAATGCCATCGCGATGATGGGCATCGCCATTTTCCTGACGCTGCCGCTATGCGCCATTCTTCGTCCCAGCATCAGCGCCGAACCGATTAAAATCTGAACTTCAAAAGAGGAGCTTCAACATGACCAAACAACGCATCAGCTACGTTCCACTCGACAAAATGACGCCGGAAATGCGCGCGGAGATGGAACGCTGCGCGATAGAGGGAACGCCGCGTCCGGAAAGCACGGCAGTGCGCGCGCATGTGCCCGCCTGTTTCTGGTTCTTTGCCGATTCCTGGAACAACGTATTCCGCAACGGCATCCTCGATCATGCAATCAAGGAAGTCTGCAGGCTTTATGTGTCGCGCTCGGTAGTTTGCGAATTCTGCGGCAATCAGCGCTCGATCAAAGGCCAGCAGGCCGGACTGCAGGAAGCACAGGTCGATGACCTGATGAATTTCGAAAAATCGCCCAACTACAATGAACGCCAGAAAGCCGCGCTCGCCTACGCCGAAGCCATCGTCTGGCGCACTGAAACCGATGACGCGTTCTGGCAACGCATGCACCGCCATTTCAACGAACCGGAACTGGTCGAACTCGGTTGCGCCATCGGCCTCACCTTCGGCCAGCAGAGTTGGCTGCGCCTGCTCAACATTGATCATCACCAGGTGATGGCCGGCACCACGGCCTCGATGGCTCCGGGCTTCGAAACGGCAGAGGCTTTGGCCAAAACCAAGGCAGCCCCCGAATACTGGGCACGGAAATCGGCCACCCAATCCCGGGCCTGACCATCCGGGCCTGCGCCGAGTAAAAATAATTAAGTAATTGTTTTAATTAATAAATATTTAATCCACCCCGTGAAGCAAGATACCCACCAAGGAAAAGGCATGCTGGATCTCAAAGGCAAGGTTGCATTCGTCACCGGTGCAGGCTCCATCGGCGCGGGCTGGGGTAACGGCAAGGCCACCGCCGTATTGCTGGCCCGTCAGGGTGCCAAGGTTTTCGGCACCGATATCAATCCGGCCGCCGTCGAAGAAACCCGCGCCATCATCGCCAAGGAAGGCGGCGTCTGCTTCACCACCACCTGCGACATGACCGACTCCGATTCGGTCAAAAAGTCCGTCGACGCCTGCATTGAGCGTTTCGGCCGCATTGATATCCTGATCAACAATGTCGGCGGCTCGGCGCCCGGTGATCCGGTCAGCATGAGCGAGGAAGTCTGGGATCGCCAACTGGATCACAATCTGAAAACCGCCTTCCTCGGCTGCAAACACGTGCTGCCGATTATGGAAAAACAGGGCAGCGGCGCCATCGTCAATATTTCTTCAGTCGCGGGTTTTGCCCATCAGGTCGATGGCCGTGTCCATGTCGCCTACAGCACGACGAAATCCGGCCTCGTTGGGTTTACCCGTTCCACGGCCATTGCCTATGTCAAAAAGGGCATCCGCTGCAATCTGGTGATCGTCGGCACCATGCACACGCCGCTGGTCGAGGAACGGTTGGTAAAGCAACTCGGCCCGGAAGCCGGCGCCAACCTCGTCGCCAAGCGCCATGCCGCGGTGCCAATCGGTCGCATGGGCGATGCCTGGGATACCGCGCATGCCGTGCTGTTCCTGGCATCGGACGAAGCGCGCTACATCACCGCAACCCACCTTGTGGTTGACGGCGGATTGACGGCCGCCCGACCGGGATGATGGATTGCAGCCAATAAAAACGGGCGCCGCGGCGCCCGTTTTTATTGAACAGTCCGCTTTTACAACATCAAACTCAGGCCGCCTTTTGCTTGCCGCTGGCAACGACGCCCGGTACACGCGAGGCACGTACCAGCACCTGGCCTTCGAACATGCGGCGCTGTGTGCGGTAAAACGCGCCCTGCTCGGCATGCCAGACACCGCCGCTCTGCCTGACCGTCGCGGCAACCGTCAAAATGCCTGAAGGCATGCCGATACGAACCGGTGCTTCCGCCTGAAGTCCTTTGCGCAGCACTTCGTTGACCACCGAACCCTCCAGGCGCGAGGCCACGGCCATGCACAGCGACACGGTCAGCGGCAATGCGCGGTGCGTCTGCCCGTTGGAAATGACCCGACCGGTGAGATCAACGTCGTTTGCTGAAATGGCCTCGCCGGACAGCAGCTTTGCATCCTGCACCGGCGACACGAAGCCGATGAAAGGAATCGATTTCTTTTTTGCTGCTTCTTCGGCATTTGCTGCAATCCCCATCGCCACTGAACCCGCGATGCGGATCGCCGACAGCTTCTGCATCACGGCAGCATCGGCATCCAGCTGCTCGGGCAGCTCGGTGCCGGTCAGGCCGATATCCCTGGCATTGATCCATACCGTCGCATTAGCCGCATCGACCAACGAGGCGCGGATCTTGCCGAGGCCCGGTACGTCCAGGGTATCCACCACATTGCCGGTTGGTAGCAGCTTGCCGGTGGTGGCGCCACCCGGATCGCGGAACTCCAGTTTCACCGGGGATCCGGTGCCCGATACGCCGGGGATCGCGAGATCGCCGTCAACCGCGGCAAGCCCCTCATCGACGCTGAACAGCGCATGAATGATTTTTTTGGTGTTGGTATTGTGGATGCGCACCAGTGCTTCACGCCCGGACACCTTGACCATGCCTTCATCGACAGCAAACGGCCCCATCGCTGATGACATATTGCCGCAGTTGGCACCGTAATCGACCTTGGCCTCCTTCACCTGCACCTGTGCGAAGGTGTAATCGATGTCGGCATCCGGCCGTGTGGATGGTCCCACGATGCAGACCTTGGACAGGGAAGACACGCCGCCGCCCATGCCGTCGAGCTGGCGGCCGTTGGGATCGGGGCTGCCGATCGCCGCAAGGAAAATCTCGTCCCACAGCGCACGGTCCTGCGGCAGGTCCTTTTGGTTGAACACGACGGCATTGCTGGTGCCGCCGCGCATGAATACGGCCGGTAACTTGAGTTGCTTCATAGTGGTCTCCTGATATTGCTCGCCTGCACTGCTTGTCTGCACTGTTCGCCTGATTCAAACGGAGCCAGGCATCTCCAGATAATTCCGTCCCAAACCGGCGATACGACCACAGCCGATCAATGCCATCACGCGGTCGGTTTCGCTGCGCATGATTTCCAGCGCTCGCGCCACACCTTCCTCACCGCCGGCTGAAGCGCCATACAACGTTGCCCGGCCGAAAAACACAAAATCGGCACCCAGCGCCAGCGCCTTCACGATATCAGCGCCGCGACGCACGCCGCTGTCAAACAATACGGCCATTTTGCCACCGACTGCTTCGACGATTTCAGGGAGTGCGTCGATGGCCGCACGTGCGCCATCCAGCTGTCTGCCGCCGTGATTGGACACCACCACGCCGTCCGCACCGTTCGCCAGCGCCAGGAGCGCATCCTCGGCGACGAGAATGCCCTTGACCAGCAGCTTATGCGGCCAGATCGTCCGCAGCCAGGCGATGTCGCTCCAGTCCAGCGCATCGCGGCGCGCGCGGAAGGCCGATAGATCCTTGGCTACGATACGCCCACCCTCCTCGCTGTCGACATTGCGGAAGCGGGGAATGCCGTCGCTCAACAAGGTTTTCAGAAATACCTGAGTCAGCCAGCGTGGATGCAGCAAACCATCCGCCACGTTACGGGCATTGATGCGAAAGGGAATGGCAAAACCGTTGCGCAGGTTGTATTCACGATTTGCCCCGACCGGCACATCGGTGGTTACCACCAGCGCTTCGAAACCCGCCGCCAGTGCGCGTTTAACCAACCGTTCCGCGGCATCCCGGTCCTTGGACATATACAGCTGAAACCATTTATGGCCGGCTGCCTCCCGTGCCACTCGTTCCATCGCCACAAACGATGCGGTCGACAATACAAACGGCACGCCGGCCGCGGCAGCTGCGCGCGCAAGCGCGACATCGGCGTCATGACAATACAGTCCGGCCGCCCCCGTGGGAGCGATGCCAAAGGGTGCCGTATAGGTATTGCCGAAAAGGCTGTGCTGTAGCGAACGTTCTGAGACATCCACCAGCGTGCGCGGACGAAAGGCGATGCGCTCGAGCGCTTTGCGGTTCGCCGCCATCGTGAGGTCATCCTCGGCGCCGCGCTCCAGATAATCCCAGGCCACCCTGGGCAGGCGGCGCTGCGCCATCCGGCGCAGGTCATCAATATTGTAGGCGTCGCTCAGACCCATTTGAAGTTCACGATACGGATTAATTGACTGAAGCTGTCGAATCAAGAACAGTCGCCGGTGAAATTTTTATCACGGACTGCGGTATTCTACTGTCATTCACAAAATGCAGCCTGCCGGAGCGGTCCGGGAGTCACTGATTAATACCACCCGCACAGGAATCCACAATATGACAAGACGTGCCGCATCTAACCCCGCCAAACATCGCAACGCCGGCTCCCGCACGGCAGCACGCGCCGCCCGCGGTATCAGCCCTGAAGAATGGCGCGCACGCGTTGAACTGGCAGCCGCCTACCGTCTGACGGCACTGATGGGCTGGACCGACATGCTGGGCACCCATATTTCCTGTCGCGTACCGGGCACCCACGATCAGTTTCTGATCAATCCCTATGGCCTGCTGTTTGAGGAAATGACCGCCTCGGATCTGATCAAGTGCGACGTTGATGGCAACAAGCTGTCGGAATCACCCTATGAGGTGAATTCCGCGGGCTTCACCATTCACAGCGCCATCCACATGAATTGCTCCGGCGCCGACGCTGTCATGCATTGCCATACGCAGTACGGTGTTGCCGTGGCCTCGCAGAAAGACGGCCTGCTGCCTCTGACGCAAATGGCACTGACCGCGCTGTCGCAAGTGCGCTATCACGATTTCGAAGGCGTCGCCGAAGATCTCAATGAACGTGAGCGCCTGGTCAAGGATCTCGGTGACGGCGGCATGCTTATCCTGCGCAATCACGGCACGCTGAGCGTCGGCACCAGCATCGGCGAAATGTTCGCCCGCATGTTCCGTCTGGAACGGGCCTGTAAAATGCAGATCACCGCAATGACCGGCGGCGCCGCTTTGAACCTGCTGCCGGACGAGGTGGTGAAACATACGATCGATCAGGGACAGTTCATCTACGGTCCCGGAGGACGCGGCGCCGGCGGCAAGCTGATGTGGGCGGCCCTGATGCGCAAACTGGATCGGGAATCACCGGGTTACGCATCCTGACCACGCTTCATCACCCGGGGGTACGGCTGCAGCAACCAGCAGCCGTACCCCCGTCTTTTTGGCGAATACCGATTTGAAACCGATCACCCTAATCACCCTGCTCACGCTGGCCATGCAGGGCGGCCACATGGGCAGCCGGGTGGTCGCCTCCCTGCTCGCACTGAACCTCGGCGCCGGCCCGATGCTGATCGGCGTGCTGATTGCCGCCTACTCGATATTCCAGTTGGCCTTTGCGCTGGTGGTCGGGCGCATCTCCGACCGCTACGGATCACGACGACCCATGCTCGGCGGCGCCATTGCCTTCGGCTGCGGCTTGATCATTCCGGCGGTTTCGCCCACCCTTCCGGCGCTGTTCATCTCCGCACCGCTGATCGGCATCGGTTTCGTGTTTTTCAACGTCGCCGCACAAAATCTGGCCGGCACACTGGGCAATGCCCAAGAGCGCACGCGGAATTTCTCGACAATGAGCCTGGGCTATTCCAGCGGCCACATGATCGGCCCGGTGCTCGCCGGCATCATGATTGACCGCCATGGTTTCGGCGCCGCCTATATTGCCTTTGCACTAATGACTCTGGCAGCGATACTCGCGCTCGCTCTAACCCGTCAGCTGGGTGCCCATGGCGCACGCAGCGAACCGGCGTCGAGCAGCGCCTTTGACCTGATGCGACTACCGTCGCTGCGCCGGATGATCATCGTCAGCGGCCTGGTCACCACCGGCTGGGATCTCTACACCTTCTATGTGCCGATTTACGGCCATTCAATCGGCCTCTCCGCTTCCACCATCGGCACCATCCTTGGCGCCTTTGCGGCCGCCAGTTTTATTGTCCGTGTCGCGCTGCCCGTGCTGACAAAACGTTTCAGCGTCGAAACCGTGCTCGCCGCGGCGATGTGCCTGGCAGCGCTGCTGTTCCTGCCCTTCACCTTCATCACTTTTGTGCCGGCATTGCTGGCGCTGTCTTTCGGCATTGGCCTGACTCTCGGCGTCAGCCAACCGCTGACCCTGAATCTGACCTATAACCGCTCACCGGCGGGCCGCTCCGGAGAGGTCACCGGCCTGCGGCTGACCATCAACAACATCACCCATATCGCCGTCCCGCTTGCCGCCGGCTCGATCGGCGCCCTGCTCGGCATTGCCCCGGTATTCTGGGCCAGCGCCGGCATCCTGCTGGTCAGCGGCTATCTGTCGCATATCGACCGGTACGACCAATAAAAAACGCCGCCTGCGGTTGCCCGCAAGCGGCGCACTTCAGCGGGCTAATGCTTATTTGAGGGAGATGCCCGCAGCCTTGACGACCTTGCCGTATTTCTCCAACTCGGTCTTCATCAGGGTATTCATTTCCGCCGGGGTATTGGTCACCGCGCTGGCGCCGTTCTTCTCGAATTGTGCCTTCATCTCCGGATTGCTGGCGATATCGGTCAGTTCCTTCTGCAGGCGCGTCAGGATCGGCTTCGGCGTGCCCTTGGGTGCAAAAAAGCCCAGCCACAGCGAAACCTCAAATCCCGGGAAACCGGACTCGGCAACTGTCGGCACATTGGGCAGCGCCGGAGAACGCTGCGCCGTTCCGACTGCGATTGCACGCAGGCGACCGGCCTGAGCATGCGGCAGAACCGCCGGCATGCTACCGAACAACGCCTGCACCTGACCGCCCAGGGTTGCCGCGCCTGCGGGACCGTTGCCGTTGTAGGGCACATGCACCACATCAATGCCTGCAGCGCGATTGAGCATCTCCATCGCCAGCTGCGTTGTCGACCCGGTACCGGCCGAAGCGTAGTTCAGTTTGCCCGGCTGCGATTTCGCCAAGGCGATGAATTCCTTCAGATTGTTTGCCTTGACGCCCGGGTGCAGCACCAGCAGGTACGGGGTCGAAGCCACCAGAGTGATCGGATCAAAATCCTTGACCGGGTCATAGTTGACCTTGGCATAAGCAGCAGGCGCAATGACGTGAGTGCTGGTCGTGCCCATGGTCAGGGTATGTCCATCCGGGGCCGCACGCGCAGCGATTTCGGTGCCGATGGTGCCGCCGGCGCCGCCGCGATTGTCGACGATGACCTGCTGACCCAGCTTTTCGCCCAGACGTTGCGCAACCAGACGCGCAATGATATCGGTCGAACCGCCAGCGGGAAACGCCACGATCAGCCTGATCGGCTTGGTCGGATAGTTCTGCGCCATTGTGGTCATCGGTGCCGCAAGAACGGCAGCGGCAACCAGACCGGCAACCAGTGTTTTCATTTTATATTTAGTTTGCATTTTTCTTCTCCTCAAAAAAAAGCACGCGGCAAGATGCCGCGTGCTTTGACTTTCTAACAACTGAAACCTTCTGGAACTACCCGGTTACAGCGCTTCCGAGTCAGCCACAGCTTCCTCACGTTTCTTGCGGAACGAAGGAACAATCATGAACGCCAGCAACAGCGCGGTGGCCACCAGGAAAGCGGCGCTGATCGGTCGGGTGATGAACACCGTCGGATCACCACGCGAAATCAGCAGCGCGCGACGCAGGTTTTCCTCCATCAGCGGTCCGAGCACGAACGCCAGAATCAGCGGTGCCGGTTCGCATTTCAGCTTGATGAAGATATAACCCAGAACGCCGAACAGGATCGTCATGTAGATGTCGAGGTCCAGGTTGTTCACGCTGTAAACACCGATGGCCATGAACACCATGATCGCCGGGAACAGGAAACGGTAAGGCACCTTGAGCAATTTGATCCACAGACCAACCAGCGGCAGGTTAAGGATCACCAGCATGGCGTTACCGATCCACATACTCGCGATCAGGCCCCAGAACAGATCGGGACGCTGGGTCATCACCTGCGGGCCGGGAGCAATACCCTGAATCGTCAGCGCACCAAGAAGCAGCGCCATCGTTGCACCGTGGGGGATGCCCAGGGTCAGCGTGGTGATGAACGCACACTGCACCGCGGCGTTGTTCGCCGATTCCGGAGCAGCAACACCTTCAATGGCGCCCTTGCCGAAACGTGAGGGATCCTTCGCCAGCTTCTTCTCGACCGCATAGGCCGAGAACGCACTGATCGTCGGTCCACCGCCGGGCAGTGTGCCGAAGAACGCGCCGACTGCCGTGCCGCGGACAATCGCGCCGAAAGCGGCTTTCATGTCTGCAGCAGTGGGCATCAGGCCGGTGATCTTCTGGTTCAGAATGTCACGGCTCGCGGTATCAGCCTTGTCCTGCAGGTTGCACAGAATCTCGGCAAAACCGAACAGGCCCATCGCAACCACCACGAAGCTCAGGCCGTCAGCCAGACCGGAGGCGCCGAAGGTGAAGCGCGACATGCCCGAGTTGACGTCCGTGCCGACAATGCCGACCAGCAGGCCGAGCACGATCATGCAGATCGTTTTGAGCATCGAACCGTGGGCCAGCACAGCCGCAGCAATCAGCGCCATGACCATCAACGAGAAGTATTCTGGGGCACCGAACTTCAGCGCGATTTCAGCCAGGGGCGGTCCGAGCAGTGCAACCAGGATCGTGCCGACAGTGCCGGCAAAGAACGAACCGATCGCCGCAATCGCCAGCGCGGGGCCTGCACGGCCCTGACGCGCCATCGCATAACCGTCCATACAGGTGACCACCGAGGCCGATTCGCCTGGCAGGTTCACCAGAATGGCCGTTGTCGAACCACCATACTGCGTGCCGTAGTAAATACCGGACAGCATGATGATCGCGCCGACCGCATCCAGGTTGAACGTCAGCGGCAACAGCATCGCCACCGCGGCAACCGGACCGATACCGGGAAGAACGCCGATCAGCGTGCCAACGAGTACGCCGATGAAGCAGTAAAACAGATTGATTGGCGACACGGCTGTCGAGAAGCCCAGCGCCAGATTCGAGATGATGTCAGCGTCCATGTTATCTCCACCAGAACAGCGGGAACGGCAGGTCGATGCCGTAAATGAAAATGCCGACAGCGCCAGCGATCAGCACGACGCTCATCACAAGTACCTCGACAATCTTGAAGGTCTGGCCGGCTGCAGCAGTGATCACGCAAAGAGCAAACAGCGCCGGAATGAAGCCGATGTGATCAACACCCCAGCCAAAGATCATAAAGCCCAGGCTCAGCATGATCATCGGCTTCCAGGCAAACGGAGTGATCTTTTCACCGTTACCCAATTTAAGCGAAGTCATCGCCACGATCGCGCCGAGGATCAGCATGATCGCGCCGAGATAGGTCGGGAAATATCCCGGTCCCATACGGCTGGCAGTGCCCATCGGATAGTCGGTCGACAACCAGATGGCAAGGGCTCCGAAGCCGACGAACATCAAACCGGCCCAGAAGTCTTCCTGATTCTTGATTTTCAAAATGAACACCCTCCTGATTTCAAAAAACGATACCGGAACAACCGTGCTTCCGGTGCGGTCCGCCGCTCACCGCACTTGAGTCGTAATTCCAGCGGCAACTGCAGGCAACTGCAAACTAGTTCCTTTTTTTCGGCACTAATTTTTATGCTGTACGCCGGATCCGAACTCTACACGAAGGCTTGAAGGGCACAAAGCTTTTTTAGCTCTGAAATTGTGCATTGCACAATGGATTTTCAAGAGCACATCCCGTGAATTGCACTCCATAGAACTTTATTGCACAAACCGCAAAATCCGGGCGCAGTCTAGAAACCTGAGCTTACGGCTGGCTTACGCCTGACGAGACTCGATTCTGCAGCAGAGCCACGAATGAAAATACACTGAAATACGTCATTCATCCGGCTCCACCGCGATAAACGCATGCACCCCATGGTGCAAGCACCCCTTGATGGAGCGAAATCGAGTGTTCTTCAGACGAACTACTCCATCATCTCCACGCGCTTCGTCTTGATCAACATGGACAATTTATCGGCTTCGGTTTTGATGAATGCACCAAACTCTTCCGGTGTCCCACCCACCTTGACCAGCCCCAGCTGATCGAGCCTGGCCTGCACGTCGGGCATTGCCATGATCTGGTTCATGCGCGCATTGAGCTTGTTGATGATCGGCCGCGGCGTCTTCACCTGCACCTGGACTCCGAACCAGACAGTGGCTTCGGCATTCTTGATACCCTCCTCGAGCAGCGTCGGCACATTGGGCAGCACGGCCTGACGCTGCGGCGCCGCCACGGCAAGAACCTTGACCCTGCCTGACTTGATCTGCGCCTCGGCGCTGACCACGGTGGTATGCATGACATCCACACGCCCGCTCAGCACGTCGGTAATCGCCGGAGCCGTACCCTTGTAAGGTACATGCACGATATCCAGGCCCGTCGCGGCGCCGAATAGCGCAAGACCAATATGCAGGCTGCTGCCGTTGCCGGAAGAGGCCCATGTCAGCTTGCCGGGATTTGCCTTGGCATAGTTCAGCAGTTCGCGCCCGTTATTGGCCGGGAACTTGGGATTGGCAAGGATCAGCAGCGGCGTATAGCCCATGAAAAACACCGGCGCGAAATCGCTGATCTGATACGGCGACTTGCGCCGCATGATGACATTGTTGACGCTGGGGCCGGGATTGGCATGCAGCAAGGTATAACCGTCAGGTGCCGCTTCGGCCGCCATCTGGGCGCCGATCGAACCGCCGGCGCCGGCGCGATTGTCGATGACGAACTGCTGCCCCGTCGCCTCCGACATTTTCTGGGCAAAAATGCGCGCCGTGATGTCGTTCGATGCGCCGGGCGTGAACGGCACGATCCAGCGCACCGGTTTTGACGGGTACGCTGTCGCCGCGTCCTGCGCCGCCATTGCGGGTTGAACCACCAAAGCCACAGCACCCGCCGCAATCCACCATCTGCGATTGATCTTCATGCCAACTCCTCCTGCCGTTATGTGGTGTTCCGCAATGTTGCCGAAGATATTAGCGAAAACCCGGGATATCACCGGGATATCAATAAGTATTTGTTTTTTAATGATTAACCAAGCCACCCTGAAGCGCGCTGCTGCTTCAGCACCTCATCGACGATCTCCGGCCCGCGACCGACATAGGTCGTTGGGTCGAGCACGGCCCTGACTTCTTCCAGGGTCATCGCTTTTTTGACCTGCGGGTTCTGCAGCAGCGCATCTTCGAAAGATATGCCGTTTTCAATGCCGTGCATGGAGGCCTCATAAACGAGGTCATGCGCGGTCTGCTTGCCGACCTTCTCCGACAACTCGAACATCACGCGCTCCGACAGCAGGAAGCCACCGAGGCTGTCGAGGTTTTTGCGCATATTGTCGACATCGACATGCAGATCCGACAACACGCCTTTCATGATCGCGAGAATGCCGCCGGTGATCAGACAGGACTCCGGCAACGCCTTCCACTCGCCGCGCCAGGCCGAGCCGTCGCGCTCATGCTCGATCAGCATGCACTCCATCATATAGGCCACGTTGTAGCGCACCGCACGGCTCGCGCCGACGACGGCTTCGCAGCTCGACGGATTGCGTTTATGCGGCATCGTCGAGGAGCCGACCTTGCCGGTGCTGAAAGGCTCATAGAGCTCGCCGATCTCTGTGTGCTCCAGCGTGATGATTTCATTGGCGATCTTGCCCAGCGTCGCAGTGATCAGCCCGAGAACGTTCACATACTCGGCAAAACGGTCACGCGCCGGTTGCCAGTTGATATCGGCAACGCCGAGTCCCAGCCGCTTCATGACACCCTGCTCCAGCACCTTGGCCTTGGGACCGAAGGACGCCTGGGTGCCGACCGCGCCGACCATGCCGCCGACAAACATCCGCGGCTCCAGCTGACGCAGTCGCTCGTAGTGTCGCCCCATCTCCGATAGCCAGATCGCCGCTTTGTGGCCGAAGGTGATTGGCAGCGCCTGCACGCCGTGTGAACGCCCGGCCATCGGCGTGTCGCGGTGCTGTTCGCACAGTTTGACCAGTGCATTGCCGATGGCTTTCATGTCGCGCAGATACAGCGCATGCGCCTCCTTGATCTGCAGCATCACCGCGGTATCGAGCACATCCTGCGTGGTCGGTCCGTAGTGGATGTATTCACCGTGATCGCCCTTGCACAGCTTCTGCACGGCCTTCACTGCCGGCACCAGCGGATGCTTGATGCGGCGGATTTCAGCCGCCACAGCCTCAACATCGATTTTCGAGATCTTGCAGTTGGCAGCGATGTCGGCTGCAGCCTCCTTCGGGATGATGCCAAGCTCACCCTGCTCCAGCGCGAATGCCGCTTCGAAGTCGTACCACTTCTGCAAGCGGTTTCGGTCGTTGAATATGTTGCGGAACTCCTCCGTGCTCCAGAGATGCTGGATCAGGATGTCGTCAAATACACCGGATGCCATGATTATTCCTTGAGTATGTTGCTTGATTGAAACAGATCAGGTGCGCTCGAGAATGTGCAGGCCGCGCACGCGATCGAGCAGATAAAGCAGACCGCGGTCATCCACCGTGACGTCGTTACTCTGCACGCGCTCCGAGCCTTGCGGCACATCGGGCACAAAGTAGGCGACCTCCTTCATCGAATGCGGATTGGCGATATCAACGATGCGCAGGCCATGTGCAAACCACGCCACCGGAATCTCGGTGCCGGTCACCTTTTCGCAAGGCTGATGGCAACCCGTCGCATAGGGCTGCTGCTCCGGCGGAATGTCTTCCAGCTGGAAACTCGACACCACGGCGGGATGTTTCTCATCGGTAATGTCGACCATCCACAGGAAAGCCGAGGGATAAGGCGGGCAGTCGGGCAGACGCACAACGTCCTCGTCCGACACCACCAGAAAATCGCGGTTCCTGATCTTGAACGGAATGCGCAGCGCGGTATGCGTCGGCCAGGGGAAAGGCGGACTCCAGTCGAGACCCGACACGTATTTCGGCTTGCTCATGTCATCGATGTCGAGAATGACAAAACCGCCATGCCAATAGCTGGTGTACAGCCGGTTGCCGTAGCGCAGCGGGTGATGGCATTTGTGGGCGGAACCGCGCCAGGTCGGCTTTTCACCGCCGGCAATATGCTGCCCCGGCATCCACCAGCGACCGACCTCCTGCGGCTTCGCGGGATCCTTGAGGTCGAGGATCATCACGATATTGCCGAGGTAACCGTCCATCGTCGGCGAGATGTAGGCGTAGCGGCCGTCGAAATCGAAGCGGTGTACGCCACGGGCATATTCCACACCGGACTTGTCATCGGTCTGCCACAGCGTGATCAGCTTCGGCTTGGCCGGGTTGGACACGTCGTATATGCCCAGACCGCCCTGGAAATCGTCCGGCGGCACCTCGCCCTTTGCATTTTTCGCCGAAATCACCTCCCGGTTGGTCAGCATGATGTCTCCGGACACGCGTACCTTGTGCGAGTGGGTGCCGGTGGGCATGTTGATCTCGGACAGGAACTTCGGATGTTTGGGGTCCTTGACGTCGAATATCAGGGTGCCGTGCGGATTGCGCATATTGCCGACATAGGCAATGTTGCGCTCCACCACCACCTGGCCGCCGCCGGCGCAGTCGGTAAATGACAGCGGCTGCATGCCCGCGCTGCAGTTGTGCTGATGACCGTCGCCACCTCCGGCGCGGACATCAACGTAAGCGACTTCGCGAATTCCTTTGGATGTGCTCATGATTGGCGTTTTCCCTGTTTTGCTGAATTTACTGAATCTGGATGTTGGCGGCCTTGATGACCTTGCCCCACTTGTCATACTCGCTGCGGATGAAGCTGCCGAATTCCTCCGGCTTGTCGCCCACCGGCACCGTGGCCAGGCTCAGCAGGCGCTCCTTGACTTCGGTATTGGACAAAGACTTGACCAGTTCGCGGTTCAGGCGATCAACAATCGGCTTGCCGGTTTTTGCCGGCGCCAGCCAGCCAAACCAGCCGATGACTTCGAATCCCGGATAACCGGATTCCGCCACGGTCGGCAGCTCGGGCGCCACCGGCGAACGTTTGGCGCTGGTGATCGCCAGCGCACGCACCTTGCCGGCCTTGACCTGTGGCGTTGCCGCCAATGCGATGCTGAACAGGGCCTGTACCTGACCAGCAACCGTTTCCTGCAGCGCCGGACCTCCGCCTTTGTAAGGCACATGCACAAACGAGGTGCCCGTCGACAACCTGAACTGCTCCAGCGCGAGATGACCGGAAGTGCCGTTGCCGGCGGAAGCAAAGGAAAAGCCGCCCTGCTTTGCCTTGATCGCCGTCACCAGTTCCTGTACCGATTTCGCCGCGACGGAAGGATGAACCACCAGAATGTTGGGCACGGTAACGCCGAGGGTAATCGGCGCAAAATCCCTGATCGGGTGGTAGGGCACATTCTGGTAAAGGCTGGGATTGATCACCACACCGGCGGCAACCAGTACGAAGGTGTAACCGTCGGGGGTCGCGCGTGCGGTGGTTTCATAAGCAATGCCACCATTGGCGCCGGGACGGTTGTCGATGACCACCGTCTGCCCCAGCGCAGTCGTCAGATGCGGCCCGACAAGCCGAGCCAATGTATCTGCCGGACCGCCGGGCGGAACGGCAACCAGCATGCGCACGGGACGGTTGGGATAATCCTGCGCCTGCACGGCACCCGCACAGGTCATCCATCCACACAGCACCGCTGCCATCCATGAAATCCGCATCACAGAACCCTCCTCCTCGTTGTTTTTATCAGTATTGCCCGTGCATCCTCAGGTTGCCAGCGCCCGGTTCTGCGGCATTGCCATGAACGACGTCATCGCATGCCAGAATTTGTGACGGTTGATGCTCAGCGTCGCCGCATGCGCCAGATCCGAGACAAAGACGAACTGCTTGTCCTTGCTCGGCAGCTTGGCGAAAAAATCCAGCAGATCTGTTTCGGCGGCAATGCCGTCATACTCACCGCGGATGATGCACACCGGGCAGGCAATTTTCAGCGGATCAATCACCGGCAGGTTGGCACACATGTCGAGATAGGTGCCGTTGGGCACGGTATCTCCCAGTGCCAGTTCCGCATCCGCAAGCGCATCGGCTGCGATCATTTCCGAGGTGCCGGGCTTGTCGCGGGTAAACATGCTGTGAACAAAAGCGCGATCCACCTTGCGCCGCGGATGAGCACGGTATTCCTCAACCTTTTCACGACGTTTAGCCAGCGTTGGCGAACCCTCGCCGGTATACACCAGCGCCGAAACCATCAGGCGTTTGACGCACCCGGGATTCTGCTGCGCATACAGCGCGGCGCGCAGCGCACCGGAAGAACCGCCGTACATGAATACACTGCTTTGGCCGGTTTCACGTTTTACGATCTCCATCGCCGCCGCCAGATCCAGCGCGCCCGAGGCGATGCCGGAATGACTGTCAGTGCGGTCGGAACGGCCGTAACCCTCATGATCCACGGTCCACACGTCGTAACCGAGACCGGCAAAATGGTTCATCAGCGAATAGTCATTACGTCCCGGCACATCCAGATCAAAACTCGATCGTCCTGAAGCGGAAGACCCATGAACCAGGAACAGCACCGGCGCATCCTTCTGCAAACCGGCCGCATGTTTGCGGTAGACATACAGTTTGACGTTGCCTTGCTTTGCATCCTGTTTTTGCGCCCAGTATTCCGCGCGTTCGATCTGTGCCATGTTCTGCTCCGTGATATTCAGCGATCGGCGATTATCGCACCGCCGGCAGCACCGGCGCAGTGCAGTCCGAATACTGGTCGCCATGTAAAATCAGCACATTACCGCCTCCGGAGCCGAAGATGACCGCAACCTCCCCGAAAATGATCAGTCTCGGTGAACTGGCTGCCCGCATTCCCGATGGCGCGTCGCTCGGACTGGGCGGCGTGTTTCTGCATCGAGGCCCCTTTGCGCTGGTGCGCGAACTGGTTCGCCAGAAGCGGCAAAAACTCGAAATCATCAAACCGTCGCCCGGTTACGATCTGGATCTGCTATGCCGCGCCGGCGCTGTGGCCAAAGTCCGCGCGGGCATCGTCGCCATGGAAGGCAATTTCGGGTTGGCGCGCTGGTACCGCAAAGCCATCGAGCGCAAAGAAGCGCATCTCGAAGAACACGCCTGAATGACCCTGGTCGCGGGGCTGCGTGCAGCCTCCTTCGGAATTCCCTTCCAGCCGGTGGCCGGCGTACACGGCAGCGAACTGGCGCGCGTCAATCAGTGGCAGACCGTGCGCGACCCCTATGGTTCGGGAACCGATGTCTACGTGATCCCCGCAATCCGGCCGGATATCGCCGTGATTCATGCCGCTGAAGTCGACGAACTGGGCAATGCGCGCATCTACGGCTCGCCGTTCTGGGATCACCCGCTGACCCGCGCAGCAAAACGCGTGCTGGTCACTGCAGAGAAACTGGTGCCGACGGACCGACTGCGCGAGCAGCCTGAACTGACACTGGTACCGGGCTTCATGGTGGAAGCATTTGCGGTAGTGCCCGGCGGCAGCTGGCCCGGCTCGATGCATCCCGATTATGAAATCGACTACCCCGCCGTCGAACGTTATATGGCGGATGAACCCGGCGTTCTGGAACAGCATCTCGCCGAAGCCCCCGACGTTGCTGGCCTTGCGGCAAAAGCCGGCCTCTGAATCCTTTGTCCCGCGCTCCGGTCATCCACAGCTTTGCGCCGGTTGCTGACAGCAAGGCGCGGATCCTGATCCTCGGCAGCATGCCCGGCGTTGAATCACTGCGAGCCGGGCAGTATTACGCGCATCCGCGCAACGCCTTCTGGCGCATCATGGGCGACCTCATCGGCGCGTCTGCGGATTTTCCCTATGCGACGCGCACGCTGAAACTGCGACAGTCGGGCATCGCGCTATGGGATGTACTCGCCGCCTGCGTGCGCCCGGGCAGCCTCGATGCCGCCATCGATGAACGCTCGATCATCGCCAACGATCTGGCGGTCTTCCTCACGCAGCACGCCAATATCCGCCATGTGATTTTCAACGGCGCGACGGCCGAACGTTTGTTTCAACGCCATGTGGCTTTGGCACTGGAATCCGGTACGCTGCAATTGCAGCGCCTGCCGTCAACCAGCCCGGCGCATGCCGCGATGTCATATGCGAATAAACTGCAGGCCTGGCGCAGCATACTGCGAGTCATTAAAAATAATTAAATAAAACATATAGTTATGAATTCCCTCGCTCTACCACTCGCCTTGCTCAGCGCACTCTGTTTCGGCGCCGGCATGATCACTTCACGCATCGGCCTACGCCACCTCGATGCGCGATCGGGCGCCGCCGTCAGCATCCCGACGGCGACGCTGCTGTTTGTGATCGCAACACCTTTCACCGTTGAACTGTCGGCATTCAATCTTGCCGCGGCGTTGATCTTCGCCACCGTCGGACTGTTTTATCCGGCACTGGTGACGTTGCTGACCTTCCGCTCCAACGAAGAACTGGGACCCACCGTCACCAGCGCCATCTCCGGCACCGCGCCGCTGTTCGCAATGCTCGCCGCAGCACTGCTGCTGGGCGAACAGATCCCGCCGCAGGCTGCCATATCCGCGGTGGCCGTCGCCGTCGGCGTCGCCCTGCTGTCGTGGCGGCCCGGCGCAACAAAGCAACACATCGCCGCCGTCAAACTGGTCTGGCCGGTAGCGGGCGCCATCGTACGCGGCATTGCCCAGGCCGGCGCCAAGGCCGGACTGCTGCTTTGGGGCAATCCTTTCGCCGCCAGCGTCATCGGCTATCTGGCGTCTTCCGCTGCGGTAGTTGGCGCCGAGCAGATGCGCCGCGGCGGACGGCGCACGCTGAACAGCAACGGCCTGCTCTGGTTTGCACTGACCGGATTGATCAACGGCGGCGCCATGGTCCTGATGTATGCGGCCCTGGCACGGGCACCGGTGTCTACCGTCGCGCCGGTGATTGCCGCCTATCCGCTGGTCACCGTGCTCGGCAGTGCGATCTTCCTGCGTCACGAAACACTCAACCGCCGCATCATCGCCGGCGCCGTCATCACCGTCACCGCCATAGCATGGCTGGCCACTTACCGCACAAACTGAAACTTCACGACCCTTATACTGAGCCCATGGACTGGACACCGTTTTCCTTCGTCGTCATCAACCTCGCCCGCCAGATCCGCGCCGGCGAAATCACCTTCAGCGGCGTCAACTCGACACTGCCGATGATCGCCTGCCTGCTGGCGAAACGCGCCTATGATTTCGATTTCACTTACATCAATGTTGCCGGCGGCGTCGAACCGCAACCGGTCACCGTACCGCTGTCGAGCAGCGATCCGGCCATCGTTCACGGTTCCGCGGCGATTTTCGCCAACCAGGATTTTTATGATCTTTGTGCGCGCGGCGGACTGGATCTGGTCTATCTCGGCTGCGCCCAGATCGATGCCGAAGGCCGCACCAATGTGTCAGCCATCGGCTCCTGGGAAAACCCGAGGGTGCGGCTGCCTGGCGGCGGTGGTGCGGCCGTGATGTTGCCGACCGCAAAACGCGTCGTGACCTGGCGCACCGACCACAGCACGCGCGCGCTGGTCGACAAACTCGATTTCGTCACCGCCTCCGGCCACATGACCGCACTGGTCACGCCACTGGCCGTCTTCACGCGTGAAACGCAGGAAGGCTCCCGCTTCCGGCTGGAGCACTACCATCCGGCCGCCAACATCGACCACATCACCGCACAAACCGGATTCCGCTTCGAGCACAAACTGGCTAAACCGGCACCCCCGCCGACCCCGCGCGAAATCGCCGCATTGCATGATCTGGACCGCGACGGCAGCTTTGCCGCGACGGTCTAGGTCTAAGCAGCGCGTGATACGATAACAGCCGTTTTTAGCGCATCTTTTACTTCTGCTTTTTACTGCTGATTACCCTCCTGATGCTGCCGTTACAAGGTGTACGCGTTGTCGAGTTCTGCCAGGTGTTGGCCGGACCGTTTGCGGGTTGCCTGCTCGCCGACATGGGCGCCGATGTCATCAAGATCGAGTCGCCTGAAGGCGACCTGATGCGGCAATGGCCGCCGATCCTCGACGGTTACAGCCAGTATTTCGCATCCGTCAACCGCAACAAGCGCTCGGTCGTGCTCGACCTGAAACAGGATGCTGACAAGGCAGCAGCACGCAAGCTCGCGCTGTCCGCCGACATCCTGCTCGAAAATTTCCGCCCCGGCGTGATGGCCAAATTCGGCCTCGACTACGCCTCGCTGTCCAAAGAACATCCGGCGCTGGTGTATTGCTCGGTTTCGGCCTTCGGCCAGACGGGGCCACGCGCCACCGAAGGCGGCTTCGACATGACGGTGCAGGCGATGAGCGGCGTGATGAGCGTCACCGGCGACAAGGACGGTCGCCCCGCGAAATGCGGCATCCCGATCGCCGATTTCTCCGCTGGACTGTATGCCGCCTTCAGCGTGACCGCCGCCCTGCACAAGGCACGCGCCACCAAACAGGGCGATCATCTTGACGTATCGATGCTCGGCAGCATGCTCGGCATCGCCAATCTGCAGACCAGCGAACTGTTCGGTACCGGCCGCGATCCGGTGCGTCTGGGCTCGGCGCATCCGATGAACGCGCCCTACGCCGCATTCTGCTGCCGCGACGGTTACTTCGCGCTCGCCGCCGGCACCAACAAACTATGGGAATCCGCCTGCGAGGCCATCGGCAACACCACACTGCCGCGCGATACGCGTTTTGCGACGCCGACACTACGCGCACAGCACCAGGACGCGCTGCGTGAACTGCTCGAAGCCGAATTCATCAAATATGACGCCACCGATCTGCTGGCGCGCATGAACGCGCGCGGCGTTCCCTGCGCGCCGCTCTACAATTACTCGCAGGTGCTGGCCGACCCGCAGGTCAAGCATATGGAATGGGTGGAAGACATCACCCTGCCCAACGGCACTCCAACCAAAACCGTGGTATCGCCGCAGCGCGTCTCCGGCAAGCGTCTCGGTGTACGCCGCGCACCGCCGGGACTGGGCGCGCATACTGATGAAATACTTTCCGAACTGAAGGCCCGATCATGAAAAACCCCCAGCGTTTCCGCCACTTCGTCGCTGAATTCACCCGCCTGATCGAAAAAAACGGCCATGATGAAAAAATCATGCACGAGTCCGGCGGCAAACTGCTCGGCGATCTGATCGCACACGACGACTGGTTGCCCGATGAAGCCGCGCAGCCACATCCCCAGTATTACCAGCAGTACCTGCTGTACTGCGACCCGCTGGAACGTTTTTCAGTCGTCAGCTTCGTCTGGGGTCCAGGCCAGAAAACGCCGGTGCATGACCACACGGTCTGGGGTCTGGTCGGCATGATGCGCGGCGCGGAAACCGCCCGGCGCTTCGCGCACACCAGCGCCGGCCAGCCGATGCATGCCGGTCCCACGGAAAAGCTGCTGCCGGGCCAGGTCGACCGCGTGTCCCCGACCATCGGCGACATTCATGAAGTCTCCAATGCACTGAGCGACAAGCCCTCGATCAGCATCCACGTTTACGGCGCGAACATCGGCGCGGTCAAACGCCATGTCTTCGACCCCGCAACCGGCGCCGACAAACCTTTTGTCTCCGGCTACTCGAGCCCGCAGATGCCGAACTTCTGGGACCGCTCTGCCGAAGTCCGCGCGAGTATCACCCCGGCAGCATGAAGCCATGAGCGACGAACTGCTGCGCCAGCACGACAACCACGTTACCCGGCTGACGCTGAACCGCGCACAAAAAGCCAATGCGCTGTCCGCGTCACTGGTCGAAGCGCTGCTCGATGCCGTCGAATACGCCGCGACCGACGGCACCCGCCTGCTGATCATCGAAGGCGCAGGACCGCATTTCTGCGCCGGCTTCGATTTCACCGATGTTCAAACACAAAGCGAAGGCGATCTGGTGCTGCGCTTCATCCGCATCGAAACCCTGTTGCAGGCGGTTTACCACGCCCCGTTTGAAACCCTCTCGCTGGCCCATGGCCGCGTCTTCGGCGCCGGCGCTGATCTGGTCGCCAGCTGCAGCCAGCGCATCGCCGCACCCGACACCACGTTCCGCATGCCCGGGCTGCGCTTCGGCGTGGTGCTCGGCACCCGTCGCCTGACTTACCGGATCGGCGCCGATCGCGCACGTGAAATCCTGTCGACCTCGCGCAGCTTCGGCAGTGACGAAGCGCTGGGCTGCGGATTTCTCACCGGGATTGCGCAGCAGGCCGAATGGCCGTCTGTCATTGCCGGCGCACAGACCGCCGCAGAAGCCCTCGTACCAGCTGCCGCCACTGCACTGCGTCGGCGGACGGTGACCGACAGCCGTGCCGAAGACATGATGGAACTGGCACGCTCAGTGAGCACACCGGGCCTGAAAGAACGCATCCGCCGATATCGTGAAACCAGTAAATAGCCAATCAGGAAAACAATGAGCGCACTGCCTGCCACCATGAAAGCTGTCGAAATCTCCGCACCCGGCGGCCCTGAAGTACTGAAACCAGTCGAACGCCCCCTGCCGAACATCAAAGCCCATGAAGTGCTGATCAAGGTCAAAGCCACCGGCATCAACGGCCCCGACATCATGCAACGCAAGGGGCTTTATCCTGCACCTGCCGGAGCCTCCGATCTGCCCGGACTGGAGGTTTCGGGAGAAATCGTCGCCAAGGGTGCCTCGGTCACCCGCTGGTCTGCAGGTGATCTGGTTGTCGCACTGACCAACGGCGGCGGTTACGCCGAATATGTCGCCGTGGATGCCGAACACTGCATGTCGGTGCCCAAGGGCATCAGTCTGCTGGATGCCGCGGGACTGCCCGAAACCTTTTTCACGGTGTGGAGCAATGTCTTCATCGGCGCCGGACTCAAGGCCGGCGAAACCTTCCTGGTCCATGGCGGCGCCGGCGGCATCGGCACCACCTGCATCCAGCTCGGCAAGGCCTTCGGCGCCAAAGTCATCGCCACCGACAGCCCGGCCGATCGCTGCCGGATCTGCAGCGACCTCGGTGCGGATCGTGTCGTCGATTACCGGGCTGAAGATTTTGTCGAAGCCGTACGCAGCGAAGGCGGCGCCAATGTGATCCTCGACATCGTCGGCGGCGCCAACATCGAGAAAAACTTCAAGGCTGCCAGCCACGACGCGCGCATCATCCAGCTCGCATTTGCCGCCGGCTCCAAAGTGGAAATCAACCTGATGCCGGTAATGCTGAAACGGCTGACCTACACCGGCTCGACGCTGCGCACCCGTCCCGATGCCTACAAGGCGCGTATCGCGCGTGAACTGGAAGCGCAGGTATGGCCGAAGATTGCTGAGGGCAGTATCCGCGTGGTGACTTACAAGGCACTGCCGCTGGCCGAGGCGGCGCAAGCCCACGCACTGATGGAATCAAGCGGGCACACCGGTAAGATCCTGCTACAGGTGTACTGAGTCAGGCATGATCACTTGCATCATGTGGCCGCGGGGATGAAACGGCATCGCGCGCAATTTCACTGGCCATGTCTGTGTTTTTGACGTATCAGGTATAGTAAGAACAGTTTTTCAGGCGCGCGCAACGCCGGCTGAAGGCCTGCACGCATTGCGGCAGATACCGGCGGCGGCGCATAACCGCCCCTGCCACCCCAATAAACCGTCCAATCAATCACGGTGTTAATGTCATGCACCCGCAAACGGTCTACGCCAAAACCTCCAAAGGGGTTCTTGAGATCAAGAACAAAACGGTCAAGCTGGATCGTGACAGTGGCAACGTCCTTCATTCGGTCGATGGCAAATCAACAGTGGCCGAACTTGCAGCCAAGAGCAAACTGGACGGGAAGGCCGTTGAAGGCATCCTCAACGAACTGACCAAATCGGGGTTCGTCAAAATCTTCTCGACGCCGGCCGAACGTCCCGCAGCAGCCAAACCAGCCGGCAACACTACGCCGGCGCACCCGGCCGAAGATGAGGAAATGGATCTTGATTTCACTTCCCCCGAAGCCATCGCCAAAATCAATGCCGAAGCCGAATCGCGCAAGCTGAAGGAAGAAGAAGCCAAAGTCCGCGCTCAGGCCGCAGCCAAAGCGGCACTTGAAGCCAAAGCGCGGCAGCAGGTTGAAGCACAGGCGCGCGCTGCCGCAGAAGCCCGTGCAAAAGCGGAAGCGGAAGCCAAGGCCAAGGCGGATATGGCTGCCAAAGAAGCCGCCGCCGCACGCACCAAGGCTGAACTGGAAGCCAAAGCCGCTGCCGGCGAACAAGCCAAGGCAGCTGCAGACGCGCGTGTAAAGGCCGCTCAGGAAGCCAGCGTCAAAGCCGAAGCTGAATCCAAAGCCCGTGCGCTGGCCGAAGCCCGCGCCAAAGCCGAAGCGGTCGCCAAAGCGACTGCGGAAGCCAAGGCCAAAACCGAAGCTGAAGCGCAGGAAAAAGCAGAGAACGAAGCCAATGCCCACGCGGCGGCTGAAACCAAAGCCAGGGAAGCCCTTGAAGCGCAGATGAAAGCCATGGGTGAAGCCCTTGCCCGCGCTCAAGACGCCGCCAAGCGCGAAGCCGAAGCCCGCATCAATATGGAAGCGGAGATCAAATCCCGCCTTGAATCCGAACGCAAGGCTGTCATCGAGGCCGAAGCACGCGCCAAAGCGGCTGAAGCGGCCATCGCTGAAGCACGACAGATGGCCGAAGAAGCGGCGCGCGCGAAGGCCGCTGCCGAAGCCCGCGTGGCCAACAAGGTCGCCGATCCCGAAGCCGTCGCCAAAGCAGAGGCGGCAATGAAAGCCCTCAATGAAGCGAAGGCACGGGCGCGCGCTGAAGCCGAAGCGCGGATTGCTGCCGAGGCCCGGGCCAAATCAGAAGCCGAAGCAAGGCGGCGTGAGGAAGAGCAGCGGAAGATCGCCGATGAGGCAACCAGCAAGGCGCGCGCCGAAGCCGACGCCCGCTCGAAAGCCGAGTTGAAGGCCTTGCAGGACCAGGCGCGCCAGGCCAGCAAGGAAGCCGAAAGCCGTGCCGAACATGAACGCCTCGCCCGCGAGGAAATGGAAGGCAAGATTGCTGCTGAACGCCGCGCCCGCGAAGAAGCCGAAGCCAAAGTCATGGCAGAGCGCGAACTGCGCGAAGAAGCCATCCGCAAGGTCAAGGTTGAAGCCGAAGCCAAGGCACGTGCGGAAGTCGATGCCGCCATTGAAGGGGAACGAAAAAAACGGATAGAGGCCGAAACCAAAGCCGCGGCCGAAATTGCGGCACGCTCGGTTGCAGAACGCAAAGCCCGTGAAGAAGCCGAGCGTCAGCTCGAAATCGCACAGCGCGCGCGCGAGGATGCCGAGCGTCTGGCGCGCGAAGCAGGCAACAGCGAAAGCGCACAGGCACGCCAGGCCCGTGAGGACGCCGAGGTGCGCGCGAAAATGGCCGAAGCCGCCGTCGCCAAGGCACAGGCACAGGCTGAAACCGAACGTCAGGCCCGCGCCCAGGCCGAGGAACGTGCAAAAACCGAAGCAGTTGCGCGCGTGATGCGCGAAAACGAGCTGCGCGAAAGCGCCGAGAAAAATGTCAAGGCGCTGGTTGAAGAGGAACTGCGCGCCCGCGCCAAGGCGGAAATCGAAGCCGATGCGAAATACCGTGCGCAAGCTGAGGAACGCGCCAAGGCCGCGGCGGCAGACCGCAAGCTGCGCATGGAATCCGAGGCCCGCGATGCAGCCTCCTCCTTCCGCACCGACACCAAAAACAAAAACAAGGGGGGTCTCGCTGCGGCCATTCTGTTCGTGCTGCTGGCCTGCGGCCTGGGTGTGCTGCAGCTGATGCCGATGGTGGGATACATCCCCGTTGTACAGCAACTGATGTCCCAGCGCTTAAACCAGCCTGTACACATTTCCAACATGCGTTACACGGTTTACCCGAAACAGGTTCTGCAGCTGGAAAAAGTCAGCATCGGCGGCTTGCAGCAGATCAAGGCCGACATGGTAACCATCCCGATGATGCCGTGGACGCTGCTCTCGGGCGGCACGGAGTTCGATTCGATCACCGCCAATGCCGTGGTGCTGGAGCCCTCGGCCATCGACCTGTTGCCGGCGATGACTAAAGCCGGCGGCGGCAACACCGTAAAGCTGCGCGAACTACGCATTACAGGCGTCAAAGTCGGTGGCGCCGCCTTTGATGTGCCGATGTTCGACGCCCAGATTTCATTCGCAGCAGACGGTGCCGTGCAGAAATTCCGCCTCAATGACGGCAAAATCACCGTCAACGCCACACCCAAGGACGGCGGACTGGCGTTGAGCATCGAAGCCCGCGAATGGCAGCCGCCCTTCGGCCCGGCACTGCAATTCACCGATCTGGCGATCAGCGCCCAGCTCAGCCGCCAGCAGGCCACGCTAAGCAGCATTGAAGGCCGCCTCGCCGGCGGCCGCCTGAAAGGCGCAGCCAAGGCAACCTGGGGCAACGATATCCGTGTTGAAGGCGAATTCAATCTTGAAAACGGCAAACTGCAGCAGCTGCTGACCGCCTACACGCGCGACTTTTCTGCCACTGGCAATCTGACCACCAACGGTAGCTATACCCTGCAGGGTAAATCGCTGAAAACGCTGTTTGAAACCAGCGCTGCCGAAGCCAGCTTCACCGTCGAAACCGGCGAACTGATCAACGTCGACGTCGTGCGCGCCATCCAGTCGCCCGCAACCGGGGGCACCCGCGGCGGCAAAACCAAGTTCGACAGCCTGACCGGATCTGTCAGCATCAACAGCGGGCGATACACCTACAAGCATTTGCAGATGACTTCGGGCCCGCTTAACGCCAATGGTTCCATCAACGTAGGCGGCGACGGCTCCATCGCCGGACGGCTGAATGCAGAACTGGGCTCCAAAGGTCTGGTCGTCGCGCGCGGCAGTCTCGGCATTACCGGCAGCATCCGCGACCCCCTGCTGCGGCCCTGACTGCACGCCATACAAACAAAAGCCCGCGTCTTTCGACGCGGGCTTTTTTATTGCTGATGCGGCAGATCAGCGTGCGTTGCGCAGCGCTTCAATGCGCTCATCGAGCGGCGGATGCGACATGAACAGCTTCATCATCGCGCCACCGCCGGAGATGCCGAAAGCCGAGATCGACGACGGCAGCGCCGTCTGCTCGTGGTTGACCTTGAGACGTTCCAGCGCGGCAATCATCTTCTCCCGACCCGCCAGAGAAGCGCCGCCAGCATCGGCGCGGAATTCGCGCTGTCGGCTGAACCACGCCACGACCATGCTGGCCAGCACGCCCAGCACCACTTCGGCGACCATCGTGGCAACAAAAAATCCCATGCCTTCACCCTTTTCGTTCTTCAACAGAACACGGTCTACGATATAGCCGATCACGCGGGAGATGAAGATGACGAAGGTGTTTACCACACCCTGGATCAGCGTCAGCGTCACCATGTCGCCGTTGGCGATATGGCTGACTTCATGGCCGAGCACGGCTTCCGCTTCGTCCTGCGACATGTTGTTGAGCAGGCCGGTGCTGACCGCGACCAGCGCGTCGTTGCGGTTCCAGCCCGTGGCAAACGCGTTGACGTCCGGCGCATCGTAAATCGCCACTTCCGGCATACCGATACCGGCTCGTTCGGCCTGACGGCGCACGGTATCAACCAGCCAGCGTTCGGTCATATTGGCGGGAACCTCAATAACATGGGCGCCGGTCGAGCGTTTGGCCATCCATTTTGATATGAAAAGCGAAATGAATGCTCCGCCGAAACCGAACATCATGGCGAACACAAGCAAGCCCTGCAGATTCAGACCGGTTTCATTGGTCAGCGCGCGATCAATACCCAGCAACTGCATGGTCACGCTGAGCACCGCGAGAATCGCGAAGTTGGTGACGATCAGCAGAAAAACGCGTTTCATAGATTTATCGAATCCCCGTAAGGTTGGACACCGATGTTAGATGATGGCGGAAGGCGCAAGTTCAAGTCCCGCCAAACCGCCACAGTAAAAACATAAGTCATTGATTATTAAATAATTTTTAAAGACGCTGCCGTTCACGGGCGGCAGTGACCGCCGTGATATTACCTCAAGCGCCATTGCCGACCTGCAGCCAGAAGGTTACCGGGCCGTCGTTGGTCAGCGTGACCTTCATGTCGGCGCCGAATCGGCCATGCCCGACCGGCGCGTGCGCAGCCAGCGCCCGCTGCAACAGGTAATCAAACAGCATCCGCCCCTGCTCCGGCGGCGCCGCACTGGAGAAACTCGGCCGTAAACCTTTGCGGGTATCCGCAGCCAGCGTGAACTGCGGCACCAGCAACACGCCGCCGCCGACATCACGCACCGACAGATTCATCTTGCCGCCGTCATCGCTGAACACGCGGTAATTGAGCAGCCGCTCCAGCAAGCGGTCGGCGACGGATTCATTGTCACCGGACTCGACGCCCACCAACACCAGCAAGCCGCGTTCAATCGCACCCACCGTCTCGCCATCAACAACAACGCCGGCGGCACTCACCCGCTGCAGCAAGGCAATCATTCTGTTTTGCTTCCTGTTTTTCTCACTGCATTGGACACAGCCCGTCGAGAACTGCGACCCGGCCGGAAATAACCGGTGTCGTCGTAATATTCGGCGCGCACATTGTCGCCGTACCAGCCCGGCACGCCCAGCACCGGCACCGGCGCCAGCTGGCGTGTCGTCTGCAGCGCTTGCGGATCAGCCAGCAGACCGGCAAGTTGCATATCCAACCGGCTCAGCAGTTCCGTCATCGGCAAAGCCAGCGTATCCGCTTCAACCTCCAGCAGCAGCGCATGCCCGGTCATCCCGCGATATGGCGACAGCATCTTTTCGCACAGCGCATGGCCGAAAGGCAAAAAGCACATGCCCGCCATCACCGCATCCCTGCGCTCCCAGAACAGCAGCTTCCAGCGGAAATCGCGAATCAGCTGCAGCAACTCCGGCTGCACGGACAACACCACCAATCCGCTTTCATCAAACAGCGTCAGCGCATCGCGCACCGCGCCGCGACCGGCGCCGGCATCCGCGGTCCAGGCCGCATGATGCCGGGCATTCAGTGCCGCCTTGGCCTTGGGAAAGGCGAGCCACACCAGCACATTGAACAGGTCATGCCAATTGCGCTCACGGCATTCCAGTTCAGCGCTTTCATAAACACGGAGCTCATACGGCGCTTTGCCGCCGGCGGGCACCAGCCGCAGCGGACGGCCCGAAGCCACACTGACGCCAGCCTCATCGAGCAAACCCTGCAGCATGGCGAGGTCGGGCCAGTCTTCACCGTTGATCCTGGCTGCCGCCTCCCGCAGAAACAGCATTGGTGAATGGGCAGCAGCAAAAGTGGAATTCCATTGATCCATATCATGAGTGTACCGCGGCTCGATGCTGCTCGACCCTTCACGCATTGCAGTAAAATCGGTAATCGCCTGGAAAATGCTGCAGCCAGTCTCCAATTAGGAAACCCGCGCAGGATTTGATGTTCTCAACACCGGGTAAATCGGGGTTTCTAGGCAGCAAAACCCGCAAGGCACCG
>Ga0222712_10001052_pt1 | contig 35433 bp, 53 predicted proteins | sample C33_657DmetaG_FD_165043 | JGI IMG/M metagenome (GOLD analysis project Ga0222712, IMG submission 165043) | Estuarine water microbial communities from San Francisco Bay, California, United States - C33_657D | ecosystem: Environmental > Aquatic > Marine > Unclassified | place: USA: California...
ACCCATAGCCGCCGTCGTCATAGCCAAACTCAGGCATGCCCGTTTGCGGGTTGATTGAGTCGTCCGGGCCGCCGACCTGATAGCGACCAAAGTCAGGGCCAAGTGCCTCCATCAGAGCAGCCATCAGTTGCGGCGTCTGCAAATCCACCGGCACGACAACCTCACCGGGCGTCAGATGACCGACAGTCGTATCGCCGCGGCGACCCATGTCGGCTGCTTGTGGGGGAGGCATCATCTGATCAGGCATCATCTGTTGAGGAGGCATCATGTCGTCAGGCATTGGTTGCCCGTCAGGCATCATGTGCTGACCCTGCGGCATCCCTTCCTGCATCATGGGAGAGCCTTGCTGCTGCAAATAGCTCAACGCGGACGCCAGCCTTTGCGGGTCGGCGGAAAGATTGGCGCGATCCATGTTCACATCCCTCTACGACTTGTTTCGTGCGGATATGGCGCTGGCCTTCGCGCGCGCATCCTCTTTGCTCGAAGCACCCCAAGCACGCAAAGCCAAAGCAAGACGAGTCGGCTTGCCGTTCTCGGCCATCGGACCCGGCATACCGCCCATGCGAGCCAAGAAACTAGCACGGCGTGGATTGTCGCCAGCCTTGACCGGAGCCTTGAGCGTCCCGCCAGTCTCGGCCTTATAGCTAGCACGGCCCTTTGCGTTCAGACCGCCCTTTGGATTCTTGCCCTCTTTGCGGGTCCACGCGGCGGTCATGTTCGACACTACGCCGAGAAGATGCCGACAGCGACGACCGTCGCGCCAGCGCCAGTCGTGATCTTCCACGGGCCGGTAGACGACCGGGCGTTGACCTCGATGCTAGCCACGCCCGTCACAAGGGTCGCAGCGCCAGTCTGAAGCACGATGCTGGTGCTGCCGTCGATCAGGGTCACGGATGCCGTCGCAACCGTTACGTTGCTGATGATCAGCCGGTGGACGTAGTCACCTGTAGCGCCAGTCCCGCCCAACACCTGGGCCGTCGCGGAGGCCGCGACCGTTTCGTACTGGTATGCGTAAGGTGTCTGGATGCCGCTCATATTCGTGCGCTCCTTGTGGATGTATGGCTCGCCCACATGTCGTTCAGGGTGGCCTCGTTCCCCGGCCCGACGATCAAGGTACGGGGAACCGTTATTGTTTCATTATTGCGCGGTTCCGCCGCCCAAGCAATTGCCATCATCCGAAAGGCGTCCGCAGGGTGACTGGTCCAGTCGTGACGCGGGCTTTGCCGAAAGACTTTCTTGTCCTCGTCGTACTCTCGCTGGTACTGGCGCAGCGCCTCGATGCCATCGCGGCACATATCAGCGTCAAACCATGTTCGCGACAGCATGAGACGGACGGCCTGAATGCCGTCTTGCACCGACAGGCTTGGGACAATGGCTAGGTTATTGATGCCAAGCGGCACGGCCAACTGTTCAACGATGCTCTTGCCGCCGCTTGCGAGTGTCTTCGCCCGTGCGTCGTGCGGCAGATAGTGTCGCCGGCAAACGTATGGCTTGCTCTGAATGACGGCCACAAGATCGCTGATGCTGGCGCCACTGACCGCGTAATAATCCAGCACATGCACCTCGCCCCGCACGACCTGATACCACCAGATCGCCGTGTCATCGCGGAAACCCAAATCCCAAGCGGTATAAACAGGCGAAGCGTCGTCGTATGCGACCTCGCAGATGCGGCCCTGCTCCATCGCCTCGCGCATTTCCGTTCCGAAGTACGACCCCAGGATTGCGGCCTCGAAACTGCACTCGTATTCCTGATCGTACTGGTCTTGCGTGAGTTGCGCCTTTACGGCGGACAGCTCGCTCTCTGGCAAAAGGCCCGAGGTCGAGGCCGGTAGACGCAACATGAACCAATCTGGCGAGCGTTCCGCCATTGCACTAATCTGCCAAAACTGATTTTTGCCTTTGGGCGTCCCGGCAAACACGGCCCAGCCCTGGTGATCCGACAGCGCGGGGCGAATCACGTTGCCCCACACGCTCGGCCTGAAATCACCGTATTCGTCCATGTACACGCCGGAGAACCCAAGGCCGCGCATCGCGTCGGCATTGTCGGCACCGTAGAGCGCGATCTTGGCGCCATTGACCAGCGTGACGCTCAACTCGCTCTCGTTGGTGGAGGCCGTGATCGGTTGGGCGTACTGTTTTAGGTAACCCCAGGCAACCGCCTTGGCCTGGGATCGAAACGGGGCGACGTACCCGAACAACGGGTTATGCTCGACGCTGGTAATCGCAGCCCGAATCGTATCGTTAATTGCGGACACGGTCTTGCCGGCCCGCCGATGGGCGACGAGGCAGGCCCACCGTTGCGTCCTGGCGTGAAACTGCAGGAACGCCGGTCGCGGCTCGTAATCTAGCTCTATTTCTCGGGTGATCGCCATCGCACCACCAGCTCCACCGGACCCTGATCTGCGCCGGTCAACTCAGTTCTGGCCAGTTTTGGCACGTGGTACTCCAACACATCGGCAAAACACTTGAACGCGGCCATCGGGCCGTCTTGCTCCGCAATTTGGTCAAGCCAACCCTCAAGCCGCTCGGCGTTGCCGTCGACGAAACGGGCGATAGCTTCGCGGGCGCGGCCTGTTGATTTGTTCCCAAGCCCCTTGGGCCGACCGGGGCCGGCACCGCCAGGAAAGCCTTTTTTCTTGGTTTTGATAACTAAATCAGCCAAATCACGCTCCAATCTCACTGACTAGCCGCAACGCTATCAAATTCCGACGCTAGACGCAAATAGCCGATGATTAATCATCGTTTGTTGATCCGTCCGCCGCCGATCAGTCCTGATGTGGAGCTGTACCCGCTGCCGCGGAACGGGAGTGGGTAAAACCTGGGCGTTGACGCTTCCCACGCCGCAACCGCGGCGGGATTATCTTCAAACTGAACCCCGTCCGGCAACGCAAATTTGGGCAGGCAATCTATCTCCGGCATTGGCTGCTTATCCCGCATCACGAAACCGCGACCTCGGAGGACGGTCGCCCTAGTTTTGACGGCTGCGGCTGTGCGGCCTAGCTCGACTGCGATGTCCGCTGACGACAGTTCCTCCCGGCTCCAGAGTTCGACAAGCTGCGCCTCGGTTTCGGAATCCCATGCGATTTGGCCGTTTGCGTATGTTTTCATGGTGTTGCCTTGTTTTGTTAACCGGGAAGAATAAAGTTGATGCCGCATCACTTTTATCTGGGGTCGGACCCCACAATCGTGTCCCTCATCCGTTGGCCTACCTCCTGCATCGTTAGATGGCGTCGGGCGTCGGGGTCCATTTCATCAAGGTCCATTGCCCCGCCGTGGAACGTCAGCAAATCGGCGTGGTGCTTACCCGGCATCGTGATGGTGATGGCAAAGCCGTTCCATGCGAATTGCCTCAACCCCCGGAAGTGTGATTTCACATAATGCTGTTTACCCCCGGACATTGTGCGGCTGTGCGTCCTAACTATATGAAATATCTTCTTTTTTGGCTCTCCCGGCAGTGCCTCACGATCAGCGAAGAAATAGGGCATTCTCAACAGATCGACCGAAAGCGCCCCCGTCAATCCGCCCTTGGCGACCGTTATCCGTACATCCGACGACGCGGCTTTGTATGTGTTGTAGGTGGCGGCGAACATTGATTGCGCTATTTCCTCAGTTGACCGCTTTTTGTCGCTGTGCAGTTGGATATCGGTGAGAAACGGCGGGAATCCCCACTTGTGCTGAACTAAACTCCCGTCACTCCCTAAAGACTGTCGATAGCTGTATCGCTCGCGCAACAGTTGGATGTGGCCGTCTTCCGCAACGCCGACATGAAAGCTGCCAACGAATGAAACCGAACGGCCTTTTGAAAAAGTCCGGCCTTTGCGGTTCTTTCGGGTAGTGTAGAACCCGGTGACACAAAACGTCGTCAGGTCTGTGCGCTGCACATGCGGACCAGGACGGTCCATTTTCTTAAAATATAGAAATTTTGCGGAAATTATATTTTTTGTTGCCATTTCAACATCCCGCCCCAGCATGATGGCACCCAGACCCACTGTCCCGCCGTCTGTGTCTAGATGGCTGCTGGTCTCAAGTATGGTGCGAGGCGACACAATGACGGCCCCGATCTGGCTGTATAGGTCGTAGGTGTCTGGATCGACGGCACGGACCCGTTTCATGGCGTCGAAATACTCATCCAATCGGTCGAGAACATCGCGCTTGAAATACCAGCGCCCGGTTTCCTCAATGTCTTTTGACCGGGTATCCGTCCGTGCTGCGTTGCCTGCAACTCGCTCGACATGCGGCGTCACGACGTTCCGCGTCGTCCAAAACCCTACAACGAATAATCGAAGCCGTTCCCACACTTTTGCCATGTTATCTTTCTCCCATCACTTTGAGCCAGTACTCGGCTTGATTACCGGCAGCTTGCGCCTCTAGCTGGGCTTGGCTTAGGCCGGTCGAAACCGGGACAGGGCCTGAAATTGGCCTTGCCGGCCCGGCGTTGGATACCTCGTCGACCGACCTGCCCCGCTGGCTGGCGACCCTTTGCAGGATGGCGTCCACCTGGGCCGGCGTGACCCGCTCGGGGGCGGGTGGAGCCGGCGGAACCTCGGGGCGCGGACGGGTCCGAACAGCCTGCCATGCCAGCTTGCGTTCGCTGACCGCCGCGTCAAGCAACACCCGCAATTCTGCCTCTGCGGGAAAAAACACGTTATTCGCCCGCCACTCGTCACAGGCCGAAACAACCGCGTCGGCGGGATATTCCATCAGCACATCAAGGAACGTGTCGCCTAGCATGGCGTCATCAATCGCCGCCTCTCGCCGGGCCTTGGTCGCCGCCCGCAATCGGGAAAGGGCTTTGCCGGCAATCTGCGCCGGGCATGGAAACAATGCCTTTTCCAGCCAATCGAATGCCGCCATGCGTTCTTGGTCGGTCATTTCCTTGGCCTCGTATCCCACCAAACGAGTGCCTTCCCAGCCGTATTCGCCGATAACGTCACGGGTGACGGGATTGAGCTTTTTCCGCAGCAAGTCGGGCAACTGTCTCGGTGAAACTGACGGGTTCGTTAGGTCGTTTGCCATTGGAATGTCCTTTCAAGCTGCGTTCGATCCATGCCACTGGATCGACCGGAGGGCTTCGCATACAGGCCCGGATTGTCGTCAAAACGCCTTCGTCGCCATAGTCGCGGCACCACTTGCCAAGCATTGACCGCAGCGCCGGTTCTGGCTTTCCAGCAGCAGTTGCCAGCCAGGGAAGGCCATCATCGAAGATGGATTTCCGAAGGTCTGGAGGCGTCACGACGACGGCTACGGCGTCAGAACCGTTAGGTTCTGAACCTATATCACTATATGCCTCTTTCTCTGGTCTAGCATCCGCTTGCACCGCGCTAGCATCCGCTTGCACTATTTCGAGAAATCCGCAATCTATCAAAGGTTTAAGGTTTGGGCGCTTGTCTAAATAAGCCACTCTTTTGATGTAATCCAGATTGCCAGGAATGACGCCATTGTCCTTTGCGGCGACGATCATGCAAACAATGGCTAGCAGCCTGCTAGCGTCTGCTAGCGTCACCCAATCCTCGGATTGCAAAATCTCAACGTGGAGTTTTATCCACGGCGGATTGCGGTCTTTGTAATGCTGAAATTTAGCCCAATTTTTAATGCGGTATGCCTGCATGGCAACCTGCTTCCTTTGTCAGACACCCCACGGCGGGGCAGGGGCGGTACGGGCGGGGGGATGACGCTGACAATCGCCATTCCCACCCGCTGCACCGCAACGTGCCGGGTAGCTACCCCAGCCCGAGAATATTAACACTATGGCAAGGTCTGTTCAATTATCAAATTGCCATCCACGACGCGGGATTTAGCTATCTTCCCGCGCAATGGCTGCGGCTCCAGCGTGTCGCGCATGGCCTCCCAAGCGATCAGCATGTTGTGAAGGCGATGCTGGCGCTGGAGGGATGCTGGCCCGCCGTAAAACGTCTTGCAGACGGACACGGCGGCATCCAACAGGCGGCGCTCGGCTGCGTTCATTTCACCATCTCCCGTTCTTCGTCGTTCACTGGATCGACCTCGCCCGCCAGTAGCTTGCGGCGGCGGATTTCGGCTAGCGCAAGGTAATAGCTGTCGTGGCCGTCTTTCTGGCCGTCGTAGTTGTCTGTCATAAAAGCCATAACTGAGCGTTCCGGTTCCGCTTTTCGTTTCGTAAAATCTGCTCGAACATTTCTGAACTACCTTCGGAAAATCCCAATGCATAACAATTATGATCGTTTCGTAAGATGGCTAGCGCAATCGCCTTAAACGATGGCACCCTGCCGGACGCCATTAGTTTGTTTGAGACGGCATCGGCTATTCCGTCAAAGTAACACCGGCTCTCCCAGGTCTCGATATATCGAGCAACTCGGCCGGTAAGATTTTTCCCATGCGGCAATTGCTCTTTCTGCTTCTTTGTTCGCCAGAAACCGCTGTTCATCTGTCAGATACCCCCACGCTTTGCGTGTGATATCTTCCGGGATGTTCAGGGCTAACGCAACGGCAGCATGGCCTACCCACGCCTTGCGATTTATAAGCCTATCCGTGAGGGCGTTTTCGCAACTGATCGGCCATTCCTTCACAACGCGCATCATGTGCGAGCCGTAAAGTTTATGATCGGTCGTGAACGCGATAGCCTGTTCCAACGCATACTTGGGGTCGGTCGCCTCGCCCCACATGTTATGGGCGATTTCTTCCCACAGGCGATAGTCGTGGTAGACGCGTTTAAGCTGCTTCGTCATCTTCAAACACCACAGGATCGCTGTGCTGCGCTTCCCACGATGCGGAAAACTGCTTGTTGGCGAACAGGGCGGCAACGCCTGTGATTTGTTTCAGCCGCAACAATTCGTCCGGGGACATTCCAATGTGCGAGCTAATCCACCGGTCGGATTTTCCCATTTCGACAAGCTCGGCAACGATAGAACTCATCAACTCTATATTGTGGGAACCTCGCGCACGGTTATGCCGGATCGTTGAGGCCATGCGGTCGCCCATTTCTTTGTCGAGTACTACGACTGGGAGCATCTCCTTTTCCCGTTCACGAATGCGGGCGCTTTCTTTCAAAACCCTGAACCTATGAAACCCATCGATGACGACGTACATGTCCTTTTCGGCGTCATAGACAACGACAACGGGTTGAGTATAGCCATCCTCCCAAATAGACGTTTCGAGCAGCGCCATTTCAGGCGGCGCAACGCTGTTGGGGTTGTAATCGTTCGCCATGATCTTTGAGATATGGACCGACCTCACATCGTAAACCGGCGAACGATGATCGGAACTATAAGAGCCGCTTTCGTTGTGGATTTCCTGGCCGACCAAGGGCGGATTGAAAACACAGATTAAAACGGTCTCTTCAAGCGCTTCAAACCAATGCGGGTCGTGGTTGTCTAAGACATACGTTGTGTCGGGGCCGATGGCCCAATACTGCTTAGTTGTCGCATTCGTTAAAAGGGCTTTCCCCGACACGCAATAGCAGCTTTCCAGGTGGTTTTTGTAATGCCAAAATTGCTGTTCCCCGGCGGGAATAACGGTCTTTGACATTGAATAGCCAACGTTGTCCGCTGCCAGCAAAATGCGATGGCTTATGAACCCCCCTTTCGGGCAAGTAACTACCCGCCCGGCGGGCAATTCTGCTGTCCTGATAACCTTCATGCCACAAGACTCCCATACTTTTGCTGGATTTGTTTTTGCCGCTCCATTTGTGGTTTGGTCGGAGCAAGTCCAAGATATTTGCAAGTGTGGTCATTCTTCAAAATTGTGATAGCAAACCGCTTCCACGAAGTAACCATGCTGGGGTGCGCTTTTAATGCGTCCATGTGGTCAGGCGGGCACGGTATCCGGACACGTTGCAACTCGTTCCCGCCGTGTGGCGTTGAGCCGTTGAGATAGAACCGGACGCCAATTTCTCGAAGCTGCAAAATGATTGAATCAGGCAATCCGCGTCCTACCCTGCCCCATACCTTTATCGATTGGATAAGACGCGCTCTAAAATTTTCTGCCGGTTCCTCCGGAAGTGTCGCCAGCAGGAACTTAACGAACGATTTCCACGTATGCCCCGGCGGCAAATTGAATGATCGGTAGTTCAATTGCTTGCCGTAGGTTGCTACAAAATTTGCACCATTCACGCGGGCGCAAAGTGTTGCCCATACATTCGGATCAATCACGCGATACAGGTTAAGCGATGATTTTGATTCGCTCATAAACGGACTGGCGACGCGCATCTTTGCGATAGGCACACCGGCCATATAAAAAACATCGTACAGCTTGTTATAGTCCCAATTGAACTTAGCGTTGGCGACCCAAATGTCCTCGGTTCGCCAGTCGAAAATGGGATAACAATTGTAAACGTGTTCGGTGTTTTTTTTCGTCCACATCATCCCGCCCAACGTCTCTTTTTCTTCATTCATTATTGCCCGGTAGCGATTGAGACTTTCGGCTGTACGGATGCCAATGAGATTGGCGCATCGCTTGCCTTGGCTGTACCATTCGGCGAAGCCATCCCAGAAATCATTGTAGTTCATGTTTTCAACGAACCATTCCCCAAAAGGATGGTTGTCAAAATTGACGACGTATTCCATGTCCGGCATCGGACGTATCCAGCGATGCTTGTCGCGCACTCCCCAGCATTGCCAATCGACTTCATACGCCGACACAGTGCATGGCAACGTGATCGGCATACAGCACCAATAGATGTCTAGCCTATCGCGGTTGGCATCGAGAATGCGGCGCATGAATTGAAGGCTAAATTCGTAATTGGCCTCATTGTCTAAAATCTGAATGCCAATTTTCCGACTGATGTTTCGTTCTTTCATATATTTCAAAACAAGATTGAGAAGAACGCCGCTGTCTTTCCCACCTGAAAACGATATGTATATTTTTTCAAAGTTGGCGAAGATAAAATCCAAGCGCTCGATTGAGGCTTCGTAAACGTTCTTTTTGTTGTCGTATACGCGCTGCATCACGCTGCCCTCATCGCGTCTGCCGCTGTCTGCTGCCAGACCCTGATTTCCACCCCGTCCACGGCACCCCACCGGGCGCGGACCTCGACCATGTGGCGGTCGTCTGGGACGTATTCCAAGGCCACAAGCGCGTCCACTATTGGCTTGATTAAATTATCAATATCGCCGGCCTTCTTCTCAACGGTGATATCCACGATGTATGCCCCCGTTACTTTCCATCGCGGCTGCGCCATCGCCTGATTTCCGGCTGCGCGAAGCCATGTCAGGTAGCGAGCCGTCCGAACGCGGCCCCTTCGCCCGCCAGCATTGCGCCAGCATGAGTTCTGCGACGGCGGACGGGGAAGGGTCAGGAAGCCGGTCATTCATTCACCTATAGCTTGACGGCGAGCCAGAGGGTGGGAGGATGGCAGGGCTGCCCCCTCCGACCCGCCGCCATCGAGCGGTTGAGACGATTCCATCCCAACTTTATCGGTCGCTCGGAATCGGATCATGCCAGCACAAGCATGATAATGATAACGGCGGCGATGGTGGCCGTGCCGAGTATGTCGCCGACCAGCCTGAGCGCCATGTGTTCGGGATAATTCATTGTTCCCTCCGTGGTATGGATACCGCTTCAATCGCATCCGGCGTTAAGCGTAAGCCCATTTCCCGAGACTTCCGCCATACGTCCATCTGCCAGCGCCGGGGCAAGCCGTTCAGCCGCCACTTCTGCAAAGCCTTGTCGCCCACGCCATAAGCGCGGCCAATCTGCTCGATCTTCGTCCATGTGTTTGCATCCATCATGGGACTACCGTAAGCCTGTCTATTTTGGGCGTCAAGAAAAAAAATAGCGTATGGCGACGATTTGTCATTGACGGTGCGAAAAATAATCTTTACGGTGGGGAAATCGAGACGGGCAGACAACCAACGGGAGACGGAAATGGAACACCTTGAAATCACAGTGACCCCATGGAAAGACAGGTCGTTTGACCTAACGATCACGGGGCGGGCCATATCCCCTCAATATTCCGTTGGCGACTTCGGCGGTTTTGAAATCCACCGCGTGTTCTGGACGAAAACAGGCAAGCCGCTGTCGAAGTCGGCGATGCGGCGGATACCGGAAAAGACATGGAGGGGGATCGAGAATGGGTGACGTAATCCTCCTGCCCAGCTTTCGCGGTCGCCGCCTATGCGAGGCCGTCCAGATCGCCAAGTTGTCGCGCAAAATCTGGCAGGCACGATTGGCTGGTGCCGGCCAGCAGGAGGTCTCGGAATTGATCGCGCTGCGCCACATTCACAAAACCGCACATGCGAAATTCCACGCGGCAGAAATCAGGGAGACGGCGAAATGAGTACGCAGATACACTATCACAACGTGGTCAAGGTCGAGGTCGGCGCGGCCAAGTTGAGCGGCGGGACCGAAAGCTGTCCGCATGTGTTTTCCCACCGCGACATTACCATCACAACGCGGTCGGGCGAGCGCCATACCGTCTCGATGTTCGCCGACACCATTGAGGAATTGGAGTTTGTTGAATGAGTGCCACGCTTGGTACGAAAATCCGCGCTGGCCGGCTGCGATGGTACTGCGCTCCCAAGCACGGCACTCAAGTCAGAGTGGAGGATTTGCCAAACGACAGATGGCGGTTCGAGTTTTTCCCCATGGGGCAGCTGGTCCCAGCGCACGGCTCGAAAGGAATGTACCGGGTCTTGCTGGGTCACGCCGACGATACAATCGACCAGACGGCACTCAGCCCTATTCGCAAAGTGAAACGATATTTCTTCGCCATCGTCAATGACGCCGGCGACATTCTGGAGATCAGCAAATGACCCGCAAGATTGTCACTCGATACGTCCGCACCATCGGCATATGGGAAGCCGATTATGACGACCCCGAGGGCATTCGGGGCGTTGGCATAAGCGAAGGGCGGGGGAGTAGGTGGGATGACTGACATAGCAGAACAATTCGCCGGTCGTGAATTACCGCCGGCCATAGGCGACAACGGCCCGCCGCCGCCGACGCCATATGAAATCGCATTGGATGAGATCGACACGCTCTATGGCGAGGCGGTGTTGTGGCTTGATGGAAAGCCCGTTGACAGCCAGGAAGTCGCAGACGGCCTATCGAATATGCTTAACCTTATCCGCGCTGCGAAGAAACGCGCCGACGAAAGCCGCGTGGCCGAGAATGAACCATTCGACGCCGGCAAGGCCGAGGTGCAGGCACGATACAAGCCGATTCTCGCCAAGGCAGAACAGGCACGCGAGACCATCATCACGGTGTTGACGCCCTGGCTTGAACAGGTCGCTCGGGAGAAGCTGGCGAAGGCCGAAGCTGCCCGCAAGGCGGCGGATGAAAAGAACCGTGCGGCAGAGGAAGCCATCAGGGCAACGGCGGGCAATCTAGCCGAACGTGCCGCAGCCGAGGCGGAACTGAAAGCGGCGAAACAGGCCGATCATGCTGCGACACGGATGGAAAAGGACACCGCGAAGTCAGGCACGGTTGGCCGGGCGGTGGGGTTGCGGACAACATGGAAGCCGACGATGGCCGATGGTGTTGCAGCAGCGCGGCACTATTGGGCCACCGAACGGCAAGAAATGGAAACATTCCTGCTAATATTAGCGGCGAAAGACATAGCACGCGGCAAGCGTGATATCCCCGGTGTTAATGTTCAAGAAGTTAGGAGTGCTGTATAATGGACGGTATGGAAACAGACAAGCTGGCGGCTGCACTTGCCAAAGCGCAAGGCACTATTGACGGTGCAATTAAAGACCGGGAAAACCCGCATTTCCGTTCTAAATATGCTGACCTTGGAGCGGTATGGGATGCTTGCCGAGGGCCGCTTGCTGCCAATGGCATCGCCGTCACCCAGCCCATTCGCCACCGCGAGGGTACGTCCTATGTCGTCACACGGCTGACCCACGCCAGCGGGCAATGGATGGAAGACGACGGGATGCCGCTGTTGCTGGGCAAACAAGACATGCAGGGCCTTGGCTCCGCTATTACCTACGCCCGCCGCTACGGTCTCATGGCGATGGTTGGCATTGCGCCCGAGGACGACGACGGCGATGCAGCGAGCAAGAATGCTGGCTCGGCCAAGGTAAAGGCCCCGACTAAGGCCGTCTCCGACAAGCCCGACCTGAACACCCGATACAAGGCGTTGAACCAAGCCCTTGACCTGTGCAAAACGCCAGCCGATCTGGCGAAAACCTGGAAGATGGGCGAAGGGTTGCGTGAGGAATTGCACGCGAAAGACCCGGAGAAATACAACTACCTCTCAATGGCGTATGACCTAATTAACAACCGCCTTTCGGAATACGACCCGTTTGGCCCACCGAAGGAAGCTGCATAATGGCCTACGAGCAACGCGACGGAACCGGTGCCCTGTTCAAGGCGAAGGAACAGCCGACAGATAAGCACCCCGGCTACACCGGATCGTGCCTGATTGGCGGCAAGAAATATTCGATCTCGGCATGGGTCAACGAATCGAAGTCGGGAGAGAAATACTTCAGCCTGAAGCTGGAGGAACCGCGTGGGCGAGAGGCCAACCAGGAACCGGCAAAGGCAAAGCCCAGTGATCCACTTGACGGGGATTTCATACCCTTTTGAGGATTGACCATGACCGCCCTGTTGTTTCGCAAACACTTCGGATCGCTCGTACCTGACGGCGACACATGCCCCGAGGCCGTCGAATGGCTTCAGTCGTTAAAACATGGCGATACCGTCAGCATTGCGCGTCCGAAGAAGCTGCGAAACAGCAAGGCGCATCGTCTCTGGTGGGGACTGGTCACACTCGTCTTCAACAACCAGGAACGCTATGAGACGCTGGAGACGATGGTTGTCGCTTTGAAGGTCGGCCTGGGCCATTGCGATACCGTCATTCTGAAAACAGGAGAGACGGCTTTCATCCCGAAAAGCATCAGCTTCGCCAAGATGGACAACGCCGAATTTAGCGCGTTCCTAGACAAGACCATCAAGCTGGTAATCAAGCATTTCCTCCCCGGCGTGACCGATCAGGAATTGAGGAAACAGGTCGAGGAGATTATCGGATGTTGATGAAACGCAGGCCGGTTAAATCTGGGATCGAGCGAGCGCCCAAGCGCGATTTTCCAAGTCATCGGAAATGGGTGCGCGGCCACAATTGCGCGGTGCCGGGATGTGATGGCAGGCCCATCGAGGCAGCGCATGTCCGGCTTGGATTGCCTCAAGGCGAGCAGGCCGGCATGTCCCAGAAGCCCCACGACAAATGGTGCATTTCATTGTGCGCCTATCATCACGCGGCACAACACGCCATTGGCGAGGCGACCTTTTCCAAGCTGTACACGGTAGACATGGTGAAAACCGCCATGGAGTTTGCAACTAAATCGCCACACCGGCATATGTGGGAGGGCCAGCCATGAGCGACACAGACCTATCGTCAATCGCCCGCAAGAATGCCCGCATCAACGCACTAGTCACGCGGCTTGCTGAGGCGGAGGAAGTGGTGAAGGCGGCGAAGGCTTTATCCCGTGATTGGGATGCCTGGGAAGACGGTGAGGACGGCCCCGACGACCTCGACGCCTATGTCTTTGATGCCCTAACCGGCCTGCGTGCCGCCGTCGCCGCCTATGACCGGGACAAGGCCGATGATTGACGTATTCACCGACACGATGACGGCGGTGATGTATGCCGGCATCGTCTTCGTTGCCATCTTGGCTGTATGGGCGATGTGGAAATGAGGGACGCCGATTTTACCACAATCGACTTACTACGCTCCGAGGGTGTTGAAATCACTCCGCACCTGTCATGGACGGTCGGGACTACCGTCCGCGAAGCGTACCACAGGGAAACCGGGAAATTGCCAGCGAAGGCTTTGCGGACAAAAACTGACGGGACCGGATCGCATTGCTTCGCAATCTATCCTGAGTGGTTTAGACCCGAGGCCCTGCGGATTATACGCCAAATCGTCAAGGCCACGCAGGCATTGGCGGCACGACAGGGGCGGCTTTTGTAACTTGGAGGATGTGGAAATGACCGATATCAGCCGTGAGGATTTGGAGTGAGCCTGATCGCTGACACGCCGTACATTCCTGCGTTCGTCCGACGAGAATTTCTGTATGACGAAACCGCTCACACTGGCGAGTTCGTCCCTTGCGTTGTTTTCGGTTTTCGCGCCGAGCCAGCACGGGTTCCGATGTTTCAGATCATGCTGGAATCTGGCGCTCAGTGGGCGAGAGTCCCGATTCATAAAATTTGCAGCAAACCGTGCAAGCCACTAGCGCTGGAACAATCTGCATGGTGGGACAGTTATGGCTACGATTTTTCGGTGCATAGTTTTGATTTCCTCAGAAACATGACCGTCACAGCACGCGGACGGGACAGGGTTATTCGAAAGGGAAAATACCTGTTTACGATTGATTGGATGAAGACCGGCTGGAGCGAAGTGCCAGACCAGCACAAGAACCACCATGTCATTGCGCTCGATGACGGACCTTGGATTGCCTATCCGAACAATCGACTGGTTTGGCACGACGCATCTTGGATCGATCCAGCTCCAGACCAGGAGTGGAAGACGCCGACGAGAAGTTATTCTGTAGAATAAAGACACACAAAACATGGAGATGAACCGATGAGCAAGCCTGACAATCCGTTTGCATGCGCTTGGTGCGACGAGGCGGCGCATATTCGGCAGGGTCGGGTCATGCTCTGTGCGACGCACTACCGCATATCTTCTATGCGTGCTCGCGCCGCTCGTGATGGGAAGATGGTTCCGACGCGAGACGAAATTGCCAGCCTTGCCGCCCAGTCGATGACATGTGTGGGGTGCAAGCGGCCCATGAACTGGTTGCGCTCTTCCGGAACGTCAACGCAGGTCACCTTGCAGCATGACCGGGACGGGACCATTCGGCTCCTTTGCCTAGCGTGCAACACGCGGCATGCGCAGCATCCCGGCGACAGCTTCTACACCATCCCAGCCGCCAAAAAATGGTGCCCGGACTGCGGCGACGTTCTGCCGAAGGCCGATTTCTGCCGCGACCTATCCCGCCCATTGGGGCTGAAATCCTACTGCCGGAAATGCTCTGCAGCCCGCCATCACAAGTGGAGAATCAAGCATGCCAACGCGTGAACAGTTCGAGACGCAAGGAGCATTCGAGCGTGCGCTCCGCGATTACTTCGCCGGGCAGGCGGTGCTGGCGTGCAATCGAGGGTCAAGCTCTCTGGAATTTGCGAGAAGGGCCTATTCCATAGCCGACGCCATGCTTGCCGAACGCGCCAAGGAGCCGAAGCCATGAGCGATAAGCCAGCCGTGCCGGATGGGGTGGAGAAATGGACTGCCCTAGAATGGACATCCTATATCGTCAATGCAGATCATGTGTTGATGGGTTGGCTTATCAACGAAGATTTGCGCGATTATTGCCTATGGGCAGCCCAGAACATCGAACGGGTGACGACAGAGCGTGATGCCGCTGTGGCGCGAGAGGCGGAACTGCGGATAGGGGTGGCCCTTGTCGAGGTTGATCTTCTGTCAAGCAGCATATCCCCAAAACAACGAGTGGCACTGGCCGCTGATCGTGTTCGCGCACTCTTGGGAGGCACGAAATGACCCGCCTCCGCATGATCTTCCGCCGCCTGTGCCGCCGCCACACGTTCATCCAGCCGCAAGCAGACACGCCTTGGCGCATACCGGGCGGGAGGTGGTCGTCGTTTGCTGGGTGGGATTCGGGGCGGGGGAGTCGGTGGGATGACTGACTCCATCGCCAGCAAGACCGCCCGCATCAATGAACTGGTAACGCGGCCATGATTGAGATAATGGACTTCATGGGGCAGGTAGCGGCAATAGCCCGCTCCAAAAGCGGTCGGGGACAAATCCGCGCCGTCGTTTATGAAGATGGCAAACGAGACGTTAGGGCGGCTATTGTTTTCAATACCGACAGCGCCATCCAGGCGACGAAGGAGTTGGAGGCTCACAAGAAGGAATTAGACGCTGTGTTGCGGATATTCACGGCACTCCCTTGATCGGCCATCCGCAACGCGCCACGACTCATCTTGGATTGATCCAGCTCCCGACCGGGAGTGGAAGACGCCAACAAGAAGCTATTCTGCAGAGTAAGGATATCCGAATGACCCGCATCCGCATGATCGTCCGCCGCCTGTGCTGCCGCCGCCACACGTTCATTGAGCCGATGGAGGGCACGCCCTGGCGCATACCAAACGGACGCTGGGCGTCATTCGCCGGGTGGGACGCAGGGAGAGGGAGTAGGTTGGATGACTAGTCGCACCCGTCCAGCACGGTGTCGATCTCTAGCAGCCACCGCGCCAGCCCGTCGCTGACGGCGGCTACATCGCCATCAGTGTAGGGTGGCCGGGTGACGATAAGGCAGAGATCAGAACGCACGTTTCCGCATCCGGCGAGCCAGATCAGCGCGAACAACGTCAATGTGTTTCGCCTCAACAGCATCGCGGGCTTTGCGGGCCAAAGCAACGTCATCCAGAACATCCTCCATAACGTCCGCTTGCGCTGTCCGCTTGCCGCGTCTGTACATCCACACGCCCCAGCCAATGAGGCCGAGGCCGAAGGCCAGGAGGATGTAGATGGTCATGCCGGGGTCTTTCCGCGCTTTTGCAGGACGCTCCACACGACCGTCGCCACAGACACAGCCGCGCCGACAATGATCTCCATGTCGGACGAGCCAAGGAAGCCCTTGGCGACAAGGATACCGCCGACGCCGGATAGCACGGCTCGCACAACGCCCATGACCTCTTGCACGTTCATTTGTCTTCTCCTGCTGATCTAAACAACGCCGCAATGCGGTGCGCTCGGTCGCCCACCTGTTTAGCCCACTTGCTGTCAAGGGCCTCCGCAGCGGCCAAATTATAGTCACCACATTTCAAGGCTGCGAGCATCCCCTCGAACCCAGCCAACCGTCCAGCCCCCAGGTTGAACGCCATGTTCACCAAGCCGCGAGCCGCTGGCTCAGGCAGCGATCTCCACCAGGGCGCGAAGTTGTCCAGGCCTTGCTCCGCCCGCGCTATGTCGGCGTCGAGCAACGCCAGCGTTTCGGTCCTGGATATGCCAACGTCATCGAGGTTGCGGCCAATACCTATGGTCAGCTTGCCCGCCGTGCAACGATACGGCTTGAGCCGGATTTCCTCATCCAGAATCAGATCTTCCTGGAGCTGGTCCCGGTTCATTTCCTGGCGCGAATAATTTTCACGACGCCCGCTATACCGATGATCGCGCCGCAGACGGCGGTCAGAGCGCCACCGATAGCGGTTACGCCTGACACCCAGTCCATCCACATGACAGAGGACATCAGGCTTGCGCCGACCGTAACGTCAACCACACCGGGCTTCACTGAACCGGCCCCGCGACTGCGTATGGCGAGCCAACCGGAGCTTCGGTGATCGCCGTCGTTCCGACTGGAACCGTGCCGCCGCTCAGATTCTCGTTGATCGGGCCGTAGCAATCCGCCAACTGCACACCGTTAACGGTTTTCGTCTTGGTGCAGGAAAAACTGAACATGTTGCTCATTCCTGCGGTGCCTTCACCCGTTGTGAAGGTTCGGATGGTGGCCTTCACCGGCTTCCAATCCGGTGCCTGTGGAAACACGCGAACCGGAGAAAACAGGGACCAGATCTTACCAGCCGGAGCATCGCACGAGCCGCGCATGTTTCCGCCCGCTACGTCAGCAATAGCCTTGCCTGTCAGCACCGGACAAACGGCGACGGCCTCTGGAAACTGAGCCGTTCCGGTCGCCGTTCGCACCGAGATGGTTTTTCCCGTGAGGGTTGCAGACGAGGCAGCGCACAAGGCGAACTGCCCGTTGCAGATCTGATAGTCAGAGGCCGAGGCGAGAGTCGGTGTCGTCAGCAACGCTAGGACCGGAAGAACATATTTCATTGCAACTGCCCTCTCAATTCAATCTTGCGAGCCAATCTAGTCCGTTCCTGCTCTGGCAAGGACGCTGTGTCGAACGCCACAATAGCCCAGAAATCCTCAAGCCCGCGAGGGATATACGTGTCGAGGGAGGAGAGTTCCGAAAGGATAGGCGCGTTGTGCTGCGCCTTCAGCTCCTGCTCGGTCTTTGGCCTGTAATCCCAAACCCGCGTAGGGATGCCGTCAATCAACTCAACGTGAGACCCAGTGACGATGTTTAACGTCTCGTCAGGCGGCGCTGTCTCAGACACCTTTACGAGGGACGCAAAAGAGGACTTTGGCTCGTTGCCGGGATGAAGTGTCCCGGCCTCGTCTCTCCACTGCGCGTCGTCCTCAATGAGGTTTGATAGGTCGTTGTCAAGAATGTAGGACATTTTGTTTTCCTTATGCTGGACCCCAAGCTGCTGCAACCAAATTCCTCGCTAATGCGTTACCAGGAGCAGCCTCGACTGTTAATCCTGTTTGTGCAGCGGCGAAATTGCCACTTGCCCCAGATTGGCGTGTTGTACCCTCCAGGATTTCATCAAACCTCTCTGTTATCCCTGTCCATGCTGTAACATCGTCGTTATTGTTTGACGATACTGCTACGCAGTACCCGCCTGCCGGGACGTTGATGCTTACAATCGTTGGGTTCGCATTGGATGTCTGGACATGACTAACAGCAGAGGCGCTATCTGAAGCCCAGTACACACCTATACCTGCACGGGTCGCACCGCTTGCATAAGTGACAACAACAGCGCCAGATGGATTAGCAGTCAACTCAACTTGCCAAATCTCGCTGCGTGTCTCTCCATAACCATTGCTTTGCGCTCCTACAAAAGAAGCACTCACCCCATCCACAGTCAGTGTAGATACCGCCGGAACAGTTCCGCCAATACCGCACGAAGGTACAATGATTACTTTTTTTGCTCGGCTTGGTCCGAGGTCAACGGCTGAATATGTGTAGGTGGTAAGGTTGCTCGCGTCTAAATAACTTGCGACGAACGTGACAACGGCATCAACACGGCCAGCTATCATCCCAAGTTGCGATCCCACGAACATCAGGCGATGGCCTTTACAGCAGAAACGGTTATCTGACAGGCCACCGCCGTATGCGTCCCGCTCTGCGTCCCAGAGGTGGTGATCCTAGTTGCCGCCGCAGCGTTGACCAGAGACGTAGCCAAGCTGAATGAATTGGCATCTATAAGGACAACCCAGTAGGTCACAGAAGCTGTCAATCCGGTTGGCAGAGCGCCCGTTGTCGTGAGCTGCAAACGGTTTCCTGTTTTCAAGCCGTGAGCTGTCCAGGTTACAACGCCGGGTGTGGCAATCGTGATCGTTACCGTAGAGGTTGTGTAATAATTCACAGCGTAAAACAGGGAATCAAAACTGCATCCTGCGGTCGTCAGGGTAGGCGCGGTTCCTCCTGCGAAGTTCCACACCCACGCATAGGCCAGAGTACGCGAGCCGGTGGAATCTTGAAGGATGTCGACTTGCCCACTTTGCCCAGCGACGATAGAAGTCGGGACGCCCAAGGTCCGGTTGCCGCCCAACGTCACCGAATAGTTATTCGCCAGAGCAAAGTTCGGTGTGATCGTTGCACCGTCCGTCAGAGCAGAGTAGGACGCCCGCTGGGCTGCGCTGAACGTCTCAGCAATAGACAGACCCGCCACCGTTGTGCTGCTAGCGGGGAACGTCATAACGGTTGAATCAGTCCCGGCCAAAGTCAGACTGTTCGAGACCGTGAGAGTCTTGGCGTCAGTGCCGGCCAGGGTCAGGCTCGCGTTGGCGGTCAGGGTTTTTCCGTCCGCAATCGTCAGAGTCGATCCGCTTGCCGGAGCCGTGAGAGCCACTTTATTGATGGTTGTGGCCGTCGCAACGCCGAGGGTCGGGGTCGTGAGCGCAGGACTTATGGCGAGGACATTAGAACCGGTTCCAGTCACCGCACTGTTGCCAGTGTATTGAATATCCCAAGACGCCGCTGTGGTTCCGCTCGTCAGGATGACTGTCACCGTGACGCGGGACAGCGGCACGATTGCCACGACAAGATTCCCGCCAGAGGAATTAACGGTGACAACTCCGGTGGACATGTTGGTGATTTCGTACTGATTGCCGAGAACCAGTGTCGATGTTACCGGCAGCAGAACAGTCTGGGTGGTCGTCCCGGTGAAGAACTGCTCGAACGTGCTGGCGACCGTCAGCGTCGTCGTTCCTGCCGCCGTGACCGTAGTCGTGTAGCCGTCTACGTTAAACCGTGAGGTAATCTGCCCGAAAGCCGCAGCGTCCGTCGCCAACGTGCCGTTGGCCAAGCCGGTGATCTTGAAGCTGCCCATCTTGATGTTCGCGGTCGGCGTGGACTGCCCGTCCTTCGTCAACGCGGTCGTCAGGCCGGTCGCCAGATCAGCCGTCAGGGCATTGAACGTCGAGCTGCTGATCGTCGTCCCGGTGACGACGGGTTGCCCAGCCGAGTTGATGCTAAATACGCCCGATCCGTTGTAGCTCATTTACTGCCTCCTTGTACTGCCGACTGAAAGCTCCAATGGGGGACGGCGTTTGGTTGTTACGCTATCCGCCGCAGCGGCGCCCTCGGCTTGCGTTGCAAGTATCTTTGCTAGACTTGTTGCCGCGCTTTCGCCCGCATTGAGGCGCGGCACCGCGGCCTCAACCGCTTTTTGTACGGCTAGGATCGGCTGTAATACCCCGGCGAGCATCCGCACCTTTTCGCCGCCGGGGATCATGCCGCCGTAATTCTGAATCATTGAAGCCGGGTTTGAATTTGAGGTGCTAACGGCTGCACGGCTCGGTATAGATGACGCAAAGCCGCCCGTGCGGGCAAGGCGCGATAGTTGATCAGTCGTTTCCTGACCAAACCATGCTTCTAATTTTTGCGGGCCAAGACTACGAAGAATACCCGCCAGAGCGGCGGGCTTCAACGCTGCATCTGAAGCGGGATTTTCGCCAAAGGCTGCCCGTTGGATTACCGCGCCAAGTTCGGCTCGTGTTTTTGCAAACGCTTCCGGGTTCGTCTCTTGCAACAATTTTGCAAGACGGGCGCTGTCTTTCGTCGGTGCGCTCACAACATATTTCTGAACGAAATTGTCGGGCGTAAGTTCTCTTGACGCCGCCGCCTCAAGGGCCGGAACTTCTGTATGTAACTGAAATCTGGCCCGAGCCGCATCGCGAGCGGGCGCGAAAACGTCGTCAGCATCGGTATCCATCATAGCCCGCTTAACGGCATCGCGCATCTGGCCCAAGGCCGTGTTTGTCGCCTTGTCCGACCCAACGTGTTGATTGATAACTTTGATTAGTTTATCAGCTTCCTCAAAGTTGAAAACCTTGGTCTGTTTATCGCCAAGCATACCAAACGACTTTATCTTAGCGACAATCGCCGATGGCACCTTATCGCCGAAATCGTCAATAATCCGTGCCGCGTCATAAGCTAACCCGCCGAGCGGAACGTCAAAAGACTTGCCGGAACTATCGCGGGCCGCGTTATATAGAGCGGTTACATTTTTCCTTGCTGTCTCATCAATACTTTCTAAAACTTTTCCGACTTTCTGGCCGGTCTTAACGGTATCAATGCCGCCGCCCTTCGCTATGTCTGCAATATCGGTCTGGGCTTTGCGCGTTTGGGTGTTGAAGATATCCATAAGCGGCTCACCGATACCGTAAACGCCGCGAAGGTTTTGCTCTTTTGCGTATTGGATCGGGTCGCGGGTGATCTGGCCCAACGTAAAGGGCATCCCCGCCGCCTCAAAATCGGCTTTTCGGAGCAACGCCGCCGGATCAAGGTTTTTTCCCGCCACAAGGGATTTGGCGATTTGATCGCGGAGGTTTGCAAATTGAGCTGCCGAGATGCTCTCAACGTCCTGGCCTATTTCCCGCATTGCCGCAGCGATAACTTCCCCGGCTTTCGTAGTGGCCTGGGCAACCCGTTCCGCGCCCTTGCCGGTAATGGTATCGAGCGCCCGCGCCGCGTAGGGCGCTGCGGCGTTGTAGAGCGCCTTTACGCCTTGGATCGACTTGCCGGCCACCGGCCCGAGAAACGCACCCGCAGCGGCTCCAATGCCAGTTTGAGCGGCCTTTTCGTAAGCAAAATTCTTTTGCGCTTTCTCGTCCGAGATTGGGGTTAAAAAACCGCCAGCCGAGCCGCCGAGAAGACCGGCACCGGCCAACCCGAGAACCGTATTCCCCGCCGCTGCCGGAAGCGCCAAGGCGAGCGGAGCCTCGCCAACGGCGTTGCCGACACCTCGCGCAACGTCCCAATCGTCGGGCATCGCGCCGGTTGCTGATCGTGCGGCTTGGTATTCCGCCTCGCGCTCGCGAATTGTCCTATCGACCGCCTCTACGCCTATATCCATACCAAGAAACTTGGTATCGCCAAGAAGGTATTTGGAAACCTTATCCATGCCAACCGCGCCCGCCGCCGTACCAAGGGCGCGGGAAATAATCTGAGCCCCCGCGTCTATCGGGTCGCGCGTACCTTGGAGAACCCGCCCCGGAACGCTCGCCGTAAGCCGTTGATCGAGCGAGGCCGAAGGCGCTTCTGCTTGAGGGGGCGCGGCTTTGGGCATATTGGATTGGACATAGGCGAGGATATCAGCCTGAGTTGCCCCCTCTGGCGCCGTTATGCGGAAGGTCTGCCCGTCCGGTGATGTGATATCGAAATCAGCCATTATCTGTTCACCACCGGAGTGATCGTCCACTGGTTAGAGGGCGGCGGCGCGTACTCTCCCGGCATCGCAACATCATCGCCCAAAAGATGTTCCAGCCCTGGCTGTTTGAGTGCCCGAGCCCGAGCCGCGTTGCCTTGTTTGATATCGAGGCGCGCGGCTTTGTCGTTGAGGTCGGCTAGGCGGCGAATAGTCGCCGGCTGGTAATCGATATTGCCCGCCGCGGCCTTTTCCAAGAACGTGCGGTCGCTATCCGTAAACCCTTGACCGGCGCCCAACCCGCTCGACTTGATGCTTTGCATCGTCACCCGAGCAAGGTCCGAGACAAGGGATTGGGTGGCGACGATCTTTTCCTCGTCGCCGCCGCCAACAACATTTAAGCCGCTGGCGATTTTCAACCGAATATCCGCCCCGGCGCCCGTAATTGCCTCGCCGCTATCGATAATGCTACGGATACGGTTAGATGTGGCGATCCGTTCGGGTGCGGATTGTGCCGCATCCATCCTTGCAAGATCGGCTTTGGCCAGCCCTTGTCCCATATCGGTAACGTATGCGTTGGGACCGACGTTATTGATAACGGCCGTCGGCGAAAGGTTCGTCTCTTTCGACACGCCGGCGTCGTATTCGGCCTTGGTTATCCTGCCGTTCTTATAATCATCGGCCAGTTTCCCAAGCGCCGATTGTGATCTTGGTTCGTTCCCGAATAACAGATTACCGCGAGCGTCATAGACCTTCTCATCTGGCCCCAGTTTAGTTTGTGCCATGTCTTTCTCGGCCTTTGACATCATCATCCGAAGATTCATTTGAGTTGCATAAGGATTTTTTTGCAACCTAGACAATTCCTTCATGACTCTGTCGTAACTCCCAGGGATAGCCGCCGTGCCGGGAGTCCCCTCAGTGCCGGGGGCACCTCGTCCGCCCAGGACGGGTACAGATTCGCCTAACATCAAAGGAGAATCCGTTGACCCCTGTGCAATGCTCGTTGCCCTTGAATCAAGGTCGGCCTGGGTTGCCGGAACGTATCCAGGCACTTCGGGGACTCCTGGCGTCGAGGTCATGCCCCTGATGAACGCCTCATTGGCCGAATTGTAGTCAGTCTCTTGTTTTGTATTAGCCACATCCTCTTTACGCGCCGCGTCCCCCTGCAAGTAGCCGCTCATGCCAGCCTGCAACGCCTTTGCAAGCCCGCCAGCGGCACTGATGGGTGCCTCAATGCCCGCATAACTGAACTTCTCGTTCGGCTGTAGCGCCTGGGATTGCAGAAGCTCCGCAAACTTCTGCTGGCGGGCAATCTTCGACCGTTCGGCGGCGTAGGGGTCGATTGAGAAGGTTTGTGCTATTTCAGCCATTTTATCCTCTTCGGGCTGCGTACCCAGCGGCCCCTAATCCGGCCGCGCCCAGTCCGTACAGCCCTGCTGTGTTGGCGTTCGCACCGGCCTGCTGGATTCCATAATTTTGCATGGCGTTGGCGGCATCAGCCTGGGTGGCGGCAAAGATGGGAGACGGGGCGACGTTCTGGCCGGTGTACTGCTGGAACTGAGGCAACTGAATCTGTGCGCCTGACATCAGGCCGGATATCTCGTTTAGCGGCTGCTGGCGAAGCGCAAGCTGGCGCTGTAGTTCGGATTGCTGGGCTTGATTGCCAAACTGAGCGCCCTGCATCTGTTGATTAAACGCCTGGGTCTGACCGGTATTGGCCAGATTAGCTTGCTGCTGTAGCTCTCCAAACCCCTGCGCCCTGGCGGCAGTGTCCAGGTTGATGCCTTGGAGTGCAGCCTGAGACAGGAGGTCGTTCTGGCGCTGACCCTGGTCGGTCATCTCGTTACGATAAGCCTCGCCGCCCGATACCAGACCCTGATTGGCTAGGCGCTGGCGGGTCGCAAGCTGCTCGCGCTCTAACTGAGGTGCCAGACGAGCCATGATGGCGTCCTGCCCGGTCGTCCCTGCATTGACCGGCATCCTAGCCAAACCGGACATGTCGTAGCTGGTCTGCAACGGGCCAGCAGGAGCGAGGCTTGTTTGCAGCGCCCCTGTGGAAGGGCTGAAGGGCGTAGCAAGCACACCCTGTGCCGTGCCGGTAGCCTGTTCACCCAAATTAGCGAGGCTCTTCTGGACGCGCTGCTGGGCCTCTAGCGTGGATTGGGCGTCAGGGTTTAACGTCTGCGTGAGGGTCGGAATATCAAGCTGATCGCCCGTGCCGTAAGACACGGTCTGCGTGCCGTACGGGCCAACGATGTTGGGGTTACTGAGCTTGGCCGATACCCGTGCGGACTCAAGGTTGGCCGCGCCTTGAGCGCGCGCAGCTCCCATGTAGTCAGGGGCGGCTGGAGGTTGTGGACTGTCTTTGCTCATATCTAGGCTCCAAAAACCGGCATTTTGCCTTGTCCATAACGAGGAATACCATATCCCCGTCCGGTCTTGCGTCTCGTATTCTGGCCTCTTCTACGAAGCCCATATTACCAACAAGACTGAGACTTTTCTCGTTCTCACTAGAGACCGGAACAATAATCTTTTTGGCCCCTATCTGGATAAAAGGGTAATTAAAGATCGTCCACAGGTACTGCTTCGTCAAACGGCCTTCGATTGCAATGTGGCACCAGATCGAGACCTTGTTCCAACTTTCGTAAATGACACCGGCAACGATCTTGTCGTCTCTCTCCAACCCGATAGCCTGACTCGCCGCTGCAAAAAACTGACCGTTCACTCGGTCCGAGACCCAGTGGCCGACAGAGTCACCAAATACTATACGCCCGCCCATCCCTGTTGATATACCACATCCGTTGATGCCCACTCAATCTGCGTGCCGCTCGATGCCGATTTGAGGTTGATAGCCCCGCAGTAGCCGATCCCGGTGATGCCCTGCCATTCGTTGGTGATCGTCAGCCCCGTACCCCACACATCTACGTCCCAGACGGCGGTATCCCACAAAGCGGTTGCTGATCCCAAAGAGTAAGACAGGGCAGCGGTGTTGTCGCCCGTGTCAAAGTCGATATTCATCCCAAGAAAGATCGACGGATTGCCGTTCGTAAACAGGCTAGGACGACCTCGCGTAAAGTATTTTTTCACGCCTCTGGCATCAAAGTAGTTAAACGCCTGTAGAGAATTGGTCTCTATGTCGTCTCCGCCGTCCTCGTAATTATCTTGCCACGCAACAGCCACGATGCCATCGCTGCCAAAGTAGGATTGATTCTGGAATATCTCCCAGCAGTTCGCCGCCCAGCCGGTAAAATTGCACCAGCTTTTAGTGATGGTATTCATCACATATTGCTCTTGAGAACCCGTGCTGACCGGCACGTTCACGTAGACCGCGGTGTTCTGATCATCGACAATGATCTGCCACCCAAACGAAGACCCATACGCAACAGCGGACGCCGCAAACGCACCCTGAATCTTGTCCGACAAGGCGACTGACGGGTTAATCCGGTCGCTCTGAAGAGCCGCCGTCAGAGGAAACAGACCCGAATAACTCATGTACAAAAGGTCGCCCGCGTATTTAATGAGGCACCGGCTTCCTAATGGCTTGCCCAGAAGAAAGACACCGATAAGCGCCCAGGTGGACGCGCTCGCCGGGTCGGTGCCTCTGTAGATGATGGCCTCGCCAATGCTGGTGATGAACACCAGATTGTCGTCAATGCCGTAGCCGGCATCGACGGACCATGTACCGATGGCGACCAAATATCCGCCGTACCGGGCAACGGCACTTAGATCAAGAGCCTCGGCGGCTCCGCCGACCGAAGACGTTGGCAGATACCATGCCTTCAGCGTGTTCTTGCCTATGAACCACATCCGGTTTTTGAACAACAGCGGGTTGTTCAGCGTTGTCGTTGTTACGCCAGTAATTGCAGGAGAGCTGACGCCAGTGACCGAGACCCACGTTGTGCCGTTGTAAAGAAGCGGAGCATCCGTGCCGTTCGCGGCGTATATGTAACTGCCGCCAGATGTCGTGACGTTGACGTACTGCCACTGCGCGTTGGTCAGGCCGGAGACAACAGCAGCGCCAACCGCACCCGCCGACGTAACGTCATAGACAGCCGTTCCAGAGATCGCAAACAGCTCTTCGGTTGCGCCACCTGAATACGCCATCAGGGTCTCTACCTGAGAAGGGAGGCCCGTAGCGTGATCCGAGTAGCCGCCACGCAAGACCACATTGCTGACGTTGGGAAACATATTTTCCAGAACGACAGCGTCAGTCGGAGCCATGTTGGCAAGACTGTCTCTTGCGTTCCAGCCCCCGACCGGAGCAGGGATCGACGCGACCCTTGCGGTCGTGCCTTGGACTTGCCTAGGTAGAGCCATAGCCGCTGTCCGGTATGTTGTCGTAGCCGATCAGGACCGTCCCTGGCCGAGGCGCAAACGACAGGTTGGCAGAACTCATATCCTGCGCCATGCCCGCCTCAAGCTCGTACATGTAATCTCGCGCCATCGCCGTTGTATCAAAGCCCTTGGCCTCAAAGTACTTGAGCTTGATCGACAGCACCATCAGCCGGTCAGGGTAGATGCAAGTGTCGGTGTCGACGGTGAAGCTGTTCTTGACCGCGCCGTTTGCGGCGTTCGCCCAGCCCTTCGACCGATATTCAAAACCAAGATATTCAGCAGTGGTCGTCGGTGGCCAGATCTGAAAATAATTTCCGTACAGACGCCAGCGGATGCGAGGGCCAGTGGCAATGTAGCCGCTCAATAGCCACTCCCACTGCTGGGCATCTTCAGGCCCAAGCATCTCCCAGTGTTTTGACTTATCCCACATGGTACGCGGTACGATGGCATCGTAGTCTGTCGGAAGGTCATACTGGGTCTTGGCAAAGGATATAGCGGTGGCCGTGGCCGACTCGGTGGGAAACTGGTTCAGAGTGACCTGAGTGCCTGAGTCCACGGAGGTGATGAATACGTCCTGATTGATGCCGAGGCCGATGGCCATGTAGGTAGTATCAAGGCCGGTCGTTGATGGGATGCCCGTCACAGAAAGAGACGCCGTCGTCCATGTCCCCGTCGTCGTTAGATATTCCGTCGTGAACCGATAGGGCTTTGTCAGCGCCCTCCAGGCATGTCGCCGCAGAAGCTCATATCCAGTAGCGTTGGACAGAGCGAGAAGCTGAACGACATCCTGGTTCGTATTGCCGGCCACGCTGGCGGGCGTAGAGATGCCCAGCTCATTAGTCGCTTGTTGAATGAGCTGAAGCATCGTTGTCATGGTCAGGCTTCCTTGCGTGGACGGCCAGGGCCGCGATGCTCAAGAATGCCGGCAACTTGAGCCTGAAGATCGGCGAGTGCTTTCTTCGTCTCTGCAAGCTCGCTTTGATGAGCACCAGAGTTCTTTCGGTTGAGAAACTCGCGAGCCACGTTTCGCAATCCTGTGGCTCCCATGCCAATGCGCTGCAACTGAGCGTCCGAGGCCGTAGCGACTTGCTCAACGGTCTGGAACTTCAAAATATGAAGCTCGGCCATCTGAAAGTCGCTGAACTCCTCCGGCGCTAGTTTATGCCACTCAGCAAGGGGAGTCCCAATAGCATCAGCAGAGGTGCCTTGCATTTGGAAATGCAGCCACTGGCGCGGAAAGCGTTCCTTGTGGTGGTCACGCACTGGCTGATCGAAAATGTTAGTCTTGTCGCCAGGATTCATAATCCGAACAAAAGGAACGCCAACGTAGGGGTCTCGCTCATGGACGTAGAACTCAACGTGCATCTGCGAGTCCGCATTCGAAATGTCTGTGTCGAGAGGCATTACACAATCTCCTCTGAAGGTAGAATCAAGCCCCGGTGATCGACGCCCAAGTCGTCGCCGATGTGGCAAACAGGATCATCGTTTTTGCCGTAGCAAGGGTAACGCTCGAAGCCCCTGCGTTGATTGTAGAGCTTGTGGCAGGATAGACCGTGATAGTCTGGCCGCTGTCGTTGCGGATGCCGACCATCGCGCCATCCTCTGTCGGGGGCAATTTAACGCCCGTGGACGCGCTCGATGTCGTAATGGTGTTGTAGACCGCAGAAAGCTGCAAAGCAGTAGCAGCAGTCGTGCCAACGGCGACAAGGCCGACAGCCCCATCGCCAGCAATCGAGACGGTCGCAAGAGGAGAGTTACCCGAAGCAAGAATCCGTGAGGGAATAGCCATAGTCGTTGTCCTTTCGGTTTGTCACCCTGCTAGGGCAACGGTTTCCACGCTCATATGCTTGGCAATCTGAGGAAGCAGACCGAAGCCGTGGACGTATATATCTGCCCCGCCTTCCGCCAATTGCCGAGAGGCTTCCTGAAACTCCATAGCTTGCCGTGCCATCCAGCGAGTTGCCATAAACTTCTCACCTTCAACGGCGTACTCGTAAACAGTGTCGTTATCGTTTTGAGGCTGCTGGTAGGCATGACCAGATTCGCCAGCGTATGAGCTATCAAACCCATAAAGATGAATCTCTCTGTAACCCATTGCGTAGGCTATGCTGACCGATTGTAGCCCAACCGTCGTCCCGCCGCCAATCAAAGCACACTCCCTGTCGCCTATCTTATCCACAAGGCCAGGGTAGTTAGTATGCCACAAAGTCACGTTCAAAGGACTGAGAAGACCGAAGACAGACGGGTGGCACTGCGATGCTATCAGAAACTCGTCCGCGCTTAGATTATCCAAGAATTTAAGATTCTCTGGGCGGGCATCGAGCATGACGTAATAGTCGGAACGGATGCCAGCGGCATGAAGCGCACGCATCGTGCCGTTCATGGAGAATATCTTATGACCTTGCCGCTTATGCTCTAGCAGAATAGGCATTTGAGAGCGCAAGGAGGGACCGCCACCGATAACGGCAGCGGCCCCTTCGTGAGCATCGCTTACCTGTAGCCAAGGAAGATCGAGGGAGATAGACGCCTCGACGTTGGCGAATATCTCCCCCGCATCCGTGTTGCACTTCACAGGAATTTCCTCATCCAAGTTGGACGAGGTTATCATTAGGTGATCTGACCTTGCTTGTGAGGCCGGTTGATCGATACGATAACCGTAGAGGTCGTCGATGTAACCGAGGTCAGGTTAGCTGTCCGCGCCCCAAGGAGCTGCTTCCCAGCAGCTACGGTGGCCATAACACGACCAACAGTAGCAGACTGGAAGATGGCAACTTGAGGTGCTACGGCAACGGCTGTTTTCTTAATCACAGCCAAGCCGCCAACCTGATACCAGCCGAACAAAGCAGCCGTGCAAGCCGACATGGCAACAGCCACGGGGCCAGCAAGGTTGGCGGTGTCCGCAGACAAGGCAGTCTGGTAAGTCGTCGCGTTGTAGCTGACGAGCGAACCGACAACCGTGCTGGCAACGCCGACGAGCATGATGAACTCGCCTTCGCCGTAGGTCGGATCAAAGGCCCGAACCACCTGCCCAAGCGTATTGGGAGGGGACGGGTAGAGGGTGGAGCTGCCGGCATTAGCTGCCCCGGCATCCGTGCTGGCAATCGGCAGATAGCCAATACGGGATTCCGTAATCGAGTAAGCCATGAGTTTATTCCTTTCCCGGTCTGGCTAGGCGATCAGGACGCCGCAGAATTGCGGGCCGCTGCTGGTGATGTTGCCCGCCCAACCGATCAACTTGACGATTGCGTCCTGGTTGACGGCTTGGCGTTCGCCACCAATCGGAACAAAGTTCCGGTCGGCATGTGGACGCAAGAACAGGTACTTCGTGTTCAGGAACCACATGTGGCTGGCAGTAGCGGCAGAACCGACACCACCGTCCAAGACAACATCCGAAGCCATGCCCGCGCCGTAGTACTTGAGGGACGCGAACCCAGCACCAGCCGAAGAAGAGGCAGAATCGGTGACGCGCTGGATCGACTGCATGCTTTGCAGATACAGCTTGTAGTAGCTGTTGTCGGCAACGATCAGATCTGGCTTGTCGGTGCCACGGATGAGCTGAACGGCAAGAGCATCCATGTAACCTTGGATGTTGCTCGCCGAAACCGCCGAACCGCCGTCCGTCACGCCAGAATACTTCACCGACCGCCAGAACGAGAAGGTCGCACGATCAATGCCGCCGTAGGTGCCGCTCGAAGGCGCGTCAGGGACAGCCGCGCCAAGACCAGTGAGGTTCTTGCCGCTGTTACCAGTGCCATCAAGATACACATCGCCGCCGATGCGATTCATCAACTGAGCCTCTGCGACCGACATGCGGCCATCGAGGAGGTCGATGATCGCTTCCTTCCCGCTGTTCTGGATCATCTCCAGGCCAGAAATCGAGATGGCGGAAGCGTACTGCGTGATCGAGAACTGAGCAGCCGAGATTGGGCTGTTCTGACCGACGTTCAACACTTCGTAGCCGCTATAGCTGTTCGTGTTGTTGGTGGTCGAGGCGTTGTACATGATTTCCTGGAGGATGACGTTACCACCAGAGAAATTCTTCACGTTGCCGCGCTCTTTCAGTTTGCGAAGCAAAGCGTTGTTGTTCGTCACGTTGTCAGCGAGTTCACCCGTGCGCGACTGAATGTTGGTCGCGATGATGTCGCTAACAGAACTGTTGGCAAATGCCATAACAGGCTCCTGTCACTAAGATCAAAAGCGGTCTGTCACGCTGTCGAACTGCTCGGCCAGCATCGCCCGCCTGTCCTGTGCTTTGGTAGCCGCTGTCGCTCCGGGTGTAGAGCTTCTGACGCTAACCGCCGCCCCCCTCGCGACTTTCGCCGCTTGGTTTGCCGTGGTCCTCTTTTGGCCGATGCTTTTTGCCTGTTGGGCTTGCTGCATAGACTCGAAAAGATTCTCGTCCAGGCGCGTTGCTTTCGCATACGCATCCTCTAGCGTGGTCGCCACTCCGCTCTGTAGGAGCTGGATCATGGTCGGCCTCGCCGCCTCGAAATGCTCTTTATCTTTAGCAAATACCGAAATCTCTTGCAACAGGGACTGATTGCGCGAGTCTTCTTGTTCTCGCTTCCAGCCCTCCATCTCGCCCCGCATCCGGTTTACTTCGTTATAAACCGAGTTTGGGTCGAAGCCTTGGTGAGGCTGCTGTTGTTGGGTTTGCCCGTCGCCGAGATCAACGCCGTAGTTTCTCGCCAATTGCATAAGGTATGCCCGACGCTGATCGGGAGCCGAGTGGCGGAGAAGGTGGTCGGCCTCCATCAGGTTCTTTACGGCGGTCGGCACATCCATGCCAAGACCCCGAATCGTATTGGTGTAAGGCTCTACGACCGCGCTAATCTCATCCGCAAACTTCGCTCGAGATGCCAGAGGAGCATAGCCCTCTTTCATCTGGTTTTCGCGCTGGTGGACATATTCCTGAAGGCGCGGGTCTACGGTGTTCCAGGCTTCGTGGTGATCTTTCTTCCACGACGCCGGGGCGCGTTTCCACAGCGGCTCTTCTGGCTCCGAAGGAGCGGTTTGGGCAGAAAACTTGCCATCTTGGGTTCTTGCTACCGGGCCAGCAGGAGCCGGTACGTCTGGCGCGGCTGCGGCGGCATCGTCAAACTGCTGCGAGAGCAAATCCCGACGAGCGTCAGGATCAACGGCTTCGATATCGGTATTTTCGCTGGTCATATTATCCTCTTTGGTTTCTGACACGCGCCAGGATGTCGTTTGCCTGACGATCTGTCATGTTGGAAAGCTGCTCGCGCAAGACTTTCCGTCTTCCCTCACTGCTTGGTGGCGCCAACGTAGTTTCCATCTTTTCGTTGCCCACCTCGATGCAGTTGTGGTCTCGCAGGTGCGTTCGATGCGTCGACCTGCTGCCAATCCTCGACCCATCAATCATGGATCTGTAGGGCTGGATGTCAGACACAATCTCAAGACCTCGGCGCGGTTTGTTTCCCGGCTTTTCGATTAGCTTACCGTCGCGCAGAATGTAGGTCGTCATATGTAAGTAGCCTCTTGCTCTGCGGGACGCTGGCTTGCGCTGATCCTGGCAACGAGAACCTTCGTCGAGGCATCCAGCTCGTCGCGCCAACGGTTGTACTGCTCCAGCCTGTCCGCGTCTTGAAGGCCGCTCTGCATCTCAAAAGCCTGACGTTGCTGCTCCAAGACGGCGGCGGCCTCTAGCTTCATCTGCTCGACATCGACGGTTGCCTGAAGCTGCAATTGCTGAATCTGGGCATCCATCTGCGTTCTTGCCTGGGCGGTTTGAGCCTCGGCTTGAAGACGCATTTGCTCAAGCTGCTGGGCCGATTGCGCCTTCATCTGCTCAATCTGCATAGTGGCTTGGAGCTTCATCTGCTCTGATTGCTGAGAAGCCTGAATCTTCATCTGCTCTGCCTGTTGAGCAGCCTGGGCTTTAATCATCTCAGGATCAGGGGGAGGAGGCGCAGGAGGCTGTTGGGCCTTCTGCTTCTCGGCTTGCTTCATGCGTTCTAGAGCCGCATCTAACGTGCCTTCAATCTGCCGCGCTTGTTTGAACGCACCCGTCCCGAACTTAAGAATCTCAATCAGAATAGGCGCAATCTCAGGCGCAGCTTGAGCTGCCGGCAGAGCTTCTCGCAGAAACCCACCAAAGGCTGCAATGAACTCAAGCCGGTCTTGCTTATTCTGGCTTTCATCAATCTGCACAAGGCTATCCGACGCAATCTCGATCCTAAAGTTGCGAAGGGGCTGGGACTTAAGCAGATCAAGAGCTTGCGGAATCATTTGCTGGTCAGCTTCACTGAGCTGCTGTGCAGCCGCGTATTCCAAAATGCTCTGAGGCTGGAAATGCCGACAGATTACCTGGGCTTTCAGTCGGATCAGGCCGGTTGCAAACAAGGCAACTTCTTCCTGCATTGAGCGCAACCGCAAACCGGCATACTGGCCTTTGATCTGTTGCGCCGTAGCAGTTTCGCTCGCCGCCGTCTGGCCGCGAACGATGTCGGATATGCCCGTGATCTCGTATATCTGAGCCTTGATGTCCTCGCGAGCGCGGTAGCACTGCGTCAACGCATTTGACAGGACATCCAGGGGTAGGAGGTCGATAGACCCCTTCAGACCACCCTTCTCAGAGAAGGCCATCCACTTATCAACCGGAATAAGGGAATTGTTGTCGCCTTCGGTTAGCAACCTCTGCAATGCCGGTTGGCTGGCATCGTAAACACCGCGCACTCGCAACGCCTTAACCAGACCGTCAATGCGATCCGACAGAATGTCGAGTTCCTGGGCCTGATCCTGGTACAGCACAAAGTCTGGCACCGGAACCAAGGAATCACTTGTTGTCGTTGCGTACAGCGGCGAGCCGCAAGGAAAGAACCCTTCAAGATCAAGAGGGTCGTCTCGCTCATCAATGAACGTGTCGCAGTTCTTCGATATCCAATAGACCTTGCCGCTGGTCTTGTCCCAAAGCTCGCAAATCTTTGCCTGGGTGGCGTCCTTGGTGGCGTTGCCGTGACCGGACAGCGGCTCGGGAGCCGAATCAAGAGGAATCGTAGCCGCTTTTTCCTCGCCGAAGCGTTCGATCAAGGCGTCCTCGTTCATATACACCCAACGCCATACGGCGGTGACTTCCTCCCAGGTCCGCGCCACCGTGTGGCCGAAGTCTTTCCAATGGACATAGTCGGTAGGAGCGCACTCGTACTCGATCTCCTCCGGAATCTCTTCGTCTGGATCTGCCGTCACATCCTGACCGCCCTCGGAGTAGGCGTCCTTTACTTCGTCCGTGTCGTACTTTGGGGATTCCGTGTCATCCGTGTCGTCAGTATCCTCGGTAAGCTGCAAGCCGTCTTCGGGGAGATCGAGCGATTGTGCGCGGACATGAGGCTCGTACCGTACCCAAGCAACACCTCGACCGCCAAGGAATCGGTCTTCAACGGCGTGCCTCATGGTGGCGCGGAAATCAGGGTAATGCTCGATTTCGTAGTCGACCGCCCGCTCAATCAAAAGAGCCGCTACACGCCCGATCTGGTCGTTGTCGCCGAACCGGCGCGATACATCAGCTTTAGGCAGCTTGGCGTACACCGCAGGGATCAGCGTCTGGATGTTTGACCACAGGATGTTGAACTTCGCGGCCTGATTTCCAGACGCGCTGCGCGTGTCGTCGCGGTAACGCTTGATGATCTTGGTGGTGCGGGATTCCCACTTCTTGAACTCGTTGTCGTAGCGGCTGATGCATGTCAGCCACTTCGCAACCCCGGTCTCGGTTGTGTCAGCCATCACCGATTTCCTAATATTTTAGTGAGGTCAAACATCTCTGCCAACCGTTTCGAGGATGCTTCGGCCATCAGTAGGCACCGCCACCTGTGGTGAGCGATTTAAGGGCCTCTTCGATATCCTGCTGCAGCCCTTTTCGAGGGGCCGATGGATGAGGTGGGCGACGTTGCTCGTCGTTTTCTAAAAAAGGCGAAGGGGGTGCAAAATTGCCAAATCTCGTATCAGTCATTTTTCCGCCAAGATACCCAGCCGCCATACCGCCTATTGGATTTATCGCTCCGCCAAGCAGACCGCCGACAAGAGACACAGGATTGAAAGTACCTGTGTACTGTGTCTGATTAGTGAATGGGTTGGTCCTCTCGCCAATACCAAAACCCATGAAATTCATACCACCGAGAGATTCTTTTGGAGCGCCGAACCCGGAATTATAGGCCATTTCCCGTGTAGCGGGATTATAAGAGAGAGACCCTCCGCCCATGTACTTAGAGCCTGGAAGACCGTAGTCGTTGCCATATATGGACCGCTCATATGGCGTCGTGCCAAACTCCGAGCCGTAGTCCATGCCAACGCCGGTCGGAGTCATGCCAAATACGTTGCTGCCATACTGAGAATTGCCTTGGGCGTCAGGATTACTCGGCCCCCAACTACCCCCCTCGCTCGGCCCATAATCGCCACCAGCAGAACCAAACCCGCCCGTGTTGGCTCCGCTGGCCCTGTCGCCGCCGCCGTCGCCGCTGTATCCGCCGAAGCCTCCAGTGCCCTCGTTCTCAGACCCATAGCCGCCGTCGTCATAGCCAAACTCAGGCATGCCCGTTTGCGGGTTGATTGAGTCGTCCGGGCCGCCGACCTGATAGCGACCAAAGTCAGGGCCAAGTGCCTCCATCAGAGCAGCCATCAATTGCGGCGTCTGCAAAT
>Ga0222712_10001053_pt1 | contig 35413 bp, 50 predicted proteins | sample C33_657DmetaG_FD_165043 | JGI IMG/M metagenome (GOLD analysis project Ga0222712, IMG submission 165043) | Estuarine water microbial communities from San Francisco Bay, California, United States - C33_657D | ecosystem: Environmental > Aquatic > Marine > Unclassified | place: USA: California...
TGAAAAATATACTTTATTAGGTTTGTATTTTCCAATGGCACCCGGCACCCTGTCAGAAATAAATGTTTGAATAGCACTTAACACAGTGGCAAATACACGGAATTCGTCACCTTCTCCTGTGACTTCTTGGCTGTTGTTTCTATAAAACTCAACACTCCATGCTTCTTCTTTTGTCTCTTGGCTAAATCCCTTGTTGAACATAACGCTTAGAAAAGTTCCGTCATCTAATCGTGCTATAGCGTCTACGTCGCCATAGTCACCCTTTTCCCATCGAAGTATTTTATAGGGTCGGTCAAGGGCTTCATTTATAGATTCATCAAATCGCCAATTACCAGTAAAAAATGGATCATTTATGACTATCTCGCCATCACTGCCAATCATAAAGTTACCGCCGTGCAAATCAAGTCTGTATCCCTTTTGGTCAGCAAGTTTATCCAGTTGCTCAATGGTTTTGGCCAACAACAGAAATTGTTGCCGACCACCAACTAATGACACTAGTTTCCCTGTTTCTTGATCTTTGTGGCGTCTTAGGAATTTATTAACTCCACGGTCTGCACCATTGGACTGTATCAAACTTGCCAATTGCCCCAGTCTGGAACCAACCAGGATCAACCCAGACTTGCTAAGATCAAACATTCTTTCACAGTTGATCTGCAGATATCGTTTACCTTCAAAGTCAAAAGGTTCCCAGCCGCCAAACTGTGGCAAAAATGGATTGTTTGGCTTTGCCATGCAGTAATCGGCAAAGTCTTTGAAACTTTGTTGTCCTTGGGATAATTCGCCGCCCGGCCCGTAACCGAATATTTTGAGAACAGTTCCGTCGGGTGCTAGATAGGCATCTTGGTCCTGACCTTTGCCCAAAAATGTGTAGCCTTTTTTTACAAGAATTGGTTGAATGTTTTTGCTAATCTGAGCTTCATTCACATTATATGTAGGGTCAGTCTTCTGACGCGGCATACCCGATGGTTGATTGGGATCAACTGGATCAATATCAGTTGTGGTCAAGCCGGTTTTTTCTAAATCTTGAATGTACTTGTGCTCAGGGTCTTCGTCACAATAGTCACCCCGTTCCCATCGAAGTATTTTATACGGTTTATCAAATACTTCTGTAATAAATTCTTCGGCTCTCATGCCAGTCCAATCTTGCCCGGATACATTGGACCCGACTCTACTCGCTCACCACCATCAAAGTAACGTATCTCAATTGGCATGTCCTGCCAGTTTAATCTATACGCAGCCATGATACGATGATTGCCTTCGTTGACCCAGGCTTCGCCATTGTAGGCCACCATGATATAGGGCAAGTATTCTTCATCGGAATTGCTACCCTTAGGTGGTAACTTACCAGTACGTTCCATGTAGTCCATTAACCATTTTAGATCGGCTTTACGCACATTCATTTGTTCGTCGCGCATGCCCGGTAATGAAGCTAGACGCATCACACGCACTCTTGGCGGTGTGCCGGGAACATAAGCAGTAGTGCTACCAAAGTAAGGAACACCAAAACTGTTAAGCCCTTTACTCTTAGCGTAGTCGATCTTGCCTTGCAACCAATCTTCATTTGGTACGTCTACGCTAAGTTTACCTTCCGTTACAGTTTGCTCTTTAATTTTATTACCATGTTGATCAATACCCGAATTTGGTGGTAGATAAACTTGCTTACATGGTTGGCATACTTTGATTCTTTGCCCCATGTAAGTTCCGCCTTCTAACTTGCCGCCGCACTTGGAGCATGAATTTATGCTATCTAAATCACCACGATGTTTTTTGCCTAGTGGAACAACTTCACCCTCCGCCACACCTTGCTGACTTTGAGCAATCGCTTCACGGGCCTGACGTTCATTCTCTACTTTGAATTTTTGTAAGGCTTGTGAATCATTAATTGTGCCACGGTCCAATTGTTGCCAAATTGACAAATCAAATTTCAAAAGTTTTCGTTGTACTGCTTGAGCAAAACTAAATTCATCATTGCCTCGGCCTTGCCAATCAGGTTTTTTGCCCCACACAATTGATACATCATAATCATTTGGCCCTTTGATACGCATACGCTCACCATAAAATTCATATGTGAGTCCTTGCCATGTAAAAGCAAGATTACCGTTAACTGTTCGCCCTATACTCCAGCCATGCTTTTTTTGCAAGGCGGCAACTGCGGCTTGATCTGCGGTTTCAATGATAAAATCCAGTGCTCGCATTTTAGTGGAACATTAAGAATTGATTTTGTACGTCTAACCGTGGTGCGCCAAGGTCGCCGTGTCCTGCAGGGAATACAACCACGTTCCACTTGGGCGCAGGACCTTCGGGAATCCTAACCATTTGATCATAGGTAATAACAGAGTCGGGATCGACGCTGTAACGTGCGCCCAAATACTGTTTAAACTTTTCCCAGGCCTCGGGGCTAGAAACTTGTGTGCGACCTTTGGCGTCTTTGGCATATTTGCCTTTGGCATCAGTTTTAAACAATCCACGGAACTCGTCTTTGCCAAGTTGGATAGCATCTTTAACATGTTTGCCTGCATCCTTGTGTAGCTTGACAATCTTGTTTTGCTTGCTTTGTGCACCACCCGAGAATTGACCAACAACGTTTTTAGGTGCGTTGGTGTCTGTAACAATCTCTCCCATCTTAGTATAGAAGTAGAATGTTGCGTCTGGATTATCAATGGCAACATCCATGGCCAGACTATAATATTCTTTGGAGAAGAAATCACCAGCATCATGAATACGTACCAGCAATTTAACCCCGGCTTTGCCAGCACGGGCTTGTGCTTGCTTAACTTCACTGTTAAACATGGCCATATACTCTGCAGGGTGATTCATTAAGAAGTTTAACGCACGGGCCGCTGACATTGAGCTGGCAGGGAACATACGATAGCCGCCTTTACGTGCATAGCAGAAAATTTGACATTCGCCAGCACCCGGGCAAGTTTTTACTTCAACAAACTCTCCGGACTCTTCGTCAACAACAATGCCACTTAGCGCAGGCAATGTTAGGTCATAAGTGATCGCACCTTCTTCTTTGCTCTTGGCCATCTTAGCGTTAGTGCCAAGTATCTGTGTAGGGGGTGTAGTAATCTGTTGAGCAAAATCATCCAAGTCCCACTTGTCTTCAGGATTGTCGCTCTTGATCAATGCTTTGACATTTGATCCATGTATAATAGGCTTAAACTTATCTGCCTTGGTTGTTGTACCAGTCTTAATACGATCCATGTAATCGTGTACGTCTTTTCTGCTCCATGATGTTGTTGGAGCAGCTACTTTAAGTGCTTCATCAACATCTTCACCAAAACGCTGGCGATAAGTATTAGGATTCATTGATGCCTTAGATCCTACCACAGAATGTCCTTCGCCACTAAGTAGCAAGTCGTACATTAACTTAATAACCTTTAGCGGGCTATTCATATTTTCTAATGCGTTTTTAAACCATTCAACTTTTTCGGGCTTCATTGGTTTAGCACTTGGTTTAGCAATTAATGCCAGTGCCTGTGCCTTCAATGTAGGAAGATCTCTAATGCGCTCGAGACGTTTTAAATCTTCGGCATCAAAATTATAATCTGCTTTGCCTTCGGCCACACCTTGATGTTTAAAGTATTGTACTTCACGTTCATGTTTTTCGGCACCGGCTCGACTACCAAATGTACCTAGGTTCTTACCTTTTTTACTGTACAAACGATATCCATCCTTTACTTGTCCGATGCGTTCATCAATTTCTTGATCTTGGATGTTAAGTGGTGTGACCGTAAAGCCACCCAACGTTGCTGTTTGTTTTGATTCTAGTAGTTCGTATGCTCGCATGATTTGTTCCAAATAATAGTGTATTTATTCGCCGTAGACCAGATTAGGATGTGCATCAAACCAAGCACGGACCACAGGATACTCCTTGCCAAAGTGCATTCCAAATGCTACACGATACGGACTTCTAACTCTGATGCCATGTGGCTTGTGAGTATGTAATAGCCAGGGTTGGTCGGCATTGCTGGGATATGTGTATTCTTGCCCATCCTCGTCCCTGACCCAGGTTTCTGCATCAGCAGTGAATATAGGATAATTTAATGCTGTAGGGCCTGCGGCAATATCTGTGTGTTCTGTAACATCGCTACGTGCAAAGGTAATAGTAGGATCAGGCTCAATTTCTGCTAAATCCGTCATCATTTTGTTTAACCATGGTAAATGCTTACGCATCCAGGCTCCACTGACAATGTACCAATGTTTGCTGATATGATGATGTCCCACACTACCAACTTGTCCTAGATCGTAGAAGTTTACATTTCCTTTGGGTCTAATCTCACTATTAATCTCTTTAGATTTTGCAATTAAAGTTTCTGCAAAGTTAAGTACAGGTGTCCAATCCTGGTAAATTTTAAAATCTACAGGACTTAAAAGATAGTCTCTGGTGTTCATGATGTATAAGGAATTAATGTCGGGATAGTTTCAAGTCCAGCCGCACGTGCCGCAGTAACTCTGTGGTTGCCATCTAAAACCCAACCATCATTGTCGGCAACCACAGGACGCCTGACAATGTCTTTACGGGTAATCTTTTTAACATGATCCCAATTAATGTCAATTACTCGACGATAAGGATCATCTTGATGTACAAACTCCGGCGTCTTTAATGTGCTTAGTGGCACATCTTTGAGTATCCAGGATTTGTGTTTTAGAATAGGTTTTTCTAAATGATATTCGTGATGAATGCCTGTGACGTATTTTAAAACTTGTCGGCTAGTATATAATTTGTTGATGTTTGTACTAGCAACTTCATCATCATCTTCTAATACCGCTAGCTCGTATTCGTCAACAGTGACATCACCTTGTAAAGCATCGCGCAATCTAGTTAATGTTTCTCGCCATTCGCTGTCTTTGTGTAATATACCAATGCCGCCATTGGCTTCCCATAGACGTATGTTTGTCTCCCAATCATCGATTAATATATTAGGAGTACCGTTGGCTTGTTTAGCATATCGGTACTTTTCGTGATCGAGTATAATAGATCGTGGTTGATGATTTTTTAAATGACGACTGAGCCAGTCAAACTTTTCTTCACTGCTTTGATCTACATCACTAAGCAAGGGGCTAGTAAGAATACTGTATGTTTTGGCTAGATTAATAACACCCGACATTAGTCGTCCGGCATTGGGCATTGGGGGTAGATTTTTAAAGAACCCGGGATCTTGTGCAACTTGATCTATGCCGAGATCTTTGCGATGTATTTCTCTCCAATAATCTACTTCGTGTTGTCTTGCAACTTCTCCAAAGAAGTCAGACAGCACCCCGTCCATGTCAACATAGACAACCGGCTTGGATTCGTAGTTGTTCTTGATTTCAAAAAATTTCATAACATAGTATTTATTACTATGTTGTACCGCTATCCGTAAACTGCATCAAAAAATGGAACCGATCTTTGTAATAGCATACGATAAACATTCTTGTTTCTAATGATTGCTTCTTGTGTAAGGGTACCAATATCCGCAGGCGGCAATGGCATTTTAGTTTCTGTTTCGCCGTATTCGGTGGTCATTAATAACCCATGTTTACGACACAGATGCCTGACAGGTTGATTCCATGACAGGCAATGCATATAAAGACTATGATAGCCACGGTTACGTGCCCACAGTATAGCTTCAGATATTAAAAGATTAGCAATACCTTGTTTTCGATGCGCTTGATCAACAATGATACCAAACTCAACTTCGTCGATCTGAGTTTCAGCTATGTGGATACATCCTATCCATGAGCCTTGATATTCAGCAACTAAGAAGTTATGGGCTTTTGAATTTTTAACAATGCCACCAACTAATGTATCTATAGTTTCATTGGTGTGCGGGACACCAAAATACATGGCTCGAGTTTCGGTGTCTAGCTTCTTTAACCAGTCTGCATATCGACGGTATTCGTGTACGGATAAAAGCCTGGTTGTGATCATTAATACATTTGATAGAAGTTGCGTTGTTTGGCTTGTTGATGGCGAAATTCGCCCCATGCTACTAAAAAATCTACAATAGCGTCAATGGGTTTTTTAAGGATAGTCATTATAGATATCTCCTTACATTTTGATGCTGGTACTGACGTACCCAGAATTCAATTTCTGCGGCATTAGTTGGGTTTTTGCTGTTAACGTAAGATTCTACTGCTGTAGGTTGCTTAAAAAACTCGGTAAGTTTTTGTAAAAGTTTTGCCATTGTGTGGACTCCTTCTCATGGTTTCTACTGAGTATTTATCTCTTGACTCAGTAGAAACCATTAGAAACTTACCGTTTTAACACAATTTCGTCAGCAAGCCCGTAGGCCACAGCTTGTTCGGCACTCATAAAATTATCACGTTCCATGTCGGCGGCAAACTCATCAAAGGTCTTGCCTGCCGAGTTGTGGTCTACGTAGATCTGTATTAGATTACGTTTCATAGCTAGAATTTCTTCTACTTGGATCAACATGTCTGTGGCTTGCCCACGTGCACCACCACTGGGTTGATGGATCATGTGTCGTGCGTTGGGGAGAATATAACGCTTGCCGGCAGCACCAGCGGTAGCAAGAAGGCTGCCCATACTACAAGCCTGGCCCATGACGATGGTTGAAACGTTGGGTTTAATAAACTGCATAGTGTCATAGATAGCCATACCAGCAGTAACGACCCCGCCAGGGCTGTTAATGTAAAATAAAATGTCCGCATCGGGGTTCTCGCTTTCTAGAAATAGCAATTGGGCAACAACTAAACTTGCACTATGTTCGCTGACCTCTGTGTCTAGCATGACAATACGGTCTTTGAGCAAACGACTATAGATATCGTAGGCACGTTCTCCGTTTGCGGTTTTTTCTAATACAGTTGGTACAAAGTTTGGCATTGATCACCTAATAGTTGATAAGTTTCGGGGAATGTTTCTGCAAAGGATTGTTGTCTCTGCGTGTCTAGTATTTTAACATATTTTATAAAATTGTCAAGTTCGTTGGAATCATCCTGGGCCATCATTGCCCTGGCAATACCTGCTAACTTTTGGTTTTGTAATAGATGTTTAGCTATTTTAACTTTGCTGTCTCGGGGTAAAATAGTAATGCTGTAATGTCGTGGATTGCTAACTAATCCCAAGTATGGATCAGGTAAACCATTATTTGTGCACCAGGACATGAACTCTGGTAATCCGTATAATGTAAACACACTAACGCTGTGGCTTATACTTAATTTGAAATTGCTTCTAGTCTTGGCCAATTCTCTGTATACAGCCAGATTGTGTGATACTTCCTGAAATTTAGCGGGCCAGCGATTATATTCAAACTGCGGCCCAAACCCATCTACACTAACCTGTATCTCAACCTGTTTAAATGCTCGCCACAGTGATTGATATTGTTTGTCCGGTAACTGTGTTCCGTTGGTTGTATAGTGCAGGCTGATATTTTCTGGGCGATAGTTTAACAGATTTTTAATAAAGTCGTAGTGAATTTGATAATCAGCATAAAATGGTTCACCGCCGGGAATGTCCAAGTGTATGATATTACGCACACGGCTTTTGAGTTTCTTCATAAATTCAGGATCTTGATAAAACTTATTGTGACCCCAAATTTTAATATCCGGAAAATGTGGTATTAGTTTCTTTGCTTCTTTTCCCCAGCGACTACTGGGATAGCTACTGCATATACGGCAAGCAAGGTTACAGGTATTGCCAAACGGAAAAGACAATACCTTTAAATGCCCCATTTCTGGCTCTTCGCCCTTAAAAGTGTATTCATTGTCAAGTGTGCGTTTCGAGGGTAATCCAGCATCTTCATCTTGCCAGCATCGGGCACATGCCTCATTCTTACGCCCTGCCTGAAAGTCTGCTCGCAGTTCAGCTAAGGCAGGATTAGCATCGTATTCTTCGAAACTGGTTCCTAGCACATCACGATATTTGCAACAGGGCTTGAATTCTCCTTGTGGACTAATATCTAGTCCTACCCAAGGATGGTAACACATTGTCATTGTTTTATTTTAACAGAAAATTAGCACTTTGTAAAGACTTGATGGCGGAACCAACGTTTTTGTCCAAACCATGTTTTTAGAGTTAGATCGTAGTAATCAAACCTTTCACGGAACATAAAAAAACTAGGACCATGTGCGTTAGATCCTTCAAACATGGGACGTCCATGAGTTTCTAGATGTTGCCAACGATATACGTCCCACTGATATTGATGTACCATTTCGTGTGCTAGGGTGTTCATAAACCATTGTGGACAAAACCATTTATCCATTAGGTCAATTTTGCAATGTGTGCCACGTTGTTGTTCTGTGAACATCCAATGACACATTCCCCAGGCCTTGTGAATAGTCTTTAATTTAATAACGGGTTTTTTTAATACACCATCAAATACGTATTTGTTGATGATGTCGTATGCATAGTCTACTTCTGCATCTGTGGGTCTGAATTGCTTACGGCGTTGGTAAGTTATACCGGGCAACGGTGTTGCCATGATTGCTCTAATGGGATTCGGTCTAGCCATAAAAATACCCTCGCTAAGGTATTTATAATATACCTCAGGAGAGTATTAAGTACAGCTATTTAGGTTATTTTTAACGAATGGTTTCTGTTAAAATTACAGCTTTACCACTGTCTAATGCGGCATTTACACGTGCCTTAACTTTGGGATCTGTGACAGTTTCATGTGGTAAACCTGGTTGTTTCTTGCCTGTGGTAACCTCATCGAGCTCTTTAAATGCCTCTGGAGCACGTCTACGCATACTAGCACGATCTTCACGGGCATCGGCTTCTTTACGCAAGGTATTTGCAGTACCAATTGGTAGTGCTACCAATGCATAGGTACGGATACGTCCATATTCGGGAATGTGTTTCATTTCCACTGTTTCAACACCAGTGATGTCTACATCCTTACACATACTACGAACTGCCATTTCCATGGTAACTCCGGCATCTGTGCCCAGCATCTTGGTTTGTTGTCGCACAGTACCACCTGCGGCCACACAAATTTTAGCATAGGCAATGGTCTTGGCCATCATATCTGCCATAGCAAAGTCTGCAGATACCGCTGTTGCACTTTCGTAAACAGCATTAGTGGACTTGGGCAACTTGCTCATCCACTCAGGTGCTTTGTCAATGGCACGTTCGGCGGCCTTCTCTTGTCTCTCTGTGTCTTGTACGACACGTTGGGTGTAGGTATCTTTGGTTGAGCTACATGCACTCAAAATACCCACGGCTAAAACAATGGCTAGTTTTTTCATTTCATTACCTTTCGGTTGTTACAATATACACAGTTTACACAAAAAATCAATACTTGTCAACCACACGCCATTTCGAATTTGTTTTCGAATCGGCTTGACATATTACACCTTGGTAGGTGAGTAGGTTTCCATCGCGGGCATTACGCTCTGTGAACATACGACAGCGAGTATCTTTATAATTAAAGTAACCGCGCTCGTTGCCAATGCGATGAATGTCAGTTTCGGATTCCCAAATAATCTCTCCGGGCTTAACAGGGCGTATACGAATTTCCCGTAAGTCCGTACAAATTAAAAGTTGATCCGAACTTACACGTTCCCGTGTGGGTTCTAACAGTTGATAACCTTTTCGGGCATCAAGTGCTCGGGCACAGGCCAGGTCTTCAATCTTAGCCTGTCCTTCACCTTCTACGGTGGCCCACTCATCATCAATGAGTATCCGGTACCTCAGTATACATTTAAATCCTGCGGCATCAGACTTGATGATCTTTTGCATGTCAGTAGGCTGACCGCCCAATGCTGATTTTGTGATGTTGGTACTGGACCTAACAAAACATTCTGCATTGGCCAACCCTGCCACTAACAATAGTCCCAGCAAATACGGTTTCATAATTTGTCATACCTCCTGGGATTGTTACAACCAACTCGCAATGCCCAAATCATCGACTTGGCTGTAGAGTTATATAGTCTATCAGCATTGTTTAAATTCTCAGGCAATCGATTTGTTAAACCTTTTAACTGTAATTGACGTTCAACAAATGCAATGTTGGCATCAATGTTTTTACAATTAGAACTGTTTACATTTCTTGATATGTGATCAAGCTCTTCAAATGTCAGCGCCGGAGATTGTACTTGCAATATGGGTTGGTAGGGCTGAACAGCGCACCCTGTAATTGCCACGGCCGCAAGTACAATCAAGGATCTCATTGCTTGTGAAACTTAACCACAGTCTTGATAGCCGATGTAGCATCAGCCTCGTTGGCCCCGGCATTACGCATTACATAACGCACCGCTTCACGGGTGTTAAATTGCAGTTGAAAAACAGCCTCATTGGCCATGGCTTCTACACGTTCACTCATCGTTTTCTCCTTTGTTGCGATGCTTTGATTGCCGTTGATAAACATTTTTGGACTCTACTTTCTTAGGTTTAAATGGACTGTTCTTAGCGAACAATACTAAGTGTGCTCTTGGATTTGGATTTTGTCCTAATTTTACGTTTATTCTCATTTTTAAATTCCTCCGTAATGTAGTATGCAAGCATCTTACGACTGATGTAAGTTACTAGATCTACATTTAGGTCTTCGGCCATAAATCTCACAGGGCAGTTACCCCATGACGTGCGTTTACTAAATTCTCGGAAGTACTCCCTGTGGTTGGCGTTGTACACATCAAATGCAACAATGGGTCGTGCTCTAAGCGTCAAAAGGCTCATAGTGTTATCTTGTAGTTAATAAGAGTTTAAGTTTAACAGAAATGTCTTTTATGGTCAATCAATTTGTATGTCTACGATATTGCCATCGCGGAAGATAAAATACAAATTTACTTGAAAATAATAGACCCAAATACATGCATTGCCCGGGGTCATTGTATAATGCACTTCGGGATAATTCTTTTCCATATACTCACCAACCTTGATCATTTCAAATTCATTCATGATTTCGGGTCTGGATAAGGTTGCGTTTTTCATTCTTTATCCTTGTTAAGATACAGATGTATTGCTATACCTAAACAAATTCCGGCACATATTCCCAATAGGATAATCATTCTACAAGTCCCACGCTCTTTTTAATTTCATAGCGAGCAATCTTTTCATCAAAGTACATGTGAACGCCTTCCATGTAAGGGCTTGCTACTACGATTTCACCTAGCTCTGCGGCCAGGGCTTGCGTAAACTTACGCAGGATAGCATGAGTATCTTCCATCTGGTCCATGGGATCTCTGTCCATAATCTCTGCAAAGTCATTGATAAGTTTTTCTACGTTTTGATGCATCATATTATACTCCGGTATGAAAAGGTGTTGCAACACCACTGTGAAACAATTCGTGCTTGACTATGGCGTTATGAAAATGGTGTGCTTCTTCCAACGTGTCATAGCGACCAACTACATTGCTTGACCCATCATCTAAAAACACACAGGTTTCGTACTGTACACGATCTTCGCCAGCAAACCTAGGAAGTTCAACTGTGGAAATCTCACGTGGACCCACACGGTTTAAGGCTATTTTTTTACCCGGGAATATCATATCAAACTCCTGTATGCAAAGGATTGCGTCTACGCAAGTGCGCCACAGCGGCTTCCTTGGTTTCAAAACGTCCACTAATGGGAGTCTGATGTGCGCCTCGCACAATGAACCAACCTGACAATAAACTGTTATAAATGACTTTCATATTATTTCACCAATGCGTAAGGTTGATCCCAATTACCTACTTCCAGATGAATGTAGTAAGCGGTATGAAAGTAATCTGTCATTGCATCACTTTCATCAAACCAACGACGTCCGCCAGGAACGGTGCTGGGTGCAATTTTAATGATACGCAAAACTTGCTCGATCATGTCTCTGGCTTCACCAGTGAAATGGTCTTGAAACCAATACTGGTTAACCTGCAGATATCCTTCTGCAAGACGACTGTCAACATGACGTTCGTCCACAGTCTGGTTGTAGTTACCAATAAAATCTACAGTACCCGATTTGATAGATACGTCAACTGACAGACTGCCTGACCCTTTACGCACACCAAATTTAAAACCTGGGAATTGTGCTTTGAGTTCGTTGCGGATTGCTTTAACTTCTTGTGCATTAATGTAAGCCATTTGTCAGTTCCTTTTTAATTACTATACAAGTATTATAAACGATTTCGAATTATGGGTCAACCAAAATTACACAAAATCATACAAAAATTCGCCACGAATTGGACCATGAACTTGCACTTTTCCCATACCAAATTTACGGCTCAATGTGTGGAAAATACTACGGGCAGTGGCTTCAGAACATTCAGCACACAGGGTACCAGAATCTGCAAAAAAGCCTGCATGTTCGTTGTCATTTAACAACGGACGAACCAAATAGCAAACATTGCTTTCAAATTCTTCTTGGGACATTTTGGGTTCCTTTTTAACTACAATACAAGTATTATAAACGAAACGTCATTTCGGGTCAACCGAAATCTTACATTGACCAATAAGTTTCGCTGGCAGGATTGCAACACCATGGAGTGTCTGCGTCAATTGTAACAGGCTTGCCCGTCATCAAATTCTTGACTGTGACTTGTGGAGCGCGGTAAGTGTCACGAGCCACAATGTTCAGTTGGCTTTCGTTCCAACCTGCTTTGTTACACAAACGAGTTCTGGTGGCTTTAGCGGCACCAAATGTCTTGTATGCACGGGTTTTATTAGGACCGTCTGTGACGATTAAACCAGTACCTTTAGCAACAATTACATATGACATCTTGAACTCCTTTTTAATTACTATACAAGTATTATATAACAAACCGAATTATGGGTCAACCAAAAAGTGCTTATTTTATCAGCAAAAAAGCCCCTAAACGGGGCTTTTTGTGTTGTTTTTTAGCAACAAATACTTATTTTTTAACGGTTTGCGCTGTATAAGCCTTCATAATGCCTTCGCCAAACTTGGTATAATCAAATTTTGTGGCATTTTGGTATGCTTTCATTGACTCGCTGGCCAATGTTGTGAATGTGTCTTGCCCGACTTTAGCGGCTTTCTTAGTGTAATCTGCTTGTGCGTCAATGAATTCAATCATTGCGGATTTTGCTGTTTCGTTGGTTACGAATGTGTTAACAAAAGTTTTTTTGCTAGTTTGTACTGTGTCGATGAATGCGTCTGCTGTAAACATTTTATGTTCCTTTATAAAGCGAATGTTTGTACAAGACCCAACCTATTTGGCATCTTGTTGTTACTACATTTTTATTTATCTAATTATATGTTGCGGTGCAACAAAAGTCAAGGGATTTTTTAGTGAACGGTCACTAATTTTACACTATCCAGAATTTTTAAATGTACCTAGTTAAATTTTATAAATAAACTAGTCGAACAGTTAAAGGAGATTTCAATGTTCAATGCAATTAAAGAGTTTTTCGTGGGCAAACCAAAGCCAGCACCAGAAGCAGAAGTACCATACAAGGTTGAAGTGGTACAAGTGGCCGAAATTTCAGCGGTAGTTGAAACTGCTCCTACCCCCGTAGTAGAAATTGTACCTGCAGGCACCGAAGCAACAATGGCCGCACCAGCACCTGTTAAGAAGGCTCCAGCTAAACCAAAAGCACCTGCTAAAAAGACAGTGGCACCTAAGGCCAAAGCACCTGCTAAACCTAAGGCTCCGGTTAAACCAAAAGCACCTGCTAAAAAGACAGTAACAAAATAATCTAAATGTTTGTTGACCCCGGCTTCGGAGTTTACGCAGACTCCGATTCTGCTAGATTTCATTTTGATCAATTTGATCATATCAAATTTAAATACGAATTGTATGAAAGACGGCTAGATGAATTTCTAGCAAAATCTCATACAGTTCGTATTGCCACATTTCACGTACCATTTCCTGTTGACCAGGGTTGGTTAGATCGACTTAATATTTTATACGATAAAGTTGATCATGTGTTTGTATTCTGTACAGAAATGCATGAACGTACAGTGGAACAATTACAATCAATTGATTGGCCTCGTGTTAGCTTATATATCTGTGGTAAATTCATTAGACCGTTCTTAAATGCCAATGTCTATCCAATGATGGATTGGTTTCACAGTAGCACAGAATTTTACGCAAGAATTAAGCCAGGTTTTTTAGATCAACGATTAACTCCGTTTAAAACAAAGCCCAAGATGTTTGATATCCTATTAGGCAATCAAAGGCCGCATAGAGATTTTGTTTATGCTTATGCAAACACACATGGTTTAGTTGAATCATCGTTAATGACCTATGTTTACTTTTCGCATAATAGTATTTTAAACAATGAACGGTTTATCTTAGAATCCGATGGGGTTGAGTACTACCCAGATCGACGATATGTGCATAGTGTAGATACTGTAAAGTATTTTGGCAGGGACATGACTCTAAGTCAAATTGTGCCTATACAAATTTATAATCAAACAGCCTATAGTCTAGTTGCCGAAACTAATTGCAGCAACGAGTTTAATTTCTACACAGAAAAAATTGTTAAACCAATCTTGGCACAAAGATTATTTGTAGTTATATCCGGTCGCAGTTATTTACAGAATCTTCGTAACCTGGGATTTATGACGTTTGGTAATATCATTGACGAAAGTTACGACGATATTCCCTATGACCAAGAACGCTGGACCCGTGCCATGGATCAAGTTAAATGGTTATCTACTCAAGATCAAGAATCTGTGTTGAAAGAGATTTACCCAATTGTATCACACAATTACAATCTAATGATGGATACAAATTGGTACAAAGAAGCGATGAAGTTGCTCGAATTAGATGTTAAGAGATTAATCGATAATCCCAAAATTAGCCCAACTAGCGTTACCTAAGCTGACCCAACCCAGCGGTCCGCCTAGACTAGGATTGGCATTAAACACAATAGCACCCTTGGGACGATTATCACTGGGCGGAGTTAAACTGCTAGTAATACTTGTTTCCCCGATACGTAAAGTGTCAACAGTAACTGATCCATCTGGGTTCACAGTTAAATTATTCCTGCCGTTGCTACCGATCACCAGACTTTGATTACGCGGCGCACTAATTATCCCTACGTTGTTTGACAGTTTACCAGTGCTAATTTCAATTTCTTCATCCCATACACTTAATGCCATCCCGGGTTCAATGGTGTTAATGCCTACACGTTTTGTAGTGGTGTAAAGTGTCTGTGACAACATTGCTTCGCCATTTACATTGAGTTCTTTTAAGTATCCTAGCTTTTGAATATTGGATTCAGTGATTGAGTTTGCCAGTGTACGATCACTGATAACTTCTTTGCCATTGAGTGTAATTTTGCCTAGATCTAATCCCTCATCGCGGATTTGATTAAAAATAACAGTGGCGTAGTTTCTAAACAAATCACCATCCAAGGTATTCTTAACACGCTCGCTGGTAGTCTGCAACAAGTTCTTATAGAATTCACTTTCGGGATCAACAGTACCAGTGATGTTTAAATCACCTTCAATTGTTGCTGTACCTTTGACAGTAAGATCTTTGGTAAGCAAGTTGTTTTCAACTACAGTAATTTCATCAAATATGCTTAAACGGCAATCAGTGGACTTGTCATCAATACCAGTGGATCCAAAGTTTTTAATAATGCCGCCTGAGATATTGCTGCCGGATAGATTAAAGTTGCTCTTTTGTACCGCGTCTGCACTAATACTGTTTTGTGGAAATTCAAAACTTGATCCTGCTAGGGCACCAAGCAATGCAGACTGACATAGTGCATGAAAGTCTACTTTGTTAACATAGTTATTGATAGCGTTTGTAGTAATATCAACACTCTTAGTTTGTACGTTCTTGTAAAAACTCTGTGCAAGTTCTTCAACTCGTAGAGTTAACGCACCCTCAAGAGACTTGGTATTAATTGGTAGTTGATTAATTTTAGAGCTCAACAACTGGTCTAGTTTCTGTGAAACTAGTGCTGTGTAGTCTAGGTTGCCAATGACTTCTGCAACTCGTTTATTAATTGCATCCAAGGCCTGTGCTTGTACCTTGGTTGTTATTTCTGTGACTACGTTTTGAACTATGCTGTTTACTTGATCATCTATATTCATGTTTACTCGAATTGTATGCTAATTACGTGTTCATAATTTTTCTTAATTAGCGACTTATACATTAAGTTCTTGTGGACAAGGAAATTCACTGCTCCTGCATCCATACTAAATTTTGCCAACTGTTTAAAGAACATTGTACGTCTTTCAAACGGTCCATAAACCTGGGTAACATTGGTAGTTCTGTTAATTTCATAGACTACTGTGTTCCAACGAGTACGATCTTTCTGATCCCACTCATGTGATTCTAAGTATATCAAAGAATCTTTACCACTTCTAATGATTGCCGGACTGCTAAATTCACGTTCTTTAAAATCTTGATTTTTATAATCACGTACAGTACTTATAACAAAGTCTGTGGCAAGCCGACAAATATTGGATATTTTAGATTGCTGATCTAAATCCGAATCTGCAAAGGTAAAATATTCTTCCATGGCAATAACGCACTGAAATTGTTTAGTGTACTGTGCTAGATCTTCTGCGGCAATGTAATTAAATTTAACTTTACGTTCGTTTAAAAACTGTTGGGCCTCATCACTGATTTCAGTAACAGCAATATTTTCGGCACCGCAGGCAAGTATCGCAGGATTAAATCCCACAAACAAAACTGAAGTAGGGCTAAGATTTTCCGTACGATACACGCCTTCAAGAATCTCTTGTTTACGTGCAACGACATCATCAAACCTGGAATTAGATTTCAACGCGGCCAGGACCGCATCTGTGTAAGATGCAAAACTCATATAGTTATTTAGCGACCCGAACCAGATCTAATGTAACGCAATGAAAGCCGCCGCCCAAGGTTCTACTGTGTCTTAACGTCCTGGGAATGACTGTGAAATTCTTTTTTGTCAACAATTCTATTAGTTCGTGCTGTGCTGCATCAACAATGACGGTGGTCGGATTGACTACCAACATGTTCAATGCTATCCATTTGCTGGCATAGGGGTATTGGTAGAAATCTTGTGCCACTACATCATTGACGTAAATCTTTTCCCAGTCACGGAATACATTGGGACAATTGCCTTCATTGACACGACTGCCATTGAGTAATACTAGTCCTTCTCGCAATGGCACCACTGTACTATCAATGTGTACTCCTGCGTAGAAGTTACACATCTCCATACTAGTAGTTGGTGGCAAGGTGCTCAACAGCCAAGCCCATGCGGCCATGTTGCCACTGTCACTTTCTAGGAACAAGAATTTGTCCTTGCCTAATCGTAGTATGTTGGCCGCATCCAATTTGAATCCTTGATCCTTGGGCATGGTCAATACCCGGTCAGCTCTGTTAATGACAAAGTTCAATGCTTCAATTTCCATGTCACGGCACGGATACATCATTGCAGTATCAACAACAGTAGATCCTGCAACTAACAATCGATCTCTGGGACAGTAGTTATACATGCCGCCACGTTCTTGAAAGTTCATTTCTTGTGGTCTATGTACAATGACTCCTAGCTCGGTTAATGTATCTGCAAGTATGTCAAGGTCTTCATTGGCTTCGTCAATGATCCATTGTGGTACAGGACCTGTGGGCACAGGAGTTTCTTTCCACAGGGTCTTTTCACTTTCAAGTTTAAACACCGGATCATTACCAGGCCAGTTTGCGTAACTAGCAGATCCCACAACAACCTCCCGAAGATCGTCCCATTCATTGTAGCTTGATATCATTGGTGCCCTGTAATCTGTAGCGTGTATCTAGGTGTAGTGCCCGAATTGCCGGCCATGTGTGGAGTATCATAGGCCCATTCAATGACTGTACCTGCTGTCCAGTCTGTAATTACATCCCCGCAACATTCTAATAAATGTCCAGGTTGCCAATTTTCTAATAGCACAATAGCTCTGCGTATAGTGTGTTCTTGTCCCTGCAAGTTAAACAGTTCAACATACTTTTTATATAAATCGCTGTGCGTGGGCAACATAGTGCCAGGCATCATGCGATAGTAACTGGTGCCAATGTCCTTCCATCCAAACCGTTCAAACTGTTGAATAAATCTATGATTCCAACCAGGCTGTGTGCTACGCATATCACACATGTCACCGGTGAAGTTGTTCTCATAACCTTGTGCTAGCCATTGCTCTACCTGCTCAGGATCATTAAAATCTTCACGGATATAGTCTAGTGTTCGGTAAGCACCATTGGACCAGAATGGTGTGATTTGATATTTACTGTAACCTTGTGTTACCATAGTGTATTACCTTGACGTTGGTTTTAGTTGTAGTATAAGTTCTCCATGGGTCAATGATAATTGACCTGGGACCAAATTCGCAGTACATAGGTTGTTCATTGAATGCACCACTGTATCCGTAGGTAACCTGTTGATTATGTGCCAGCAAGAATACACCAACTGCAAACTGTATATGCACGTCTTCGGTGAGAGGATCTATGTAATAAGGTTTCACACCCATTTCTTCTAGGTAGTGTCCCACCAACAAACTGTAACTGCCTTCGGTGTAGGCAACATTGGGCTTGTATGCTTTCCCGTGAATATATACACTATTTAGGTGTCTTTCGTCTTTGGCAACTTTGTAAATAAACTTTGCCATGTTCTTTGCCTGTTGTTCACGGGCCGTCATAATAGCATCAAACAAGTCGTAGCCTAGATCTAAATCTTCAGCCAGATACCTTAAGGCAATGTTGTCACGTGGGTGGCAAGGTCCGGCATCACCCATACCTGCTGTCATGTACTTAGGCCCCATAATTCGCATGCTGGATTTAGCAAGTGCGTTAGTAACAACATCAACGTTGATGTTGCCTTGTTTAACAGCCACGTCTTGGATCATGTTAGCCAATCCAATTTTTGCGCTGATAAATGTATTGTAAAACACCTTTATACATTCTGCTTCATCCCAGGTTCCAACTTCATAGCGTGGATTATTACGCATTAGGGTTTTGTAAAAGTCAATCAACTCTTCGGCATCTCCAGTGCGGCTACCATCCTCTGTGCCGATGATAACCATTTCGGGATTTACCATGTCCCACTCTACACTACCCATGGCAATCAAATAAGGATTGTAAATAAAACGTGCATTGGTAATACAGGGATGCAATTCTTTACGTACTGTGCCGGGCAGTACCGTGCTGATTAGCACAACTAATTGCTCGGGACTGACCCAAGCATCAATTTCATTGAGAACATTTTTTACAATAGTATAATCAAAATCTACATTGGGTAAATGTGCGATTGGACGTTCACCGCCGTATTTGGGATCATGCGGTGTTTGTACTGCAACAAAAACAATATCTTTGCCTGAAACTGCTCCTCGGAGATTGTCTGAAATTTTAATCTTAGTGCTAGTGCGTGGGTAAATATCATAGCCCGTGACATCATGTTTGTCTGCCATAGTTTCAGCACAGGCCATTCCCAACTTGCCAATTCCAATAAAACCGATTTTCAATATGTTCTCCTTAGAAAAATTTTACGATGTAGTTTATAAAAATCTATTAGATCCTGCTGACGTTGGTTATTTTTATTTTAGCAACTTTGGATCATTAGCACCTGCAGATTTTAGCAAAGGTGTTCCCGAATTCCGTCGAGATTATTGTGCATTGTTCTACGACCAAGAACCAATCTACAAGAAAGATCTTGAACTGTTGCAACACAACTCAGACAACGAACGGTTAGCATATTTTAATAAACTTGTAACGGATACAGATATAATTGATAAATTTGTGGTTTTTGCTAACTCAGAACACAGTGATGAAAAACAACAATTCTTAACTGCTAATCCTGCAGTCAACGATTGGTATTACTTCTTTCACGGTTTTGCCGCGCTAGATTGGTACAGAAACATTGAGTACCACCCACCTATTAGAAACTTCACAAAAGTATTTATAACTTTCAACAACTTGTTTACGGAAAAACGTAGCTATAGATTGAACTTAATAGCCAGACTTTTGGACAAACAACTTGATGGTTATATTAGTTTACCGGATCCGGGCAATAGGATCAAACAAGAAATTTTCTCTCCCAACAGTTTATTGTCCGTTGACTCAAAGAAACTTATTTTAAAGACCCTATTGCCCGACACTCCTCGTTTGGTAATAGATACAGACAAACCACATGGTGCTCTAAGTGCAGAAATTGACTTAGGTGTGTTAGCACAAGGGTTGTTTCATCTAGTTACAGAAACTGTATACTACGACCAAAAACTTCACTTAACGGAGAAGATCTTTAAACCTATTGTGGCTCGAAGACCTTTCTTCCTAGTCGCTGCTCCGGGTAACCTTGCTTACTTACGTTCTTATGGCTTTCGCACATTTGATCGTTGGGTAGACGAAAGTTATGATTCTGAAACAGATCCTGATCAGCGCATAGTTAAAATTATACAGGAAGTAGAACGTTTATGCAAGCTCAGTCCTGCCGATCTACAAACAATTTATGCCGACATGCAAGAGACCTTAGACTACAACTTTGAATGGTTCTACGGAGGATTTAAAAAGTGCATAGTCAATGAACTTGTTGACAACTTTGATCAATGTTTGTCCTCTGCTGGCATAGCACACAACATGGACTTAGCAGTTATAAAAAGCCGTCTAGCCCGCTAAATACTTGACAATAAGTATTTTCAAGGAGCGAAGAATGGCACTTATAGATTCAGTATTAAATTTAATTAACAAGCAACCCAAAGATCCGGATGCGCCTAAGCCCCCGGTTGGAAGCCGTAGCGAACGCGAAGCTAAACTAAAAGACAAAGCAGGTATGGTTATTTCCGTATTTGCACTATTACTTGCTGTTAACAGTTGGTACGGCGGCACATTGAGTAGTTTAACGCTAGGTAACACCATTAAGGCAAACAATATATGGGCATTTTATCAAGCTAAGAGCATTAAACAAACTCTAGCAGAACAAAGTTTAGATGATGCTACCTTCAGAAAAGACACAGCTAAGATGGCCGCGCTACAAGCCAAGATCGACCGTTACGAAAGTGATCCTGCTTCAGGTGAAGGCAAGAAAGAGCTAATGGAAAAGGCACGTGTGCTAGAAGCAGAACGTGACGAAGCTAAAAAGCGTAGCCCGTGGATCGGTTATGCCAGTACCATGTACCAATTGAGCATTGTTGTACTATCTGCAAGTATTCTTGCAGTTAGTGTGGGCATGTTCTGGGGTAGTTTCTTTGTTGCAGGTTTAGGCTTACTTTTGAGCTTGAACGGTTTATTTCTTTGGGTTTAACTGGGATATAAATACAATACTATGAAAAAACTACTCACATTACTCTTTGTACTAGTTACTACTTGGTCTACTCCGTTACTGGGGCAGGCACAAATGGCCAACTCAACAGTACCACTACCCGCAGATATTGCCGCAATTAAGAAAGCCAACGTTCTTGTTGTTGCAATGACCAAAAATGATGTTCCGCCTTTCTTCAGTGGAGAAGGCGATGATATCCGAGGTCTTGACGTTGAGATTGCTCGACGAATTGGCGTCCTACTTGGAGTGCCAGTACAGTTCAGACGAGATGCAGTAAGTTTTGCTGAAGTTGTTGAACAAGTTCGTGACGGCAGAGCAGACATTGCAGTTAGTAAACTATCCGTAACTGGTCCACGTTTACAAGTTGTTAAGTTCAGCGCACCTTATGTTAAACTAAGACAAAGTTTGGTTATTAATCGATTATGGTTAAGTCAGAACGGCCAAGGTAAAGAAGTTTATCAAGTTATCCGTAATTTTAATGGCAAGATAAGTTTTATTCGCAATTCAAGTTACGACACATTTGCCCGTATTAACTTTCCTAATGCAACATTCCTTCCTGAAGACAAATGGGATGTGATCATTGACAAAGTTACACGTGGCGACATTGCTGCCGCTTATCGTGATGAATTTGAAATCAAGAAAATTGCTTTTGAAAAGCCCGATGCGGCCATTACCACCAAGTCAATCACAATTTCAGACAGCGTGGATAACATTGCTATTGCTGTGAATCCCCGAGCTGTTCAACTATTAAGCATTGTAGATCATGTGATTAAAAATGAATACAGTAACATTGACACCAAGAAGTTGATGGATCGCTACAAAGCTGAAAAAAAATAAGGAGTTAACATGGCACAAGAAGAAAACGCAAAAAGCGCATTTGTAGAAAAACTACTATTTGCATTACTACCACTTATCATAGCAGGTGTAGGTTACTTACTAAGTGCAGTGGGAACACTGGCACACCAAGTAACTATACTTGAAGGTAAAATGAGTTTAGTAGTGACCAGCGACAACAGACAAGCATCAAATACCAGTGCTGAACTTGCTCGTGAAAGACTACATCAAGACCTAACTGAAGCAGTTCAAAAGAATCGTGATAGTATTCAATTGAATAAAGAAATGATTGCCATCCACGAAGAAAAGATTAAGCAATTACAAAGACAGGCAAGCAAATAACATGACAACAGCACATTTAAAAAGTTTCCTGGTTAGTCCTTGGACTATCCTAGGATCAATTATCGTAGGTATTTTAAGCGGAGTATATGCTCCCGAATTCAGTATAGGACTGGACAGTATCGGTAGCATCTATATCAGCTTGCTCAAAGTTGTAGTATTACCATTCTTGTTAGCAACTATTTTAGTTGGTATCATTGGCTTACTACAAAAAGAAGGTAGTGAACAATTGATCCGAAAAATCATTGTAGGCTTTGTGGGCAGTATGTTTCTTGCCGCAGTCATTGGTGTAGGTACAGTGATGGTCACAGGTACAGAAATGACACCTGAAAAGAAAACACAACTTGGTGTTTTGGTCAACGACAAAGACAGCAGCACTGATTTGAATATTACACTTAACGAGCCCATGCCAGTGGCCGCAGAAGTTAATGCAGGCAAGATGGCCGAAAAGTTCATCCCAGAAAACATTTTTGCTACGCTAAACAACGGTGAGAGTTTGAAGATTGTTATCTTCTGTTTGATCTTTGGTGTTGCACTGGGACACTTGAAGACAGAAGGCCAACGCATGTTGGTCGAAGTACTCAAGAGTATTCAACAGGCCAGTATCAGCATCTTTAAGTTCCTAAATTACTTCCTACCAATTGCCTTATTGGCAATGATTTCATCACAGGTAGGTAAAGTTGGAGTGGGAATCTTTATGACCATGTTTGACTTTGTGATGCAACAATTTATTGGTGGATTACTGGTTGTTGTGGCAGGAACCGTGGTAATTTGGATGCGTAGTGGATTAAGTTTGATGACTGTTATCCGTGAAACTAAAGAAACATTAATTGTTGCTGTTAGTTCACGTAGCAGTTTAGCTTGTATCCCATACGCACAAGAAGCATTACATAAACTACACTTTGACAAAGGCGGAGTTGAACTAACTGTTCCACTAAGTTTCACTGTTAATCGTATTGGCAGTATTGTGTACTATGCCATTGCCACAGTATTCATTGCCAACATCTATGATGCACCGTTAGGCTTAACAGGACTAGCAGTGGTGTTGTTTGGTAGTATCTTAGCCGGATTAGCAAGTGCAGGTACAACAGGTATCTTAACAGTGGCCACTGTAGCAGTTGTTTGTGACTTGTTAAAACTACCCAGCGAAGCAGTATTGGTGTTGTTGATTGCAGTTGACCCATTGATGGATATGATTCGCACAGCAAGTCACGTACACGGCAACGTAGCAGTAACAGCATTTGTCTGTGACAAAGAGGTAATACCGGATGGACAAACTTAAAGATTTTCTTTTAAGTTTATTAACCTATATAGGCGAAAGTCCATTTCGCCTATTCACTGTTGTATTTCTTTGTATATTGAGCTTTGGGGGTTGGATAGTTTATACAGAAAAAGATAACTTCATGGCCAGCTATCGTGCTCAACAGGCCATGCCCAAAATGAATGGCCGATATGAAGAAGCCTACAACTTCCTATTAAAAAATACAGACATAGAACTAGTGTCTATTATGGAAGTTAACACACTGATAAACACAAGAAAAATTGTGTTCTTGGCCACACGCAATGGTGGAAAGATCAAAGAGCACAATGGCTTAGACGTTGGCTTGTTTAGTAAAAACTACGATAACAATAATGATGTTATTGGCCTAATGTCTGGTAAAATTCCCTGTAGTCCATATCTTAAACCACAAAGCCTTATTGGGTTTACTTACAAAGACAACGGTGTTAATTTCATGTGCAGGATTAGTGTGCCAGCAGAGCCCGGAGTGTTCATTGGACAAATTAGTGTAGGTTGGAAAGAACAACCCGCTGATGTAGAAGCCGCACAGACAGCATTGATCATTGCTTCGGCATTGTTATTTAAAAAATAAAAAGGATCTAGTATTATGGAAACAAGTCAGTTATTAACATTTGCTCACATAGCGGACATAACATACAGTGACCCAAAAACAGCTAACACCAAGTTTAAAACCTTGGGATATAACTACAGCATTGTTGAATTCTTTGACATTGATAATGCTCAAGCATATCTACTTAAAAACAGTGATGGTATTCATGTTTTGAGTTTCAGAGGCACCGAAGTCACCGAACCGTCGGATGTGTTGGCTGACTTAAAAGCCGGAAAAAACATTGAAGCCATTGGCGGCAAAATACATGTAGGCTTCAAAGGTGAGATCAACAAGCTATGGCCTGCAATAGAAAAATCTGTGGCCAACATTGATAAACTCTATGTCACCGGACACAGCCTTGGCGCTGCAATGGCTACTATTGCCGCGGGTAGAATGCAATCAAAAGTTATAGCATTGGTCACTTTTGGCTCGCCAAAAGTGGGCAACAAAGAATATATTGCCTGCCTAACATTCCCACATTACCGAGTGCAAAACAACTGCGATGCTGTCACCAAAGTTCCTTTTAGTCTGATGGGATTCGCGCATCACGGAACTCACAAGTATCTAAATTACCATGGTGCATTTAGAACCTTGACACCATGGCAACAGGTAAAAGACATGGTTCGTAGTCGAGCAAAAGCCTATACTAAAGGGCAGAAATTCCTTGGTGTATATGATCACATGATGGCAAACTATATCGCTAAATTGGCAAATGCAGGCGAAGAATAACACAATAAAATTTAAATGAGACTCCCTGCTGTTATATCCATTGGCATTTTGATAATCATCCTATTGGTTGTATTATGAAACGTCTAGGCATACTCGGCGGCATGGGCCCGGCGGCAAGTGCCGAGTTTGTCAATAGACTAGTACAACAAACTCCAGCAAGTTGTGACCAAGAACATATTCCATTCGTATTATGGAGTAACCCACAAATACCTGATCGTAGTATAAGCATGCGAGCCGGTGATGATCTGCCGTTACCATTGCTACTAGAAGGCATAAAAGGGTTAAAGGCAGCAGGCTGCGATTTAATTGTCATACCATGTAATACAGCACATTTCTGGTTCCACAAATTTAGTAAAATAAATGTGCGTATGGTTCACATTGTAGACAGCGTGGCCTTTGCGCTCCGTGATGTTGGCGTCAATGACACCACTATCGGAGTAATAGGAACACAAGCCACTGTTGAACTGGGATTGTATCAATATCATTTAAATCGCCTAGGATGGGATTGTATTGTCCCCAGCAAAGAAGAAATGGATACATTGGTACAACCTGCTATTAATTTAATTAAAAGTGGCAACCTTGATCAAGCGCACGATATGTTTATGCCTGTGGTGGACCGTTTGATTCTTCGTGGTGCTCGTGCAGTTGTGTTAGGTTGTACTGAAATACCATTGGCTATTACTCAACAGAGACGTGACGGAATTCCATTAATTAACAGCATAGACAGTCTAGTTAAAGTTGCTATTAAAGAATTTAAACCCAATTAACCATCTACTTGTTTGTAGATAAACTCTGCTTCAGGAATACGTGTACGTCCGTTTTTACTACCAAGCACAATTACTCTGCGTAATCCACGTTCTGTCTTCACTGTTAAAATAATACAACCACCAGCGGCAAGAGTGGTTCCTGTTTTGCTTACAATAAATTCATGTTGGTGACCAATTAATGGATTTGTCTGTTTGAATATCAACCACTTACGTTTATGCATGATTTCAACTTTGGTTTTATTAGCTGAACGTACAATCTCATGATTCTTTTCTGCTATGTTCAATAACATTAGCAAATCTTCTGCTGTGCTGGTGTTACCTGCTAGTAACCCTGTGGCGTCGACAAAAGTTGTATAGCGCATACCGTACCTTGATGCGTTGGCATTCATATCTCGAATACAGTTGTTATATCCGCCTATGTAGTTTTTACACAGTAGCTCTGACGCTAGATTATCGCTTTTAACCATTGCTAATTCAATTAACTCTCCACGAGTCATGCGTAATGTTTTAGTGTATTGGATATATTGTCCAAGATCTTGGTTAGCCTCCATTACTGTAAGTACAGTCATTACTTTAGTGATACTAGCAATAGATCTGACTTCTTGTATATCTTTGCCGGCAAGTATCTTATTATCTGCGTCTGCAACTAACCAACTCTTGGCTGTAAGATCGTGTGTATCATCGATTGGGTTTGATTTAGGCCAACTTGTCCCTGCAAGAAATACCAACGTTAAAATTAATAAACGGTTCATGACACATTCTACTAGATATTGTCGGACAAGTCAAATAATTTGGTATGTGATTACACTCGTAACTTAGCAAGCCCAAGTAATCTAAATAGACTTAGCCACATCCAACCTATATCAAATTCAAACCAGCGGCGACTGAGACGAGGATTGCCGGGTTCAAGATGATGATTATTATGAAGACATTCACCGCCAATAACAATGCCCCAAGGCATAATGTTCCTGCTTTTATCTTTAGTTTCGCCATTTCTATACCCCCACCAATGTCCAATGCCGTTGATAACTCCGGCGGCCCAGAATGGTATCCATATCATTTGTATGCCCCATATCAACACACCCCAGGCGCCAAACAGGGCTATATTAATCAACAGCATTAACACAATGCCTAGTCTACTGTGTTTGGAATAAACATTACGTTCAATCCAATCGTCGGGTGTGCCAGCACCATATTGTTTGACCATTTCTGTGTCTTTACTGGCAGTATGATATAAGCCGGCGCCACGAAATAACACACGCCAGATTCCGTGTACATGCGGGCTGTGTGGATCTTCACTTTCTTCTGTATACCTGTGATGCTTACGATGTATAGCTACCCATTGCTTGGTAACCATGCCTGTGGTAAGCCATAGCCAAGCTCGCATAAAATGTTCTAGGAGAGGGCCAAAGATAATACCTCTGTGTGCTTGCCCACGGTGCAAGAATAATGTCACGCATATTATGGTTATATGCGTGACAATTAGTGTGTAAATTAATTCGGTCATTTGTTGGCTAATGGATTGTCAATAGCTTTTTGTATCTTGCTATCAACTTCTTTCTTTAGCTGTTCAACTTCACGATTGATTTCTCTGCGGGCTGATGTAAATTCACTGTTGATTTCTTTGCGTGTTGATTCCATGTCTTTACGGATCGCGGCAGCTTCTGTTCTTGCTCGTTCCAAGTCCTCACGTACTGCTTTACGCATATCACGCATTTCACTTTCAGTTTCACGTTGAGCTGTTTTAACACTACGCTCTACTTGCTCTGTAACTGTTTCATTACGGCGCAAATCATTCTTCAAGTCAACTTTGATATCACGAGTGTAGTCGCTGGTCTTTTGACTATTCTCTTCGATAACTGCTAGTCGCTTGTCAAAGCCACTTAGGTCTGGTGCGGCATATTCAGCAATCTTTTTCTTCATACCCACGTAGTCTTTGTATACTTCAAATGTGCCATAAAGTCCGCCTAGTATAGATGATACAATAGTGGCAGCCACCATTAGTTTTGCTGGTGTAAATTCATATCCACCAATGCTGATAACTGTATCTTTGCTGGCATACTTCTTTGCGGCTGCTTCAAGTTCATCAACTTTGGCATTTACATTTTTAATTTCTTCTGTCATTTCTCTCTCCTATTAATTCCAGCCTTGTGGCCATTTTGAATTGTTTGTTTTTTGGTCTGCTAACATCCTAATCCATTCTTTACGCACAGCAAGATCATGCTTCATGCGTTCCAATTTATCCATAGAGTTATCGTAATAAAAGATATAGTAAAATGGAATACCAAATCCAAATCCTAACATAAAATAAGCAACATAGTCCATATTAATTTCCTAACTTATACTGTTGATTAACCATCTCCTGATGCTTGGCATCACTGCCACTGGTCAATCCTCTTAACACTCTTGCGTTGTCAACTGTTTTATTATCTTTGTAAATTGCTTCTGGTTTATAGAAAGGTACATCACGCAATGTTACAATGCTGTATACTTCGTAACCCTTTGGTACCAAGGCCATGGCGGCAATATCAACACCTCCTGCTAAGTCGTTTGGTGCTACATCTTTCTTTACAGTTTCGTTATTATCAACTCTTTGTTCTTGCATGGCAGTTACACTTGACGCTTTGTTTTCAAAGTTTCCACTGTTTGCTTGTTGAGGAATTGCAGGAATATCTATTCCCATATTTGAATTACTGTTTTCTTGTTTAGGAATATATTTTTGTTCTTGCACAGACTCACTAGTCATCAATGATGTAGTGCTGTTGTTACTATAAAATGTAGAATTATTGCTACCGGTTTCTTGCTGTGCATTAAATGATTGTGCTCCAAAAGTCAAACCAGGAATGTTTAACTTAACTCCTGATTTTTCTAAGTCCAACCCAATACCATCAGATGGGTTAGCACTTTCACCGTATGACATCTTAGCAGATTCACTAGCCACAGCTCGAGCAAGAGTTTCAGTTGCCGCCACAGCATTTCTTGCTATTGCTAACGCATTAACTGGAGAAACTGCTCTTCTGTTTTGTTGTGCTTCTGGTTGTCTTTCAGCAAGACCTGCTGGGCTACCTGGTGGTGGAGGCAGTGAAGGGTTAAAAGCATTACCTGGACCGCTGGCCATTTCTGGTGGTGGAGGTCTTGCCGCATCAGGTATGCCATCATCAGGTTTAATTTCACCAGTTATAGAAATAGTTGCGCCACCAAGATCAAGTTTGACTTCAGCTTTGGCGCTGGTGGCATCTTGTAAGGGTGCGCCAGGTGGTGGAGGTGGAGGACTTCCTGGTGGAGGAGCATCAGACTTTGGAGCCTCTGCTGTTGCAACCTTTGTTTGTGTTTCTAATGCAACCTTTTGAGCATAGGCTGTTTGATAACCCGGACAACTTGTGCTGTAAAGCTGAGTTATATTACATTGTTGAGTTAGATAAGCGGCAGCATATCCAGGACAAGTTGTACTGTATAGTTGATTAGCAGTACATTGTTGTGTAAAGTATGCGGCTTGGTATCCCGGGCAAGATGGATCATACAAAGCAGATATAGTACATTGTTGAGTTAGGTATGCGGCAGCATATCCTGGACATGCCGAATCATATAGAGAAGATATACTACATTGATATGTCAAATAAGCGGCCGCATATCCGGCGCAGGTTGTACTTGAAAGTGGATCAGAGGAGCACACATCGTAGCCTGCTGAAAGGTTTCCAGTTATTCCAAAATTAGTTTGATTTATATTGCTACCATGATAGTATTGATAATATTCGCCTTTAGCCAAGTCTCCAGTCATACCAATCGTAACTGTATTGTTTGTAACAAAAGCTCTATCAAATCTATAATCAATTAATCCTGTGTTATCTATTTTAACTTCAAAACTACTTGTATTGTTTGATCCGTACTGATTGATACCGTACCAACCGTAGGTCATACTGGTACCTGTACCCAAAGTATAGAAGTTATTATTAGTTTGACCAATTAAATCAGTTTGTAACGGTAACAAGGAATAATTATAGCCAGAGTTCTTTTCAGTGGTTAAATTTATACCCGAACAACAAAAACCACCAGGAGCATTACCAGTCACAAAGCTAACAGCACCGTTTGAATACATCCAAGAATTTGTAAATCCTTGTCCAAAATACGGAAAAGTAAATCCCAAAGGAACATTTACATTAGCATCATCACCGATGTAATGTTGTGTGGCGGTGGCGCTATTTCTAATATTTTGCAACTGGTACGCATCCGCACCGGTCATCACATTGACTGTGAACTGACCGTTGAGGATAGGAACACTTACTATATCTGCTTTAGAAGATGCGATGTAGCAAGTAAGCGCCAATAGCACCCAAGCCAATATTCTTTGCGGCATTTCGTTTATCCTTATTGTGATCTTCTAGAACTGGCAACTTTTCTGGATTTGCTTCCCACGCGGCCTTGGCTTGCTCGCCAATCTTACCTTCGTATGGACATGGAGTTCCTGCAGCTAACATAGCATCAAATACCCGACGGTCTTGGCACATAGTAGCAACTGCGGCAACTTTCATTCCCATGTCAAATAATGTCTTAGACAACTTTAGTCGTTCACAATTTAAGTCTCTTGCTGAGCCACCGCCACTCATACCAAATATTTGTGTTTGTACAGCACCAGACACACCGGTAGTACATAAGTCACTATTGCCGCCACTCATCATTGATGGTGCAACTGCTGTTGGTGGTGGTTGAATTACTCGTTGTACAATTTCAGATTTGTTAATATTGGTATTCAAATTTGACGAGTCAATGATTTGTTTTGAATCAGAAACAGATGAACTGATATTAACATTCTTATTATCATTGACACTTGTGCTGGCCGATGTAGAATTATTAACATTTAAATTCTTGTTATCGCTAACTGAATTAGAATTATTAATGTTTAAATTCTTATTATCACTTGTGGATTTAGAATCATTGATGTTTACATTCTTATTATCGCTGGTGCTTGTTGATGTACTGGTATTAATATTACGATTTGTCATATCACCGGTATTGATATTCATGTTCGTATTAGTACTAGTTGATACGTTAGTATTAATGTTTGTATTGACAGATTTACTATCAACAGCCGTAGTATTAACGTTGAGGTTATTGTTGTTGTTAACGTTGTTACTGTTAACTGTACTTGTGCTTGTTGATGCACTATTTGTGTCAACTAATGTTTTTGAATCGTATACAGTTTGAGCATGCAGACCCAGAGTGCTCACCCCCATTGCTAACCATACTATTAACTTTTTAAGTTTCATTTTCCTATCCTTCTATTATTATTTTTATAGGATTTACTCGCCATTTGTAATTAGTTATTGACCTCACAATCATATGCAAACCAATCACATCTCATTAATATCTGCATCACTTGGTCACCGGGAATGTTTAATTCTCGGGCTGCATATTCAACAAAATAACTCCAATTTTTTTTATAATCGTTGTTGCCTTGTTGCCAAGCCTGATATATGTGTTGTAATTGTCTTTCCATCATACTAGTCACAAAAAAAGCCCCATTGGGGGCTTCATTATTCTGCCCCATTATAGTACTTATGGGGACTTAAATCTAGTTAACTGACGCTAAAACTTTGCGCTAGATTAAACTTTGAGTTTCTCTAATATGATTTCATAGAAGCTATCTAACTCGCCGCTGAACTTGCCCAGCAGATGTTCAGAGATATCTTTACATAATTTATAGTCATTTTCTTTCATTGCCTTAACAAAGCCTGCATGCAGTTCAGTGTAATTGCCCAACATCAGTAACTCTTCTAAGGGAATTTGGTCAGCGGATAACACACAATAGGTGGTTACAGGAGCACCTCGAACTTCAAACGTTTCAAGTTCAAGTACTGTATGACTATTTTTTAAACGTTCCGCGGCTTCTTGATTCCAGATAATTTGCATATTACTTTTTTTCTATACCTAATTTTCTATATACTTGTTGAACTGCCACTGCTTGGCTCACACAATCCTCTAAAGCATTGTGTAATCCCACTTTGCCTTTTACTCTAGGATCACCGTGTACACCAAACAATGTACGACTGTCACGTATTTGCCAGAACTGCCATGGCGTGGGCCAACCATATTGTCTATACAAGTTCTCCAGGATTACCATATCAAACATTGGTCCTTGGCACCAGATGTTGTTAACACCTACTAGGAAACGATTAAGTTCTCGGTACATTTCTTCAATGCTGATACGACCTTCTTCGCCTAGTGCTTCTTCACGTACATCGTCGCTTTGTTCCATCCACCACAACATGGTATCATCGCGTACTTCTCGACCCCTGGCAATTTGTTCATCAACATCGGGGCGAACATAGAGTCCTGGCCCCGGATCAATGAGATTGTGGGGATTGAATTTAACTGCACCCAGAGTTAGAATAACAGCCTCTGGGCGAGTACCTAGTGTTTCGATGTCAAGCATACAGTCCATGCTTGTATTATATGCTATTATTAATTAGATGTCAACGCTTTATGGCTTTCAGCGGCCACAACTCGTTTACGCAAACTGCTACTACTGAAACTATGGTCACGACCATTATAAACAATTTCAATATTTCGATCAATACATTCTTCTCTACCCGAAAAGTCTTTGTCGGCGTACTCTACTCCCAGAATACGAATATTAACTGGAAGAATAAGCAACAAATCTCTAAGATCTTGTTCAGTTTGATACACAACAACTTCGTCAACATAACGGCAAGCACTGAGTTGAATCTGTCGCTCTACAATACTTTGAACAGGTGGGTTTTTAGAATCTGGGCGATCAATGGTTGGGTCAGTTTGCAATCCACAAATCAAGTAATCGCAATGATTTTTTGCCTCACTCAACATAGCAATATGCCCTGCATGTAACATGTCAAACGTACTGAAGGTAATGCCAATGCGTTTACCCTCTGCTTTGAGCTTCTTAATGTGGTTAAAAATCATTTATCTTCTTCAAGTTTAACTTGTAACGGGAAACCGTTGTTACGTGCCAGCATGGTGACTTCAATGCCTTTTTGTTCAGCAAGTTCATAGGGTAATACTGCTACCACAGCCGAGCCTTCCTCGTGTACTCGCATGGTAATCGCTTCTGCGCCACCTTCGTCGTAATGGAATATGATCTTTAATGTTTCAACCACAAACTCTCGAGTTGTTGTTTGATCATTGACGTAGATAACACGATAATTTGGAGGCTCAGGAATATTGAGTTTGGGTTCAATGCGCGGTCGTACCGCAGATCCTGCTTTAGTTTTTGACATTAATTTTTCGCTCATGACATGTATTAGTTGAAGGGAAGTATCCTTCCCTTCATTATACACACAAATTAATTATTTTGCAAATGTAATTTGGATTTTTTTAGCCTTTTGTTCTTCAGGAAGTATTTGCTCTAATGCTACAGCAAGAATACCGTTTTGAACTGTGGCTCCGCGAACTTCAATGTGTTCGGCCAGGGGAAATGTGCGTACAAAGTTTCGAGCACTAATACCTTTGTGTAGGTATTCTACTTCTACTTCTTTCTTGGCTTGATCGCCTCTGACTGTTAGAACGTTTTCTTTTAGTTCTACATCAATTTCGTCTTCGGCAAATCCGGCAACAGCTACTTCAATCACAAAATGTGTGTCGTCTAAACGCACAATATTGTGTGGTGGGTAGTTGTCTTTGGCACTGGCAAAGGTGCGATTCAATCCTTCAAACATACGGTCAAAGCCAACGGCATGACGATGTAAAGAGGGTATATCAAGGGCGTGAAGTGTGAATTGTGTCATATTATATCTCCTATTAAGCAAGTTATGACTTTTGAAATTGTAGCCCCACCATGGGCACTACAAATATATTTATACACGAAAAACTGTTATCAGTACAGTTTTTTGGGTAAAGATTCTGCCAGCAATTTTTTCTGCCAGCGGTTCTTGGCCGCTGAACGTGCCTTTTTACGGGCGGTGGTTGGCTTTTCGTAGAACTCTCGATCCTTCAATTCGCGAAGCAATCCGGATTCTAAAACTTTCTTTTTAAATTTACGCAGGGCTTTTTCAACGTTGTCTTGTGTGACAAAAACGGTGTTACCTAGATATTCAGGGTGATCTTTTTTATATGACATGTTTTATTTATTTAAAATAGTCTGCAGGGCTCTTCAATTCTGAGCCCGGACCATATTTAGTACTAGATATAACAGGAACATCGGATGTTTCAGAAACCAAAATAGTGTCAACTTTGTTAATCACAGTAGACAACCAATTGTATTCTTTCATTGTATAGTTGTAAAAGTAAACATTAAATGGTTTACCTATGATTTTACAGCGTTCGGCACAGGCTTGAATTTCTTCTTCTGTGGCATCAATGATTAAAATGGATTCAACTAAGTCTGGCGGTGTTATAAAATTACTGTGCATTTTTCTTTAGATATTCAGAGATTTGTTCACGTTCAACTTCAGTTAATGTATCGGCATCGTAACTACCTGCGGCAATTTGGTCAATTAAATGCTTGATGTATAACTCATTGTAAGCATACACATCTGTTTGAGCTTTGTCAACCTCTATCCACTTATCACCGTTGAATTTGAACAAACGATTTGGTAAGTAATCTATTCTAATATATACATCACCTTTTTCCGGTGTCCTGGGAAACTCTGTGCCAAAGTCTGCGTTACTGGCTTTGCCCAAATTTGGCACATTGTCTGCTTGTATTGCTAATTGTTTAGACATAACGCCACGGTTGCGTCCGGGAGCGGCTTCGGGCACACGTGGTGGTGCAACTTCCATAACAGGAACTACTTCTGGAATCACTTCAGTAAGTGGTGTTTCCTCAAAAACCTCTTCTATTACTACTTCTTCTAGTTCTGCAGGCGTAGGGGCAGAATACATCCAACCAGGTGGATGTGGATCAATTGGCAATGTCTCATCCACAGAGTCAGGCTCGGGTTTATGTACGATTGGAGTAGTATCCGTAAAGTGATTAAAAGGTTTAAGTAAGTAGGGATGACCTTCTAGTATACTCTTTTCTTCTACTATGGGTTCCGGCTCAGGGCTTAGAGGTTCTCCGACCGGGTCATTTTCGACGTCAGTCTGCGTATGTTTGTTCACCTCGACAGGTGGAATATCCTCCTCTTTGGCCCAACGCAGACTTTGCTGCGCCGCCAGAATTAGTACAAGTGCTAGTGGATCAAACACAGCAACAATGATTACGATAACCCAGGTAACTGCTTTTTCCAGGATGTTGGCATCGGGATTATCATCGTAGATTAGTTTGGCAATATACTTAATTGGCCCAACTTCGGCTTCAACCTTGCGTACTTCTGCTCGAATAGGCGCCGCTTCATCATTGAGTGATGCAATCTGTCTTTGATTGGCTTCAATGTCCTTGGCCAATGCACTTCGATCACGTTGCTGACTCTTGCGTATGTTGACTGCTTTGTCGGCACCTTTTTCGTCTGTGCTTCGACCCATGACTTGGTCTACAGCTTCATCCATTTGTTTGAGTTGCTTGCGATTGGCTTCGATGTTTTCTCGGGCAGTTTTAATTTTCTCATCATAGATAGCAATTTTACCTTGAACATCGCCACTTACTAAATTTTGATCATTGTGTGCTTTTGATAGGAAACCAAAGATACCCATTGATGTGATCAACATCAACACAGCCACAGCCGGTAGTAGATATAGTTTGTATTGTATGCTGGCACGGTGCCAGTTATTCTTTAACCAAACAGCAGCAACAACTTTACCAAGTTCTAAACTGCCGCCCATGATTAGA
>Ga0222712_10001055_pt1 | contig 35395 bp, 48 predicted proteins | sample C33_657DmetaG_FD_165043 | JGI IMG/M metagenome (GOLD analysis project Ga0222712, IMG submission 165043) | Estuarine water microbial communities from San Francisco Bay, California, United States - C33_657D | ecosystem: Environmental > Aquatic > Marine > Unclassified | place: USA: California...
TGTCATTGTGTCTGGTGTTTGTGCCATAGACCCGTACCCTATCCCGTGATAACTGGGTACGCGCGTAACACTGGGGCGTAATCACTACCCGTGGGTAACCCGTGTTGCGATGTTCGCAAATAGGTGGTAGGTTGAGTTTCTACCCCAAACAAGGAGAGAGACAGATGAACAACAGTTACGGAACCCTCATAGGGAATGTGACCCAAGACCCCGAACTGACCTTCACTACGAGTGGTCAGGCACGCCTCGGATTTTCCATTGCGTGTAACTACGTGTGGTACGACAACGCTGGTGAAAAGCAGGAGAAAGTTTCCTACTTCAACATCGTTGCTTGGCGATACATCGCAGAGGCAGGAGCACGAGTTCTCGAAAAGGGAGTTGGTGCGGTCGTCACTGGACGGTGGGAACAGCGTTCGTACGAGGACAAGGAAGGCAACAAGCGTTCTACCGTTGAGTTCGTTGCTGACACAATCGCAGTGAACAGCCTTTCGCTCGAAAGCATTGAGCGTCGTAAGCGTCAAGACAACGAGGGTGGCAACAGCAATACCCGTGGTGGTCAGCAGTCAGGTGGTCAGCGTCGTCGTCCTGCGATGGCGAATACCGGTGCTCCTGACGACGAACCATTCTGATAGTTCTATGGCGTCGCTTAGGTGTGACGCAGTGACGAAAGCCCCATCTGTTGTGTCTCACCCCCTGAGACAGCAGGTGGGGTTCTTTCGTTATTGGGGATAGTGCGTATGTGGGGAAAGGTACTAATCGTTGCGTGGTGCGTATGGATACCAATACTTGTGTGGTGGTATCTCTAACAATACGTAATGTAGGCGTATCGCATACGATACCCGTGGCATACCCGTGGCACTTGCGTGTCACTCACTAGGAATGTCGTCATCTTCTTCGTCAAGCACCACGCTGTCGTCTGACCACATTTCTACAACGAGACGCAACATAGTGTCGTTGATACTTCCGCTAATGATTTCATCTGCTTTGTAAGAAGTGAGTGCGTCGCTTACCTTAGTGAGCGTAGACCTAGACGCTATGAACTTTGCGTCACGCTTCTGTCGTCCTTCACGAATGCGTCTACTTACTACACTTATTTGACTTTTGAGTAATGCTTCTAGTGTTTCAGCTTCCTCTACTGTGAGTTCTACTGTAACAATACGTACTGTGTCATCGTGTTCATCGTGTGTCATAGGTCTGTCTCACCAGGCCTGCCTGTTACTGCGTGACCTAGTAGTCCTTGCTTGCGTGCTCGCATAATGAGTTTCGATGCTGTCGATAGTGGTCGACCTGTCTCCTGTGCTATGTATGCCTGTATGGGAACGCCTAGTGCGTATGCTTCACGATAGAGAGACGCTATGTATGCGAGCATCTCTACTGTTGTCTGCGAACCTTGATGACGAGGTATCTCCACTCTCTCTACTGTTGTAGTAGGTGGTGTGTACCTACTGCGTCGCACTGAACGAATGAGCGTGCCGAAGTTGAGTGAGCGAAGTATCTTTCCATTGAGTTCACGTGTGCGTGAGCGTGTACCTGATGTATCAGTATCCAATAGAGAAATGGTCACTGATACAGGTGCGTCACCACTACGAGTGCGTCGCCAACCAATGGATACCCGTACGCCTCCATCGACGCCTGCTCCTAGTGCGTTGAGCGTCGTGTCTGTTTCGGTTGTGAAGTCAATGAGTAGTGGTGTGGGTGTGTGTGGTTCGTGTGAGATACCCGTGTCGCCTGCGTCGCTCACTTGCTGATACGCCAATCGACTAGTCGCCCCTGCCACTGCTCCACTGCCTCCTCCGTGCCACACGACGAGCACACCTCGGTCGTGTTGTCTAGTCGTGAGATAGCTCCGGGGTATGCCCCTGGTGTGTCGTTGTTCGGAATGAAACCGTCACAACGAGGGCACTGTCTGAACTTGTCGTGCGTGTCTGTGTGTGTCGTCATAGTCTGAGCATACCTCTCTTACTTGCCGAGCGTGATGATGTCGCCGACCTGAACGAGTGACGAGCCTCGTTCGTTTGCGATGTCCCACGATGCTTGTAGTGCGTGACCATCGCAGTACCTTTCAGTGATTTCGCTCAGCGTGTCACCACTCACTACTGTCACGCTCATTGACGGACACGAGTATGCGTACTTGTTGTCAATCGCTTTGCTCGTTGCGAATGCGAATGCGAATGCGAGTGCGACGACGAGCGTTGCCTTCACGACGAAACGACGACGACGAATGGCTACACGACGAGCGTGCTGTGGTGTTGCTTCCCACCTTGCGTTGGTAAGGCGAGGGTGAGTGGTTGGGTGGTAGGTGGTGTGTAGGTGGTGTGTGTTCATACACCTCACGGTACACGAATGGAATGGTCGTGTCAAGCCTTTCCACACCATTTCCCCCCTGTGGATAAGCCTGTGGATAACCACCTTCCCCTGTGGATAACTCCCTTCGGAGCCCCGTCAACTTTCCTTGATAAGCGTATATATGGGGGGGAGCCAAATTCCAAATTTTTGACCCCCAACTTTCTCGGTTAGATTTATCCAAACACCCCTGAAAAAGTCGTACTTTCTGAATTAACTAGATGTATCACCGGTGAGACGCTGCTTGTCGAGCTTTCTCTCCAAACGGTCTGCAGCTTCCAGCATTTCTGGTGTTAGCTCACCATTTCGTTCGTAATAGGAGATATATGCATCAGCAACAGGGTTTTTATACCCTTTGAGCAAGCTAATTATCCTCTTTGCTCTTTCCTGTGGCGTCAGTATCGTCATTTTCTCTCTCCTGGCCGTTGTAGCAAATGAAATATATACAGATATTTTACCTCTTGTGGATAAATCTATCCGAATTACGGGCGCGCGGCCGCCAATTTCTTAGTTGCCAGCTTTTTGCCCTCTTTTGTAGCCCTGATAGAGCGAGCAATCTTGGGGTTCATCTCCACATACCCGTTCTCGATGAGGTGCTGGATGAGAAGGTGGGCCGTAGATGAGCTGGTGTACCCCACACAGGCCCCCACTTCGCGTACGTTGGGCGCAAAACCGTTTTCCTCAACATGCTTCAGGATAAAGCGCAGAGCGTGTCTGGCGACTTCTGGTGAGCTGATGGGGTATCCCTGGCGTGGCTTCTTGGGTCTCATTTTGGTCCTCTTGATGTGTATTGGGGGTGCGTAAATCTTGAGTCGATATATATCAACCTTGCTGATATATATAGCATCAGGCTTTCTTTCGGATAAATCTATCTGAACTTTGGGTTTGGATGGTTTGGATTGGGGTACTTGGGGGCAACATATTGGTCAACATCTTGGTCAATCTGGAACCAATACAGTTCTTCGGGGTCACTTTTAAAAAAAATCGCGTTGGGGCTTGCGCCTTCAGGGGAATTCTTAACCCATAAACGGAAACGAAAACGGGGGTTGCGGCGCTCGGGCGGTTTTTTCCACCTGTAGGCGTTGCGTCTCACGAGGTCTTCGTAGGCCTCTTGTGGGGTTTCACCCCTCCCGACATGCATCGCCTCCGATGATGACCAGTATTTAGCGCAACTCACGTCGTCGCCGAATGCCGTATCTTCGGGGAACCTGTACATATTTGGGAACGCGACCCATCTGCCACCTTCGTATACCCCGCCATAGCGAGACTGACGGATGACTATTGGGTACATCTCGAATTCTGGGTCAGGGCCGTGCAGGTCTTTTGGCTTCTTGCGGCGCTCCATGTCAGGATTCCTCCTCTTTTGTCTGTTGGTACCTTTCAATCGCTTCATCAAGACCGTCTGGGTCATCCCCGTTGTTTATCTTTAGTAGAACATCAACAAGCAAATCGGCAACGGATTCCATTTCTAGCGCCCGTTCCTGCCATATCTTTGCTGCGCTTGCGTGGTATTCGATTTCGTGTTGTTCTTGTTCCGTCGCCCATGAACAACATGGGCAATCACCGCATGGTGCTTCGTCTGTATCAATGTCTTTTGCCATTAGAAAATCACCTCTCTTTTTCTTAGTTTTGTCGGAAGGTTCTCCGGCCCAAACACCGGAGCGTTTGACGGCCTGTAAGTGGCGTCGCCATCTCTCTCTATTGATTCGAACACGTGGACAAACGACCGAAGCATGACAGTTATCTCGTCTTTGGCTAAAAACGAACCAGGGCAACGATGTGTGCCACGCCCAAATGTCATATCTTGGTAGTAATACATGGATGCTAGCTCGAAATCTACAACGTCTGCCTTTTCTCGGATAGATTTATCCATATTTGCCGCTGAATAACCAAGAAACAAAAAAGTACCTTTAGGGAATATCACATTCCTGTACTCAATATCTTCAGATGCGTACCTTACGCTTCCACGCACTGGGGAGTTGGTTCTCATTATTTCTTCAACCATTGTTTCAAGGGCGTCGACCCCTGCATCCCAATACCTCTTGGAAAACTTTTCATATTCTCCGGGATTAGACAAGAAGTAATCAAAAATCATTGAAATTTGACATCCAACAGTGTCTACTCCACCACCGTAAAGAGAGCCGACAATTATTGCCAATTCGTAGTCATCTAGTCCCATTTCTTCCTGGGCGTCAACAAGTTCGGAAATAATATTTCCATCTACTGGGGACCTACGCATCTCATTAAATATTTTGCGCATATAGGCGAAAAACCTATTCCCAGCATCAACTGATTCTTTGGAGTTCTCCCCAGGATTTCCCTCAAAGTGTTTGATGAGTGAGCCCGTCATCTCAACCATAAAGGGCCAATCGCTCTTAGGAATTCCAATGGTTGATGAAATTACATAGCTCGGATACCTGGATGCGATGTCGGAAACCACATCTATTCTTTTTTTGTCCATTATGTCTGCAATTATCTCGGTCGCTATTGATGTGCATGTTTCCACGTGGTTGCCGCGAAGAGATTTAGATATGTGCTTTTTTATTTTTGTGTGTTCTTCGCCCTCTAGTGCCAATAATGCTTTTCTTCTATTGTTCTCCAAGTTTGGGTCAATGCCCATCTTCATTGCCAGAAGTCTAAAAACACCGTTATGCCAGCGTGGGTCTTTTAGTACAGCTAAAACGTCCTTGTTCCCACCAATGTAAAAACCTAATTCATTTTTTATCAGCCAAAAACGCTCCGACATTTCGGCAAGCGCTCGAATTTCCTCAGACCTAGTCTTGGACGGCGAATTTAAATCCCCATTAAGGAGGTGCAAATTTAAAAAAGGTAACTGCATGTCACCAGCATGTATTTTGGTTTCTTTATTTTCCATAGTGGGCCCGGTGGGGATTGAACCCACGACCGACGGATTATGAGTCCGCTGCTCTAACCACTGAGCTACAGGCCCGTAGGGTTACATCTCTAAATAGGGTCGTACGTCCGTAACAAACGAGCCTATTTCTGGCGCTTCGACTTTGTTTTCAGAAATCGCGTAATTTATCCACGACCACATCGCCTTACATGCTCCACCGTCACCGCGAAAAATTACTTCGACAGATACTGAATGGTCAAATTCTCCATTAACTTCTGAACGTATATCTTGTTCTGCAAGAATATCTATTAGATACTTCTCCGCTCCATTTATGCAGTCAAAATCAATTGCATCTTGCACGGGTTCCCAATCGTGAGTCCATTGTAGACCTGTAGATATAGATGAATTAACTACATCGGCAGCTCGCCAGTGAGTTGCTCGTGGGCCAACATAGTCCGGAAGGGAGCACCAGTACCCTGTGTACGTGTCTGACTCCGGAACCATAATGTTCCACCTTGCGTCTACACCCATTCGCCGTAGCTTTGTAAAAGCGCGTGTCATTTTCATATAAGTAGAGTTTTTAGGTCTTGTAAACGGTTCCTGGTTAGCCACCCGCATGGCTCTTACTATTCCATCAGAACCTATTAGGCGGGAACGCGGTACAAATAATCCAAGCTCTTTGTTGTATTCATTTTCTGGAGACCGAACAAGACCTAGAGATGAAATTCGTTTCGATTCTTCTTCATATCTAGAACGGTAATCACTGGGTTTGGTTGATAGTTTCGAACTCATGTTCGCAATAGTATTAGCTGTTTGGTGATTTGTCAACTGCTTTTCTTTTTTTTAAATCTGACCCATAAACGCTCATGCGAGTAATAGAGAGCTACTTCCCATGTTTGCTGAATCAAACCAATAAGGAAAGATGCTCCAATATCTCGGGTTACGGCAAAAGCTATACCTAGAGTAAAAAACAGGTCCAATAAATACCATGTAATTGTTTTTGCTATAGATGTTTTTACGGAATCATTGTGCATTTAGGTTAATCAATTCTTCAAATTCGCCGGAACGGATTCTACTGTCCCAATCTAGTGATTTTTTGTACCACTGACAGTCTTCGCACCCATCTTCTAGGTGGCCGTCCGGCGGCGGCCCAATCATTAACCCGTTATGCACGTCACTAATCAATAGTGGGAGCATTTCAGCAACTAAATTTTTCCATTTATCTGTTTGTTTTTCCATTGTGGGCGCTGAGGGTCTCGAACCCCCGACCTACTCGGTGTAAACGAGTTGCTCTACCGCTGAGCTAAGCGCCCGGTATATCCACAAACCAAAAAGTATCTCTCAGTTTGTGAGGACATCCCCTGCATCGACCTCCGGCAGCATTCTCTTAGGGGGTATTGGTAATCCGCCAGCGTTCATTCTTGTCCACGTTTTTTCGTCAACAATGTTGTAGGTCCATGCATCTTGGGTGTAGCCAATATTTCCAGGATGAGGACGCCTATCAACTAGGGATTTGAGTATTGCCCTCTCTCCGGTGTCATCAACGGTTACAAACCACCTGTTGGAAGGGTCTGAAGTGTGCCAAATTACGTATACAACATCGAAGTCTTTGCCACCGATGTGTATTTCACCAAGGGTTCCCCTGTTATTGGGCATTGTGTTTCCTTTCTCAGTGCCTCCGGTGGGAATTGAACCCACGGCCAACACTTTATAAGAGTGCTGCTCTAACCACTGAGCTACGAAGGCTCGGAGTTAGAAACGTATTCGCTCTGTTCTTTTTGTTTTCCAAAAATAGTTCATGACGAGGCTCTTTGTCAACCTTAATTTAGCGCAACATTATTCGCCCTGCTCAGCAAGGTCGTATTTTTTATTGGCAAGCAAATCACTAACATGATTTGGATACAAAAGAAACCCTCTAGCCGGGTTGTCCTGTCCGCCGAGGCTAATTTTTGTCTCTTCATTAAATATCTTTTTGTTTGCTTTTAAATAACGCTTTAATCGTGATACTTCCAGCATCAAAAACGCCCCATCTAGAGAAAAAATATAAATCCACCACTTCGATGTAGTTACATTTATCCCGCTGGGAACCCAAATCCTCTGCCCGTTCTCGTCGAGCATACCTCGCGGGTTTTGGTTTGTTTCGATGACCATGCGCCCATTTCGATATCTATCTGTTTTAACTTCGTAATCACCGGTAGTTATCGCTTGCAGAAAAGAGCGGGCATAGTCTTCCCCCATTTCTCCGAATTTTAAGTCCTCGGCGAAATTGAACTCTTTATTTGATATGTCAAAACCCCTCATGGTGCAGTTTTGTAATTCTTTATCCACTCGTCATAAGTGATTGGCATTTCTTCTTTAAAAAGCAACGCCGCAGCATCGGCGAATTCTCGTATTTCCATTTGTGCGGTTCCGTGTGTTCGCAAGGAAAGGAAGTTCATTAACGAGCGAGCATTGACCGTCCAGTAAAACTCCGTATATGCGCCGACCGGGATTACAATTCTGGCTAGCTCTTTTGCTACTCCCATGTTCAGTAATTCACGGTAATGGCTGAAGGCTTGGTTGTATGCCTTTTCCACTTTCCCGCTTATTGAAAACAACTTATCTTCATCAGTGATTGGCTCGAACTTGTATGCGCCAGGCTTTCCGGCCTGCGTCCTGATGTATTCAGGTTCTGGGATGTACGCATCTTCTGTCATCTCGGAGTACCTGCCGGAAAATTCATTAAATGAACCGATGCGATGTCTAAACCATTCACGCGCGACAAATATTGGGCATCTGACGTGAAACCTAAAGGCGTTATGTTCAAAAGGTGTTCCGTGTCGCTCGCGCATAAGGAAACCAATTAACCCAATGTCTGCCGTGGTTATTTCCTCTGAATGTTTTGCAAAAGAAACACGAGCCGCATTAACGACAGACAGGTCATCCGCCATGCAGTCATCTAGTCGGATAAATCCAGACGAACCGATATAAATGCAATTGTTTTTTTCGTTTTTCATGCGCCTTGGGCAGGACTCGAACCTGCAACCTACGGATTAGAAGTCCGGTGCTCTATCCGTTGAGCTACCAAGGCCTTTGTTTTTTGCGTACTCAGATTCAGGGTACGGCTCATCGATTATCATAGGCGTTTGTCTGCATATTCCACAACGCCCCTTTGTCCCGTATGCGTAAGACCAGTGGGCAGGCCAGTCCCTACAGCACCGAAGAATGATTATCGGGTCGTGTTCAATCATTAGGCATTGGCATTAAGCGCTGAATCGATAAACCACTGGTTTTCTGGGCAGAAGTTTTCAACTGCTTCACGAATTAGTGAGCCTATGAATTCGGCAGAAACGCCGGTCTTGTTCGCCATGTCAACAAAATCATTGATTGTTGAACCCTCGTCAATTGTTCCACACGTCAAGCGACCAAGCTCAATGACTCCAGTCTTGCCAAGTCTGGAGACTTCTGTTGGGTGGTCGTAGGTAAGCCCATTAAGAAAGTTCTGTTCAGGGTTGAGAACCTCTGGTGCCTGTATGGAAATTGGGGCTTCAGTTGTCGGCGCTGGTTCCTGAACAACGATTGTTTTTGTCCCGCATCCAGCCAGTGTTATGGCTGCCAATATTGCTAGTGAAATTCGCTTCATTATTCCCTCTCGGATTGGTGCAACAATATCTCATTTGTTGAGCTAGTTCAACCTGATGAGAGTCATTTTTCTGTTTCTTCCGTACCCCCAGCAGGGCTCGAACCTGCGACCCACGGATTAAAAGTCCGCTGCTCTACCAACTGAGCTATAGGGGCTCGATTTAGGCAAAATGTTTTATTATTGCCGCAGAAGCAAGAATCACCCACAACACGTTAAAAATAATTATTGTCGGCAGGGTTTTTACCGTCGAAGACCAGATAAGCGCAACACTGGAAAATATTGCAAAAATATATAGCCACCAGAACTGTTTATCGAAAAGTAGGCCCGGAAAAATGATTGCAATTTTGGTTGTAAAACCCCATGCCTCTACCGTGTTGGCCTTATCCCAATATTTCTTTGAAGACATGCTTCGAACTGCACCGAATATCTTTCCAAAGAAAACAGCAATTACATTACTTTTCATTGCTTGCAACATCCATCGCATCCATGTGTTTTGTCCAAGGATATCTCGTCTGGGTCTGGGTGCCCAACTCCGTGTTCACATATCCTCTCCATCATTTGTTTATCTGGACGCCAATTCTGCTCCCACCCGCGCATGTGGTGATTAGATGGGTTATGGATGCAGCAGTACTGACCGAGACAATGTTTAATGGAGTGAACCCCAACCAAAATTTGACCACCAACTAAGGTGTGAACTTCTTTTTCCATTTATTCCATTCTTTCTCTGTGGAGTCCGAACAGCAGGGCTCGAACCTGCACTGAGGGGATTTTAAGTCCCCTGCCTCTGCCTATTGGGCTATGTTCGGTGGGCAATGGTAGAATTGAATCCTAATACCATATTAAGGTGGGGTCAAGTATGTCCGGAATTATCGCACCAGCAATCGTCAACTACGAGTGGACTGTTAGGGATTCTGACCCTTCGTTCTTGAATGTGTCTTTCCCGTTCCGTGTGAAGATTGAGTCAATCTGGTTTACCACTCAGCAGAATTACGGCACTACCTACGGTCTTTGGGGTACTACTGACAACGGCTCTGTGGATGTTGAAACAACAGAAAGGCAACTGTCCTTGTGTGTCACGAAGTCCAAGAACACCAAGACGCAGTATTCCGCCTATGACAATCCAACAGAATTCACGTATGTATTCCAAAATGTTGAATATGACGAAATTGTTGACGAAACACTGAAGCCGACAATGTGGCTCGGAAATCCAGACGACGCTGCAGGACGAATTGGCGCATTCTCTTCTGCAAGCGGGATAGTCGGAAGCCAACTAAGCCTTCGTAGCACTGCCGTAGCGCCTATTGAGAAGGGATATGCTTACAACACCAGTTGGTCATATACGGAAACCCTGTGGAATGAGCGGGCATACCTCACTGATGTTGCCATTATGAACACTGACGAATTCCTTCAGATTTTCCCTTATGCTTCCGATGGTGACTGGACAGGCTACGAAGATGACGCAATTGTCACAATCTCAATTGCCTATACGGGTATGTGGGATGAATATGCAGCATCTGCTGACGCAAAGCCTTGGACAGCATGGTGGAACGACTAGTCTTGCCATATGGCAATGAAAACAGTTTGGTTCTGGAAAGGACCACGACTTAACCAGATGTGGCAAGTGGTCTGCACCTACACTACAGACGAACACCCCCACCCCTTTATGGTCGAAAGCAAAGTATGTCCAACCAAGTCTGAACCACATTCGTTTGCCATGGCAGATAAGAAGGGCAATCTTGTTGTACGGTTGGTCGACGAGCAGTTTGCGGGAGTGCCAGACCTTTGGTACATACTTGAAGAAAACTCTCAACCAACAGACATGGTAACTATTCACGCAATGGGCGGCGGAGCGTTTCCTAATGGCACGGTTCTCACGGTAAAAGATGTTTCGGGGTTACGTCTTAGCGCTTCCGACAGGGTTGGCTTTATTCGATGGTTTCGTTCTGATTCACGGCTTCAGCAAGTGATGGTTAGTAAGGTTTGGCGCAGAAAACGTATTTCCACCGTGTTAATTACCGTGGCGGATGTTGTCATTGTTTCTCGCGGTTACGGCCCGTACTTAAACGGCGGAGACATTACGACTACCGATGGTGAAGAACTGCGAAAAGCATGGAGCGAATCCGTAAGGGTTAACCCCCGGATAGGTTCTGTTCACGACCATCATGGTCCGAACGGCAGGATTTGAACCTGCGACCCCCTGGTCCCAAACCAGGTGCGCTACCAAACTGCGCTACGTTCGGGTAGTTGCGCTACTCAGATTCTGAATCAAGTACAGAATTTATAGCCTTGAGTATCTCTTCTGGGGAAAGCTCTGATACGCCGTCAACAGCCTTGAATAGCCATTCGCCGTTTTCCTTAATTGAAACATCGACTAGGCCGGACTTGATAAGCACGCGCAAATCCTCCCCAAGTTGCTCAATGTCATAATCAGCCATTTATGGCCTCCTCTATCTTTCTTATCTTTTCTTCAGCTGCGATGGCCCTCTCTTTGGCATTCATCAATGATGATTCGAGGGTTTGTATTCGCTCTTCTAGGTCTTTGACCTTCTCGACAAGGTAAAGCCTCCCCAGTTCGGCCCTACGATATTTTTCGGCAAGGGTGTATTCCATCAATATTTCTTTCATCGTGGGCTTGGAGGGACTCGAACCCTCACTCCGGAGAACTAGGACCTAAACCTAGCGCGTATGCCAATTTCGCCACAAGCCCGTGTGTCATGTCACATGAAAGCTACACCCAGGAAGCATCTTTGTCAATACCATTGTCGAATGGAATTTTTACTAAATGAAGCATATGTAACCGTTAAAAATAACGGGAAAAAGAAGTCTAAATATGGAGTTACTAGTCTCTCCAACTATCGCCCGGAGAAATTTTCATCGCGGCGTAGAAAAGCACAATCAGTACGCTAAATACGGCGTTTATCACTAATTTCCCCCGTCTCTCCATAGCCGCACATTTCGCATATAGACGGCTATATATGCCAAAGAACCGACTATAAAGCCGTATGTCCGTGTTTGCAAGGCGAAAATTATCCACAAGCACTCCATCACTATCAACCACAGGAACGCTTCCCATCTCTTCTTGCCTACGAAGTACATGCCTGTAATTCCCATCCCAGCAAGAAGCCACGACCATTGGAGTTCTGTCATTTTGGACCCCTGCGGTTAAAATGTTTCACCATCTCGTCGCCGTCCATAACAAATGACCCGTTTTCCATAATGTGGTTTCTTATCTCGAGGAGCCTGTCTATGACGCTCGATATAGAAACCCTAAAAAATTGGTCATAAGAATATATTTCTGATAACTCCGTAAGGTATTTATCCAGTTCCTCCATAGAAAACAGATGTTAGTCTGAAAAAAATCCTCCCCAGGGGTTGCAACTGGTATTTCTCAGTCCTAATATTCTTACCACCTACAAAACACGGAGGAATTCAGTGTCTGAATACAGCAAGCTTAAGAACAAGGGGCTCCATAGGGGCCGTCCACGACTTTCGGAAGAAGAAAGAGCAGAACGTAAGCGCGTCATGACCCTCAGGCAGGAAGCGCGTCGCAGAGCTCTCATCGTCCTCCAGCATCGCTACCCTGAAGAGTACGAGCAAATTATGGCGGCAGAATTCAAGGAGCTAATGCGGGCCGAGAAGCAGGGCTAATCTTCGCTTTTTGTTTCTTTCATAGACATTTTGAGGCGTTCTTCCCTTGATGGAAGTTTGCTTTTTGATGTGCTTTCATCGGTTGCTATCGCATCCATGAGCAATTCATTTTGCTTAAGCATTTGATTGTTCAATATGCGTATTAGAGCTGTTGAATTTGGCTCTTTGTGCGGGCCAAAAATAGTTGACATGATTAGTAACCGTCTCTGTCGAATCGTCCTGGTTTGTTTTTTTTGGAACGTCTACGTTTCGTCCCACCGTAAGAAGACTCCAGCCATGTGTCGTAGTCGTCCGGCGTGCCCTGCACACTCTGCGCATAACGCTGGTATTGCTCGTAGAGCTCTTCATCGTCATCGAAGCGAGGCATAGTCACTCCCGCTGTTCCAATTCATCTGGAATAACATTGAGAATTGCTTCTATATCTTTTCTTAGGACTGAATTTATAGATTTACGTCCTACTTCTTTATCCGGGTGTAGATATGCAGATATGCCTTCTGCAAACATTTCCAAAAGACTTTCATGAGAAAGCTGAGATATGGCTCTAGGTGTATCTGGAGTTTCTCCGAATGGGGTAGAGCGCCATTTCGATAGCGGTTGGTTGGAGCAGTATTTTTCTGCTATTTCCAAAAGTCTTGATTTTTCTTTGTTGGCAACTGAACCAATCCCAACAGACCTTTCCGAGTCGTTAAGAACCGACAAATGAAGATAGTGACCCCACTCGTGGCGCAAGTACCCAGAGAATGATGAGTCTATTTGAATGTCGCCGCTTTCTGGGGAGCCGTCTGGCGTTTCTCGTGGTATAAACGCCCTAGGGGAAAAACTAATTTCATTGCCGAATGGGTCGTATATCGAGTGTACGAAGTCATCGTCGGGAGAGATGTTTTCATCCGACTCCATGTGTTCCTTAATAAACCCGCGGCTCATTAGGCTTTTTTCTGCTGACTCAGACCTTACGACCAACGAAGGCATCCCGAACTTATGCACAGCATTTAAAAAGTCTCTTGATTCAAGCAGGGCTCTTTCTACGGCGAGCCTGAGACGGGTGGTCGACGTTCCAGAAAAATCAACGTCGTTCCCTTTGTCTTCGGCCCACTTGTCGAACCTCTTCTTAAATGGCTCAACAATATCCTTACTAGATTTATCGAGCGAGTTCATAGTTGACATTGACTTGAACTGTTCTTCACGGGAGCCGGGGACACAGGATTTTGATATTTCTGCTGGCGTCATCCCGAAATACATTGACCTACCACCGTTTAACAATGTAGTTTTTTTATCAATCTGTTTAATTTGTTTTAGCTCAGCAGCCTTGACAGCCTCTGGAGCAATCGATTTTCTCTCGATATTGGCTCCAGGCATTCTTTTGCCGGTTATTTTTCGTCTTGGAGCATCAGGGTCGACAGAGAACATGCCGCGTCGACGTGGGAAGCCGGAATTTTCTTTTTCCATAACATCTGTATTGTACTTTTAATTACAGGTGCCCAGCGTAAGGCTATGTGTTGGAGAGTCTCACTCCGCATTCAAGGCAGAATTCGGCCCACGGGTAATATTTCCGCCTATTTATCGGGTGACGGCATTCAAGCAGGTCGGTGGCTGCTTCATTCAAGACGTGCCTAATCCATGTGGACAAGTTCACGCCACTTACTTCAGCGGCTTTTTTCCACTTCTCTCTGTCAATTTCCGTAACGCGAATTAGGACTTGTTTGTCTATAGGCCCTTCGTCATCTTTGGGCATAGGGGAAACGGAGAGATTGGGCATTTCTTCTACAACTTTGTCCATTGCTTTACGCATAGAGTCCTTATTGCTCATCCTCGACCATCATTTCTTCATCTTCGACTATGTCTGCATCGATGACGTCGCCATCTCCGTCAAGCAGCTTCTTAACCATAGCCGGAGGAAGTATCCCGGAGGCACCCATGAGTTCAAGCAGCTTCTTTGCTTCTGACTCTGGGTCGAATTTCTCGCTCTCTTCATTCTGTATTGCACCAGCGAGGGAGACCTTGATTGGGTCGGAATTCATCTGGTTCATGTCCATCTGAACGTTTAGATTTATGTGGTCCATACCGAGAAGCTTCGTTCTTCTGTCCATGATGGAGAGAACCTGCTGTATCGCCTTCAGGTCTGGCTCAACGGGCATCTCGGAGCCGTCGTCCATTTTCACCTTTCGGTGCTGTGTCATGGGCCATATGGCCTGCTGGAGGCTGTCCAGGCGCTCTAGCTCCATCCTGAGGACCTCTGGGTAGGCCATCATGGTCTCTTGGTTCATCTTTTCCAGCTGACGCTGAATAGCTTTAGATACAGCCTTAGTCGTTACACCAAATCGTCTTGCTATTTCCGATGTCGAGGTCCCCGCTTGACGCATCTTGAATATTCTTGCGTCACGCTCGCTTAGAAATTCCCGCGATATCGGTTTGTTTCTGTCGTCTGCCATAATTCCTACTAAGTCGAACTTCCAGAGAATTCGATTACCTCGAATGGGAATCTTTTCCCTCTCTTTATCTTAGTAGGCCAAGGGCGCTCATCTCTTGCACCACGAAAGTGGCGAACATCGTAGGTATAGGGAGTGGAAGCTCCAAAATCGGGTTGAAGCGATATTCCGAACTCTGGCCAACGAGACCAGACGGCAGAACCAAATGGTCTCAGGTCTCTTGTGGACATTGTCTGCCCAAGTGGGGCGTGGTGCTCCAGCCATAAGGCACAACCATAGGTTGTTCTGATGTAGTCAAGGTATTTGGCCACTTCTACGGCTATAGCTTCCGAAGTCCTCCCGCCTGGGTCGACAAAAGATTTGTAAAGAGGACCCATCACAAGTATTTGCGGCTGTGTTTTCTCTATCTGTTCCTCAAGCAGGATTCTGTCGCCTACCTTCAGAAGGTCGAGGCCAGACGGTTTGGTGAAAAGTTCAGCCAACGATTTTTTTTCGAACCCGTAACTAAGAGCCTGTGCTTGTATAGAACGTGAAGTTCTTCTAATGATTTTTTCTGGGTTTTCTAGGTCTACGGTCAAAGTCTTTACAGGGCTAATTCTTTGATATGTGAATGGATGCATCCCGGTTGCTGCGAGTATCGCCACTTGCCTTGCAAGCATTGTCTTGCCAACACCTTCGGCAGCAACAACTATCACTCTTTCCGACTTCTCAAGCAACCACGGAATTACCCAGTCATAATTGTCGCTAGAAGACTCTTTTAAGAACTCTTCCCAATTAACCAACCGACCATTGTCCATTGTTAGTTCTGTAGATGAATACGAATGAAGGGCGTTAGATACCTTAACTAGTTTTTGCTCTACAGTTAGGTCGCTCCTATCTAGAAGCGTGGATATTTTGGAGAGAACCACATCGCCATCGCTGGCTTGTTCTTCTTGGGCTGGTTCTTCTGGCGCTTTTGTGTTTTCAACTGTAGATACGTCAAAAAATGTTAAGTCGTCTATTCCTTTGCCTGACTGAATGTGGTCGGTAATGTCTTTCACATCTGGGCAAACCCAAACCTGAACATCGCAGCCAGCCTTCTCCAATTCAGAAAAAACTAGAGCAGCATGTTCTTTCCCTGGTGTGTCGTTATCGGCAATTATGTCAATAGTTGCTCCAGACAGAGATGCTGTGTGTATCTCCAGCCATTTTCCAGCTCCGCCAGGAGCAGTAGTGGCTATCGCCCCCATTTCGGTGAGTGTGTCTGCGTCTTTTTCGCCTTCTACAACCCAAATTGGAACACCATCCTTGACAGCCTTGAGTACCGCAGGGAGATTGTAGAGAACCTTTGGGGTGTCGCCCAGGGAATATGTCCATTCTCCCCTGCCTGTCGGCTTGCGCTGCCTGAATGTCTTTACTCCATATTGGTTTACGTATCTAACTTTCTGAAAGAGCAGTTCGCCATTCTCGTCTACATAGTCGTATGCCTTTACAAAAGTAAGCTTGTCCTTCTCTTTTGCTGGCTCTGGTTCTTTTGGAGGCCACAGGTCGGATGTGGTCAGCCCAACAGAAGAGCATATTTTGTCAACATCGCACCCGTTCCCGCGATGACAATGAAGAAGGACCTTCCCATCGTCGCCCTCTGCTACGGAAAGGGATGGATTTCTGTCGTCATCCCTGCACGGACAAGATGCTTCCCATCCAGTTGAGGTTGGCCTTACGCTGACGAGCCTGTCAAGAAGTGTTTGCGTGTGTTTATGTTTAGCGCTAGCCATCAATCAATATCTATCTTTGCTCTATAACTGGAGTTCACGCCATTGGCATTTCTTAGGCCAACTCCTGGGAAAAATATCCTTGCATCACGAGACAAAGTTATGCCGCGAGACGCTCTCATCTTCGCTCTTTCAAGTTCAGTGAAGCCTCCCCATATGCCTAGCGGTTCATGTCGAAGCGAATATTCGAGACAGTGCGTTGCCTGACTGCAAATAGCACATATTGCTTTCGCTGTAGCTGTTTGTTTGTTTATCTCAATTCGCTCTTGTTTGCTCGGAGACTTGCTGAATATCGGGAACCACATGTTTGTGTCTTCCCCTTTGCATCTTCCGCTTTCTGGCGCTGCATCGAATTTGTCTCCCAATTTCCCTGCCCATGTCGTAGGTTGTCATTGAGATATCCGGCGTATGTCGCTCTGTGACAAAAAGACGGTTGCGTAACTAACCACAACCTCTCCCGTCGCAATGCTCGAAACTATGTCTACCGCTTCTAGCGAGACGGAAAACCTCGAAGCGATTGATGCCCGTATCTCATTGATACGTGACTCTACTGTCTGGTCGTCATCAATGTCAACGGATGTCTGTAGATTTTTTTTGAGCCCAGAAAGTTCTACCTGCATTTGATTGGCCCTGTAGCACCATGCGCACGCAAGTGTTTTTGTTGAAGCTTTTCTCTGGCGTGTCTCTATGTGTCCGCAGCTGAGTGTGTGTTCGTGTTTGTAGTATCCCCATCTGCCAACTCTTTTAGCGGAGACTATTTTTCGACGTGGGGCTTTTCTGTGCTCTGTTGTCACAGAAGAAGTTTACTTCTTTTTTGAACCGAAAATTCTCTTAAACCAGGGAAGCTTCTTCAGCGAGGCCGGCGTCGAAAAAGACACATTTACACTCACATCACCAGCACTGGTTGTCGTGGTTGAGAACTTCGGCATTTCAATTTCACCAAGGGCTTTTTGCATTTCTTTGATGTCGTTAGAAATCTGCTCAGGAATATCAAAACCAGTTGCTGACTCAATTTTTTGCTCAATTGAATCAATAAGGTTTTTTGTCTTCTTGGGAGACTTCTGAGACACTGCGGCCTTCTTTGCTGCCTGCTTTTTTGCTGGCGCGGCCTTCTTTGCTGCCTGCTTCTTCGCAGGAGTTTTTTTAGCCGGTGCCTTTTTGGCAGGAGCCTTCTTGGTTGTCTTTTTCTTTGTGTTGCTCATGGCTCAGATATTAGTACCAAAGAGCCCCCAGTAGGGGATATACCTGGAGTAAAACAAAATATACTAGGCTCTTTTAAATGGACGGAAATTATGACAACATTTTTAGTAAAATAGCCCTGTCCGTAACCTCGGCCCAATTAGCAAAAACCCTTTCAGTCACTGAGTACGGGATTGGGGAAGACTTAAATTTCAACTTCTTTGGTTGGGCAGACGGTCAATTAATCATCGTTGCCCAGCTACAGAGGGAATACATGAGAATACCCCCGGCAGACAGGCTGGCTCAATGCGGTTCTCTGTGTGTCGCTCTCCGCAAGTTCTGGGGGGTCACTGACATATCAATGGTTGCCGAAGGTTTTTGTTCTTTTGATAAAGAAAAAACACAAGATTTAGACTTAGCAAAAATATTTGCAGATTCCAGCGTATCTGGGGTTCATGAATGCATCACGGTGTCTCACGCATCAATAGCCGAGGGGGAGCCGCGTGTCGACGTTGTTGCCATACCGTATGTCTATGGCGAGGGTAGGAAAGTCGAATGGATGGACATGTTAGTTCATCCGGGAGGAGGGGAAAAGGTGATGCGCGAATTCACCTACCCCAAGATGCTTGGTATGGCTATCTCGCAGGAAGTAAATTCAGAAGAGCTTCCTCCAGAGGCGTTTGATGAACTAGTTATGGCAATGGTGCGCAACGGATTTTTCGTTCAAGAAATGTGATGTTGTATAATTGATTAATGAACCCCTTCTATAACAATGCCGATAATGGCGGAACGAGGAGAATATTCTCCGACACAACCATTCTTGGAGGGGATAGAGAACCTTGCCCAATTTGCGGCCACCCAACCGGTGATTGTCCTGGCTCGGAAGAGTCAGCGCCTAAGGTTATTTTTGGTCTAGGAATAAGCGAAACATTGCTTGACTCGCAGATGATTCTCATAGAAGAGGACATTTCTGAAGAGCGCCAAATAAATCCCTATGTGAAGGCGAATGTAGTTATCCACAGGAAGGGAAAATATGTTCCGTTCTCTGAAGCTCTTCGTCTCGGTATAGTAGAGAGACCGAAACTTTCCTAGACACTGGACGGTTTCAGTATTTTATGATGAGATACAATCGTATCTCCAACGCCACCCACGGCCCTCAAAGGAAGAAAAATGACGCAGTTAAGAAGAGATTTTGTAGATTCCTATTCCCAAAAAACACCCCCGTGGGGCTTTAACGGTCTCGGGGAAATTGTTTTCCTACGCACATATAGCAGACCAAACAATGACGGTGACAACGAGACGTGGCCCGAGGCCTTGGAGCGAGTAATCAACGGCGCTCTCGAAATTGGTGTTCCTTTGAGCGAAGAAGAAGCAGAAAAACTTTTTGACCACTGCTTCAATTTGCGTTGTTCTTTTTCTGGTCGTTCACTTTGGCAACTAGGAACTCCGTTAGTCAAGAAGTTCAACGCTACGTCGCTAAACAATTGTTACTTCACCAACATTGAATCAATCGAAGATTTTGAAATGCTCTTCGATTATTTGATGCTTGGTGGTGGTGTCGGTTTCTCGGTGGAGCGTTCAAAGATTCATGAACTCCCAAAAATCAAATCTGGCGTTGTTATCACTCACGAGCGAACAAATGATGCTGACATCATTGTTCCAGATAGCAGAACCGGTTGGCGTCGTCTGCTTCACAGCGTATTGAAGTCATACTTCGATACAGGTCGTTCATTTACCTACTCAACACTTCTAATTAGAGAGTTCGGCGCTCCATTAAAGACATTCGGTGGAACCGCTTCTGGTCCCGGAGCTCTTATTGACGGAATCACCGATATTTGCAAAGTTATGGATAACCGAGTTGGCAAAAAACTGAGGTCAATCGATGTTCTTGATATCTGCAATATTATTGGTCGTATTGTTGTTTCTGGCTCGTCTCGCCGGTCGGCACAAATAGCAATGGGTGACCCTGATGACGTTCTTTTCCTTCGTGCAAAGAACTGGGCATCAGGTAACGTCCCTGCCTGGAGAGCAAACTCAAACAATAGTATTTACGCTGACCACTTTGACGAAATCATGTCAGAGCTATGGAAGGGCTATGACGGCTCTGGTGAACCGTACGGTTTGCTCAATCGTCGTCTTGCTCGCACGATAGGTCGTCTTGGAGAGAAGAACCCAGACAACTCAATTGAAGGATTTAACCCATGTGCAGAAATTGCGCTTGCGGATGGCGAGTCATGCAACTTGGCAACAATCTTCTTGCCGAATGTCGAGTCTCTTGAGCAGTTCAAGGAAATCAGCACGCTTCTTTATAAGGTGCAGAAGCAGATTACTCGCATGAATTATCCATACAAGAAGACAACTGAAATCGTCAGTAAGAACGCTCGTCTTGGCCAATCGATTACCGGGGTTCTTCAAGCTTCAGTAGAACAAGTTTCATGGCTTGATGACGCATACAAGAACCTGCGTGAATTCGATGAGATTTATTCAAAAGAGAACAACATTCCCAAGTCGGTAAGACTCACGACGGTTCAGCCGTCTGGCACTCTTTCGCTTCTTCCAGGAATAACTCCAGGGGTACACCCTGCTTATGCTAGGTACTACATTAGAAGAGTGCGTTTTGGTTCTGCAGACCCATTGGTGGATTCGTGTCGCAAGCGTGGATACAAGGTTCAATGGGATATTGGTATTGACGGACGCGAAGACCATACTCGCTACGTTGTTGAGTTCCCTTGTGAATCACCGGAGAACGCTGTTCTTGCAAAAGACATGACTGCCGTTGAGCAGCTTGAATGGGTCAAGAAGATGCAGACCGAATGGGCGGACAACGCTGTATCAGTGACCGTCTACTATCGCAAGGAAGAGCTTTCACTCATCAAGGAGTGGCTAGAGAACAACTATGACAATTCTGTCAAGTCTGTTTCGTTCCTTCTTCATTCAGAACACAATTTTGCGTTAGCACCATATGAGGAAATCACTAAAGAAGCATACGAAAAAATGCTTAGCAAGATTGACTTCTCTGTCCCTATCTATGTTTCAAAAGTAGGGGAAGACATTGATGCAGAAAACTGCGCTACAGGAGCCTGCCCGATTAAATAGGTTTAGGAAGGTGGCCCACCCAGGGTCATCTTCACCACTCCGTCGGGTATTACGGCAAATCTGCACTTACCCTCAGGTTCAACCGTGTTCTGGATTATCTTGCATTGCCCAGAGCCGGAGTAAAGAACGCAGTTCTCACATTTGACACCGATTCTTGCTTTGGTGTTACTCGAAGCTGACTTGTAGCCAGCCCATATCCCTTTGCCGTCTTCGTTGAATTTCCCGTGTTTCTCTGCGATGCGGATTAATGCTTCTGCCAGTTCTTTTTCTTCTTCGGCGAGACTGTGGTGCTCTGGCTGCCTGTCATTAACTATGCGAACCGGCACGCCAGACATAAGCATGGCAAGTATGTTTTTCTCTTCCATCAGGATTCCTTTTTCTTAAATTCTGTCCACGTCTTGTCGCCGACTCCATAATATTCTCGTGCTAGACCAGATTTGATTATGTCTTCGTTGAGGCACTTAACTTCTGGTCTGGCTATGTTTTCGTCGGTATATATCTTTGCAAGTATTCTGCCGTACTTATCATTTTTTTCGGGAATTGTGTTTACGTAAACCCATTTATTTTCGGTAAGCCATTCTTGGGTGAAATTCTTGGCTTTTAGGCCCATTTCTTTTTCCGCAAGGTCTTTTGTTCTTGACTCCGGCGTGTTAACCCCGTATAGGCGCACCCTTATCTTGTGATGAATGCTGAATCCGAGGTCAATCATTAGGTCTATGGTGTCGCCGTCTATGACATTGAGGACCGTTGCTCCATACCAAAAGCGGCCACTCATGAGAACAATCTCCTCTTTTTACGCTTCTTTCTGTTGGTTACAGAGCGCCGAAGGAAAGCTGTTCCCACGTCAAATAACCACTTCTCTTCCTGTGGGATTACCCATTCCCCTGTATCTGGGAACATCTTGTTGAAGTCTTCGTCTGGGAGGGAGTTGATGTACTCATCGGTCCTTTCCTCATCTGACATTTGCATAGATTTAACCGAAATTCTTTCGTCTGAATCTTTTTTGCGCTTTTTAGTGTTTTCGTAACGCTCCAGAAGCCTTCTTCCCTTAGATGCAAGACGAGCAGCATCTTCCGCATTTTTAGGAACTGGCTCCCCCCATGCTGCAGCCGAAAGAGCAAGTCTTGTTGCTCTTCCTTTGTCATCAACGAGAGGCCCGGATGGGCTGGTAAAGAACCTAGTAAGGAATGAGCCCTTGCGTCTCATCTTTTCTGGCGTGTCAGCCGGACCGCGCACTCCGGGCTTCAGGTTTGCTCCCTGCGTCCTCTTGAAGTAGGCCCTTCCTGCCGCCGTAAGGCCTCCCTTGGGGTCTTTTAGTCGAGGCTTTTTCTTTGCCCCCTTCTCTTCTACCCATTCAATAAAATCGGATAGTTGCTTTTCTGTTAGCTCAGCCACTTCCTCTACGTAGTCAGCATCCATCTCTTTAGCGCCTTCTTTGTACCCACCGCCACGTTTTTTGTACTCCCTGACAAGCCATGCATTTGCATACGCAGACGGGTATACGTCGAACTTCGCTCTTGCTTCTGCTTTCACTCTCTCATACAGTTCTTTGTCTGTAGGGGTTGCAGCTTTCTCGCCGAAATCTCCGCCGAGTGCGTCCTTCTTTTTAGTTGGAACGTATATCGGATTCTTGCCGTCGCGCTGCTGCGTTGCCTCGGCTTTTCTTTTACGTCTAATGGCTGATGCTATTTCTGAAGGCTTCATCTTTGATGCTTTGGATGCCGGGACACACTTTGGGTGCTTCCCCTTGTCTGCGTCGTCTCTTCCGCATGGCTCAAAACCCCCTCCCGGCTTTGGTCTTGAAAGGTCTACCCATTTCTCCTTGAACCACTGCTTTAGCGATTTTTCGTCATAGGCGTCAAGGCCGTCCTCGTCTCCGAATAACGCTTCGTCCGAGTAGTCCTCCCACGGCTTCGGCATTGGGAAATCCTCAAAAAGCGCCTCTTCCTCGGTCTTTACTCGAACTGTAATTAGATTCAAAGATTCCAGCTCTTCTATTTCCGTGTCTATATTTTCCATTGAAGCGCTTCCTGCCTATAGCCATAAAGTGGTGTGTATAGATAAAACATTATCCCATAAACACTACTCAAAACTCCTATTAATGAGTCTCAACAAAGTCAATAATTATATGAATTCTGTCAGTTTCTCCACCGTTGGATACTGAGTGGTATTTGTCGACATTATCTATCGCCCATATTGAACCTGGTGTCATGTTGACGCTTTCGTCGCCAACTGAAAATATGCACAGGTCATTTGTAATGATACTAAGATGAACCCTATGAGACGTCGCCGTTATTGGGCCTTTGTCTTTGTGTCTCTTTATTTCGTCTCCAGCTTTGAGTCTTGTCAGCATGGACTGGCGAACCATCACGTTGCCGAATATTTCACCCACAATGCAGGAAACTTCATCCACATACTTTGACATTACGCTAAATACTTCGTGGTTAAGCAATACACTAGACGCTGGATTTTTATTGTAAGTGATTGGTATTGTGTCGCTTATTTCTGCAGCTATCCCACCGCGCTTTTTTCTATCTCTGTACGCAACCCATTCTTCTTCATCAAATTTCTCAACTATTTCAAGGCACTCACAAAAAGACGGGAGCTGCCCCAGGTATTTAAAGGAAAAACTTTCTTTCATTCTTGTCCCGTAAATGCGAAAGACCCCACCTCCGCCTTTCGGCTTTGGTAGGGTCCCCGCAAGTTGTGAACTAGGTTCAGGCCTCAGGTGCTCCGTCGAAGTTGACTTTCACGAATGCCTCTGGGCGCTTCACGGCGAGAGCAAGGCGCTGCTCGGCGAGAATCACGATGGCATTGCGAACGAAGAAGTCCGAGTGCTGCTCTGAGATGCGGATGCTTGCCTGCTCACGGTCGTACAGCTGGGCGCCGGTACCGAACGCGCCGACGAGAGCAGTGCCCTCTGTCATCGCTGGTGTGTCGACGATTGGCATACGCCATACCTTTGGCTCGCCACCCATTGCGACCGAAACCGCGATTAGGTACTGACCATTGGAGTCCTTGGTGAGCTCGATGTCTTCCCAGTCGTTCGGGTGAAGAACGATACCGGTTGGCTCGTAGTAAGCAAGGAACGAGAGCGTTGCAGCTCTGCGGAGTGCATCAGCCTTTGTGTCTGGAACTGGGGTCGCAGCACCATCTGACCAGTCGTACTCCTGGATGCCAGCGGTCTGAAGAACACCAGTCAGGTTCTCGCCGGTGCCGTCACCGTTGAGAATCTGTGAGTCCTCAAGAAGGCGAAGGCCATACATGAGTTCGTTGTCGATGATTGAGCGAAGCTGTGGCTCGTCGGCCAGAACGTTGCGGTGTGCTGCTTCCCAGTGCGCGAGAGTGCGAACTGGAGCCTGCTCACCAACGAACTGGAACGATGACTGTGGCTTGAGTGCGAAAGCAGCACCGTTTCTTTCAGCAACAGCAGCAGCGTTGTTTGTGCCGCCGCCCGAAAGGGTGGTGAAGCCAAGCTGACGGAAGTACTCGATAACCGCTGCGGTCGTGGTGCGAACTGGGAAAAGGTCGCGAACACGCTTGGTGCGCATTGGAGGAGTAACCATTGGGTCACGCTGGATGGTGCCGAACGAGCCAGGGTTGCCCGACGGAAGAGCTGAGAAAACATCCTTGACGTTGTAGCCGGTTAGCGAAACGCCAGCCTGCCATGCAGCGGCCATGTTTGCGCCGTTCTTGCCGTTGTTCAAAGACTTGAACTCAGGTGACTCAAGGAACATCTCGCCGATTGTTCTGATTTCGCGTGATGAAAGCTGCTTGATTTCGCTCTGGGCAGCCGCGAATGCGCCGGAAACTGTTTCCTGCGGTTCTACTGACCATGAAGAAACGGCCGACATGTCCTCAAGGCCTGAGATTAGGCTCTTGATTTCCTTGATGTCGAGCATGTTCTTGTCGAATGCTGATTTTTGCTCGGATGAAACAACAACAGCGCCATCTTCGATTCTGAATGAATCTGCGATTGCCTTGTTGTCTGCCATTTTCTGGCGGAGAGCTGACTGGAGCTCATCGATTCTTGACTTGTCTTGCGACATTGTGTTTACCTCTTGTGAAGTTGATGGGTGGATGGTTTGCTTCGGCTTAGGTCAGCACCCAGCCCTGTCAAATAAAAATAACAGAGATTTACACTTATTAGTGGAACTACTTAAATTTCCAACTTTTATGTGTAAATAGTTATCGGGTTTTCTTTTTGCGCTTATCCAGCTCTCTGGAGATAATTGTCCTAACAGAGCGCTCAAATTCTGCTGCCCTGCCCCTTCTCCCGAGTGGTGTTGCTCCAGCGACACGCGCATAATCGCTCATATTGGTGCATGGCATCCAAACGGCTCTACCGGTTTTTGAGATTCTTCTACTTATTCCAATGCACCCAAGCTGTCTGGAGCGGAATCTAGCTGACTCTGGGTCTATAAATACATCTGGGTCGTTGTCCCGAACATATTCTGGGCCTATACGTGAATCCGCTTTCCCAGAAATTCCTCCGGAAACAATGCTTCCATCTGGGAGCGTGTCTATAGATATGGGACCACGTTCTTCCAGGTCTTCCCACTTATCGCCGCGTCTGCGGGCTTTTTTCCCTCGCCTGGTTCTTTTCGATTTTGCGGATTTCCCGCCATATCCCCAGTCTTTGTTCTTCTTAAATGATTCGTAAGATTCTGCCGCATTGGATATCTTCTCTAGTTCATCATGAGAAGCGCATGGCATCCAGTTGCCTTTGTCGTCCTGGTGAAGGCCTTCGCAGCCAAGAATCTCAGCCATGCGTTGAGCCTCCTTCTTGGCTAGGTCCTCTTTTTTGAATACTCTTTTCTTAGCCATTTCTACGCCCTGTGCTTTGAAAATATTATTTTTGCGTTTAGTAGACGCGACTTTGTATTCAAAGAAACAATAAAATCTTCGTCTATGCCAATTAGACTTTTTACTCTTCTGTTTATTCTATTGTTTTTAGAATATGAGTTTTCAGATATTGACTTAACAGCTATTCCCAGTCTTCGGGCAGAAGAGCGCCCAAGTGATGCTTCTATTTTCTCGCCTTCGTATCCGTACCCAGCTTCGTTCGGGAGAGATGTCGGGCAGTTTGTCTCTTTGTCGAAAAATACGTGAGATGCTTTTATCTGAGAAAGAATAGATATCTGTTTTCCCGTAGAACGGAAAGAACCGGCCCTGTAGTCGAGAATATCGTTTCTGAAAATACCACTAGATGAAAAATGCGGAAATGCTTTTTCCTCAGTATTTACTTTGGATACTCTTCTTCCTGCATAGATATATCGAGGGCTGAGTATGTCTTTGATTTCAGACAATGGGAAAAATTCCTCCCCAGAAATCATCGACTCAACCTTCTCCCTCGCTTCTTCAGTGAGAGGTCCGTATGGTGTTTTAACCATACCTTCGGGTATAAATGCAGAACCTCTAGAAACATATATATCTCTAGCTCTGTCTGTTAGGCCAAGTATTCTTTCGTCTCTTTGGGAAGACTTTACAAGAACAGCAAAAGGCGAAGATGTAATCGGGTCGTATATGAGAGAAAATAAGTTCATATTCCACCACGCAGGTAATCTACGATTGCTCTTTTACTAGAAAGAAGCAAATCGAGTCTAACCGTATATATTTTCCCAATTATTTCTAGATGTTTCTTTTCACCATCTGATAAACCGCCAGAATTTAATTTTCTGCGCAGTTCTCTTACTTCGAATTCTTTTGCTCTCCTGATTAGGGAATCAAGGAATTTTCTGAAAACAATTTGCTGCTGCACCTTGAGTTCTTTGTAATACTTCGAGTAATCAACTGTGCCTTCCATGCCGTAAAGGCCTGCAATACCCATCTTCATTCTCTTTGTTATTTCTATCTTGCTTAGGTCCACTAGTCCAGACGTGAAGTTTTGAGCAAGAACTGGAACCTCTCCATCCATGGTCGTGACACCGTAAACGGATGTCATCTGCCTACCGCGCTGGTCTGTGAGGATGTCTGAAATCATCATTTTTGCCACATCTTCCGGCTTGAAGTCTGACATCTTTGCATTGGGGTTAAACGTTGCTCCGGGTATTGATGTTTCTACGTCTTCCCTTAGGTACTGTCTCTTGTTCCCGGCTTTCCCTACGAACAAAACATCTGGAGACTCCAGGCCGAGATGCTGCTGTACGTCTGATGCAAATCTCTCGGCAAGATGTTGAAATTCGTAATCTGGTCTTGTGTATAGAACGTATTTTCTGTTCCCAACAACAACAACTGTGTGTTTGGCGTCTATTTTTTGTTTTGCGATTGTGTCGGATTTCGCCAGAACTGTTCCCATTATCGATGGGTCTATATCCGAGAGTGAACCGCCATTGGCTATGTGCTCAAGAGCTTTGTCCACTGACTTGATTTTTGAACCGACAGCCATTGCGCTATCAGTTTCTTTAGACGACTCAAAATCTGGACCCTTTTTGGGCGACTTCATTCTTGACATGTCGAATGCGTAATTTGTCCAGTTGGGTTTGCCGTTAACTATTTCGTTGGGGTTTTTAATCCCAGTGAATCTTTCGGAATAAGCAAGTCCGTCACCCATTTCATCGGCGACGTACTTAAGTCGCGATGCTGGGTCTTTTGTATTTGCCATTCTTTCTGCGGCTTTTATTGTTTTGCCGAGTTTTCTTCTTTCTCCCACAGTTAGCTCTCGCGCCTTTGATAGAGATATCGTAGAACCTCCCGGCATTACGTATATGACAGAGCTAACTCCAGTGTTGGAAAGAAGACCTACTTCATCATTTCCAAAATCTTTAGCCGAAAATGCGGAGAGCAAATAAGTCGCCCCTTCCATGTCTCGGTTGTCTGGAATAGAGCGCAATACGCGCGCAGGAACTACTGGTTCAAGTACGAATCCATCTCTTCTAACCATTCGCGCAGCACGTGAACGATGATTAGACAGACCGTCGACCATCTCTTTGATTCGTGCCAGCGCTGCGTTCTTGTTGTATGCAGAAACCTTAGGTATAACAACATTCGGGTTTCTTGAAATTATTATGTTTCCTGGGGGAGGTGCTCCACCAACTATTTCACCAGCAACACCAGGCATTGCCTTGGGCCCACGTATTGCTCTTCTTACTGCCGAAATTGCCATTCCGAGTGGTGATGGGATGTCAAAAAGTTTCGCACCACAAGTTGATAGGCGAGAGTCTGTAAACCTGCCTCCGTATTGGTACCCCTCTGGGCATCTGTACCCTCTATTGCTGCCAGGAACGGAACCTCCGCCAACGCCTGGCAGTCCTGGTGTTATTGTTCGCCAAACAGCAGAGCGAATAGGGGATTGTATTGGGTCAAGGTCCCCTGGAATGATAGTAGAGACTATTGAGCGTCCCACCTGCTTGGGTGTTATCTTCGTTTGTATGCTTGCGTCAGATGTGAGTGTTTTTCTGGAATACGAACGGATAGAACTGGACCTTTTTACAGATGCCTTGTACTCAATAATCGAACGTTCAGAAGACGCTACGTTTTTAAAAACGTTTAAGCTTTTGCTTGACAGGTCAGCAACAATAAACCTTGTTATCGTCGCTGGTCTCTCCCCGCAACAGTTTTCGAAGTAATCATTTATCATCGCAGCAGTCTTCAATCATTTCATACTCAAACGGGGCAACCTTGAACTCTCCGTCTTCGTATTCCATTTCGATTTCCCAATTGGATACATCACGCAGTTCTTTTACGAATGTTGGTTCTAATTCAACAAAATCCAAAAGAACTGACATCGCGTGCTTGAAGTCCGCTTCTGTTACCACGTAATTTGGCATGTCATCACTCTTGTACTCGTAAAAGTCAGAGAAGAAAATATCTTCACCCATAGCGTCTTTCTTTTTCCCGCCGGTCAGTTTTCTTACCCTTGCATTGAATTGAGCGTTCCCCCAATTACGCTTCTTTAACTTCCCACGGCAGTTCTTCATGCCTGGGTGATGGCACCCCTCGTTTGGCCAAAGACCTGTTGTTTCGTGATGTAGCCACGCGCATATTCTGTCCAGAGGATAAAGTTCTGGGTGATTAGCAAGTATTACTCGGCAGCGGCGGAAACCTCCTGGTTTACGCATAATTGGCCGCCAATACCGAAGCAGTCTTTCCAGGTTTCCTCTTCTCGGGCCGTATCCGCGCAATATGTCGCCGGTTACGTTTTCCTGGGGTACAAAGTCAGGCAGCACCCCTTCTGCTGGGGCTTTCTTTTCGAATTCTATTGACATGTTATTTCTGCCTCGCATCTATCGAGCGTAAAACCTCTGATTTAATCATTTTAGACGATATCAGACTCCCGTTTATGGGAATACGAATATTGCCGTTGATGAAATCAGCAGCCTTCTTGTCTAGAACGGCTTTTCCTCTCTGGGTGTGTCCATCTGAAGGTACAACACCATCAAGCATCTCTTTTGGTATGTCCTCTATTTTGAGAATAAATATTTCTTTCCATGACGTTCTTTTGTCCGGAGATGAATCACCATCCCAGAAAAACTTGTGAAACGGCGAGGATGCAATCTTGGTTATTCCTGACGTTTTAGAAAGGTAGGAAAATATATTAACATCCCTAGTGTTACCGTCTTTTCCCATTAACAGTCCATCTTTCTGGCCTGGCTTGGTGCCGATAACGTAGTAAAGCTTTGAGTCACCCACATATGCGACAAGAACATTGTTCATTTCTTGGAACCTTCCGACTTCTTTATTTTACCCTCTACGCCGAAACCCCTGGATATGGAGCTTTTTATCATTTCGTCCAGTTCTTTGACTATCAGTGATTTAATAATTGTTTCAATGTCATCAGAGGGCTTAGCTACTTTGTCGTAGTTTCTGGGGTCTTCTATATTTCTACCCTCCGGGTGGGAAAACTTTATATAACCTATTCCGGCCTTCTCATACTTTTTTCTAATGCTTCGAGCTGTCCTGTATTCTCTAAGCTTTTGCATCGATGGTGTCGATATTGGTTCTTTTTCTGTAAGGGCAGCAACTATCAATGATGGCTCTACAGATGGGGAAAGCCTTTTTGCCCTATCAAGAAAAAGACGTTGATTTGCAAAATCAGATATGTCCAGAGACTCTGCCATCTTTGAAACTTTTGTATATGGGAAATGTATGCCCTGAACATCTTCTTTCAGAAATCCGCCCAGTATTTGAGCCTCATATAGTTCGTGGCCTCTGTCTTTAGATGGGTCGTCTTTACCTACTGGAGGGAGTCTGCCCTCTTTGTCTTTAAGTGCATTGACGCCAGAGAAGTCATCGTCTAGGGAAGCTTTCAAAAGAGCAAGAATGGTTCTTGCCATGTTTTTTTTGGACTCTGGACCGTCGTCATGTATGAGGGCGTCCAGTATTTCGTCGGTATCAGATGAATCCATAGCAACCGGTCTTCCGCCAGTTTCCATACTGTCTCCACGCATATACGAAGTTCTTCCAGATATGCCTGGCTTAAGTATCACTTCTATTTCACCCTGAAGAGTGACTTCTCCGTTAGGTGAGATATCCCCCTCTTCTAGGGGTGCGGTGCTCCATGGGTTGGGGTCTCTCTTTGATGAAGATTCGACCTTTTTATCGTTCGATTTATTTCTTACATAACCAAGAACTGGGCGAAACTCGTCGGGCGCCCCTTCTGGTATTCCGAGCCTTGATTCGTAGCGTTTTCTTATGTATTCACTCATTGTCTTTACCGCCAGAAGGTTTGCGCTTTAGTAGAGATGTTCTTTTTGCGACCATTCCATCTCTTGTATTCTTGTTTTCTTTTTTTGATGCAGTTCTTCTGTCGAGTCTCCGTGATGAAGCTCCGGAAGGGGTTGAAGAAGTTGCAAATGGGCTCCAGTTGCCAAATGGAACATCTTCTGGTGTGTTAGGTATGTCTTTCGTCATTTAAAAATCCATCCCCCCTGTCACTATGTCTGATGGGGTTGCCTCTGTCCATCTGTCGCCATCTGCGATTCTGAGCATTGAATTAAGACTTAGCTCGGCGAGGTCCTCAAGACGTAAGCGAAATGCTTCTTTATCTTCTATTGTTTGCGCCTCGTAGGCATGAGCTACGCTTCCGCCATTATGGACGGTTGATGTCACGCCCATCTCTGAAGCCATATCATTTAGGGCTTTTTGCGCTCCAGGAGTACTCGTATAATGTTTTCCTGGTGATATCGGTGATTTCATACCCATTTCCCAAAGGGCATCATCCACTAGTTTTCGTCCGGCCTCTTCATCGCCTACGGTCTTAACTACCTTGGCTTTGCTCTTTGGTATTTTTATAGCACCCCCAGGTGGTGGCACCATCCATGAATCTACTGGATACAAGTTTTCCAGAGAGTCTGGGTTTTGACCAATTATTTCGGTCATAGGGATAATTATTACATTAGCAGCCCCACCAGGTCTATCCTCGTGCCCTCCGACATAGTGGTTTACAGAAAAATGAAGCGTCCCGCGATGGTGTTCTCCTGGGGTTCCATCAAATTTTTTCACTTCATGGTCACCAAATGGGCGCAAAAGAATATTCCCCTCATCGTCTTCTTCTATTTCGTACTTTTCGGGAACCGCATGGACGAAAAACAGTTCTTCTTGTTTAAACCTTTTTGCATCAGACGCATCCGCCTGCATGTTTTTTTTGCGCTCTTCTGCTGCTTCGTCGCGCAGAGTTTTTAATATTTTTTCTCCGGATTCGGCAAGCTCATCTAGCTCTTTCTTCGCTGATTCGTCGCCGCGTGACGCCGCATACAAGAGAGCGTCAACCTTGCTTGGGCTGGATTCGGTGTCGCCCATTTCACTAACCCAATAAGCTCTAGCGACTATCCATTTCCTAGCTGCTTCTTGACCTTCTTTTGTTGTTCTATCTAATCCAGATATTGCATACGGATTAATGGGCATTCTTTGAATACCTTCTTCTAGGCCCTCTTTGGGACCGCCAAAAGATACTTTTTCGTCGCCTATCTCATACACTTCGTATGAATATCTTTCTTGTCTAGTAACACCATAGTCGTCTGTTGTCGTGGACAGAACTGCCGTTGTTTTTTTGGCAACTCCTGGCTTTATTGAATTATTGGAAAGCTTTGTGTTCTTTGCCCCTGAAGAAAATCTTGAGGTTTCTTCTCCGGTTATTCCAAATGGGTCATCGATTATGCTCCCACGAGTGAAAGACGCTTCCGGGTCATCAAGTGCTTCTATTTCTTCCAGCGAGCGTTCGCCCTTTTTTCTTCTGCTAAGTCGGCCAACGACGTTTCTTGTTTTGTCTTTAGCAGCACTTGCGGCATCTCTGGCTTTTTCTCCAGCGGCACGTACAGCGTCGCTTTCTGCTATCTCTTTAGCTTTTTCCCCAGCTCTCTTGAGGCTGTCTACCGCAACATCTACTGCTCTATCCGGCAAACCATCGGGGGCTATTCTGTCTAATTTAGACAAAACAGAGTCTGCCTGAGCTTTTGTTATTTTTCCATTTTCGACAAGTTTGTCTAGGGTTCTTTCTGCAAGCTCCCTGCCCCCACGTCGAGCTAGCTCTATTGCTATTCCACTCAGGGCGGCCTGTGGTCCATAGCGAAGATTTAGGGTTGCGTCCAGAATTATTTCTGCTACATCCCTCTCTTCTTCTGTAAGTTCAAATCTTTCTATTACCTTGTTGATGGCTGCGTCTTTTGCTCTACGCTTTATTCCCCCTTTGAGAACCACTCCAGCAACGCCTGGGCGCGATTTGCTGCCGGAACTGAACCTTGTTTCTCTGCCGTATCTTCCGTTGTCAACAAAAGAATCCAGCTCATCGGTTCGCATTCTCACTCTGGGTCTTGAATCTATTTGTGAGTGAAATCTTTTTGCTGCAGTCTCTATTATTTCCGAAATTTCTTCGTCAGTAGAACTTTTCAGTAGGTCAATAATTAATGGGTCTACACCATTTATGTCGACTCCTAATTCGTCTTCTGCGCCAGGAACCTGGTCTATCAGGTCTCTTAAGGAAGAGAGAACACTATTGCGTGTTTCGTGCATCATCCCTATTCTTTCCGCCTTGCTTTGTGGCATGCCGAATATTTCGTCTAGGTCATCGGTTCGAGATGATTGTCTTGCTCTCTTGAGCACATCTCCAGATGGGGCTGAACCCCATTTTCTGCCAGAAGAAAATCCTGTGCTGCCCCCTCTTCTGCGTGTTTGCCTCATTCGCCATCTGCGCTCGTCTGGACTCAAATCGTCGTCGAAGTCGCCACTGTCGCCACTCAAGTAAGGCCCTGGGAAATCAACTTTGCCCCAGTCAATTAGAAACCCAGGTGACCCGCCACCATATGGGTCTGAGTAGTTGTTGTTTCTCTGCATATTGCGGATATCCAGGAAATCATGAAGCGTTGAAGCCATTCTGCTGAGACTCTGTTTTTCGTTTAGAGAAATTTCCCCGCTCCGAGACCTCTTATCCCCGGAAATGCCAGCAGCGCGCTTCTTTACTTCATCTATCAGTTCGCTTAGTTGCTCGTCTGTAAGCTCACTTAGGTTTGTAGTCCCAAACTTTTCTTGCATTATGGAGCTGACTTTTCTGGCAGCTGCGCTGTAGTTTGTGTATTCCGTTCCGTCAAGCTGTTCTTGAATTCTTCTAAGCTCACGAGCAGCAGCAGCAGCAGGGCCCCCGTCTCGCCACGATGCTTCAACAACCCTGTCTATTGCGGCTGTTGACTTTCTGCGCTCTCGTCCAAATGTCGGCCTCTTGCTTGGCTTTCTTCCCGACGCACCACCACCACCACCGCCGGATGGGGATGATGGGCGTGGACTTGGCGACACATCTGTATCTTCTTCTTCTTCGTCGTCGTCGTCTATGTTTGGTCTATACGGCTTTTTGCCAGATGGGGCTTCGTCCGGGAAGTCGAAGATATCTAAAACCGAGTCATTGTCGTCGTCTATACGCTCTTTTTCTGGTTCGGACACCCTGGGCTCGGAGTATCTCCCTTCTGAGCGGCGCTTGTTGATGTGCTTGTCCACAACACGTTTAATCTTCTTTTCTGCGCCTTTTCTTTGGGCCCAGTCCTTTGTGTCAGGACTCCCATCTCCTGGTGCGACGCTCTTCACTAGGTCGTCTAGCGCTGTCTCTGCGTCTTTTTGTTCTACAACCTCAAGAACAACAGTGCCGTCATCTCGTATTTCGGCTACACGGATAGCACCACCGGGGATGATGAGCTTCTGTACGCCATCGTCTTTTTCTTTATCAAATGACCAATCTGGGAATATGCCTTTACTTCCCTCGGGGACCCTAATAACAATCTTTCCTGGGCCGGTTGGGTTCGAAGAAGTTGGTATGCGTCCAGTTAGCTGACTATGGTCCAGTTCTGTTAGTTCGCCGCGAAGTATCTTCTGAAGCAGTTCTTCTGGTATTCCATCTGCAAGCTCCATCTCTATTGTCTCGGACAAGGAAGACTTGTCCATCAACTCCAGGAATGGGATTATTATATTTTCTAGCTGCTGCTCGAGGTCCGCTATGTATCTGTTTTTGGGGTCATCGTCTAGACCAAGTTTTTGTGCTCTTCTTCTTCTTCTTGCTATCGCGGCAATAGCGCTCATTACCTGGTCTGGGTCAAGAAGTTTTCCTGTGTCGTTTTCTCCGTCGCCCATCTCGACCAACGCATCGCGCTCTTCCCACGTGGCTTGCTCCAGGAGCTTGTCTCTTTCGTCTATGGCGTGAGTACGCGCGCCATTTTTACCGTTATGAGAATCAAACTTCTTTGCCGGTTTCTTTTTTTTCTTGCCGCCAGTGCTGGATAATCCACCACCATCATCTCCCCCGATTACCTCTGGTTTTGACTTTTCCTTGAGCTTGCCCCTGAGTTCTTTTATTGCGTCTTCCCTATCTATTGAGTCAACACCTGAGGTTCTTCTCTTGATGTATTCGTCTCTATAGACTTCAGCCATTTTTTTAATAACATCGCGCTCTTCGGGGGTGAGACCCTCTGCTTTGCGCGACAATTCGGCATCGACAAACGAATCAACTAGGTCGTCTAGGGTCATCGATGAGGCATCTGTTTTTACTGTTTCAATGAAAGCCGCTTCTGCGCGTTCTTTTACTTTTTCTGGAGACAGAGTTCCTCTATCTGCCATTTTATCGGCGAGCATTTCTTCAAGGCGGTCCATGGCTTCGCGCGATGGCAACACGGTAAACCTTTTTGCCCAGGCCTTGGTTAGTTCGTGAATCATTCGGCGCGCAGTGTCTCTATCTGCTACCTCTTTCCAGAGTGAGTCAGCTGTTTCGTCGGAGCCTTCAAGCGCCTCGTCCATGATTGCCAGGTCTTCGTTGAGTGTTACAAGCATGTCGATTATGTCGTCTTCGGACATAACTTTTGCGCGCTCTTTAAGCCGCTTGATTTCCTCGTTTTTGGCCTCGATATATCTTTCTTTTACTCTTTCAGCTCGCTCTTTGGCAATTCTGCTCCCGGCATCGTAGTAAGTGTCTGCCACAGCTCTAATTGCGTCAGCATCTGACGCAGCTCTATCGGTAAATGTTTTTCCAAACGAAACGTCATCCATGTATTCGAGAGCGGCA
>Ga0222712_10001056_pt1 | contig 35371 bp, 46 predicted proteins | sample C33_657DmetaG_FD_165043 | JGI IMG/M metagenome (GOLD analysis project Ga0222712, IMG submission 165043) | Estuarine water microbial communities from San Francisco Bay, California, United States - C33_657D | ecosystem: Environmental > Aquatic > Marine > Unclassified | place: USA: California...
CTGCTTGCACGGCTGGCCTGTTTGGCTGGTATCAGATCGGTGGTCTGGCGGTCATCAAGAAGACTGCGGTTGCTACCTCGCCCCAGGTTGCGGTTTACCAGTCTGCTACGACTGGCCGCATCATGGCGACGGCTGCTTCTGGTAAGCAGATCCTGGGTGCGCGCTCTGCGAACCTTGCGAGCGTTACCTCGACCACCTCGACTGTTATCGTGTCGATCAACCGTCCTCACAAGCAGGGTGCGGTTGCCTAATGATTTTGCCATCCAACCTGGATGACACGATCCCTGTCGTTTGCAACGTGGGGGATTCCGAGATTTTGACAAACATTCGTTCGTCATCGCTTCGGAGTCTCCCATGGCTGCAAATGGCAGAACCGCGTTTAGATAAAGTTTTGATCGTTGGCGGGGGGCCTTCCGTGAGGGCTTTCCTGCCAACGATTAAGGCTTTGCGCGAATCCGGTGCCAAAGTCTTCGCCATGAACGGCACTATGAAGATGCTGAACGACGCCGGGTGTGGCGTTGATTATTTCATCCTGCTTGATGCCCGCGCCGAGTCTGTAAAGTTCGTGACCCAGGGAACGGCGTCTGAATACCTAATCGCCTCCCAATGCCCGCCCGAAGCGTTTGACGCTGTAAGCCCCGTGACCCTCTGGCACCCTAATTATGAGGGCGTCCGAGAAATTGCCGGTGACCGGGAGTGTGTATTTATTGGCGGCGGCAGCTCAGTTGGCCTTCAATCAATGTCTATTGCCTATGCCATGGGATTCCGCGACATCCACCTTTATGGCTTTGATAGCTCGTATTTGGATGGCGCTGGTCATGCGTATGCCCAAGCACAGAACGACGCCGACCAGCCCGAGGAGTTTACGGTTGGAGGCAAAGCGTTTCTGGCAGCGCCCTGGATGGCCCGCCAAGCGATTGAATTCCAAACCGCCGCCCAGCAGCTTGCTGATGGAGACGCCACAGTGGTTGTTCATGGCAGCGGTTTGTTGCCCACAGTCGCAGCCCAGATGGCTCAACCAGCACCAGAATTCAAAAGCGAAAAAGAAAAATACGAGGCGATGTGGGGCTTTGACAAATACCGAGAAGTATCGCCAGGCGAAGGCGCGGCGGCTGATTTTGTCAAACTAGCGGGCATCACTGATGCGTCATCCGTCTTAGACTTTGGCTGCGGCACGGGGCGCGGTGGCGCAAAAATTTATGAGATGACGGGCGCCATTGTTAATCTTGTAGATTTTGCCGACAACGCGCTTGATCCCGACATCGAACTTGATTTCATATCCGCTGATCTGTCGAAATCCATGCGCCTGTCTGCCGACTTCGGCTTTTGCTGTGACGTTTTGGAACACATCCCGACGCATCAGGCTGGTGATGTAATCAAAAACATTATGGAATGTGTAGATCATTGCTTTTTCCAAATATCCACAGTCCATGACAATATGGGCGTTCTAATCGGCCAACCTCTGCACCTGTCAGTGTTCGCGCACGATTGGTGGGTCGATAAATTCCAAGCATACGTCATAGACTGGTCGCACCAGACCGCAGACGCGTCTAGTTTCTACATTTCCAAACACTGAAAGGATCACATCATGGCTTTCCCCTCTCGTATTCTTGGTGCTGGTAACAGCCCGCTTTCGTCCTCCACCATTTGCGGCGACGGTGGCACTGGTTTGGTTGCCCTTGGCACGACTGCTGCAACCGCTTTGCAGCTTTCGGCGGTTTTCAACGCCATTACGACTTCCGCCGCCAGCACTGGCGTTAAGCTGCCGCCGACTGAAGTTGGCGCGATGGTCGGCATCCGCAATGACAGCGGCCAGACCATTACGGTTTATCCTTACGATACCAGCTCGACCATCAACGCGGCTGCGGCCAGCCTTAGCGTTGCGACGGCGAAGACCGTGCTGTTGTTCGCCACCTCTGCGACGACTTGGGCTTCGGTCACGACCGCGTAATGCCGATTCCTTCAAGAGTTCTTGGGGCTGGCGTAAACTCTCTTGCCACAGTGTCGATCTGTGGCGATGGCGTCACGGGTCTTGTTGCCGCAGGGACAACGGCTGCGACGGCCTTGCAGTTGAAGTTTGTCTATAATCAAGTTGCCACTACCGCCGCCAGTTCTGGTGTAAAACTGCCAATCACTGAAACCGGCGAACTAATTGTGGTCGCTAACGATGGGGCAAACTCACTCACGGTTTACCCGCAAACCGGGTCTACAATTGACGGTGTATCGTCCGTTTCTATCGCCACAACGAAACGTGCCTTCTTCATTGCCGTTAGTTTGACGGCCTGGGTTTCAATACTGGGAGCATAAAATGTCAATCGACAGCGATGTCGCCAATGCTGATTCGCACATGTTTGTTGAGTTCTACACCTTTGATCGGGAGCCGCATAAGGACGTTCCATTCGTCCGAATCATGTCTCCCGGCGACAAGACAAACATCATTGAGACGTTCGCAAGGGACTTTCACAAGCAGCGTTTCCCGCGCCAGTGGCTTCATTACCAAATGCAGAATGATGGGGGCGCGTTTATTGGAACGCCTCTTGCGGAATGGGCTACTGCAAAGCCAGAAGAGATGAGCGACTATCAAATGGCCGAGCTTGGGATTCTCAAATTCCAAACGGTCGAGCAAATTGCGACGGCCAGCGATGCGCAGCTTCAGCGGGTTGGGATGGGGTCGGTAGGGTTACGAGATCGGGCGCGGGAGTTCTTGAAGGCCAAGAACCAGAGCGCGACCAGCTCAGAACTTGAGGACACCAAGGCCGAACTTGAGAAGCTCAAGGCCCAAGTGGCGGCGATGTCGGAGTTTGTGGAGCGCAATAATGAAAAGCGCGGCCCAGGACGACCACGCAAAGTCGAATAACGAGGCTTAGATTATGTCCACCACGACGATGCTCCAACTGGTTCAGCAGGTCACGAACGAACTAGGCATTTCCACGCCTTCGGTTGTCGCCGGCAATACCAACCAGGACGTTACTCAGATTCTGGCGTTGATGAACGCAAATGGGTATGAGTTCCTGCGCAAGCATCCATGGCAGGCACTTACAAAGCAGCACCGTTTCTACACCGAATATCTGACGACCACTGGAACGTGGACGACGGCTGCGCAGACCATTACGGCAATCCCTTCCACAACTGGGCTTGATACGACCTATCAAGTGGTCGGGACGGGGTTTAACCAGGACACGTTCATCAGTTCTGTCGATTCTGGCACCCAGGTTACGGTCAATCAGGACATAGAGGAAGCCGCAACTGCCGGGACGCTGAACTTCCAAAAGATGCGTTACGACCTACCGTCCGATTACGAGGCTCTTATCCCGCGCACAATGTGGGATAAATCCAAGCACTGGGAGATGCTCGGCCCCGAGGACGCGCAACAGTGGGAATGGCTCTTGTCCGGTTATATTAGCACCGGTCCTAGAGTTCGCTGGCGGCTGTTCTCCGGCTACTTCCAGATCTGGCCGGGGTTCTCTAGCGCCGAATATCTGGGGTTTGAATACCGGTCTAAGGGCTGGGCTGAAAGCTCTGCCGGCGCGGTCAAGAATAGCTTTACGGTTGACACCGATACCTGCATCTATCCTGATCGGCTCATCGTTAACGCTACAAAGCTGAAGTATTTTGAGGCTAAGGGCTTTGATACAACGGCGATGTATCGGAACTATGAGGAGGAAATGGAGGCTGCTAAGGCTCTGGACATGAGTTCTGCCAACCTTTCCTTTGCGCCTCGGCCTGGGACCGTTCTCATTGGCTACGATAACATTCCAGATAGCGGTTACGGGGATTCCAGCACATGAGGAGACCCCAAGCATCATCGGCGGGGGTTGCCTCTTTACCATCTCCTATCGGCGGCTGGAACGCTCGGGATTCCATTGCCAATATGGCTCCAGTCGACGCCGTGCAGCTTGAGAACATATTCCCAAGCGTTTCCAACGTTGTGCTTCGGGGTGGCTATACCAATTGGGCGACAGGGTTGCCGGGGCAAGTCGAAACACTTATGGCCTATGCCGGTGCCGCCAACAACGAGTTCTTTGCGTTCAGTGTAACCGGCCTTTACGACGTTACGCTCGGCGGTGCAGTCGGCGCTGCGGTGGTTTCTGGACTCTCCAATGCTAGGTGGGAATACACCAACATTTCGACCAGCGGCGGCAGTTTTCTCATGGCCGTCAACGGAGTGGATAACGCTCTTTTGTATGACGGGACAACCTGGTCAAATCCCACCATTACGGGCGTCACAGACAATGATTTAGACAACATTACGCTGTTCAAAAACCGCCTTTGGTTTATTGAGAAGGACAGTCTCAAGGCTTGGTATTTGCCAACGTCTAGCATTGGCGGGGCTGCTGAACAATTCGATTTGCGCTCGGTTGCGAGGCTCGGCGGCTATCTTGTGGGCATGGCGACTTGGACGATTGATGCCGGGTTTGGGTCTGACGATAACTTGGCGTTTGTGACCTCCAAAGGCGAGATCATCGTCTACCGAGGCACCGATCCGGCTTCGGCCTCAACCTGGGCGTTGATTGGCGTCTGGTCGCTGGGAGCGCCTTTGGGGCGGCGGTGTTTCTTAAAATACGGCGGCGATTTGCTGTTGCTGACATTGAGCGGCCTCTATCCGCTTGCCACTGCCTTGCAGACCGCGCAGGCGACAGCTACGGCTTTGAGCGACAAAATCCAGGGTGCGTTCGGGGCTGCGGCTGTTCTATACCAGAACACTTTTGGCTGGCAGATTGTGTTTTCGGCAAAGAACAATGCGGTTTGGGTTAATGTTCCGGTTGCCATTGGATCGCAGCAGCAATACGTGATGAACGACATTACGAAAGCCTGGTGCAATTTCACCGGCTGGGCCGCAAATTGCTGGGAAATATTTGATAATACTGCGTATTTTGGCGGGAACACGGTTGTCGGTAAGGCGTGGGATGATAGTTACGCCGACAACAATACGGACATCAATGGCAACGCATTGCAGGCGTTCAATTATTTTGAAAGCCGTGGCATAAAGAAATACTTTACCCGCGCTCGCCCCAGCGTTTTTACAAATGGCACTCCGCAGATAGAAGTCGGAATGAATGTGGATTTTGAGGTTGCCGACACCTCTGGCGCTTTATCGTTTGCGCCAATATCCTCTGCGGTATGGGATACTGGCCTGTGGGATTCATCCACCTGGGGTTCTGAGCTAGTGATTACGAATAATTGGCAGGGAATCACGGGTATCGGTTATTGTGGAGGCCTAAGATTCAAGACTGCATCACAGGGGCTTCAGATCGAATGGGCGGCGACGGATGTGGTCTTCCAGCAAGGTTGGGCTGGCATATAGTTAGCGGAAATGCGGTCGGAGAATGGGTCGCGGCGCGGGTTGACGGGCATTATTCCAAAGAGATTGCAACGGCAATAGGTTTAGAACGGGACGGTAATATAATTGCGGGCGTGATTTACGAGAACTGGAACAGGCGTTCTATTGTTTGCCACATTGCTGTTGAAGGACGTTTGACACCTAAGTTTATAGCGGCGATTTTCGACTATCCGTTCAATGTTTGCGCGGTTGAAAAAGTAATATCGCCTGTCGGAAGCGGAAATATAAAGAGCCAGCGGTTGGCGACTAGCATGGGATATGTAGAGGAGGCGCGGCTCAAAGACGCGCATCCGGACGGCGACTTGATACTTTATACGTTGAAGCGGTCTGACTGCCGTTTCCTTGGAGAGAACTATGGGAAAAAGCGCACCAAGCCCACCACCAGCCCCTGATTACGCCGCAGCCGCAAGGGAACAGGGTACGGCCAACATTGAGGCGGCTCGGGCTTCGGCCAAGCTGTCAAATCCCAATATCATTGGCCCATACGGCAACCAAACCGTCAAATATGGCTCTGGCGGCATCTTTGATGAGGCTGGCTACAACAGGGCCATGCAGGCATTTTCCGCCACTGGTTCCGGCGCTAAGGGGCCAGCCCCAACACAGGCTCAATATCAAACGACTGATGACGAAGGCAGAAGCGCAGATGACGTTCAAGCCTATCGAAACGCTCAGCTAGATTACTTGTCCTCAAAGGGCGTTGCCCCGACGCGTGAGCAATACACGACGGGCATGGATATGGACATCCCGACCGTCACCCAGACGCTTACGCCGGAAGGCCAGGCTACGGTCGAGGCCCAGCAGCGCGTCAGCCGCCGGTTGGCCAACCTTGGCGAGCAGGGCATTGGGACGGCGCAGCGGGTGATGGGAGAAGCGTTTAACCCAACAACGCCGGGTCTGAGAACCTCATTTGATACCTCAAATCTCGCTGCCATGCCGGTCAACGCCGGGATGACCGGGCAGAACGCCATCATGTCTCGTTTACAGCCGCAGATTGAGCGGCAGCAAGCCAGCACCAGGCAGAACCTAGCCAACCAGGGCATCGGATCCGGCAGCGAAGCGTACCGCAATGCCATGACTGACCAGGGCCAGCGTGAGAACGACCTTTACACCCAAGCCGCGCTACAGGGGATCGGCCTGGACACTGCCGCCCGTAGTCAAGGATTCAACGAGCAGCAAGGAATTGCCGCTTTTGAGAATCAGGCGCGGCAAGCCCAGCTTCAGCAGGAAGCCTACCTTCGGCAGCAGCCGTTGAACGAAATCACCGGATTAATGTCAGGGTCGCAGATTCAGCTTCCCCAATTCCAGGCGTATCAGGGCCAGCAGATTGCCCCGCCACCGATATTCGCCGGCGCACAAGCGGCTGGGCAAAACGCGATGCAGAACTATGGGATCAACTCGGCCAATACCAATGCCGGGAACGCTGGGTTGATGAGCGGCATCGGAACCGCTGCGTCAATCGGTATCGCTTTGTGATGCTTGGATTGGCCTTCTCAGGCGGCAAAGACTCGTTGGCGTGTTGGTATCTATCTCGATCTCAGAACCCTATTGTGTTCTGGGTTAACACAGGAAAGGCGTATCCCGAAACTCTGTCGATCGTTGAAGAAGTCCGTGATGACAGGTTTGTCGAGGTTAAGGTGGACCGGGAAGCCCAGAACGAGAGTCAGGGAACTCCATCCGATCTTGTTCCGATGGATTGGACGGAGTTCGGGATGTCGGTGGGCATTAAGCGGCCCATAAAGATACAGTCGAGTTTCAGTTGCTGTTATGCAAACATCGCCGAGCCACTTATGGCTGCTGCCAAAGCGCACGGGGTGACCCACTTGATACGAGGTGAGAGGTTTTCTGAAAACCGGAAATCGACCTCCAAGAATGGCGATTTGGTGTTCGGCATTACGTTTCTGCACCCGATAGAGGACTGGTCAGAAGAGCAGGTATTGAGTTTCATCAAGAAGGAGCGCGGCTCGGTCCCAGAACATTTCGCCATCAAGCACTCAAGCCTGGATTGTTACGATTGCACGGCGTTCATGGAAGATTCGGTTGATCGTGTCGCGTGGACTAAGAAGGCGCATCCGGCCTTCTACGAGAAATATGCAGAGCGTTTGAACCTTGTGAGACAAGCCTGTGCGCCTAGCTTGAAGCTGTTGGAGAGTTAAGATGCCGAATACATATTACAACCCCATGGCCGCTGGCCCAGACAATCGCCTTGCCACCAGGGAGGCCCTCGCGGAGGCGTTGCGCCAGCAGCAGTTTCAGCGGGAGCAGGTGCAGATGCCGGGGAGTCCACCATCCAGCGGCTCGCTCCTGAGCAAAGATGATAGGGATGCGTTGAAGGCATATTCCAAAGAGGACGCCGCAAAGAGCAAAGACCCGATGAACCTTGCTACCGCTGCGGATGTTGCTGACCGAGCAGAAGGCATCGCTATGGGATCTGGGTATTCTCCGCTGACTGTCGGCCAGAACATTGGTAATATGAGCTGGTGGGACCAGCTTAAGGACCAGTATGGTCTATTCGGTGGCGCTGGTGGTGGGTTTGGTGCCGGTGGTGGGCAATAGAGAATTGATGGAGCGTTCCGATGGCTAACCAAATCGCGTCATTCAATATGCCGACTCAATATGACCTGGAGCGGTCGAAGATTGACCGCGCCCAAAGGATGGCGGAGATGCTCATGCAGCAGTCCCAGGCGCCAGCGGAGCAGTTCAGTTACGGCGGCTATACCGCGCCCACATCCCCAATTACCGGCGTGAGCAAGATCATCCAGGGCCTGATGTCGCAATACCAGATGGGGCAGGCCGACGATAAGCTGGAGGCCCTGGGCGTGAAAACGCGTGGGGAAGCTGCGGATTGGATGCGTGAGCTTGGTGCAGCGCAGGGCGCGCCAGCGGTTCCTGGTCGGCCTGCCGTTCCCGGTCTTGTTGACGCCACTGGGGTGGATTACGTTGACCGTGACGACCCCGCCGGGTCGCAGTCAGTTTCGATTTCTCCTGAAGGCAAAATCCCGACTATGCCAGGCATGGGCGAAGGGCCGAATGTTGGGGTTGCCGAGTCGGCGGGGTCGCCTGAGGTTCCGCGTCTTGGCAAGGCGGCAATGTTTGATCTGCTTGCCAGAGGGCAGGGCAATCCGGTTTCTTCTGGGCTCGCCAACGCGCAGCTCGCGCGACTGCTCGCTCCGCCGGAGTTCAAGGCGGTCGGCGTTGACGATCGAACAGGGACTTTGGACACCAGCACAGGCCGGTGGACAGAGACAGCCGGCGGTGAGCCTAGCAAACCGTATCGCGGGACCGGAGAGGGTGCGCAGGATTATAACATCCTCCTCACGGGCGATCCTAGGTCCGCTGTTTATGCTGCAGCTTTCAACCGGCAGGCCGCGCCGCGAACATTCCAAGACCCGTCCACCGGAGAAATCATCAGCAGAGTCCCGGATATGACCGCCTTCCAGCGGCCTCTAGGCGGGGCCTCTGTGGGCGGCGAGCGGATGGGCGCTCCTGGCAGCACAACGGCGGCGGCGCCCCCGACCACTGGGCCAACGCGGCCTGATGTCGTGAAGCTCAAGGAAATCAATCTTGGGTTATCGGGAATTGAGACCGCGCTTGTCAGTTATGAGCGCGCGATAAATGAAGCATCGAGCGCTGACTTCACCGATGCTGTCCTAGGTGGCAGAACGCCCGGCGGGGCGAGGCTGCGGGCCGCGTGGACAAATTTTGCGCTATTCGCCAAAGATGAGGCCCTATACAAGCTCGGGGTTCTGGCTGGCCCTGACCTCAGTCTAATTGAAAAAGCAATCCCAGACCCGTCAACATTTTCCGGTGCTGCAAGGACAAAATCTTCACACCAGGAAGGCATCAACCAAATACGTGATATTTTGCAGGCGCGGCGATCTGCTGCGAACAAACAGTATGGCGGAGCGCCCGCAAGCGGCACCTCGCAGCCTCCGGCTGGCGGGCCGCCTAAATCCCAGGACTTTAATTGGGTGCCTGGCAAGGGCTTGGTGCCGAGATGACAACCGTTAATCTCCCCGACGGCAGGCGCATCACCTTCCCAGACGGTATGGGTGAGGCGGATATCAGTTCGGCCATCGGGCAGATCATGGGGGGCCAAGCCGCGCCGGAAGCGGTGCCTGAGAATACCATTGGCCGCCAGCTTGGCCTTGGCGCGCGATCGGCTGTGTCGGGGCTAACAGCAATCCCTGGCATGGTCTACGACGCCGCCTCCGCGCCGTTTAATATTCTCCGCATGGGGTATAACGCCGCCATGGGATCAGAGGGCGGCTTTATTCCAAGCGCTTCATCGCGCGCGTCTGAGGCAATGGACGCCCTTGGTGCGCCAAAGCCTTCCGCGCCAGCCGAGCGGACCGCCGGGGCGGTGATCGAAGGCATGGCCGGCGCGATGACGCCAATCGGCGCTGGACGCGCCATTGCCGAAAAGTCAACTAGCGCGATGGCGAAAAAGATAGGGGAACTCCTGGCCGCTGGGCCTGTTATTCAGACAGCAGCCGGGGGCGCTGGCGGCTTCGCGGAAGAGGCGGCACAGCAGGGCGGGTTCGGACCCTTGGGGCAGGGCGTTGCTGGCCTTGCGGGCAACGTTGCCACAGCGGGCGGTCTCACTGCCGCTGGCGTGGGGATCAATGCAACGCTTCGCCGGCTGGCTCAAGGTAAGGCGCATCTAAACGCTGGCGAGCGGACAATCTCAAACATCATCCAGGGCATCGGAGAAGGCGACCTATCGGCTGGGATTGACCGAGTGCAGCGCCGTTTGAAAGCCAGCCCAGACACGGCGCTAGTTGACGTTCTTGGTGAATCTGGCGTGAAAAAGGCCCGTGCCTCGACGAATATAGAAGGCCCCGGCGCGAACCGGGGCGCCGCGTTCATAGAAGAGCGCCAAGGAGGGCGCGGCCCCCGGATGCAGCAAGCCGCCGATACGCTTGCGCCAGAAGGATTCTATGACGAGCTTGACAGACTCAACACGGGGCAGATGGCAAAGGCAAAGCCGCTTTACGAAGAAGCGCACTCTAAGCCTATCGCCGTTGACGACCACCTGATGCGCCTTTCGCGCGAGCCGGCGATTCTTAGCGGCTTAAAGGAAGGTCTGGATGCAGACCGCATGTTGAGTGTCAGAAAAAATACGCAGTTCGACCCAGGGCAATACGCTGTGACGGGATTCAATCCTGCCGGCGACCCGATCATTGGGAAAACGCCAAACCTTAGAATGTTCGATGCCGCAAAGCGCGGTCTGGACACCATGATTGCGAACGAAAGAGACCCCGTTACTCAAAAATTAAGCACCAGAGGCGGCCAGTTGGAAGGTCTACGCCGTGACTTTGTTGCAAAGCTCGATGAGATGACGACCGACCAATCTGGGAGATCTGCTTACAAGGAGGCTCGGGCCGCCTGGGCAGGACCGGCCAGCGTAAAGGATGCAATGTGGGCTGGGCGAAAATTCGCTCAAGGCGACAGAGAGATAAAGGCGGCGGCTTTCGCCAAGATGAATGAGGGCGAGCGCGATGCGTTCAAGATGGGAATCCGGCGTGAAATAACAGGGATGATTGACTCGAACACGCAGCTCGCGCCGGGTAAGTTTGCCAGCAAACATGCCGGCTTGTGGAAGCGGCTCGAAGATATATTTGACGAGAAGGAATTGTCGGCGTTTCGCCGCGAAACGGATAGCGAAGTCCGCAAGCTGGCGACCGAGCTTGCGGTTGGTCCGAGGGCGGGGTCGCAAACAGCCGGATTGACGCAGGATATTAAGGACTTGAACACGGTGCCTTCCGAGTTACAGGACGCTGCTATCCAGGCGCTATCGGGGAATCCGGTGCAGGGCATAATTTCTGCGATGGGGTCATACGCCAGAAAAAAGACGGGTCCGAGCGTATCCACGGCATCCGACCTCGCTGCGGCTTTGTTTGAGCTTGACCCTGCGAAGCAGGCCGAGATACTCAAAAAGCTAAATCAAACGCCGCGCCTTGCAAGGCAGAACCCAGATGTGCGGGCGCTTATCGCTGCGCTGCAAACCAACATAGCCACACAAAATTATGAGGGTCTTGACCAATGAGCTACAACGGCGCGGGCGTATTCGTAATCAACTCCACGGGGCAACCTGTGGTCACCGGGACGGTCATTAGTTCGACCGCCTTCAATTCGCTCACCGCCGATCTGGCGACCGGTCTATCAACGGCCATCACCACGGACGGGCAGAGCGCGACGACTGCCCGAATCCCGTTTGCGGCTGGCATTGACTCGTCCCTGACGACTGACGCGACCAGCACTGCGACCGGCTCGATCATCACGGCTGGCGGCGTTGGCGTTGCGAAGTCGTTGTGGGTTGGCGGGCTGGCGAACATCGCGGGTGTGCTGACGACCATTGCCCAGACGATTACATCCGCATCTGCGAATGCCTTTTCGGTTGGTCGGGTTGGGACAACGAATCCGGCGTTCAACATTGACGCCAGCACGGCGCTGTCAGCAACCGGCGTCAACATCAAGGCTGCGGCTGCGGCTGGTGGTGTGGCTGTTAGCGTCCTGTCGAGCGGCGCGAATGAGGACCTGACCGTCAACGCCAAGGGGTCTGGCACGATTGGTATTGGCAGCATTTCCACTGGCGCTGTGACCATTACCCCGGCGACTACTTTATCCAGCACCCTTGCGGTGACTGGAGCAACCACCTTATCTACGCCCCTGGGTGTTGCGAGTGGCGGCACTGGAGCAACAAGTCTTAGCGGGCTTTTGCAGGTGGGGACAACAGCGACCACAACGGTCGGATATACTTTTACGTCTTACAACATTGGGACGGTTTCAAGCGGGACTACGACACCCGCAGCCGCTAATGGAAATTACCAATACTATACCAACAATGGCGCTCATACTTTAGCATCTCCTGCTGCTGATTCGGCAATGGATATTCTTGTTACTAACGGAGCATCAGCGGGCGCTATTACTTTTTCTGGTTTTACAGTTGGCGCTTCAACAGGAGATGCCTTGACCACAACAAATACAAACAAGTTTATTATTTCAATTCGGCGTATTAACTCAATATCCACATACCTTATTAAGGCTCTGCAATAATGTCTGTCTGTGCAGTTGTAGATATTTCCTCATTCAATATTGTCAACATTATTGTTGCAAACCCTAATGATGAGGCTTTTCCTGGAACATTTTTTGTGGAAGTGCCAGAAGGCAAGAGCGTTGGGTTAAATTCACTTTACACAAAAGCAGGGACATTTTTATCGCCCGCAGAGCAAAGATTCTATGCCATTGATGGGGCTCACAATGCAGAACCTTGTAGTCTTAATGAAGCGATAGAGATAGTCACCAAGGATATCAAATTGATTGCGGCAGACATTGCTTCATCTTCGGTTGATGAATCCTATAAATTAAGCGTCAACAATTATGCTGAATCTTTAATATCGGCTATTCAATTTATTTCGTTTGATGATCTCGTATCATATTGGCCGACAGGATGGCCGCAGGTGTCAGCATGACTCAGATATTTATTACATCTGGAACAACATATTCTGTACCAGCGGACTGGAACAATTCCAGTAATACTGTTGAATGTATTGGCGCTGGCGGCTCTGGCGCAAGCAGATCAAGTTCCGGCACGGCGACCGGAGGCGGCGGCGGAGCCTATTCCAAGATTACAAACCTGACGCTTACTCCCGGTGGCACGGTCACGGTTGCGATTGGTTCTGGTGGTGCAGGCGTTACTGGAAATACTGCTGGCAACACGGGCGGTGACACTTATTTTAATGGCGCTTCGTTAGGCGCGTCATCCGTTGGAGCAAAAGGCGGATCTGGCGGTACCACTACTGGTGCATCAGCCCCTGGCGGCGTTGCAGCGTCTGGTGTCGGATCTGTTAAATACTCCGGTGGAGCTTCTGCTTTGGCCACACCGGGCGTTGAGGGCGGCACGGGTGGCGGTGGCTCGGCTGGGCCTAATGGGGATGGCGGTAATAGTGCGGCTGCAAGCCCTATTATCGGCAGTAACGGTGGCACTGGCGGAAATGGTTCTGGCGGCGCTGGGTCCGCTGGCGTTGCAGCTGGCGCTTCTAGTGCTGGCGGCGCGGGAACAGAGTTTGACGTAACGCACGGGTCCGGCGGCGGCTCAGGTGGCTCATTCAACGGTGGTGGAGCAGGAACGCATACGACCGGGGCTGGCGGTGCTTACGGCGGCGCGTCTGGTGGGGCGCAGTCTGGCGGCGGCAATGCGGCAACGTCTGGGGCTGGCGCTCAGGGGTTAATCGTTCTCAATTATACTCCAGCAAAGGTTTATAATTGGAATATGCCAATGATGGGGATTTAGCATGACCGAATCCGATAAAACCGCTCTCGACTGGGTGGCGGGCGGCGTCACGGCGGCAACCTTCTTCGGATGGCTTCCCAACATCGTCGCCCTGCTCACCCTCGTTTATCTGTTGATCCGGCTTTTTGAAACTCAAACCGTGCGGCGATTGCTTCGCGCTGTGTGCGCTAGTTGCGCCGCTTGGTGGGAGGCGAAATAGTGTTCGGGATTGACGATGCGGTAACTGCAATCAGCACGACGCTCGGCAAGATTATCGACAAGGTGTTTCCCGATCCGCAGGCAGCCGCGCAGGCAAAGGCGCTGCTCATGTCGGCGGAGGCTCAGGCGGAAATTCAGCGCACCCAGACCGAGCTTTCGGCCATCATAGCCGAAGCCAATAGCCAAGATCCTTGGACTAGCCGTGCCCGCCCGACATTCCTTTACATCGTGTATGTGTTCATCCTCACGGCGCTGCCAATGGGCGTGTTGTTCGCCGTAAAACCGGAGGTCGCGGGCGGTATTGCCGCTGGCGTCAACGCTTGGCTAAATGCGTTCCCAGACCAGCTATATTGGCTTTTCGGTGCCGGATATCTTGGATACACTGGCGCGCGCAGTTTCGACAAATGGCGCGGAACGACGCCGGCCAAATGATTGAGAACTTCGCCCCGTCTCTTGCGCTGGTCCTGGCCCACGAAGGCGGCTTCTCCAACCACCCGAAAGACCTAACCGGCGGTATGACCAATCTGGGCATCACAAAACGGGTCTGGGACGACTACAAGGGCATCAAATCGACCGAGGCCGAGATGCGGGCGCTGACCGTCGAAATGGTCACCCCGATCTACGCTCGATATTGGCGCAAGGCCAGATGCGACGAGCTGCCTCTAGGATTGGACTACGCGGTGTTTGACTGCGCGGTGAACTCAGGGGGGCTAAGGAGCGTAAGGCTTCTCCAGGCCGCTCTGGGGGTCGCTGATGACGGTGCCATTGGCCCACGGACCATGGAGGCCATCCAAGCGGTCCCAGCATCGGCTTTGATTCACGATATGTGCGAAGCCCGGTTGCGCTTCCTGCGCGACCTGGCCCCGTTTGGCGTGTTCGGCAAGGGCTGGACGCGGCGGGTCGAGGACGTTCGTCGTTCGGCAACTGAGATGGCAACCAACACAGGGGACATAAATGTTTAGGCGCCTGATTATTGCTACCGTTTTGCTGCTCAACGCCAATCCGCTCCTCGCTGCGACGGTCGGCATCTGCCATGCCCCGTTTGCCCTCTGCGCTGCGTCTGGGACGACCCCGACCGGCAACACCATCGTCGTCAACGGCACGACCTTTGCCGAGGGCATGAGCGTTTGCCCGGTCCTGACCGGCGACAGCGTTGCCGACCTCGACCTGATGGGCGGCTCATGCGACAGCCAGCCGGGGTGGGTGTGGTCGCTGTTCGCCCCGATCCAGAGCTTCCCCCAAGCCCCGACCTGGGAGGTCGTCACCGCCCAGCCGCGCACCTTTGTGACCACCTCGGAGCCTGGTGGTGGCATGAGCAATATGTGGTCATTCCCTTGCAAGCTTTCGCGGGTCACGAACAACGGTGTCGTTCTGGCTGAGTGCCTTGGCCCCATGAACGAGTCGCCCAATGGCGCCGCTCCGATCCCCGCTGGCACTAAGGTCATCACGCAGGCCCCTGTGGGGGTGGCAAACCCGGTTGGCGGCAACGTGCCGTGACCCTGATTGCCGACACGCCCTACATTGAGGCATTTCTCCGCCGGGAATTCCTATATGACGAAACGGCGCACGTTGGCGAGTTCGTGCCTTGCGTGGTGTTCGGCTTCCGAGCTGAACCGGCGCGGGTGCCGATGTTCCAGATCATGTTGGACTCCGGTGCCCAATGGGCACGGGTGCCGATCCACAAGCTCTGTAGCAAGCCCTGCGAGCCTTTGGCGGTGGAGCAATCGACCTGGTGGGACTCATACGGCTACGAGTTCTCCGTCCACAGCTTTGCGTTTCTAAAGAACATGACCGTCACGGCGATGGGGCGGGATAAGGTTATCCGCAAGGGCAAGTATTTGTTCACGGTGGACTGGATGAAGACCGGCTGGAGCGAGGTGCCTGACCAGCACAAGAATCATCACGTTATTGCGCTGGATGACGGTCCCTGGATCGCATACCCGAATAACCGGTTGGTCTGGCACGACCCGTCCTGGATCGAGCCAGCACCGGACCGGGAATGGCGGACGCCTACGCGGAGCTATGCGGTGGAATGATCACTCCGGTGTCTCCCCGGCCATCTCGCCGGCCAGAGCGATGTAGCCGGCAGCATCCACCCAGTTGTCTGCGTGATCTGGATTCTGGCTGGCGCGGGCGAGCTTTAACGCCGCCATCATCAGCGCAACCCGCATCGGGCTGACCGAGAAACCCAAGATCGCGGACCACGTCTCCGCGATTACCTTGTGCATCTCATAGGCATCGCCGTAGGTCACGGCCCGGTCGTTGTTAATCAAGGTCTTGGCCGTGTCCAGGATTTCATCGCGTGTCATCGCAATTCCTCAAATGTTTGCCGAAATTTACGGTCGGCACATCGCGCCACTCAAACTTGATATCCACGGTCACTCCTGTCTGGGCCGTGCGGTTGTGTCAGCCCTCATCGCCCATCCCACACTTGCAGGATGAAACACTGATCGGCCCCTTCACGCGCTCGACCATCAGCCCATCCATGACCATTCCCCCAATGAACTTCTGTAGGTCGTCCCGGTTGAAAATGGGGTTATCCACGTATGCTTCAACGACGCATCCGCACGGTTTTGTGCCAATGTATGCAAAACCGGGCAGGGCGGCGTCTATCGAGGTTGTGTAAGCGGGCAGCGAATCTGGGTCTAAGACTTTTGCAATATCAAAATCCAGGTCAACGTTCCCCTCGCTCGCCTGTGCCAGCCGATCTATGAGTCCATGACTAGACATGTGCGGCACCTCTGCGCTGAGTGCGCTGGCGGCTTCGCGGAGAAGGTCGGCGCATTCGTCAAGCCCGGTTGCTGCCGCGCGGGTTGCCATGCCGTCAAGCCGCTCCGCAAGTTCCTTGCGCGCCGGGTCTAGCGTGTCAGTCGGCATCACTTCTCTCCTTTGCCCAGTGCTGCGCGGGCTATCCGGCGCATTTCGGACAACGTGTCGGCCAGTTCCATATCCGTCAGCGCCGCTTCCAGCACCCGCACCCGCTCGGATTGCGCGATGGCCGTTGGGTCCGCGCTGATAGTTTTTTCATTAGTCACAATTTCCCCCCTTTCTCGGCAATCAGCCCAAGCTGCCGCATCCGCCGGGAAGCTGCGGATGGCGTTGAGTAGCCGAGAGCCTCTGCTATCTCCACAGTTGTCGCGCCGTCGCGACACATCTCGCGCATGAGCCGGTCGCGCTCTAACGTGTCGTAGGGGTTTTTGTCAACGCCGACATCGCGCCGCTTGCGAACCTGCACTGCGGACGGGGCTTCCTTTGCCGCCGCGGCTTGACGCAGCATACCTGGGCCACTTTTGTAAGAAATCATAGCGATGCCCCGACAATAGATATCACCCCGACCAAAGCGATGACGGCGACCGCGAGCGCCCAAGGCCACAAGCTCCGCATGGCCCGTTCCGCTCGATAATTTTCTGAGCGGCGGCGGAGCTGGTCTTCCGAAAAGTTAGCCGATTCGTGCCACCAGTTTTTCATGCCGCCACCTGCCTGGATTTGAGTTCCGCACCGGCGCGGTGCTGCACATCGATTAGGTGGCGCATCGCCACGATCCGGCTCGCGTCGTAGCGCGTGACGCGCTCGGTCTCGATCTGCACGAGGCGACGATAAGCCTCGCGGGACAGGTCTACCAGCTCGTCTTCCGACAAGATATAGAGGTCGGCGTCGGTATAGGGGCGATCAACGTCAACCATTTTTCTGGGCCTCCTCATATGCGGACAGAACGTCGTAGAGCGGGTCACCATCGACTAAAAACAACTTCACCTCCGGTGAATCGTCAGACCACGACCCGATTGTGACTGCGCGATATTGCTGGCCGTTCTGCGAAACGTCAGTGCGCGCAGAAACCTGCATTCTGGTGTTCGGGTGAATCGAGATTGAAGTGTGCGCAAAAGCCATTGTCGTCTCCATTGTTTTGCGGTCTATGCCGCCTGGGCTACCCCTTGCTTGTATTCCTCGATTCCTACGTTGTAAAGCGAGAATTGAGCTTGACGCGCCCCGCGTTGTCTGCCTTTATCAAAATCCAACAGCACAGGAGACAGCGATGGCAATCGATTCAGACGATCAGGCTTTTCCAGGATCGGGATTAGGAGACGATCTCCCCGGCATGTCGTACAGAGAGTGGTTGGCCGGCATCATTGTTGCGAGCCGTTACGGTGACTCCAAAGGCCCCGCCTACGACCACGGCCCCGGCTACGACCACAGCGGGGTTCTTGTGGACGCCTGTGTGCGCCTCGCTGACCAGCTTATTTTGAGGCTAAATAAAAACACCTGACGAAATGGAGAACACCAATGACCATCATCTATAACCAGCCTGCGTCTAGCTATTTCGCCATCGACGCGTTGTCGGCCAGCGGTGCGAAGCTGCTCAACCGCAGCGCGGCGCACTACCTCCACAACAAAGAGAACCCAGCCAAGCCTTCGGCGGCGCAAATGTTCGGCACTCTCGTCCATTCGTTGGTGCTGGAGCCAGAAACCGTCAACGCGCTCTACGCCGCGTCCCCGAAATTCGACAAACGGACAAACGCTGGCAAGGCGGGGTTTGCAGAGTTTGAGGCCGCTAACGCTGGAAAAACGGTAATTGATTTGGACGACTTCCAGCGCGCCCAGCGGGCCGCGACGGCTGTGCTGGATCACCCGACTGCCGGCGCTCTTCTCGCGCTTGCTCAACACCGGGAAGTGACCGTGCTGTTCGAGCGATACGGAGTGCAGTGCAAAGCCCGCATTGATGCTGTTTTTGACTCAACCGTGCTGGACCTAAAAACGACTCGGGACGCATCGCCAGCGGCGTTTGCCCGTTCGTGTGCGGCCTATCAGTATCACGCGCAGGCCACACATTATATCTACGCCGCCGAGGAGTCTGGACTGATCCGCGAAGATACCGAGGATGAAACGCGCTTTTTCTTCGTTGCAGTCGAATCTCTCGAACCGCACAACGTCGCGGTCTACGAGTTGACAGCCGCCGACCACTTAGCAGGCCATAATCTCATGGTCAAGGCTGCGAAAGTCTACCAATCGCTGTCGGACCCGCATCAGTGGCGCGGCTACCCCGAAGCCGTCACCACAATCGCGCTGCCCTGGAACGGAGGCTTCGATGCCGAGTGACCACAAATCCATTATGGTCGAGATCGAGCGCCTCAGGGTCAAGCAGGGCCTATCGGTCAGAGATATGTGCCAGTCTTTGCCGTCAAACAACATATATTGGTATGCCGCGAAGCGAGGGCGCGACAGCCGGTTCTCGACCGTGCAGGCGTTCGCCAACAGGGTCGGCCTCACGCTCAAGCTGGTCAAGCTGGTGAAGAAATGATTCTTGGCATCGACCCAGGCGGCGGCGGTGCATTATGTTTTGCGGACTTCGAGAAGGGCTTGCTCGACATCGTGGACATGCCGGTCGTCGAGGTGCTGCGCGGGAAAAAGCGCAAACGCGAAATTAGCGCGGCCATGCTGGCCGCAGTGATACGCGCCAGACGCCCGGATGTCGCGTGGCTTGAGCGGGTTTCGGCACGGCCGGGGCAGGGGGTGTCTAGCATGTTTGCCTTCGGTCGAGGGGTGGGGACGCTTGAAGGTGTCCTAGCAGCTCTCGAAATCCCAACGCACTACGTCACGCCGCAAAAATGGCAGAAGGCCGTTCAGCAACGCGAAGGCAAGGACGGATCACGCGAGCGCGCCAGTCAACTGTTTCCCGCCTATGCCTCGATGTTTTTGCGCGTCAAGGACGATGGGCGCTCAGATGCCGCGCTCATAGCTTATTACGGTTTTATCAACGGTGAATCAAAATGAGCGACTATGCCGTCGAAATCAAAATCAAAAACGCCCGCGTGTTGCGTTTGATGCGTCGAGCGGGCATCCCGTCCGTCGCGGCGCTGTCGCGCGCATCTGGTGTGTCGATCAATACGATTTATGATCTGATCAGCTTGAAGCGGGCGCCGTTAAGCACAATCACGGGGGACTGGAGGCCGTCAATCAAAATGCTCGCCGATGCGCTCAATTGTCTGCCCGACGATATGTTTTCCGACGCCCAGCGCGCTGGTTACATGAAGCGCAACAAACGCGTGGTTGAAATGTCTCAGGAGGAGGTCGATCTCCTGCTCGACAAGGGCAACGAGCAGATGTCTCTTGATGATGCGGTTTATGCGGCAGAGCGCACAGATAAAATGGTGAAACTCATTGACGAAATATTAACCCCGCGGGAAGCCTCTGTCATAAAAACTCGATTCGGTTTTGGCGGCGATGACGGAAGAACGCTCACTGAGACTGGGAAGATGCACGGCGTAAGTCAAGAGAGGCTCAGACAGATCGAAGCCAGGGCACTTCGTAAGTTTCAAAGAAAACCAAACAAAGAGCGCCTTGTTGCGCTGTTGTAGACCCCAGCGCGGTGGGATGACCGCGCGCCGCCCGCTGACGGTCTCAGCGATCTAAAATGAAAAGCGAGAAGCAAATGTTAAAGTTCCCGAACTCTAATAACTCAGGCCCTTGGGCGCGTCTTGATGCCCGCACCGGAATCCTCTTCATCTCAAGTTCAGACGGCGACAAGCAGGCGGTGGACCTCAAAAATAAGGTCATTGCACTTGATATTCAGAACGCTACGCAGGGCTGGTTGGCGGTCGATGCCGCACGGGCGGACTGGCACCCGGTCAACGGGGCGTGGGACAACCCGCCCTCCGAGAATCACAAGCCTGGCGTGGACCTCCGCATCTACTCTGCCACCGCGTTTGGCGATTCGCCCATCAGAGCGATGCGCGGAAACTCTCGCGGATTCACTGGGTTCATCAGCGAGGTCGAAGAGCGGGTGTTGGCCGCTTTGGACGGGGACCAGGCACCGGCTGGCACTTGGCCAACGATCAAGATCAACGAAATTACTGTCGTGAAGGCCGGTCAGGGTAGCACCATCTCAGTCGGATTCACTCTGGCCCCGATTGACAAGTGGGCCAGCCCAGAGGGAGCCAGCGCACCGGCTAAAGCGGCGCCGGTTGCAAAAACTGCGGTAATGGCCGACGAAGAGTTCTAAAAAGATAGCCCCCGCGTGGTCGGGAGACGCTGCGCGGGGGCTAAGTATAACGGCGACAATGGAGAAACGCCGCATGGCCGATATTATCACCCTTGAATCCCCCTTGCTATTGTCGTTTTCAGCAAGCGGGAAAACAGCAACCGATCTAACGCCCAAAAGCTATACAATCGGCCAGCTTTTTGACCGGCTTGCCAAGCCAACGGTTGGCCCTAAGGACGGATCGTATTACCTGCGCGGCGGGGACCTGATCGAGCCTAAACGCTCGGATGCAAATCTGCGCACCGCCGAACTCATCATCCTCGACGGCGACTCGCGCATTGACCGCGAAACCGGCGAGATCATCCCTGGCGCACCGCCTATGGATTTCGTCTGCGACGTATTATCGAGCCTCGGCATCACGTACTGCGCCCACACAACCTGGAGCTTTGACCCCGACGCGCCGCTCTGGAAATACCGGGTGATCATCCCGGCTAAGGTGCCGGATCAGGCCACCCTGGTCGCCTGCCTGGATGATCTGTTCGAAGTCCTCCACAAGCGCGGCGTCTGGCTCAATAACGTCAACGAGAACGCTAAGTGGGCGCAGCTTTGGTTCCTCCCCAGAGTGCCGCACCCTGCCGCACTTGACGCGTTCAAGGTGCGGAGCAACATGGGGTCCTGGGCCTATGACGTCGACCGTTCGGTTGCCAGAGCCGCAGCCCGCGCCGGTCGGGAGGCGGAGGTTGTGCGGGTAATCGCCGCCCAATTGCCGCACAACAAGGTCGAGCAAGGCACTTCCATCATCGAGACGTTCAACAAGTCCCACGGTTTGGATTGGGTGCGCTCGACCCTCGAAGCCAAGGGCTACAAGTTCGCGTTCCACCGGGGGGACCAGATATACCGCTACATCGCCCCAGCGTCGGAATCAGGGGATGCCGGCGTTGTGGTGTTCAAGGGGGCGCTGGGCGACTGGTGCTGCTACAGCCACCATGGCGCTCACGACCCCCTGCACGGTCGGCTGACCGACCCCTTCGACCTCATGGCCACCTTCGAGCATGGTGGGGACCGCAAGGCCGCAGCCCGGGCCCTGGCCCAGCCTGACCCCCTGCCGGCAATCCTGCAAATGGCCAGAAAATTTAACTCTGACAATATTGTGGCCATGAAACCGGTTTCGGGTTCAGCGAAACCGGTTTCGGATGAGCCCATCGCCGGGGCCGACGAGAGCCTGGTCCGCGCAACCCTGCTTGAACCTTTCGACCCGGCAACCTTGCCGCCGCGCCGCTGGATATACGGCAGGCACCTCATTAGGCAATTCGTCAGCGTCACCGTCGCACCCGGCGGAGTCGGGAAATCCAGCCTCCTGATCGGTGATGCTTTGGCCATGGCCAGCGGCAAGCCGATCATGGGACAGATGGTCCCGGCACCCTTGCGCGTCTGGCTTTGGAACCTGGAAGATCCGCTTGAGGAGTTGAAGCGCCGCCTCGCCGCCGCTATGCAGCACCACGGCCTCGTGTGGAGCGATTTAGGCGGGCGGCTATACCTGGACAGCGGGCGCGACCAAGGGCTCTGTACAGCGATTACAGGGCGCTCTGGCACCCCTGAGCTTGTGGCCCCGGTTGTCGATGCCGTTGTGGCGGAGATGCAGCGGCGACAGATCGATGCCCTATTGGCTGATCCGTTCGTCTCAACCCATCAGGTTAGCGAGAACGACAATAATGCGATGGACATGGTGGCGAAGTCCTGGGGCCATGTGGCCCAGCGGACCAACGCCGCAATCGAGCTAGTCCACCATTCCCGCAAGCAGCCGGATAAGGTTGAGATGAATGCAGAATCCGCCCGAGGCGGCAGCGCACTCACTAGCGCAGCCCGCGTTGTGAGGGTGCTTAATCGGATGACGGCGCTGGAGGCCGAAAAGGCAGGAGTTGAAAATAACCGGCTATTTTTCAGGGTTTATCCCGACAAACAGAATCTAGCGCCGCCCCTGGAACACTCGACCTGGTATAAGCTGCACGATGTGGCGCTGGAAAACGGGGATCAGGTCGGGGTGGTGGCGCCCTTCCAGTGGCCTGACGCCTTCGACGGGGTGTCAACCAGCGACCTCCGCCGGGTTCAGGCTGCGATTGATACCGGCACCTATCGGGCCGATCCGCGAGCCGATATGTGGGCCGGTAACGTCGTTATGAGGGTGCTAGGGATCGACTCAACAGCGCCGGCATCAAAGGCCAAGGCGCGGCTGTTGCTGACGGGGTGGATCAAGTCAGGGGCGCTTGTGCAAGAGGCCGAAACGGACCCTCGAACACGCAAAACCGTGACCGTGATTCGTGTCGGGGACTGGGCAATCGAGGGCGTGATATGAAAACACGCGCATCAAAAAATGTAATGATTTCAATGTTGCTCCAGTCACGAAAACAACTGGAGCAGGACTGGAGCATGACTGGAGCAGAATGGCGGAAAACCGCCGTTTATACGCCAACGACTGGAGCAGGACCGTTGCGGCCATGTTCTGCTCTAGTCGTCTCCATGTAGGGGATAGGCCTTTAGGCCTACCCCAACTGGAGCAACTTGAGCAATAGGTATTTTCGAGTCGCGCTAAAATAAATCAAACCCCGAGAAAAATGGAGACGAAAATGGACAAGGCAAAACCAAGCAACTACCCAATCGCCGGCATCGATCACCTCCAGGCAGATGCCGCCGCAATAGATGCCGTGCTGGCATCGCTGGACGCTATCGTGGTCCCCCTAGAAGGGAAGTGGGGTGCTGGCAGGTTGCCCATGCTCGTCGAGCCAGCCCTCGCCGCTAAGTTCGGGAGCGCCCAGGCCAAGCTCAATAGCGCGGTCGAAGCCGGCAACGTCGAGGAGGTGGTCAAGCGCGCCGCTGTGCTGAAGAGGGGCTGGCTGGCCCTGGATGCCGCAGCAAGCCCAAATCTCGCGCTGGAGCGCGAGCAGGTCTGGGGGTATGACCACCAGGGCAAACGCTATACCGTTGTCCTGGATCGATCTAAGGCCAATTGGCAGGCATCACACACCGAGGATGCCTCGCTTGTGGTCACCGTCGCGGAATTGTTAACGGTCTGGGAGGCGTCAAAAGTGGCTCAGGTCACCCGCAAGACGCGCTTGGCGTTCCCAGGCGCTCAGGTCACCAGGGTGACAAACGACAAATCCTTGGCCGACGATCTGAACGACGAGGTGCCTTTCTGATGGATAACAACCGCACAGGCCCAAACCCAAAGTCTCTCGAAGAGCGATTCTGGTCAAAGGTCGATAAAAACGGCCCGGTTCCGGCGTATCGCCCAGACCTCGGACAGTGCTGGATTTGGACGGCCAGCATCGGGAGGGGTTATGGAAAATTCTGGGTCGGGCGCAGAGCGCAAGCCCATCGGGTCTCCTACGAAATGCACCGAGGCGCGATCCCGGACGGACTGGATCTTGATCATCTATGCCGGGTTAGGAATTGCGTAAACCCGGACCACCTGGAGCCGGTAACCCGCGCGGAGAACATCAGGCGCGGGGAAACCGGTAAGCTGGTGGGGGCGAGGCAGCGCGCTAAGACGCATTGCAAGAGAGGGCATCCGTATAGCGGGCCGAATCTGGTAATCGAAGCAAGCGGAGCCAGGGCGTGTAAGGCCTGCCGTAGCGCCCGTTCAGCCCGGTGCTACGCCCGATCGATCTCGCCTCGCGTAACCCGGCGCTACGTCCGTTCGATCTCGCCCCAGGCATAGACCAGCCGATTTATTTTGCGTTTCCCACAAGAACGCAATAATGTTGCCCAGAACGTGACCATCGAGCAATGAGTTGTCTCAATGCACACCCCCACGCCCACCCGCCGCGCTACTGCGCCCGCCGCCGAGCCGCCGAAGAAGGCCGCACCGCCGGCGAGCGATTATGCTCGCACCGACAAGGCAAAGCGGTTGGCTAAAATGCTACAGCAATCGCAGCGCAACATGCGCGACGACACGTGATGCAGATCGAGACCGTTAAACTGGCCTCTCTGATCCCCTATGCGCGCAACAGCCGCACCCACTCTGACGCCCAAGTGGCTCAGATCGCTGCCAGTATCAAGGAATTCGGCTTTACAAACCCCGTCCTGATCGACGAGACCGGCAGCATTATCGCCGGTCACGGGCGAGTCATGGCCGCTCGCAAGCTAACGCGCCCCGACGTGCCGTGCATCCGGTTATCGCACCTCACCGAAGCGCAGAAGAAAGCCTACATCATTGCCGACAATAAGCTGGCCCTGAACGCTGGCTGGGACGCCGAGATGCTGTCGGTGGAGCTGGCAGACCTGAAAGACCTCGGCTTCGACCTAGACCTGACCGGCTTTAGCGCAGACGAAATCAACGCGCTGTTGGCACCAATGGCACAGAGGGGCTGACAGACGAGGACGCCGTCCCTGAGCCGCCGGTTGATCCGGTAACTAAGCTGGGCGACGTATGGCTGTTAGGGGATCACCGGGTTATGTGTGGGGACTCGACCAGCATTGATGCGGTTGATACATTACTTGCTGGAGTAAAGCCGCACCTGATGGTGACAGACCCGCCCTACGGGGTCGAGTATGACCCAACGTGGCGAGACGACCAAGATGCGGCAAAAGGAAAAAAAATTGGTGGCAGAGCGGTTGGGAAAGTAAAGAACGACGATTGTGCGGATTGGAGAGAGGCATGGGCGCTATTTCCTGGCGACGTTGTTTATTGCTGGACAAGCGGGCGGTTTCTTCCTGAATCCATATTATCCCTAGAGGCCGCTGGCTTCGAGCGCCGAGTGCTTATTGTTTGGGCGAAGTCGCAGCACGTTTTCGGTCGCGGACATTATCACTCGCAAGAAGAAGAATGCTGGTACGCCGTCAGGAAGGGGGCTACAGGGCATTGGCAAGGCGATCACAAACAGACAACGCTATGGCAAATCCCAAAACCATCAAAATCTGAAACTGGACACGGCACCCAAAAGCCAGTCGAGTGTATGCGCCGCCCAATTGAAAACAACTCAAGCCCTGGCCAGGCGGTTTACGACCCTTTTACGGGGAGCGGGACAACCGTAATCGCAGCCGAGACAACGGGGCGGTGCTGCTATTCGATGGAACTCGACCCAAAATACTGCGACGTCATCGTTAAACGCTGGCAGGAGTTCACGGGCAAGACTGCCACGCTGGAAGCCACAAAAGAGCCGTTTAATTCAGCAAAAACATACGCATGATTGGTTTAATAAAAAGACATGGCACAAAAACCCCATAAACCCACAGATGCTTTGCGCCGCCAAGCTGAGCAAGCCTCGGGCCTCGGGCTCCCGCATGACCAAATCTGCGCCCTGATCGGCATCAGCGACGAAACGCTGCGCAAATACTACGGCCCAGAGCTTGGTATCGGCAAAGCCAAGGCATCAGCCCAGATCGCTAAGACGTTGTTCAACAAGGCACAATCCGGCGACACCACCGCCATGATTTGGTGGACAAAGGCGCAGATGAAATGGACAGAGACGCAAAGGCATGAGAACACTGGCGACGGCGGCGGGCCAGTCGAGCTGACGATCAAATGGTCAGACGGGAAATAAAGCTTTCCTACGTTCCGCGTCCCGCCTTCTACCCGTTCCATGCCCGCAAACATAGATGGTCGTGCCTGGTCGCGCATCGCCGCGCGGGTAAGACAGTCGCGGCCATAAATGACCTGATCCGTTGCGCTGTCATGTCCCGCTCTCCCATGCCGCAATTCGCCTATATCGCGCCGTTTCGATCACAGGCAAAATCCGTTGCTTGGGACTACCTTAAGACGTTTGCCGCGCCGGTCACCAAGGCGAGCAACGAAGCCGAATTGCAAATCGATCTGATCAACGGCGGGCGGATCAGGTTGTTCGGTGCCGATAATGCTGACGCTATGCGCGGATTGGGCTTCGATGGCGTCTTCCTGGATGAATTTGGGGATTTCCGCCCGTCCGTTTGGGGTAACGTCATCCGGCCCACGCTATCGGATCGGCAAGGTTGGGCTGTGTTTGCCGGCACCCCGAAAGGCAAAAACCAGTTTTGGTCAATCTGGGATCAGGCACAGCGCGACCCTGCCGAATGGTTCTCGCTCAAACTCCCGGCATCCGAGAGCGGGTTGCTGCCTCAAGGCGAACTCAGCGCGGCACGGGCGCAGCTATCGGAGGACCAATACCTCCAAGAATACGAATGTTCGTTTGAAGCCGCTATCCTGGGCGCATTTTACGGCACCGAAATGCGGATGGCCGACGAGGATGGGCGTATTTGCCCGGTTAGCTATGATTTAAGCCTGCCCGTGCATACCGCCTGGGACTTGGGATACCGCGACGACACGGCAATCTGGTTCTACCAAGTAGTGCGCGGCGAAGTGCATGTCATTGATTTTCATTCTGTTTCCGGCTCAAACATTGCCGAGCTAGCGGCTGTCGTTAACGCCAAGCCCTACCGTTACGGCAAGCACTACTTGCCGCACGATGCCCGCGCTAAGACGTTAGCCGCTGCCGGAAAGTCTATCATCGAGCAGCTTGCCGAGCATCTCGGCGGTATTAACGGTTTGGCTATCGTGCCTGACCTGTCGGTGCAGGACGGCATCCAGGCTGTTCGTGCGCTTCTGCCGCGTGTTTGGTTTGACGCTGACAAATGCCGCGATGGTATTGAGGCGCTGCGCCAATATCAGCGCGAGTATGACGAGGACAAAAAGTCGTTTCGGCAAACGCCGCGCCATGATTGGTGTTCGCATCCGGCGGACGCATTTCGTATGTTAGCCGTCGCCTGGGTGCAGGAGCCCACAGTTAGGGCTCCGGCCCCCGAGCGGACACTATTGGTTGGCCCAGACAACCGTGCTACGCTAAACGATATGTGGGCTGCTCACGCCCAGGTTGAGAGAAGGAAACGAATATGAGCGGCACCCAGAATCCTTACGCTTATCAGTATGAAACCGTTGCCGTCAGTCAAACCGCCCAGGTTTTGGGTGGCACTGGCGCGGTTGGCGATTACGTTCACCGGTTGATTATCAACGTGATAACAGTTGCAAGCGCAGGCGTTACGCTGATTGATGGATCAACATCCATCGTAATCAGCACCGCTGCCAGCGCAGTATTGGGGCCAATTAGCCTTGAACTAAACATGCGTTCAGCCACCGGCCCGTGGAAGATCACGACTGGCGCTGGTGCGACCGTTGTCGCGGTTGGGATATTCAGCGCATAGGGATTAAGCCATGAACTCAGACACCCAGCGGATTATCGACGCGCTTCTGTATATGGGCGCTCCCAACAACGTGCAGGCCCAGCTTGAGCCGCGTAATGGGGTTTACGAAGCCCCTAACGAAGGCATTGACCAGATGCCTGGGTTTGACCCAGCAACACCGACTGGCTCTGGGACGCCGATGGGCGGCGGGTTGCCGTTTGGCGCGACCAGGGGCGGATCCGATGTTCCAGACGGTTTCCCGGCGGCGCTTGAGACTGCTCTTGGCCCCGAGGAGCAGGCGATTCTTGAAGCCATCATGCGCAAGCAGCAAGAGCGGGCCGCGCAGCGAGGCATGGTCGAATAATGGCTGCCCCGTCCACCCTAGCGGCGGCTTTGAACTACTACGGCAACTCCCGGCTGAAGCGCCGTGAGTTCGACGGCGGCGAGCCGCCCACGCTCGAGGGCCTGGGCGAGCAGTGGCAGGGCGTCAGTGACGCAATCCAGGCAGGCCCAGACAACGCGCGAAAGTGGCTGGAGAAGGAGCCTGGGTATACTTACAGCGCGATAGTCCCGGCGAAGCATGACGCGAGCGGCAAGACGTCATGGGCGCTCCAAGACATGGTCCGCAACCCGCTGATCGGCGCACTCGACCTGATGCAGATGAAGATGGCGCGCGATGAGACCGGCAAGCCGGTCGGCTTGACCGATCCAGGGATAGAGGCGATGGCGACGGCAATGGTTCCGTGGGGCGGGCGCGGCATTGACCGGGGCGTTCTTCGGTCTGGCGGCGGTCCGGTAGAGAAGGGGATTGTTCCGTTCCCGCAGCCTAGAACGGCTGAAGGTTTGGCGGCTAAGTTGCGTGATGCGTTTCCGGATTCGGAAGTCAGAGTGAACCATTCTTTACCCGGCGGGTATGGACAATCTTCCTATGTTGAATTTTCGGCTGCGGAGCCAAAATTGTTATTCGAAAAAAGGAAAGCAGACTGGACTGCCGCCGGAAAAGGCAGCGGGCGAGGTCCGGAGCCTATAATGCCTAGCCGGATTGCCCATGAATATAGATTGAGCGACCACGATCTTGGGGATCGGCGCGCTCGTCAATACACGCGGCTGTTCGGTCAGGATATGACCGATGCCGATATGTTGCGATTGATTTCCGACTTGCGGGAACAGACGTTCCTCGGCAAGGTCGCGCCGCCTGACCCTCGCATTGCGGAAGCCATGTTCGGTGCCACTAGCAACATTGGCAAGGGCATCGTCCCGGAGCTTACAAAGGCGCTGACGCCCAAGCCATTTGTCCCCCGCGCAGAGGCGGCGCTCCCGATGGACGAAGCATCACGCATGGCGCGGGCGAAGGCGATGGGGTTTGACGTTGACGCCTATCACGCCACAACCAGGGATTTTCCAGCTTTTGACAACGCTCAAATCGGGTCGAACCTCGACACGGGCTATTATGGGACGGGCCACTATTCAGCGCCGACCCCTCTTAACCGACGCGGGGAAGCAGAGGGGCCGTTAACTAACTATATCGCCGGAAATTACGATAAAGACGGGCCAATCTATTTCAAAGGCGCAAATATCATCCCGCTTAAACTGAAAATGAACAACCCGCTAATAATTGACAAGGCGGACATCCCGAACGGAAAACTAACGTCTAGGGTCGAAGAATTGACCGGGTTTAAGTCAACGTTTGGATGGCCGCTTGAGGAATCGCAGCGCCCGGAGTTTATGGCGGCGGTAAAGAAGGCTGGATATGACGGGGTTAGGGTCGATTATGACGGGAAGCCGATAGAGTATGTGTCCCCGGACCCCACGCAAATCCGTTCCCGTTTTGCCGCCTTCGACCCCGCGAAAGCCGACAGCGCCGACCTGCTGGCGCTGGCGCTCGGCACGGTTGGCGTGGGTGCCGCCGCTGCCGCGCGACCGGGCGCGGAACAACCCTATGACTGACAGGCTCAACCATGGCTGACATGACCGCTACCGGCGTCGAGAAATATCTCGCAGTTATTTCCGCCTACGAAACCGAGTTCAAGCGGTGGGAAGGCCGGGTCACGCGCATCATTCGCCGTTATCGTGACGACACGCGGACGGCAAGCAGCAGCGATACGGCAAAGTTCAACATCCTGTGGTCAAACGTCCAGACCTTGATCCCGGCGGTGTATGCCAAGCTCCCGAAGGCCGATGTGGCGCGTCGATTCGGTGACAATGACCAGGTTGGGCGCGTGGCCGCGCTGTTGATCGAGCGGGCGCTAGACTTCGAGGTCGAGCATTACCCTGATTTCCGCGCAACGATGACATATTGCGTCGAGGATCGCTTTCTGGGCGGTCGCGGCGTGGCCTGGGTGCGGTATGAGCCGCACGTGCGCGAGCAGGATGTGCCGGAGGACGGGCTACAGATCACCGAGGACTCCGACGATGAGGAGCTGGGCGCCACCGAGGCCCCAGAGCAAGCGGACATCTACGAAGCGCCACAGGATGAATCCGTTGACCCGACTGCCGGCGAGGTTGAGGTCCAGGAGGAGATTGTTTACGAGTGCGCCCCGACCGATTACGTCCATTGGAAGGATTTCGGCCATAACATCGCCCGCACCTGGGAAGAGGTGACCGAGGTTTGGCGCTGGGTTTACATGAACGAAGACGCCATTATTGAGCGATTTGGTGCCGAAAAAGCCAAATCTATCCCAATGGACAGCAGCCCAGAGCCGCTTTCCGGTCGCGGAGCGAAGCAAGACGCGAGTCAGGCTCGTATTTGCGAGTTGTGGTGCAAAACGACCGGCAAAGTCTATTGGATGAGCAGGGGTTTGCCCGATTTCATTGATGAGCGGGATGATCCGCTGGGGTTGGAGGAGTTTTTCCCCTGCCCCAAGCCGTTATATTCCACGATGACCTCCGATACGCTGATGCCGGTGCCGGATTTCGTGCTGTATCAGGACCAGGCAAACGAACTCGACATCCTTTCCGACCGGATTGACGGCCTGGTGAAGGCTTTGCGGGTGCGCGGCGTCTATGACGCATCGCAGCCCGCACTGCAGAGATTGATGACCGAGGGCGACAATAATTCGCTGATTCCGGTCGATAAATGGATGGGATTCTCCGAAAAGGGTGGATTGAAAGGCAGCATCGACCTATTGCCGCTGGACGTTTTGTCGAACGCATTGACGCAATGCTATCGCGCCCGAGAGGACATCAAGGCGCAGATTTACGAGATCACCGGCATTAGCGATATCATTCGAGGCCAGACATCGGCGTCTGAAACTGCTACAGCGCAACAGATTAAGGGCCAGTATGCAGGGCTGAGGCTTCGGGCGATGCAAGAGGAGGTGGCGCTGTTTGCCACATCGTTGCTGAGGATGAAGGCGCAGATCATCTGCACCAAGTTCCAGCCCGAGACAATCCTGCAATACGCCGCTGCCATGCAGCTGACCGAAGCCGACCAGCAGATGATCCCGCAGGCGCTGGAACTGCTGAAGGATGACCCGCTTCGCAGCTTCCGCATCGAAGTCGCATCCGATTCCCTAGTCCAGATTGACGAGAATCAGAACAAGCAGGACCGTTTAGAGTTCATCCAGGCGTTCGGCGGGTTCTTGCGTGAGGCTTTGCCGGCAGCGCAGGCATCGCCTCAATTGGTGCCGATGCTAATCGACCTGATGAAATACGGTGCCGGTGCCTTCAAAGGCGCTCGCATGATTGAGGGTTCGCTGGATCGCGTCTTGGAGGACTTCAAGAAGCAGCAAGCGCAACCGCAGCAGGGCCAGCCGAACCCTGAGATGGTGAAGCTCCAAGCCGAGCAGCAATTCGCTCAGATGAAGATGCAGGCCGACGGCCAAGCAGCTCAGGCTAAGGCCCAGATGGACGCCCAGATCGCGCAGGCGAAGATACAGGCCGACATGCAGATCGAGCAGATGAAGCTTCAGGCAGCGGCGCAAGCCGAGGCACAGCGCCAGCAATACGAGGCCCAGATCAAGGAGACCGAAACAAACAGCCGCGAGCAGATGGACCGCTGGAAGGCCGAACTGGATGCGGCAACCAAGGTTATGGTCGCTCGGATATCGTCAAATCCAGGCGGCGAGATGCTTGATTCGCAGCTTGCCGCCAATTCTCTCTTTGTCCAAGAGCTTGGCGACAGCGTTAAGGCGGCGACCGACCGAATGGCAGAAGTGCATGGGAATATGGCAAATATGCACGGCGCAACGATGGAGAACATCAACGGCATTCTGGGCGTTCTGAGTGCGCCCAAGCGTGTTGTTCGCGGCCCTGATGGGCGTGTTACCGGCGTTGAAGTGGCGTGATGGATGGCGGATGGGATACAGGAACGTGGGACGGTGCGACTTGGGATTATGTGAGTCCCATCGTCGTTATCGATACGCACGACGGAAAGAAGCTAAAGGCTCGCTTTGACAAAGCCTCGTCCGAGAAGAAGCGGCGGCGGGACAAGATACTGGAAGCCTATGAGATTGTGTTTGAGGGTAGGCCAGCAGTGGCCGAGGAGATTGCAAAACCGTTTGTAGTCCAGGCGACAACCAAAAGGCCGGTTAGAACAATAAATCTGGAAAAGCTGTTGAAGGACGTAAACGCGATTGAGCGGATTATGAGAGAATTGCAAGACATCGACGATGAGGAGGCTTTGGCGTTGTTATGGTGACTTATGTAATTCGGAACGGCAAGCTTGTGCAGAAACATGCGGTTGTGAAAGACACCCGCCAGATAATGCCCGACATCAAGCCGTATAAGTCCATGATTGACGGCCATATGGTTACGAGCCGGTCGCACCATCGAACGCATTTGCGCGACCACGGTTGCATCGAAGTCGGCAACGAAAGCATGGAAACCAAGCTTGCGCCGCCTAGCAAGGAGGCAAGACGCCGCGCCTTACATGAGCAACTCCGCGACATGACGGATAACGATGCCAACAGGATTCTGTCCCGATTAAGGGACGAAGCGCATAACCAGCGCAGATGAAAAGGAAGAGGAAGTGTTATGGATGAAGCCCCACAGGTTGACATTCCAGTCGAGACAGTTGAAGCGGAAGCCCCGGTTGATCGGAAGGACTTGCTTTCCCAGCAGTTCTCCGAGGTCGAGAAGGACGCCCCGGTAGCCCAGCGGTCGCGTGATGATGCTGGCAAATACTTAAACGAGGCTAAGGCAAAGCCCGCCGCGCCCGTTGCGCCGGTAGTCGAGGAGCCGCTGTGGAAACGCCCGCCAGCGTCCTGGAAAAAGGAATACCACGAAGCTTGGCAGACGGCAGACCCTCGCTTGCAGGAATATGCGCACAAGCGCGAATCCGAAATGCATGAAAGCTGGAAATCAGCGGCCAGCAAGGCCGAGTATGCCGACACGGTTCAGAAGATCATGGAGCCGTATATGAATACGGTCCGCGGCCTGGGCCTGGACGCGCCGCAAGCCATCAAGGGCCTCATCGAGGCTGACCACATCTTGCGCAGCGGCCACCCCCAGCAGAAGGCTGAATACTTTGCCCAATTGGCGCAGCATTACGGAATCGACATCGGACAGGCTAGGGCGGCGGCTCCCCAGGGCGGCATGGATCCGAACCTGTCTGCTTTGGCAAACCAACTTAATCAGGTTCGCGGCGAGGTTCAAGCTTGGAAGCAAAACCAGGAATCTCAGCAGAACCAAGAGGTGATGAACGACATTGTTGCTTTTTCTCAAAAGAACGAGCATTTTGAAGCAGCGCGTCCGACTATGATTGCACTCCTACAGAGTGGCCAGGCGGACACGTTAGAGATTGCCTACAAGAAAGCACTACGCCTTGACGACAACCTCTTTGAAGCCACACAGCAGGCCTCACAGGCACAGCAGGCGGCGGTGAAGAGGGCAGCAGCGGATCGTGCTGCTAAGTCGGCTCGCGCGGCGGCGGTAAGCGTCAGAAGTTCCACACCCGGGACGCACACGGCTTCCAAAGCGCAAGATAGACGTTCTCTGTTGTCTGAACAGTTCAACAACATGAATGAACGCCTTTGAACTGATAGGAGAGCATCATGGCCTTTGCCAATAGCTCGATCAGTGACATCATTGCGACTAACATCCAGAGCCGCAGCGGTGAACTGGCCGACAACGTTTCAAACAACAACGCCTTGCTTCGTCGCCTTAAAGAACGCGGCAACGTGAAGACGTTTACTGGTGGTAACGTGATTTTGCAGGAAATCATGTACAACGACTCCACCACCAACAACACCAACTCGTACAGCGGCTACGAAGTGCTGAACGTGTCGCAGAACTCGCCCATCAGCGCGGCGCAGTTCTCGATCACTCAGTATGCCTCTGCGGTGTCCATCTCGGGCCTGGAAATGATCCAGAACTCGGGTAAGGAAGCCATCATCGAACTCCTCGATGGTCGCATGGACGTTGCGGAAGCTCAGTTGATGAACCGCATCGGTAGCGATGTGTATCTTGACGGTACTGGCAACAGCGGTAAGAACATTACCGGTCTGGCCGCTGCGGTCCCAGATGCGCCCACCACCGGCACTTACGGCGGCATCAATCGCGCAACCTTCTCGTTCTGGCGTTCGGTTGCTTACAGCGGCTTGACCAACGGCGGCAGCGCGACTTCGGCCTCAAACATCCAGCAGTATATGGATGCGGTTGCCGTCCAGCTCATCCGTGGCACGGACAAGCCGGATCTGATTGTTGCCGACAACAACTACTACAAGCTGTATTTGCAGTCGTTGCAGAGCATCCAGCGTATTACGGACTCCGGTTCGTCGATGGCTGGTGCTGGTTTTGCGTCACTCAAATACTACGGTGCCGGCATGGCGTCTGACGTTGTGCTGGATGGCGGTGTCGGCTCTGCCGCGACTGCCAACCACATGTGGTTCCTGAACACCAAATACTTGATGTTCCGTCCGCATGTTGACCGGAACTTCGTGCCAATCGGCGGTGATCGCCAAGCGGTCAACCAGGATGCAGTTGTGAAACTCATTGGCTGGGCCGGCAACCTCACCTCATCTGGCCCGCAGTTCAGCGGCGTCTTGACCGCTTGATCAGAAGGGAACCCAGAACATGGCTTATTCTTTTGTTGAACCCCGCGCCGGGATGCTCAACATCGATCAGACCGACGCTGGTGTGACGATGGCTAACGGCTCTTCGGCTGTTCCGACGCCTCCGGCGACGCTCGGTCAGGTTGTTCGTGCGTTTGACCCGACCTACGGTGAGGGTGAATTTATCCTCCTCGTTGGTGTTGCTTCCACGGTCGTTGGCTCGCTTGTCAGCTACAACGCCACCACCTACCAGACGGCTCTGTCGGCCAATACGGCCAACCTTGCTGGCCCGGTTGCGGTAGCGATGTCCGCTTGCACGGCTGGCCTGTTTGGCTGGTATCAGATCGGTGGTCTGGCGGTCATCAAGAAGACTGCGGTTGCTACCTCGCCCCAGGTTGCGGTTTACCAGTCTGCTACGACTG
>Ga0222712_10001057_pt1 | contig 35337 bp, 30 predicted proteins | sample C33_657DmetaG_FD_165043 | JGI IMG/M metagenome (GOLD analysis project Ga0222712, IMG submission 165043) | Estuarine water microbial communities from San Francisco Bay, California, United States - C33_657D | ecosystem: Environmental > Aquatic > Marine > Unclassified | place: USA: California...
CCGGTGCATACAGCTCTGTCTGGCAGACTGCAGCGACCTACAACTGGGGCCCATACGAGCTCGCACAGGTCAACGGTGTCATCGACGGCACATGGAAGCAGAACAATTACTACGGAACTATCGCCGACAACTTCACCAGCCTTGCTCCTTATGGTTCAACCGTCTCTGCCGAGACCAAGGCCCTGATGGACGCAGAAATGGCGAAGGCAAAGGCCGGTAATGCCGGAGCGTTCGGTTGGTACTGGGGTCTTGCTGACCGTCAGGACCAGGACGGTAAGACGGTCATCACGAAGGGTCAGACCCTCACGATGAAGGACCTCTACACGATGAGCTACTTCGTTAAGGGAGTTACCGGCAGCCCGAAGGGCTGATCGCGGTAGTGTCCGCAACGTGACACAGGACGTAATCGTGGAAGCAGCCATCGCTCCGGCGGTGGCTGCTTTTCACGTCACCAAGAAATTTCCCGGTGTGATCGCTAACGAGGACGTCACATTCGATGTTCGCGTTGGCGAAGTCCACGCGCTCCTCGGAGAGAACGGTGCTGGAAAGACAACGCTCTCGAACATATTGACTGGCCTCTACCGTCCCGATTCCGGGTGGATTGAGGTTTCCGGTGAAAAGGCCGATTTCCAATCTCCCCGTGATGCGATTGCTGCGGGGATCGGAATGGTGCATCAGCACTTCCGTCTTATTCCGACGTTCTCGGTCGCGGAGAATATTGCGCTTGGGTCGGCGCACGATCCAATCGGTGGGCGCTTCAATCTCTCAGAGATCGAAGAGAGAATCCTGGCGCTCAGCGAATCGTTCGATTTGGCGGTCGATCCACGGGCAAAGGTGTGGCAGCTCTCTGTCGGAGAGCAGCAGCGCGTTGAAATCATCAAGGTTCTTTATCGCGACGCCCGTGTGCTGATCATGGACGAGCCAACGGCCGTACTTACCCCGGTGGAGTCCGAGGTCCTCGCCTCGACGTTGCAAGCAATGGCTCGCAGTGGTCGAAGCGTTGTCTTCATCTCTCACAAGCTCGGCGAAGTTGCGTCTATTGCCGATCGCGTCACAGTGCTTCGTGACGGGCGAGCGGTCGATACCGTGACAGAAAATAGCGTCACCGCTCTTGCATCGTTGATGGTTGGCCGCGACGTCGAAACGGTGAAACGATCAACAGAAGCAACAACGCATCGGGTGGCACCTGATGCGCCCAGGGTTCTTGAGATCGACAACTTGAATGCTCTTGGCGACCGAGGTCTAACTGCTCTTGATGGAGTTTCTCTCAGCGTTCGTGCGGGAGAAATCGTTGGAGTTGCTGGTGTTGCCGGTAACGGTCAACGCGAATTGGTTGAAATTTTGGCAGGTCTTCGCCGCTCTTCCTCGGGAACCGTGCTCGTCGACGGGGAGTCTTTAGAGAACGGAAGCACCCGCCACCCGATTCGTCTCGGTGTTTCCTACGTTCCTCAAGATCGCATGGGAACTGGCCTCGCTCCTGATCTCACCATTGCTGAAAATATGGCGCTGAAGAAATATCGCCGACCACCTGTGTCTCGACCTCCATTCATTCGGCAAACGGTGATCGACGCTGAAGGTCGAGAGCTCATGGAAAAATTCGATGTCCGAGCTCCTTCTGAGACCACACCGACACGGCGGTTATCGGGCGGGAACGTGCAGAAAGTTCTTCTTTCTCGAGAGATGTCTGGAGATCCCAAGGCACTCGTGATTGCCTCGCCGACCCAAGGTCTCGATGTCGGGGCGGTAGCAACCGTGCATCAACTTCTCCTGGACGCTTCAGCATCGGGCGTTGGGATCCTTCTTGTGAGCGAAGACCTCGATGAAGTGCTTGCTCTCTCACATCGCATCGCCGTGATCTATGAGGGTCGCATTCTCGACGTGATTGATCGCGACGATGCCGACGTTCACCGAATCGGACTTCTCATGGGCGGCGAGATGGAGGAGTCGGCATGAGAGGTTTTGGATTCAGGCTTGAGCCACGAAGCGATTTGCCGAAGTGGCTGCCATGGGCGGTACCAGTCGGTTCGTTTCTCGCGGCCCTCGTCGTCGGAGCGATCGTCCTCGGCGTCACCGGACAGAATCCGTTCTCTGTTTACGCCCGAATCGTTGATCGAGCATTCCTGTCGGAGGGCGCTTTCAGCGGAACGCTCGTCTCCGCCACTCCACTTTTGTTCACCGGCCTCTGTGCTGCTGTCGCCTTCCGAATTGGCTTTTTCAATATTGGAGGCGAAGGTCAGTTCGTCATGGGGGCAATCTTTGGTTCGGGGATCGCTCTGAAGTTGGGTGCCGACGTCCCGGGTGTGTTTGCAGTAGCAGCAATGGTCGTCTTCGGGGCTGTCGGTGGTGGTCTTTGGGGGCTTATTCCGGGCATCCTCAAGGCGCGTTTCCGCACGAACGAAATCATCACGTCGCTGATGTTGAATTACATCGCGGCGGTCATTGCTACCTATCTCATATTTGATTCAAATTCGTTCTGGCGTGAGTTGAGTGGTAGCGGCGCAGTCTTCCCAAAGGGAAAGGTCATCCCAACGGTTGCTTGGTGGCCGAAGCTTGACCTTGGTTCCGTAATTATCCCATTCGGTTTCCTTCTAGGCATGGTGATCGCCGGTTGGCTCTCTGTCTTGCAACGCAAGACGCGCTTCGGCTTTGAAATGCGAGTGGTGGGTGGAGCACCCACCACCGCTCGTTACGCGGGAATGAAACCAACGAGATTGATCATTGTCGTGGCTGCGCTTTCGGGCGCACTTGCCGGCATTGGTGGGGCGACTGACATCGGAAACGTCCGCCATATTCTCGATCCCAAAGGTCTGCAGCAGTCGGGATTTGGTTATGCCGGAATCGTCGTTGCTGCGTTGGCTCGACTGAATCCTGTTGCAGTTGTCTTTGTCGCGATCCTGCTCGGTGGAATCACAAATGCGGGCTACGCACTTCGTGGTCCCGATTTTCCATCCGGCCTTGTTGGTGTCTTGCAAGGTCTCATTCTCTTTTGCACCCTCGGTGGTGAAGTTCTCGCTCGTTACCGAATCACACGTTCGACCCGTGTAAGTGACGTTGAAACTGCACTGGAGTCGGCATGAGCATCAACGACAACATCTTCGTGGTCATCATGGCCTCGGCCATTTTCTATGGAACGCCACTCGTCTTTGCGAGCCTCGGCGAGGTTTTCTCTGAGCGCAGCGGTGTTCTAAATCTCGGCGTTGAGGGCATGATGTTGCTTGGAGCAGTTGCGGCAGCATGCGTCTCAACAAATCTCGGTGGTCCGGCTGTTGTGGTCTTACCTCTTGCGCTGCTTGCCGCAATGGTCGCTGCTGGGCTTGGAGCGGCTATTCACGCGTTTCTCACGATCACGTTGCGCGTCAACCAGATCATCTCAGGGTTGGCGTTGACAATTTTCGCGGGCGCGGCAGGCCTGTCTTCGTATCTCGCCGGAATCTGGGGACTCGGTAAGGCTCCTGTGTCGCATCAATTTTTGCGCCTTGACCTGTTCGGGCTTGCGGATGCCCCCATCGTCGGACCAATACTTTTCCACCAGACACTCCTGACCTACATCTCTTGGGCACTGGTGATCGCTGCATCGTTCTACTTGTTCAAGACACGAATGGGCCTGCACCTACGTGCTGTCGGCGAATCTCCGCAAACCGCCGACTCTGTTGGGATACCAGTAGCCCGCTACCGCTATGGCCACGTGATCTTCGGCGGAACCTTTGCTGGTATCGCCGGTGCGTGCTTCTCGCTCATGATCGTCCCGCAATGGGTCGACGGAATGACTGCGGGACAAGGATGGATCGCACTTGCTCTTGTGATCTTTGGGTTCTGGCGACCAGACCTCATGTTGGTTGGCGCCTATCTCTTCGGCGCCCTCTCGAGTCTCAGCCTTACGCTTCAAGCTCGAGGTATTCACATCTCCACGGCATTGCTGACAGCGCTTCCGTACGTGATGACGATCGTTGTCCTGGTGATCGTCTCGAACACGGCCTCACGCCGACAACTCGGTGCACCAGCGGCTCTTGGAAAGCCCTACGAACGAGAAGAGCGGTGACGAGTTAGTCGTGAATATCGGACTCGTGAGGGTTCACGAGTGCGGCGTTGGTCGACCAAGGAAAGTCGATCCATTCGTTGGTGTGTTTCCAGACGTAATCGCAGTCGATGACCGATTCGGGCTTCTGGTACACCACCGCAGTGCGAACTTCGCCGACCTGAGAAGCGACATGTTCGACAACCATCTTGAGCGTGTGGCCGGTGTCGGCGACGTCGTCGCAGATCAAGACCTTGGATGACTCGATATTTACCAAGGTAAGTGGCGGAGGAAGGATTACCGGGAACTCAAGGCGCTCGCCCTTGCCCGTGTAGTACTCGACGTTCATCACGTGGGTGTTCTTGATGCCAAGCGAGTAGGAGAGGGCGCCGCCGATCGGTAGACCACCGCGGGCAATCGACAGAATGAGATCAGGGCGAAACCCGTCGTTGTCGATCATTCGGGCCAATTCGTAGGAGGCGTCTCCAAACATTGACCAAGTGAGGACTTCCATCTCGTTCATGCTTCGAACCTACACAACCAACGCAGCCGGAAATTGCACCGGAAGCGCAAGTACGGTGGCGTTATGACTTTCGCTGATTCTCATCCGGTAGGCGCCCCGCCAGAGTTAGGTCCGCTGATGCATTCCGGTGGGGAACTGATGACGAGAGCTGAGCGCCGACAGCTTGGTCGCGATCGTCGCAAAGTCGCCAAGCGCACGTCTCATGCCGGATGGCTGGCTCCACCGACTCGGCGTGATCCATTTGCAGTCCTTGACGATCAGAACAAACGGAGATTTCCGGACCTTGTTCCCCTGCGTTGGGGTCGTATGGCGGCATCCCCATTCACGTTCTACCGCGGTGCCGCTGCGGTCATGGCTGCCGATCTTGCGGGCACCCCTACAACCGGCCTCGATGTTCAGGTTTGTGGCGACGCTCATCTCCAGAATTTCGGTCTCTTCGCTTCACCCGAACGCAATTTGCTGTTCGACCTCAACGACTTTGATGAAACACTTCCTGGTCCATGGGAATGGGATGTCAAACGTCTCGCTACGAGTGTCGAACTCGCGGCACGTGACAATGGGTTCACTTCTGAGCAAGCAGAGTTCGCTACCTTGCAGAGCGTTTTGTCGTATCGGACATGGATGGCAGTACTTGCCGATCTGAATCAACTCGATGTTTGGTATGCGAAAGTCGACGTCGAGAAGATCCTCCCGGTTCTCCCAACTGCCGAGCAGAAGCGCTCGACGAAGTTCGTCGCGCGTGCTCGGCGACATACGACCCTGCAAGCCCTCGACAAGCTGACGGTTGTCGTCGACGGACGTCGAGTCATCGTCGATAGCCCCCCGATTGTCGAACATCTCCCTGAAGTCACGACCTATCACGCCGTCCATACGGTGCTCGAACGCTACAAAGAGTCATTGCAGGAAGATAAGCGCCTGTTGCTGGAGCGTTTCGAGATTATCGATATTGCGAGGAAAGTCGTCGGAGTCGGAAGTGTGGGAACGCATTGCTGGATTGCGCTGTGCTCAGCCGATCGAGAAGACGATGATCCCTTGTTCCTTCAGATTAAGGAAGCAAATCGTTCCGTACTTGAGCCGTGGATCGGAGCCAGCAAGTACTCCACGCACGGTGAGCGAGTCGTTGTTGGTCAACGGCTTATGCAGGCAGCGAGCGACATGTTTTTGGGTTGGACAAAATTCAGAGAGCGTCACTATTACATCCGCCAGCTACGCGATATGAAGGGTTCGGCCGACGTTGCCACGATGACCCCGTCGCTTCTCGCGAGTTACGCCGGGATTTGTGGCATGACATTGGCACGAGCTCATGCCCGAACCGGAGATCCAATCGCCATTAGTTCCTACCTCGGTGAGAGCGACGTTTTTGACCAAGCGATCGCTTCATTCTCAAAGGACTACGCAGATCAGACCGAGCTTGATCATGCCGAACTACGCGCCGCAATTGACTCAGGAAAGATTCAGGCCATCGAAGGCCGCTAAGCCCTATCTGCGCTGACCTGACGCATGTCGGCAAGGACCGCTGCCGCTGCACGACGTCCCGAAAAGAGTGCGCCTTGTAGAGACGCAGTGTCCCGATGATCGCCGCAGACGTAACGACCGTCTCCGAGACGTACTGATTTGCGGGGATTCAGAGGAGCTCGTTGGAGTGGTTGGCCATGAGGGATGACATCGACTCGAATGGTTTCCCAAGATGACGCGCCGGGATGCCAAGAGGTGAGTTGTGAGCGGACGCTCGCTTCGAGATGTGAATCGAGCGCGGGCGCACCGGGAATTGCTGCAACGCAGAGCGTTTTTCCTGTCGGGGCGTAACTCGGCGCAACATCAGACACGACGGCGAGGTTCTTCATCGGGCCCGATTGCGCGCCGTCGAGATAGATGTGTCGATTGTGAAGTGGCGCAGCGCTGGAATCGAACCAAATTGCCGCGACTGGACTCGACCCAGAGTCAGCGGTGCCGAGAAGCTTCGATGCCGCTGGTCCCTGCGTCGCAACAACGACTGCAGAGGCATTGATTCTGTCGCCACTTTCGAGAGAAATCGTTGTTCCAGCGATTTCCTTTACCGGTTCGTTGCAGCGAATCGTTCCACTCGGCAGACCTGCCGCAAGATGATCAGACAGTGTCCCCATTCCTCCTGCGGGAATCGCGCTTGTTCCGACAGCGAGCATTCGAAGAATTACCTCGAATCTTCGCGAAGAAACCTCGAGATCTGGATCGAGTTGGATTCCGGCGAAGAGAGGTTCGAAGAATTGTTTGATGAAGCGTTGCGAGAATCCCAGTCGTTCGAGCTCTGCACGAGTTGAGGAGTCCGGACGACGAAGGAGATCTGGAACAGAACCTCTGCGCACCGATGCGATCAACTTGAGCAGTCGCAATTTGTCGGCAATCGAACCAATCGGGGCAAGGATCGTCGAAGGTAAATCCCGAGGGCTTCGGAGTGGATCTCCAACTGTCCGGAACTTTGAGCCATCCCAGATCGTTGCCCCAGGTGTGAAGTTTCGAAGTTCTAGTTGGTCAAGGTCGTACCAGCGGGTGAGTTCCGGATAGGCCGTGAGAAGAATCTGGAAGCCGCGGTCGAGGGTGAATCCATCGACATGGTCGGTGCGGACTCTGCCGCCCACGCCATCTGATGCCTCAAGGACGGTGACACGAACTCCGGCGGCGCTCAAGGTTCGAGCGCAGGCCAATCCGGCGAGGCCGGCTCCGACGATAACAACGTCTTCATTCACGCGCTGGAGGCTACCGACTGCATCGGTCGGTTCGAGGTGATCATCCCGACTCCGGCGGCGGAGCAGAGGAACCTACGCTTGGTTCATGGATGCGCCGCACTGTTCGGAACAAAATGGCTGATCGAGACGGTGCCGGTCGCAGGATCCTTGGAAGATCCGCAAGTGATGACTCTCCCGTTGTCGCCCCCACGCACGGGAGTTCGCAACGACCTGTTCTTGGAAGAAGCGGTGGACGAGCATCGACGCAAGCACCGCAAGCTGCTGCGTCAGAGGGAGGGGTGCCCCCAAATCATGGGGACTTGCCAAGGACGAAGCGACGAGGAAGACGTCCGAGGGTGCGCACGTTACTTGTCCTTATCGCCTTGGTTGCCGTCCTCGTTCCACTCGGTTCGTTGGCATACGGATGGTGGCAATTTTCGAAGATTCCAACCGTCAACGTCTCGTCAGTCCTCTCTTCTCGGGGAACGCGTGAGGGTACGAATTACCTCATCGTTGGCACCGATTCACGGGCGGGGATCTCCAGCGGCGATCCGAACGCCGGAGCGTTCCTTTCTGGAGACGTTTCTGGAGCTCGCACCGACACGATCATGGTGCTTCATGTCGAAGGTTCGAGAACGCAGTTGGCTTCGATTCCCCGTGATCTTTGGGTGACTGACCCAGCCACTGGCCAGAAGGGTCGGATGAATTCCACGTTTGCATCCGGGCCGTCGAATCTGATCAAGGCGGTTCAGTCGATCGGTATTCCTGTTGACCAATACCTAGAAATCAATTTCGTGAGTTTTGGGCGTCTCGTTGATTCAGTCGGCGGAATCACGATCGACTTCCCGTACCCGGCGAAAGATGACCATTCTGGATTGTCGATACCGAAGGCTGGTCCAAATCATTTGAATGGAACCGACGCGTTGGCCTACGTCCGGAGTCGGTATTACACGGAACTCGTTGATGGGAAGTGGCGTGTTGATGGCACCGCCGATATTGGTCGCACTGAACGCCAGCGTGCATTCCTTAGCGCGCTCATGATGGAAGTAAGTGGCGAACGGAATCCGTTGCGCCTCTCTGCGCTACCAGGATCACTTGGTTCCGGGATGAAGCGAGGATCGACATTTTCGTTTTTCAATGCAATTGATCTTGCATGGACGATGAAGGATTCCTCGCCCGAACCGGTAGCAATTCCTGTGACGCCACGGCGCACCTCAGGAGGTGCCGACGTCCTTGAACTACAACCCGATGCGAGCGGAGTGATCCAACGCCTCGCGACGTAATCGCATCGAGATGTGTGGACTGTTCGATTCTCAGTCCGAAACGATCAGAAGGACGTGATCTGGTTTCGTTGCGGCCGACTCGAAAACCTCAAAAGCGTTCTCGACGATCCCAACAAGTTCTGGGTGGCTGCGAAATTGTCGGGGATTGAGTTTACGCATCCGGTCAAGCGCGCCGTTGACGTCGTCGATATCGAGCCAGCCTTTGTGACCCCAGCCGAAACGAACGAGTAATCGATCGAGGGCGTTCGGTGACAGATGGCGTTCGGCAAGAGTGAGTAATTCACGCCCTCGTGCCAGTCGTCGAGACTCCGTTGCATGCCAACCGAGATGGGGTAGCCCGCGTCGGAGAGCATCGGGGGCTTGAATTGATCGCGTCGGCGTGAGCCATGGAGCCATAAGAACCCGATACCAGTCCACGAGGTAGGTGTCTTCGCACGCTCGGTACCAGTCGTCGGGTGACGTCACGACGAGTGCCCCTAGGTAGGAGTGAATCACTGGATCGAGGCCGTCCCAGAGTTGGACGGCACGATCTCGAACGGCCACAAGACCGTCGGAGCTAAGGAGCCGCTCTTCGAAGTCGTGGTGGAATGCAATGGAGTCGAGCATCCAAGACTGGCTTGTGACTGCCATGTGCTGCGCTCCTTCGCTCCGCGTGGGCCTCCATGATCGCGGCGGAGCTCTGGTCGGGCGCGGATGCTCAGCCAGTTCGTTGAAGCTGCTCAACCAGCGCGTCGAGGACGGGGAGAATCGCAGGTGCAGGTTCGGCTTCGATGGACTCCATTTCACAAAACACATCGGTGCCGTGCGCCCTGCCTTGAAGAGTCATCAGCACTGAGCACGATGGACCGCCTTCGAATCGGACGATGACCTCGAGGAGCCCCAGATTTCGATCGACGTGGCCGATTCCGCCCAGGAATGCAGCAGCCTCAAGGAGGTGCTGGTAGGCCTCATCGGGCGGCGCCTCGATCCAAATGGTGTCACCGTCATGGGCGCTAGGAATTGTCGTTGCCGGACTGGTCGTGACGTTGTCTGCCGGGCAGGGAACTGGGCGAGGCACCAATCCATCGGTTGAGAGGCGCATTGCGTCGACGACTACGGCGTATGCCTCAGTGAGGAGCGCTGGATCGCGTGCTTCGTGTGAATCGGTGCGCTGATTGGAGACAACGTCGGGGTGGTGTCGACGCATCAGCTCGTGGAACCTCGCACGCACCTCTGCTTCGGACGCTCCGACGTCAATGCCAAGAATGCGACAAGCGTCGGAGAGTGTCACAGCTCAGAAAGTTGAGGTGGGCTCTGCGAGAAATGCTGCGAGGAGTGTCGCGAATCGAGCCGGGTCGACAACGCCGGTGAGCTCTCGCGCCGAATGCATCGACAACTGCGCAACCCCCATGTCGACCGTTGTGATTCCAAGACGTGCCGCAGTGATCGGACCGATCGTCGAACCGCATGGCATGTCATTTCGAGAAACAAAGGTTTGCATGGGTATTCCAATGCGCTGTGCAAGCGAAAGAACCCGGCCAGCACCCGGTGCATCGGTGCCATACCGAGCATCTGCATTCCACTTGAGAACTGGACCCCCGTCGAGAAACACTGGATGGTCAGGCTCATGACGTTCGGGCCAATTGGGATGAGTGGCGTGCGCTCCGTCAGCGGAAATGCAGATCGACGAAGCGAGCGAAGCGAACCACTCATCACGAGTCCAACCCGACGCGAGAGAAATTCGCTCAAGCACAGCGGGCAGAAGTTGGCTTGCCGCTCCACTCGAACTCTGGCTACCGACCTCCTCGTGATCGAATAGGCAGAGGACTGGAATCGCACTTGCGTCAATCGAGGCAGAGAGCAGGGCAATAAGGCCTGCATGGCATGAGAGGAGATTGTCGAGGCGCGCCGATGCAAACATCGACCTGTCAACGCCGAGAAGCGCTGGGGGAGTCAAGTCATGCGTCATGAGGTCCCATGCGAGAACTGACTCGGGTGCCACCGCTAATTGTTCCCCGAGCCACGCCCGAAACCTCGGAACTGAATCTGCTGAGTTGCTCCACACTGGCTGGAGATGTCGCTGAGGATCGAGTCGCAGGCCTTCGGAGTTGATCGCACGATCAAGGTGAATAGCGAGCTGGGGGACGCGCAAGAGAGGATCGTCGAAACGAAAGAGACGAGTCTCGGATCGGTTCTGGTCGGGTGCGATGTGTACCCGACCAGAAATTCCGAGATCCCGGTCGAGCCACGAATTCAGCAGGGCGCCGCCGTAAATCTCCACGCCCAATTGCGCCATACCCACCGACTGATGGTCGGGTCGGGGACGAAGACGGAGATTCGGAGAATCGGTGTGGGCGCCAATGATTCGAAAGCCCCCCGATGGACGTGATTCACCTGCTGTGGACCAGGCGACGAGCGCTCCACCACGCTGGATGAAGAACCTCCCTGGTGTGGCGGGCCAATTGGCGGCTTCGTCGACATTTGTGAATCCAGCATCAACAAGCCTGCGGGACGTCTCGGCGACGGCGTGGAAGGGTGAGGGGGAGGCAGCGAGAAAGGCGCTGAGGTCCTCAAGGTGACGGTTGGGGCTCAGGTCGGGGCGATCCACAGGGGCAAACCCTACCGGGGGTGACGAAAGCCCGTTCTGCTACCAAGTTGCACTCGGCACCTCGGACTGAAGATGTCAGCCTCTTGCCGTGTACAATTCGGTTTCCGCTCCGGGGCCAGCGTCGTCCCCATCGTGAGCGTGTTATCCCCCCAGGTTCCGCCTCGCCGAGGCCGATCTGCCGATCCACGCACCGCAGGAAGACGCATGTCAACACTCAGCCCTTCCGGGCTCCCCAGCGCTCAGGGTCTCTACGACCCCCGTTTCGAACACGACGCATGTGGCGTCAACTTTGTTGTGCACATGAAGGGAGAGCGCAGCCACCAGATCGTGCGCCACGGTCTCGGCGCGCTTTGCAACATGGATCATCGAGGTGCAGCCGGTGCCGAGATCAACACTGGCGACGGTGCGGGCATCCTCATCCAGTTGCCGGACGCATTCTTCCGAGCGGTGCTCCCATTCGATCTACCTGCTGAGGGGCACTACGCAAGCGGTCTCGCGTTCCTACCCGCTGATGCATCGGAGTCGGTAGCTGCGCGTGCCTCAATTGAACGAATTTTTCACGAGGAAGGTCTTTCGATTCTCGGTTGGCGAGAAGTTCCCGTCGACGATTCGATGATTGGTTCTCAGGCGAAAAGCGTCGAACCATCCTTCTTTCAGCCATTCGTGGTTGGCGAAGGACTCAGCGGTCTCGCTCTTGATCGACGCGTGTACCTCGCTCGTAAGCGCTCAGAGAACGAACTTGGCACCGTCGCCGAGGGCGGCGTGTACTTCCCGTCGTTGTCATGCCGCACGTTTGTTTACAAGGGCATGCTTACGACCACGCAGCTCGGACAGTTCTTCACTGATTTGAGCGATCCGCGTGTCGAGTCAGCTCTTGCGCTCGTTCACTCTCGGTTCTCTACGAACACCTTCCCGTCATGGCCACTGGCACACCCTTTTCGTTTCATTGCGCACAACGGTGAAATCAATACGGTCCAGGGCAACCGAAACTGGATGCGAGCTCGTGAGGCGCTGCTCGAATCAGATTTGTTGCCAGGTGACCTCGACCGCATCTTCCCAATCTGTTCGCCGGGTGCATCCGATTCGGCCACATTCGACGAGGTCCTTGAGCTGCTGCACATGGGCGGCTACGACTTGCCGCACGCCGTTCTGATGATGGTGCCCGAGGCTTGGGAACATCAGCCATCAATGCCACGAGCAAAGCGGGATTTCTATCGCTATCACTCTTCGCTTATGGAGCCATGGGATGGCCCAGCTTCGATCGCGTTTACTGATGGCACCGTGATTGGCGCCGTGCTCGATCGCAATGGACTTCGTCCCTCGCGATATTGGGTGACCGCTGATGATCTCGTGATCATGGCGTCCGAGGTTGGCGTTATTGATGTCGATCCAGCTCGGGTTGTGCAGAAGGGACGTCTGCGTCCGGGCCGCATGTTCCTGGTCGACACCGCTCAGGGTCGAATCATCGATGATGATGAAATCAAGACTCGTCTCGCCGAGCAGCATCCGTATGGCGAGTGGCTTGCCGCAAACCAACTCGAGTTGCAGTCGCTTGCATCGCAACCGCACACGCTCATTCCGCACGATGCCGTTGTGAAGCGTCAGCAACTTTTCGGTTACACGAACGAGGAAATGAAGTTGATCCTCGAGCCCATGGCCAAGAACGGTCTCGAACCCATTGGTTCGATGGGTACGGATACGCCGATTGCGGTGTTGTCCTCGCGCTCTCGACTTCTGTTCGACTATTTCGCTCAGTTGTTTGCGCAGGTGACGAATCCGCCTCTTGACGCAATCCGCGAAGAACTTGTGACTGCCGTGAGTGGGACCCTTGGGCCGGAAGGAAACCTTCTGAACCCACAGGCTTCGTCGTGTCGCCAAATCGTTCTTGAGCGACCAATCCTCGACAATGACGAACTTCGCACACTCGTTCATATCGCTGACCACGAAGGTGCATCGGATTTCCGTACGGTTGTCATCCCGTGTCTCTACCCAGTTGCTGCTGGAGGAGAAGGCCTCGCCAAGGCGATTCAGAATGTTCGACGTCTCGCATCCGAGGCAATCGAAGCCGGCGCGACGATGCTGGTGCTTTCTGATCGTGGTGCTGACAGCGAGATGGCTCCAATTCCCTCATTGCTCTTCACAAGCGCCGTCCACCATCACCTCATTCGCGAAAAGACTCGCACTCGAGTTGGACTCATCGTTGAAGCCGGTGACGCACGCGAGGTGCATCACATGTGCCTCCTCATCGGATACGGCGCAGCGGCGATTAATCCGTACCTTGCGTTCGAGACAATCGAAGATCTCATTGCCGAAGGTCGCAGTGAAATGCACGATCCCATCAAGGCGATCAGCAACTACATCAAGTCGTCGAGTAAAGGCGTCCTGAAGGTGATGTCCAAGATGGGCATTTCCACTGTGGCGTCCTATACCGGTGCCCAGATTTTTGAAGCTGTTGGCCTGTCGCATGAACTTGTTGACGAATACTTCAGTGGAACTGTGAGTCGACTCGGTGGAATAGGACTTGATGAGATCGCGGCCGAGGTTGCTGTGCGTCATCGTCTCGCCAATCCTGCGAACCCGACACAACGTGCTCATCGATCGCTCGAAGTTGGAGGCGAATACCAGTGGCGTCGTGAGGGCGAGTACCACCTTTTCAATCCAGAGACCGTCTACAAGCTTCAGCATTCGACGCGCTCGGGGCGTTACGACGTTTTCAAGGAATACACCGCCCGTGTCGATGATCAGTCAAAGAACCTCGCGACATTGCGTGGGTTGTTCGAACTTCGAACTGGCGCACGTCCCGCCGTCCCGATCGATGAAGTTGAGCCTGTTTCGGAAATCGTGAAGCGTTTCTCAACGGGTGCAATGTCCTACGGGTCAATCTCAGCTGAGGCACATGAGAATCTCGCAATTGCGATGAATCGTTTGGGCGGAAAGTCCAACACCGGTGAAGGTGGAGAGGACGCCGAGCGTTTCATTCCGCTTCCCAACGGCGACTCACGTCGTTCGGCAATCAAGCAAGTTGCATCTGGTCGCTTTGGTGTCACGAGTGAATACCTCGTGAATGCTGATGACCTACAGATCAAGATGGCGCAGGGTGCCAAGCCCGGCGAAGGTGGACAGCTTCCAGGACACAAGGTGTACCCATGGGTCGCCAAGACACGTCACTCAACCCCTGGCGTTGGTCTCATCTCGCCACCACCTCATCACGACATCTACTCAATCGAGGACTTGGCGCAGCTCATCCACGATCTGAAGAACGCCAACAATGAGGCCCGAGTGCACGTGAAACTCGTTTCGGAAGTTGGAGTGGGTACCGTCGCTGCCGGCGTTTCAAAGGCGCATGCTGACGTTGTATTGATTTCCGGCCACGACGGCGGAACCGGCGCATCCCCACTGACCTCGCTGAAGCACGCCGGTGCTCCGTGGGAACTCGGACTCGCAGAGACGCAGCAGACGCTTCTTCTGAATAACCTCCGAGACCGAATCGTCGTGCAGGTCGATGGCCAGCTCAAGACAGGTCGCGACGTCGTTATTGCGGCGCTGCTTGGTGCTGAGGAATTCGGCTTCGCAACTGCACCGCTTGTGGTTTCGGGCTGCATCATGATGCGCGTCTGTCATCTCGATACTTGTCCAGTGGGCGTTGCCACCCAGAACCCGGAGCTTCGTGCTCGGTTCTCGGGCAAGCCGGAATTTGTCGTCAATTTCTTTGAATTCATCGCTGAGGAGGTTCGTGAACTTCTCGCTGCGCTCGGATTCCGAACGCTCGACGAAGCCATTGGCCAGGTCGAGTTCATCGATTCGAAGCAGGCTGTTGAACACTGGAAGGCTTCTGGTCTCGACCTTTCGCCGATTCTGCATGTTCCAGAGCTTGCCGAGGGGGCGAGCCGTCGCTGCATCTCGACGCAGGATCACGGCCTTGACCTTGCGCTTGACAACGAACTCATTCGACAGGCGGCTCCAGCTCTTGAGCGACGCGAACGAGTTGAAATTGCATCGCCGATTCGCAATGTCAATCGCACTGTGGGAACCATGCTCGGTGCTGAGCTGACGCGTCGATTCGGCGGCGAAGGACTTCCCGATGACACGATCACGATCGCGTTTGAAGGGTCTGCAGGTCAGAGTTTCGGAGCATTCCTTCCGAAGGGAATCACGCTTCGCCTCGAGGGCGACGCGAACGACTACACCGGCAAGGGCCTTTCTGGTGGGCGCATCATTGTGCGGCCATCGAAGAGTGCGACGTTCGCCGCGGAAGACAACATCATTGCTGGCAACGTTGTTCTCTACGGAGCGACTCAGGGGGAAATGTTTCTCCGGGGAATCGTCGGAGAACGCTTCTGTGTCCGTAACAGTGGTGCCATTGCTGTCGTTGAGGGCGTTGGCGACCACGGGTGCGAGTACATGACCGGCGGCCGAGTTGTCGTTCTTGGTCCAACAGGTCGGAACTTCGGTGCAGGTATGTCCGGCGGAATTGCCTTTGTTTACGACCCTGACAACACATTCCTTCTCCGAGTAAATCCGGAGATGATCGATCTCGATCGTCCCGACTCCGACGATCTTGAGTGGTTGCGTGAGCGTGTTGAGAAGCACCGCCACGAGACTGGTTCGGTCGTTGCGAACTCAATGCTGGAATCGTGGTCCGAAGCCAGCATCAAATTCGTCAAGGTGATGCCAAAAGATTTCAAGAGAGTCCTTGAAGCAGAGCGCAAGGCTTTAGCTGAAGGCACCGATCCCATCGACGCAGTCATGGCTGCGGCGAGAGGGTGAGAGGAAAGCGTCATGGGTGATTCAACCGGATTCATGAAATACGCTCGCCAACTTCCGTCGCGGCGAGAAGTTCCTGTTCGACTTCGCGACTGGAAAGAGGTCTACGAAGACTTTCCAATCGCAAAGGTTCGCGAACAAGCCAGTCGGTGCATGGACTGTGGCATCCCGTTCTGCAACAACGGATGTCCGCTCGGCAACCTGATCCCAGACTGGAACGACCTTGTCTTCCGCGATCGCTGGCGAGATGCCATCGATCGACTGCATGCCACAAATAACTTCCCTGAGTTCACCGGCCGCTTGTGTCCCGCTCCTTGTGAAGCAGCCTGCGTGGTTGGCATCAATCAAGATCCTGTGACCATCAAACAGGTAGAAGTGGAAATCATCGACCGGGCGTGGTCCGAAGGCTGGATCGAACCGCAGCGTTCAGAGCTCCGAACCGGGCGATCCGTTGCCGTAGTCGGTTCTGGTCCTGCTGGTCTGGCGACAGCGCAGCAGCTTGCGCGTGCCGGTCACGATGTCGTGGTGTTTGAACGAGCCGATCGTCCTGGCGGTCTCCTTCGTTATGGCATTCCCGAATTTAAGATGGAGAAGCAGCACTTGGACCGTCGGCTTGCGCAACTCGAGGCCGAGGGCGTCGAGTTCCGATGCAACGTCAATGTCGGGGTGGATATCACTGGCGATCAATTGCGGGAGCAGTTCGATGCCGTAGTACTTGCCGGTGGAGCGACTGCTGCCCGAGACCTCAACATCCCCGGCCGAGAGTTCGTCGGCATCCATCAGGCCATGGAGTTCTTGCCACTTGCGAATCGAGTGCAAGAAGGCGATTTAGATCGCAGCCCGATAAATGCCGAAGGCAAGCGAGTTGTCATCATCGGTGGCGGTGACACCGGAGCGGACTGCCTCGGAACCTCGCACCGGCAAGGTGCGGTCTCGGTACACCAGTTCGAGATCATGCCCCGACCCTCCGAGTCACGTCCGGCCGAAAACCCCTGGCCAACATGGCCGATCGTGTACCGAACTTCCTCAGCACACGAGGAAGGTGGCGAGCGGGTCTACGCCGTGAACACTCTGGAATTTCTGGGCGATGAAAGCGGCAACCTCACAGGCCTTCGTGCAGTCGAGGTCGTCTCAGAAGTTGTTGACGGTCGTCCGACGTTCGTGCCTGTCGAAGGATCTGAGTTCGTGCTTCCGTGTGAACTTGTCTTCCTGGCGATGGGATTTGTTGGGCCTGAGGCTGGCGGCGTTCTTGAACAACTCGGCGTAGAACTTGACCCTCGTGGCAATGTCGCTCGAAATAGTGAATGGTCCACCAATGTTGACGGCGTTTTCGTTGCCGGCGATATGGGACGTGGTCAGAGCCTCATTGTGTGGGCCATTGCTGAGGGTCGTTCTGTGGCCGCTGCTGTCGACACGTGGCTCATGGGCGAGACCATGTTGCCCGCTCCGGTTGATCCCTCTGCGGCACCGTTGCGGTAGAAGTCAACGACGTCGGTACGCGAAGAGGCCCCCGTCGTGGACGGGGGCCTCTTGCAGTTTTATTGAGTGATCAGGCAGCGACGGGATCGCCGTTGAGCTGCTTGTACGCGTAGCCGATTGCGATTTCCGTAACACCAATGGCAAGACCACACGTCACGATGTTGATGAGAACAACAACAATCGCGAACACAAGCACGTCGCCTGCGTTCTTGCTCACGAGGTTGAAGGAGTTCTTGATTGCGTCAACAGGCTCGTTGTTTCGCTTCGGGTCAAGGATGTAGAAGCCCCAGAAAAGAAGGAACAATCGAACGACAATCAAGCCCACGCAGCAAACGAGAAAGCCAACAAACGACAGCAGGGCAACAATAATTGCGCCAATCGCAAATGGAACAAGTCGCTCCGCTGAAAACATCATGCTTGCTTCCGGCGGACGACCATCGGTCACGGCGAGTGCAGCTCGGATGAGTCCAGCCTCGATCATGAAACCAATGAAGAAGCCGACCGCGAGAATGATGCCGCTCACGACAAGCGCACCGAACACACCGTTTGGCCGCACAAATTGGGCGACGATATTGAAGGCGAATTGAACGCCGAAGAAAATGATGACGATAAGGATCATCGTGCTCAGGTTGGCGACGAATTTTTCCCATCCGTATGAGAGTGCAGCGCCGACATCAAGTCGACCGCCTGCGGGTTGCTGTGCGGGCTGCGGCGCAGCGCCAGGTGACTGCTCAGGTGGGTACCACTTGCCGTCCGAGGCCTGCCACCAGCCCGGACCCTGGGATGTGTCGCTCATGGACGCTCCTTGTGTTGGGTAAGCCCGGACGCCTTCGCCCGCGCATGCGGAAATGTGCTTCCGCCCCAAGAAGGTAGTGCGTCGAAGGACGAAGGTCGGGAATTCCTGGGGCCCTCAGTCACGACGGGGGAGCAAAGACGTTTCGAGGCCTAGGAACGCTTCCCAGAGAGCCCAGCCGACCGATCAAGCAGCAGTGGCATTGCTGGCTGGACGGTCACACCGCTTTCCGCCATAAGCGACAACACCCACTCTTCGACCTCGGACCATCCTGCGGCTCGCGGGCCTTCGACTTCGGTGTTGTAGGGCTGCGAAAACACGACGGCCTGGGCCCCCGATGCTCGAAGGGCTTCAACGTTGTGGGGAGCGTCGTCAACGTAGGCATTGGCCTCGACTTGGGGCTTTTCGCCGAGGAAACACAGATCCCGGTACGGAATCGAGTGCTCGTCAAGCCAGGCGACGGTGTCGGCGACAGCGACAGCATGGCCCCAATTGGTCGAGAGGCGATGGGTGATGAGGCGAATCCAGACCCCAGCGTCGGAGAGTCGCCAAAGCGCATCAGCTGCACCGGGAATGACCGGCATCGATTTGAACATTCGGTGCTCAACGACAGCAAGACGATGAAGCCGCTCGAATTCCTGTCGGTCCATGTCCCACTCGGCGAAGTTCCACGTCGCTTGCGGTGGAAGAGTGCCCAGGTCGACGCCGCGCTCTTGGGCAACGACACGTCGAAATGCTTCGGCATAATCACCACAGACGCCGTCAAGATCAACGCCGAGAACAAACTCCGACATTGTCACCGAGGTGTTGAAAGGAAATCGAGGGCTGCGTCGATGAAGCCGAAATCCTTTGGGGTGGCGAAGTGATCAACGTTTCGGAGACTCACGAGGCGTGCAGTAGGCAACGCATCAATAAGCGGATCAGCAGGACCGGCGAAATCCTTGTCACCGAGAACGACGAGAACGGGACAGGTAATTGCACTCAGGAGTTCTGGCGAAATGGAGACCGACGTTGGTCGCCGCAGAAACGCAGCGAGGGCGAGTGGATCTTGGTCGGGTGCTTCGGCCAGTTGAGCGAAATAGCGAACGATCGGATCGTCGCTGTCGCCCGTGCCATCGATTGCGGAAGCGATTGATTCACCGGTTGCGTCTCGCTCGAAAAGATTTCGACCTACGCCTGCAACGATGAGCGAATTGAAGCGTTCAGGATTCTGTGCGGCCACTATCAAAAGCGTTCGTGCCCCGAGCGAAAATCCGATTGCATCGACTGGCTCGCTGGGAAACCGATCGAGGAGGTGCTGCTCGAAGGCGTTATACGCAGCCGGGTCATGTGGCTTCTCAGCGGAACCTGAACCGAGAACATCCAGTGGAAGTGCCATCCGACCGCTATCGGCGAGAAGATCTACCCAACCGTTCTCAACCCAGGTCCGCGACGCCGAGGTGGCAAAACCTGGAACGAGGACGACTGGAGGAGCCACTACGACCGGCCCTTTCGGCGGCGCATTGCATCCTCGGCGAGGGGAGTAAACGTTCCGAGCGCTGTAGCAGTCCATGTGAGTGTGGCGGCATGTTCGAGCGCTCCGGCTGAGAGACGATCTCGAAGTGCTTGGTCAGTCAGGACGCCGACAATTGAATCGGCGAGTTCGCGAGGAGAACTTGCGAGTAGGCCTGACAAATTTGGCGACACTGAATCGCGGTGTCCCGCAATATCTGTCGCAACTGAAGGCGTTCCGCAGCCGGCAGCTTCGGTGAGAGTCATACCCCAACCTTCTGCGATTGACGCACTCGCAACGAGCCAGGCACGGCGATACAGCGAGAGAAGCTCTTCGTCAGAGACGCGACCGGCGAGGCGAATCCATGCCTGAGCCCCCAGTGTCGCGATCTGCTCTTCGAGCGCGGGACGTTCATAGCCATCGCCAACGATGACGAGCTCGACATTCGGTACGCGCTCTCGGACCTCGGCCATTGTTGCGATGAGATCCTCAAAACGCTTCGACGGCATAAGGCGTCCGACCGAAACCACCAGTGGTGTCTCTGACTTCGCACCACTCGGGTGAAACTTTGCGTCGATTCCCGGTGGTACGACTCGAACTTGGCGAGATGGGATTCCGAGGTACTCAATAATTTCGGTGCGACTCGACTCCGACAGCGTGACGATCGGTGTGCGACGGTAGAGCGGAGGAGCAACTCGACGCTCAAAGAACTTTCCGGCTTTTGCGAGACCGGGTTCAAGCACCATTTCCCACATGTCGCGGTGCACGTGATGAATCCAGGTGCTTTTGGGACCACGGGCCCAAACAGGGGTCAAGAACGGAACACCATTCCAGATCTCCACGATGCCATCGCGCTGACCGAGGCTTCCGAGTAGTTCGCTGACCACGGTCGTGGGGAAGACCATGAATCGTCCGTGTTTACGCACGATTCGGTACCCATCGCGGTTGCCTTCATAGGGGTGTCCCTGGGCGTAGGAGGTTCGCATCGTGATTTCGAGGCCAGCCTCGGCCCAGATCGACAAAACCCGGGCGGCATGCAACTCGGAGCCACCAGCTTCGATGTCAACGAGATCTCGCCATGCCAGAACGTGAACACGCTCGATGCCGGCCTCTCGGGCGAGCGCAGCAATATCACCGAGAGCGGCCGGAGTAGTCATGAAGGCTCAGGAGGGTGGTTGATGGACAGGGTGTCCGGCGTCGTATGCGTCACGTTCAATGACTGGCGCATCGCGACCTGTTCCTGATCCCGAGGCTGGAGCCTTCTCTTCGTGGTATTCCTCTTCGACGTTGACTTCCCAGACGTCATAGGTTGATCCATCGACGATGTTTTCAACCGTCAACAGCGCCGTGTACATCGAATGGTCCTGGTTGTTGTAGCGGTGCATGCCATTACGTCCGACCGGATGGACATTGGGTGCACAATCTTCGAGCCATTCACGCATCCGTTGAACGTTTGCCTTGTAGCGCTCGTCGTAGAAGGGGTAGGCCTTTGGAACTCGAACGACGTAGCCGGCTTCGACTCGGCCGGGTTCGATCAGACCAATAGCTTCAAGTTCTCGAGTTGCAAGGGCAACGAGTTCATCGTCGTTTGTGTTCCAGAGCTTGTCGCCTTCGAAAACGAAGTACTCAAGGCCGAGACAGGTGCGACCTTCCTTGACCATGTAAGGCGACCAAGAGCCGAAGTTCTGAATTCGGCCGACGATTACTGCAGGGGAGTGGATATAGATCCAGTTGTCGGGGAACCCGGCGCTTTCAGGCACAACGAGAGCGACAGTGAGGAAATCGCGGTACCGAAGGTCGTTGGCCGCTGCGAGTACGTCAGCCGGGGGCGGAGGATCCATTGCCTTGAGGAGCGAGGACATGGGCATTGAGGAGATGATCTCGTCGCAGTCGAAGGTCTTTTCGCCAGAGGGACTCTTCGATGTCACCGAAGTTGCACGGCCTTCGTGGTGCTCAATTCGGGAGACCTTGTGCTCCATGAGGACACTGGAACCTGCAGCGACAACCTTGTCGCGAGCCGTTTCCCACATCATTCCAGGTCCGTACTTGGGGTACTGGAACTCCTCGATCAAAGAGGTGATGTCCGTGGACTTGCCGGAGTGAACAAACGGAACCCAATTTGGAACTGCGTCGAGCACAGCATTGATGCCGGCGTTCCAGAGAGACATGTTCTTGATCCGCTGTGCAGCCCAATCAGCCTGCAGTTTGCTCGCAGGAACGCCCCAAACCTTTTCGTTATAGGTCTTAAAGAAGTGATCGAAGAGCCTTTTGCCGAAACGGTTCGTGATCCAGTCTTGGAGGCTTTCTTCAGGCTTGTGGCGACCAAACAACTTGGCGACGCTTACCTTGGCACGGGCCCAAAAATACGATGCCACGCATCGAACGGCTTCGATGATGCCGAGGTTCTTCAGCGCGTTCGAGGCCTTCAGGGGGTAGTCGAAATACTTTCCGTCATAGAAAATACGGCTCATGCGTGGACGCATCAGGAAGTCCTCGTCTGGGAGGATTTCGTGCCAGAGATCTTCGACGGGCTGCACCTTTGTGAAAAACCGATGGCCGCCGAGGTCGAATCGCCAGCCGTCACGTTCAACCGTCCGCGAAATTCCACCGATTGTGTCGGTTGCCTCGAGAACCGTGCTCGTGCGCCCAGCTTTCGAAAGTTCGAATGCGGCGGTGAGCCCAGCGGGCCCAGCACCGATGATGACCACCGATGGGTTAGATCCAGCGCTCGTTTCGGGGGGAGTCGTCATCAGGTCACTTTCGCAATGAGGAACCAAGGGAGTGTACTGAAGCGGCTCTACCAAGATGACGACCCGGGTGGCGATCTTCGTCGGAGAGCAGCAGTACTCTGCGGGGCCATGCAAGAGACCGAATCTGGCCAGTATGGCGCCTCTTCCCCTGAAGGTGCTCGACCAGAGCTCATTGGCCTCGCCCTCGTGGCAGTTGCCATCGGAATCGTCACAAGGTTCGTGACTAGGTCCTCTTTGTGGCTTGACGAGGCATTATCAGTGAATCTTGCTTCGTTACCCCTCGGGGAGCTCTCTGAAGCCCTGAAACACGACGGGCATCCTCCGTTCTATTACGTCCTTCTCCACGGATGGATCAAACTTTTTGGCTCAGGTGATGTAGCGGTCCGGAGCCTTTCCGGACTGTTCGGTCTGGCCACGTTGCCACTGGTGTGGATTCTTGCTCGCAGGAAAGGAGGACCGACGCTGGGTTGGGTTGCCGTCGCTGTTGTCGCAGTGTCGCCGTTCGCTGTTCGGTACTCCAACGAAACCAGGATGTACTCACTGGTGATCCTGCTCGTCGTCATCGGATGGCTCCTCGTCGACGACGTGACCGAACGGGGGAAGGCCACAGTTTGGCGGTTTGGTGCTCTTGCTCTCGTAGGTACCGCGCTTCTCTATACCCATTACTGGAGCCTGTGGCTTCTTGGTGCGTTAGGGATCACCTCGATCTGGAAGGTGTGGCGATCCAACGACAAAACGTCACGCCGGCCATGGATCGGGCTGATTGTGGTCTTGGTCATTTCCGGCGTTGCGTTCATTCCTTGGTTACCGGTGATGCTGTATCAATCAGCGAATACAGGGACTCCGTGGGCAAAGGCCTCGCGCCCTACCTCTGCACTTTCACTCGTTCTTGCCGATAACGGCGGTGGCAATTACGGCGAGCAGGCTCTTGTTGGTGCGTTGTTCGCGATCGCGTTGGTTCTCGGAGTTTTGGGTTATGCGATTGATCGTCAAACAACTGCGTTGGATTTGCGCACTCGTCCTGCGTTTCGGGGAGCGGCGTGGATCGCTGCACTGACCTTCGTAATCGGTTGCGTCGTTTCTTTCGTGTCGTCAAGTGCCTTCGCCAGTCGTTATTCAGCTGTGATCTTCCCTTTCTTGGCACTCATCGCAGCTGCCGGTTGTGTGTGTTTTGCTTCCAGATGGGTTCGATTTGGAGTCGTGGCGGTGTTCTGTGGGTTTCTCGCTATTGGCGCGTTTTGGAATGTGATCTACAACCGAACTCAACTCAAATCCATTGCTGACATCGTCGCAACGACAGCAACGACAGGCGACATCGTTGTCTTCTGTCCTGATCAACTTGGTCCTGCCGGCGTTCGTGTGATGCCGCCAGGACTCACAGTCGTTTCGTATCCAACCTATGGGGACGGAAGATTTGTTGACTGGGTCGACTACGCAAATCGCAACCAAGCCTCCGATCCAGCAGCGTTTGCCAGTCGCGTCCTCGCTGACGCCGGATCAACCCGTTCGATCTATGTCGTCTGGAACGATTCTTACAAAACCTACGAAGGAAAATGCACCGGACTCATTGACGCTTTTTCTGCAGTTCGTTCTCCACAGCCACTTATTGGCTCAGATGGTGCCAACTATTTTGAGCATGCATCACTGACTCGATTTGCTGCTCCAGCATGAACGATTCCCCACCTGTTCGGATGAAGGGTCTTGTTGGCGAACTACGTGAAGTCATCATCCCGTGGCTCACCACACGAGTTTTGATCGCTGCTGGATTCATCACCGCATACGCAGCATCTGAACACCTAGTGCCATCGAATCGGCCCACGGTTCTGACCGAGGGACTCATTGCGTGGGACGGCACGTGGTATCGCGATATTGCTGCAAACGGATACAGCGCTGTGGGTACCGACGGCCTTCGGTTCTTCCCCTTGTTCCCACTTCTGGGTCGGGCGTTTTCTGTTGTAACACTCGGCCGTACTGACGTTGCACTCATCCTCATCGCCAATGTCGCATCGCTGTGTTTGGCAGTAGCGATTCGACGACTCGTTCTCTTCGAGCGAGGCTCAAAAGAACTTGCAAATAGAGCTGTATGGATTGTCTGTCTGTTCCCTGGCGCATTTGTATTGGCGTGGGGTTACGCCGAAGCATTGTGGATTCTGGCTGCAGTCTTTGGCTTTTGGGCGATTCGAACTCGTCGCTGGAGTTGGGCAATTGTCGCCGGCCTCGTCCTCGGCTTTTCGAGGCCCCTTGGGATTGCTTTTGCGGTCCCGGTCGCAATCGAACTCGCACGGGTGTGGCGTCAATCGAAAAGCGATGAGCGTTTGCTTGGGGGCCTCGCTGCACTATCGCCATTTGTCGCAACTGGTGCCTATCTGCTTTGGGTGAACAAGGTCTTCGGAGATGCGTGGCTTCCCTTCACCGTGCAGAACACGTTGCGGGGCACCTCAGCGAATCCATTCAGCCGCGTGTGGGATGGACTCACACAAATGTTTGGCACCGAGCGATTCGGAGACGGACTGCACATCCCGTTCGCGATTGCCTTCGTGGTTCTTCTTGTTTTGACGTTTCGTTGGTGGCCAGTTTCCTACGGCGTTTTCGCGGCGATTGTTCTGGCAGCGGCATTGGGCGCAGAGAATTTGAATTCCCTTGAGCGCTACGGAATTAACGCATTTCCGCTCGCACTTTCCCTCGCTGTCGCCGCGCGCAATCCCAAGCTCGAACGGGTCGTGCTCACGGTGCTCGCCGGGGGAGTCGTAGCACTGAGCGCTCTGGCCTGGACCGGTGCCTACGTTCCGTAGCTGTCGCGACGAGCGCGTGCAGAGTGCGCGAGGATTCATCCATGGGCACTGATCTTTTCGATACCGCACCGCTTGATTTCAATTGTCCCCGGTGCTCGTTGCCCGCAAGTGCACGTTTCTACGGTCCCTGCGACGATTGTCGAGACACCATGCGCGCCACTCTTGGTACGGATGCTCGTGTGGTCGAGGCTGAGGCATACGAGCCAAAGATGAACGTCGTACCGAATGCCGTCGCAACAAAGGACTAGCGATTCGGCTGTTGGGGTTTAGCCCTCGATCGGACGTTCCTCGACGGTCACCGAGGTCATGACGTCGCCGACACCGATGTTCTTCACAACGTCGAGGCCAGCAACCGTGGTGCCGAAAAGGTTGTACTGCTTTGGAAGACCGAGTTGGTCGCCAAGGCAAATGAAGAACTGCGAACCATTGGTATCAGGGCCCGAGTTGGCCATGGCAACCGCACCGTCGCGGTAATTGCCCTGGACCGGCTCATCAGCAAACTTGTAGCCCGGTCCGCCGGTGCCGTTTCCTGTCGGGCAGCCACCCTGAATGACGAAACCCGGAACAACGCGATGGAACGTGAGGCCGTCGTAGAAACCATTGCGAGCCAAGGTGACAAAGTTGTTGACCGTGTTCGGAGCAATGCGAGGGTCGAGATCCATGACAATGTCGCCTTTGGGCGTCACGATCGTGACTCGGTAGATGGTTGACGTATCAATGGTGAATTCGGGAGCGGTTGCCATTTCTCAATCGTGGCACATTCTGAGCGCCTCCTAGGCTGTCTAGATGGGCGTTTCTCACCGCACCGCATCTGAGGAGCTTGCAAAGCGGGACGCGATCATCGCCAGATTGGTACTCCGCCACGGTCCGATGAAAATTTCGGCGCCTGCACCGGCAAGCCGCCGATTCGAATCTCTTGCGAACGCAATTGCGTCTCAGCAACTCAACGGTCGAGCCGCTGCAACGATCTGGAGTCGGGTCCGTAGCCATGTGGACGGGCCGTTTACTGCTGGGGCGGTTCTTGCCGTGCCGGTTGCTTCATGGCGTGAAGCGGGGCTCTCCGGCGCTAAGACTGCATCGCTGCTCGATCTTGCGCAGCAGGTTTCTGATGGCCGCCTCAAACTTGAACGCATCGGACGTTTGGCCGATGACGATGTGATTTCACATCTCATATCAGTTCGTGGGATTGGTCCATGGACGGCGCAGATGTTCCTTATGTTCTCGCTGCGTCGGCTCGACGTTTGGCCCACGGGTGACTACGGCGTTCGAAACGGTTACGGGCGAGCCTTCAATCGCGGCGTCGTGCCAACTGCGCGGGAATTGGAGCCTCTCGGTGATCGCTTTCGGCCCTATCGCAGCGTCGCTGCCTGGTATTGCTGGGCCGCTGCAGACGACCCCGAGCTCAACGGCCTGGGCGCTGTTGACTAGAGGGAGACGGGGGTCTCTACCAACGGGAAATGACAGGCCACAAAGTGGTCGTCCCCAACCGCGGTCATGACGGGCTCCACCTGAGCGCACAGTTCCTGAGCATTCGGACAACGGGTACGGAATCGACAACCACTTGGAGGGGCCACGGGAGATGGGATTTCTCCTGAGAGACCAGCGAAATCGCCCTTCGGCGCATCGGGATCCGGAGGAGGGATCGAGTCCAAGAGGGTCTTCGTATAGGGATGCGCAGGAGTCGTATAGAGGCGATCGGGATTTCCGACTTCGCATAACTTCCCGAGGTACATCACCGCTACTCGATCACTGACGTTTTTTACGACGGCAAGATCGTGAGCGATAAAAAGCATCGTGAGTCCGTATCGCTCTTTCATGTCCTGCAAAAGATTAAGGATCTGCGCCTGAACAGAAACGTCAAGAGCAGAGACCGGCTCGTCGCAAATGAGGAGCTTCGGCTCAAGCATGACGGAACGAGCAATGCAAATTCGCTGACATTGGCCGCCCGAGAACTCTGATGGACGACGCGTGCGGGCAGCCTCGGGATCGATGCCAACTGATTCAAGGGTCTTATCGACAAGGGCGACCTGTTCGGCCGTGGAGCCGCGCTTCCAAATCTTTAGAGGTTCCGAAACGATGTCGGTGACTTTGCGACGCGGATTCAGCGATGAGATTGGATCCTGAAAAATCATCTGCATCTGTGGACGGATCTCGCGTAGATCAGTCCCCGAAAGCTTCGTGAGGTCTTCTTGTTCGAGGAAAACCGAACCCGAAGTCGGCGAGGGCATCTGCATGAGCGCACGACCGGTTGTCGATTTTCCTGAGCCGGACTCGCCAACAAGTCCAAGGGTTTCACCAGGGAGGATGTCAAGGCTGACATCGCTCACGGCATGAACCTTTAGCCCCGTTGAACCAATTGGAAATTCAACGACAATGTTTTCCGCACGCAAAATCGAAGCGGAGGCATCACGCAGGTGAGCAGTGCCGGAACCCGCCATTAGATACCACCTGCCGCGCTCATTGCACCTGGTGCTGGGATGCCAACAGGAACACCTGCGGCGATATTTCGTTCAAGTGCTTCGCGGTTGGCCTCGGTGCCGACTGGATACCAACAGCGCCAGGCATGCCCGTTCTCGGACTCAAGTGGTGGCTCTTCGGTCAGACACTTCGCCTGCACATACCGACATCGCGGCGCGAAATTGCAACCAGCAGGTGGCGACAGCAGGTTCGGCGGGCGACCGGGAATAGCTTCGAGACGGGTGTGGCTTGGATGTTCGATACGAGGAATCGATCGAAGGAGCGCCTCGGTATAGGGCATCTTCATGTTGCGAAAGAGCTCTGATGTTGGAGCCTTCTCAACAACCTTGCCTCCGTACATCACCATGATTTCGTCGGTGCGGCTCGCCACGACGCCAAGATCATGGCTCACAAGAATCATCGCCATGTGTCGGTCGCGCTGCAGGTCATCGAGGAGATCAAGGATCTGGGCCTGAACGGTCACGTCAAGTGCGGTGGTTGGTTCGTCGGCGAACAGAATCTTGGGCCCACAGGCCAACGCGATTGCGATTGTGACTCGCTGACGCATCCCGCCCGAGAGTTGATGCGGATACTCATTGAGACGACGTTCGGGTTCGGGAATACCGACCTGACGGAGGAGCGCCGTTGCTGTCGCAATGGCCTCGTCTTTATCGACGCCGAGATGGTGTCGGAGAGATTCGGTAATTTGCTTGCCGATCTTCATCACCGGATTGAGTGACGTCATCGGATCCTGGAAGATCATCGCCATTTCGGCGCCCCAGACGTTGCTCATCTGCTTTTCGTTGTAGCCGATGACGTCGGTGCCTTCGTAGAGCACGTGACCTGCGCGGATCACATTGCGATTTGGGAGAAGCCCCATCACCGAACGTGACAGAACGGTTTTTCCTGATCCCGATTCTCCAACGACGCCAAGAGTTTGGCCACGTTCGAGAACGAATGAGACATCATCAACTGCATGTACAACGCCACGTTCGGTGCGAAAAGACGTCGAGAGATTACGGACTTCCAGTAGCGGTGAATTCTGCGAGTGAGGAGATGCATCAGTCATCGTCAGGCCTCCTTCACATCGGTGTATTCACGAATGCGATCGCCAGAGAAGTTGAGGGCCAGGACGGTAAGGAAGAGAACCGCACTCGGGATTAACGAAATCCACGGTGCACCGTTTTCAAGTGCAGGCTTTCCACTCACGATCATGTTTCCCCATGTTGCCGTTGATGCAGCATCGATCGAAAGGCCAAGGAACGAAAGACCGCCTTCGGCAACCATCGCAACAGCGATCGCAATGATCGAGAACGACAGCAGCGGGGGAACAATGTTCGGAAGAATCTCGCGGCGAAGAATTCGCACGTGACTTGCGCCGAGCGATCGCGCTGCGGTGACGAATTCGCGTTGTCCGTAAATGAGCGCATTTGCTCTGACCAGTCGGGCAGTCGGAGCGATCGCGACGATTCCAAGTGCAATTGAAACCGTGATCACCGTCTTGGAGTCGGTGAAGTTCACGATGGCAAGTGCGAGAAGAAGAGCCGGGAATGAGAGCAACACATCCATGAGGACCATTAAGACGGTCTCGGTCTTTCCCCGTAAGTATCCAGCTGCGATACCGATCGTCGTTCCGATAATGCCGCCAAAGAGGATCGAGAGGAATCCGACCGCAAGAGAAGCACGTGCTCCCCAAATAACTCGGCAGAAAATGTCGCGCCCGAGCGCATCTGTTCCGAACCAGAATTTTGAACTCGGAGCCAGGCGGGGTCGCCCAACAATCTTCGCTGGGTCCTTGATTGGCAACCACGGCGCAGTAATTGCGAGCACGACTATCAAAATGAAAAAACCGGCAGCAACCCAGAAAAACAAGCCGAGCCGCTTTTTCGGGCGGGCGCCATCAACCTGATCGGGGTCAAGGTGATGCAGATTCTCGAGATTGAACGAATCTCCGTCAGCGATGCGAGTGACTTCAGTGGCGAGATCGCCACTTGCCGAAAACACGGAATCCTTGGCCGGGCGGCCGGCGTCGTCAGGCGAGGGCGCGGGCATGTCGAATCCTGGGGTCGAGGGCGGCGTAGAGAAGGTCAACGAGGAAGTTCACAAACACATAGGCACATGCAATCACGACGACGGCGCCCTGCACCGGTACGTAGTCCTGGCCTTGGATTGCTGCGTAGGTGTAGCCACCGAGTCCGTTCAGGCCGAAGATCACTTCGAGGATGATCGTTCCGCCAACCAAACGACCGAAGTTCAGCCCGATCACCGTGATGAGCGAAAAGGTTGAAGGCTTAAACGCGTGGCCATACAGCACTCGGCGGGGCGACATTCCCTTTGCCCGTGCCATTGCGATGAAGTCTTCCTGCATCGTCGCGATGACGTCGGTTCGAAGCAGTCGCATGTACACGGCCATCTCGGCGACGGCGAGGCAGACGGCAGGGATCGTGAGTGACGCCAAGCTGGCAATCGGGTTCTCGTTGAAGGCGGTGTAGCCGGTGGCATTGCCGATTTTGAGCGTGACCGGGAAGATCCAGATAAGAAGCATCGCCATCACGAAATTGGGAACCGCAAGCAACATGAACAACGTTGCGCTCGATGTTCGGTCAAGAATCCCGCCCGCACGTTTCGCCGCCGCAAACGCAAGCGGTACCGCAACGATGAGTGCGAGGAACTGTGAGTAGAGGAGAAGTTCGATCGTGACCGGCATTCGCTGTGCGAGTGCTTCTGAGACGGGCTGAGCATTTCGAGCAGAGGTCCCGAGGTCACCGGTAACGGCATCTCCGAGCCAACGCACGTAACGAACGGGCATTGGATCGTTGAGGTTGAACTCTTCGCGCTTTTGATCCACGCACTCTTGGCCGCCTGCACCTGCGCAGAGTCGCGTTGCGGTATCGCCAGGCAGGAGCTCAAGAAGCAAGAACGAGAGGAACGTGACACACAGCAACACAACAACAAGTTGCGCAATCTTCCGGCGAACGAATCTCATCGCGGCGCCTCGGTAGGTAGCGGAGTGGGAAGTAGCGGCATGGGGGTTCGGATCTCGGATTTCGACTCGCGAGGGAGCGGCCGCCCCCATGTGACCTTCGCCACAGGTCGGAAACTAGGCAGTGCCTGCCGACCTGTCAACCATCCCGAGACTAGGCGACCACTCGGAAGTTGGTGAACCCGGTCAAGTTGAAGCGATGACGAACGGCTCGGAATTCAGTTGGGACTCGTCCACTGTCCGCGAGCCTCAAGAACCGCCCGCAAAACCGCTGGACGGTCCGTCATGAGTCCGTCGACCCCGAGGTCAAGAAGCCGATGCATCTCATCAACTTCGTCAATGGTCCAAACGTGAACCTGAAGACCGGCTCGGTGAGCCCTGTGCACAAACCTTCGATCGACAAGGGGAACCTTTCCTGTGTGTGTCGGCACCTGAAGACAATCGCCTGGAGGAACCTTGCGGCCGAGTCCAAAACTTGCCGCGCGGAGTCGAGCGACGCCCTTTGGCCCCATTGATGTACACACCTCGTTGCCGAAGCGATCACGGAAGAACTCGAGCCTTCGGTCGGAGAACGAACCGAGGCAAACACGATCGAGAGTTTTGGTCCGGTCGAGAAGCGCTGCGAGGGGTTCGACGACCTCATCGTGCTTGGGATCGATATTCACCTTGAGTTGCGGCCACGTCATGAGGAGCTCTTCGAGAAGGGGAATTGGTGCAATCCCATCAATCCGAGCCTGAGAGACCTCTGACCACGGAAGCTCCGAGATGAGGCCGACCCGGTCAGTCACGCGGTCAAGGTGATCGTCGTGAAAGGCGATGACAATGCCATCGGCAGTCACGTGGGCGTCAGTTTCAACGTACGCAAATCCAAGTTCCACAGCTTTGGCAAACGCCTGCAGGGAATTCTCAGGCCAATCACCTGCGCCTCCTCGATGGGCGAACGGAAGTGGTCCCTCATGGTCAAGGAAAGGATGGATCTCTTTTCTCACCTCCGAAACGTAGACCCGGTGCGCGACCTGAGTGGAAAGTACTTCGACACCGGTACCCTCCCTTACGTGGAATCAGCCGACCGATTCGCAATTTTGATGGCGGGCGATGAGCGATTGATTGCCATTGATGAAGCCGCGTTTGTTCTTGCGTCGCACTTCCACGAAGGACTCGTTGTCGAGGAGCAGCTGGCAACGCTTGATCATCTCGCCGCCGGCTGCGGACCTTCGCTGAGCGACGTCGTCACCCGAGTGTTTGGGGATCTCGGTTTCCGAGGAAACACTTGTGGCTACTACGACCAGGACAATTCCTGCCTCGATGCAGTGCTCGAACGACGACTCGGCATTCCAATCACGCTTTCGATCGTGTTGATGTCGGTTGGCCGGCGGGTTGGTCGGGAAATGAATGGGATTGGGATGCCTGGCCATTTCCTGACGCTTGATGTTGAGACGGGCACCTACCTCGATGCGTTCGACGCGGGCCAGAAACTCGACGAATACGGTTGTCAGCAGTTGTTTCTCCAGCTGCATGGATCGGATGCGCCTTGGCATAGATCAATGCTTGCTCCTATTGGGCCACGGGGGATTATCCGCCGCATGCTGAACAATCTTGCTCAGATTGCAATCGCCGAGAACGATCACCGATCACGGGTCATCGCAACTCGTCTCAGAAGCATGCTTCCCGACGCATCCATCTGGGAGCGAGCGGAATTAGCCCGAGCCTATGAAGCCTCAGGAGATTTCGAACGAGCATCTTGCGTACTAGAGGCGGTGGCCGCCGATGCTCCGCCGGAAGAGGCAAACGGTTTTCGCTTCGCGGCTGCTCGACTTCGGGCCTTGTTGAACTAGCTGAAGCCAAGAATTCATCGTTGAACTCTCAGTGTTCCTCGAATGGGTTCCAGTCTCCGGGTTCTTCGCCGGTAGCGTGGTTGCATGAACCGCCGCACAAAGATCATCGCCTCTATCGGCCCCGCCTCGGACGATCCGCGTGTTCTCAAGGGTCTTATCCAGTCGGGTATGGATATTGCCCGGATCAACCTCTCTCACGAATCGTTGGAGCTCGCGCTCGAGCGCTACCACCGCATCCGCGCTGTTGCAGCTGATGTTGGTCGTCCCGTTGGAATCCTCGCTGATCTACCTGGACCCAAAGTTCGACTTGGGAAGCTTCCCGGCGACGGAGTTCTGCTGGTCGATGGCCAAGAGTTTTTGGTCACGCCCGGTACCGATCAGAGTACCGCCGAGGTATTTCAGGTCGATTACGAAGATCTCCTGACTGACGTTCACGAAGGCGATCAACTCGTTTTTGGTGATGGCGCAGTTCAGGTTTTGGCACTTGGCAGACAGGGGGACCATCTCCGTGTACGTGTCAACCATGGTGGTCACCTCACCGGTCGACCCGGTATTCACATCCCATCCGACCGTCTGCGCATCGCGACACCAACTCCGGAGGACCTTCGATTTCTTGATGCGTTCGTAGAGGTTGGAATCGACATGATCGCGCTCTCATTTGTACGGTCCGCTCACGACGTTCGGCGTGTGGGAACCGAGCCGGCACCGCGTGGACCAATGGTTGTTGCGAAGATTGAAACCCGCGCTGCGGTGCAGAACTTGGCGTCGATTGTCGAAGTTGCAGATGCCGTCATGGTTGCCAGAGGCGATCTGGGTTCGGAATTCCCGATCGAAGAACTTCCTCATCTGCAAAAAGAAATCATCCGCCGCTGTATCGCAGCTGGTCGCCCAGTCATCACCGCAACGCAAATGCTTGAGTCAATGATTCATTCCCCGAGCCCAACTCGTGCCGAAGCATCCGACGTTGCGAACGCAGTATTCGACGGATCGTCGACCGTCATGCTTTCGGGTGAGACGGCGATCGGCGACGATCCGGAGCATGTCGTCGATGTCATGTCGCGTATTGCTGCACGAGCCGACGAAAAGTTTGACTACGCCGGTTGGCCTGCGCTTCTCGCATCACTTCAGTTGGCGGCTGGCGACAGCGCCGACTCGCGAGTAACGAACGCCGTGACATCTGCGGCTCAGCGCGCCGCAAGCGAAATAGGTGCGGCAGCAATTCTCTGTATTTCGGAGAGCGGATTCACGGTTCGATCGGTGGCGAGATTCCGCCCGAAGGCAAAAATTTTGGGATTCTCGTCTGATCCACGCACCGTTTCGCAACTCACAATGAGTTGGGGAACCACTCCGTATCTGCTGGAAGCTTCAGGCAACTCCGATGAGCTCACTGACGAAGCAATTGCTTTGGCCAAGGCGAAGGGCGAGATTCACACAGGTGATCTCGTTGTCGTTGTTGGTGGCTCACGATTCTCTAAGGGGCGCGTGACTGACACTGTTCGCGTCATCGAAGTCCCGTAATTCATGAGGCGGGAGGTCGAGCGTGGCCTTCACAGAGGTCGGGTTGATCGGCCGGAGTCAGCGCAGATCGTTTTTGTCCATGGCGTGATGGACAGGGGAGCGACGTTTCTTACTGTCGCTCGTCGTCTCCAGAGTGAATCGTGGTTGGTCTATGACCGCCGTGGGTATGGGCGTTCCACAAGCGCGTGCGTTCCGACGTTCCTCGATCATGTTGATGATCTCGTTGCGATTATTGCCGAAGCAAACCACCGCCCAGTTGTCGTCGTTGGTCACAGTCTCGGCGGAACAATCGCACTAGCTGCAGCAACACGAGTCCCGGAGGGCGTTGCTGCTGTCATCGTCCATGAGGCTCCGTTGCCCTGGTTGGACTGGTGGCCGGTGCACGACAAAGAGGGACGAAAGATTGAGGACGACACTCCAGCCGATGCAGTGGCTCGCGTGATGGAACGCACCGCAGGCAGAGATGTTTGGCTTTCCCTATCAGAATCGGTTCGTGCGCAGCGCTTCTCCGAAGGGCCAACGATGGTTTCGGATCTGGTGACGGTTCGAGAATCGTGTCCGTTTTCCCCAGCTGAGTTGCGCATGCCGATTGTGGTGTCGCGAGGTACTGATTCGGTCGGCGTTCGTAAGCGAGCTCAGGACTGGCTTGTCGGCAGTCTCCCAACTGCCGAGCAGTGGCTCATCGAAGGGGCGGCACACAATGTTCAGTCCACACACCCCGAGGCGTTCGCGAATCTCGTCACCGAGGTCGCGACGCGTGTGAAGAGCGATCGATCGTCGTAGCGTGGTCCCGTGACTGAATCCCGACCCGTAAACCTGTCGACCTCCGGCCCACCCGAAACGGTGCTTCCCGAAGAGCCAGCCGAATTGCGTCATGCCCTCGAGCAGGCACGGCGCACAGAATCGAATCGCCTCGCGGCGATCGGTGCGGTAGCGAGCAGTGCGCCCAGATCGAGTGCCGTTTGGGCAGCAATGGGGGACAACGCCGAATCGACGATTGAGGCCTACGCCTACTACCGAGTCGGCTACCACCGAGGTCTCGACTCACTGCGGGCGAACGGGTGGCGTGGGTCGGGTTATGTCAGATGGACGCACCCTTCGAATCGCGGTTTCCTCGCAAGCCTGCACGGCCTCGCAAAGTGCGCGGCGACGATCGGCGAAGTCGATGAAGCCGAGCGCTGCGAGATATTCCTTCGCCAATGCGATCCCTCGTGGCCACCAGCTGACTTTTCCCGCTGAACATGAGCATGGTGCCGTTCACTGGTGTCGTACTTACCGGAGGTCGTTCGACGCGTATGGGGCGGGACAAATCGCTTCTGAAATTGAACGGTCGTGCGTTGACGTCAGTTGTGGGGGCGGCGTTA
>Ga0222712_10001058_pt1 | contig 35276 bp, 59 predicted proteins | sample C33_657DmetaG_FD_165043 | JGI IMG/M metagenome (GOLD analysis project Ga0222712, IMG submission 165043) | Estuarine water microbial communities from San Francisco Bay, California, United States - C33_657D | ecosystem: Environmental > Aquatic > Marine > Unclassified | place: USA: California...
GTCAGGTCTTCCGCAGGTTGTGTCAACATCTGCTCGATGACTTGCAACCGTTGGGCATAGGTGTCCCGTAATTTGGCGGCTTCCTCTATCTTCGTGCGCTCGGATTCGACTGCCTTGCGCTGTTCGGCTAGAGATTGCGTCTTTTTGGTGTAGTCAGATGTGCGTGAGTAGCCCTTAATCAGTTCGTCTAAGTCCACTTCCAGTTCTTCGTTGTCAACCTTGACCCGAAACCTTTGTGGTGCTTCGACTTCCTCTTGGACTTCTTCGCCTTCCGCTTCCTCGTAAGTTTCGGCTTGCGCCTCTACTTGCTCGGTTTCTTCCTGTGCTAGTTCCTCGGCTTGGCCTTCCGGCTGCTCTGGCTCCAACATCCCGAAGATTTTGGCGGCTGCATTGTCTACTGTTGCACTCCCTTGCGGGTTGGTGTCTTCCATTTAGAACTCCTACTGTGGTTAAAAAACCATAAACTTGCGTTTCTTGTCCATCTCCTTAGTTGCGGCTATGGACTTGAGTGACGCAATAAATTCTTCTAGCCCCTTGAGTTTTAGACGCTCGCGTTCACGAACATCTACATCCTCGTCAGAACTGTCTAAGATGTTGTTAATATACATCAGCCGTTGCTTTTCCACAACAGCCATAAAGAACTCGTCGTTTAGGTAGGCTATCGCCCGTTCTGTTTCGTTCAACCAGGTATCTCCACGCCTTGACCGCGACCTTGGGCAACCTCAAAGGCTTTGAGTTGCGCCTCGGCTTGGAACTCGGCACTCTTGAGTTCCATCTGTGCGGCGGCCTTCTCCCTAGCCAACTGAATGTCTGCGGCGGCCTTCTCGCGCTGTAACTGGATGTCTGCCTGAGCCTTCGCCTGTTGTAGCTGGATGTCCGCTTGCGCCTTGGCTTGGTTAATCTGCATCTGGGCTTGCGCCTGTTGCATCAGGGCTGCGGTAGCGGGGTCAGGCTGTGGTTGTTGCGGTTGCAACATCGCCTGTTCCATCTCCGGCGTAATCTCGCGGAAGAACTCGTTGGTGTCCTTGAACCCTGCGGACTCGATGAACCGACCCAAGGTGTTGCGGTACTGACTTGGGGACACGAGAGGGTTAGCCATGCCCATCTGGGCAAGAATCTGCTCCTGCTTTTGCAGGATTGCGGCCACCATCGCCATCTGTTGCTCACGGTTACCAGTACCCAGACCTACGTTTACCGTCAGGTCGTACTCGTTACTCCACTCTCTAGGGTCGATAGCCACGAACTTGCCACGCATCCGCACGATTCTCTGCTTGTCCTGATACTTGCAGACAAGGTGCAGGATGGACTTGAACAGGTCTTTTACCCCTGTCTCGGCAAATATCCTAGCAATCAACTCAACCTTTGCGGCTCCTGCGTTCTGAACCATAGCCACGGCTGTCGCGGTAGTGTTTTGCAGGATGTTGGGGTCTAAGCCCTGAGAAGCCTGTGTAACGCCTGTGCGCTTCTGCTGTATCTCGTCCATATAGGCAAGCATGGGGAAGGCTTGTCCGGCCACCAGAGGCACTTGTAGGGGCGTTATGGCAGCGTTGTTCTTGACCCGCACGATACCGCCTGGGGTGACGGTAAGCATATCGTCTAGGTTTACCTGCCCATCAACCACGGCCATCCGAGCGTTGTTAGAAAGATACAGGTTATCCAACATCTGACGTGTAATCGTGGTCTTAATCTTCTGGATGTCCACCACGCGGTCGGCCAAGCTGTGCCCGAAGAACTTGTGAGGCATCGGGATTGGGCATACCGAGCAGAAAGGAATGAAGTCGCACTCCTCGTTCTCTAGGATTGTGCCTCCGGCGAAAAACACACGGCGCAGTTCGGCAATGCCATCCTCATCAAAGTCTGTCCTGATGTAGCACTCGAACGTCTCAATCTCGTCCATGCTTGTGTCGAGGCTGGGGTCGTCCGGCTGCTCCCCATTCGGGAACCGCGCCACCCTCTCAGGGGTGAATGTCAGGTCGTCGTAGGCGGGCAGAGCATCAATCTCGTCGGTTTTAAAGCCCATGCTAAGTAACTCGGAACGGGTGGTCAGTCTACGGTGGGCTACAAATGGCGCGTCAGAGATACGACGAGCCTTCTTGGAGATTAAGAACTCCTCTGGCGGTACGTTCTCGACTTTGACCGAACCCTTCTTGTTGACCTTCTTGACCGTCACGTTGTACGCGAACACGGGTTGCATTGTCATTTCTGGCGCAACACCCGTCTGCTGGGCAAGCATCATCTGCTCTGGCGTAGGAGGAACGGGAACCTCGCCTACCTGAATCTGGCGTTGCTTGACCACCTCCATCTGCCCGTCTGCTAGTAGCAGGGTCAGTTCTTCCTCGGACAGGTTCTCGTACTTCTCCTTATCCACCGTGGTCTCGTCATTCCACCAGACCTTGACGACACCCGCCTTCTGGAGGAGCGCGTCCTTGAACCACGTCTGGAATACCTCAAAGCCTGGGTTGTCGTTCATCAGCACCCAGTTGCAATACTCGGTGGCTTGCTTGGCCTTCTCCTCGTCGCCAGGTGCTTTGGGTTCAAACCGCACCACGTCGTCGGATTGGGTAAAGACACGCAGGAGTTGTGGCAACGCACCATCTACGGCTTCTGCGACTTCCCCTGTAACAATAGTGCTACGCCCCTCGACCTCGTTGCCGTAGGGTTCGCGGTTGTACGCCATCAGCGCATCGCGGCGTTCCTCTACGGTCTCGGTATTGATGTAGCCGAGTGCATTGTCTATCTCGTTTTCAATGATGGCTTGTAGGTCAAATTCTTGCATTTAGACAATCCATTTCGTGTTAATCGGTAGCGGTTTGCCCCATGTGCTAGTGGTATTCAAGCCAACAGCGAGATACCTAAAGGCATCCGCAGCGTGACTTGACCAGTCATGCAGGGGTTTGTCGTAGTAAACATTGCGCTTCTCATCGTACTCGCGGCGGTAGTTGCGTAGTGCATCTGCGCCTTGTTTAGTTCGTGGATGGAAGTAGCAATTAGGTAACAGTCGCCTGACGGCCTGAATACCATCGTCGATTGAGATTCTTGGACACACGGTGATGTTGAGTCCAAGGTCTTGTAAGACTTCTTTTCTGCTCTTGCCTGTGCCGAGTTCTCGTACTTCAACGTCGTGGGGCAAGATGTGTTCAGCCTTTGTGTAATCATTTTGCTTAATCCAGTTGACGTACCAATCTAGTCCTTGGCCGTGGTTCTCAACATAGTCAACGAGCCGCCTCTCCTGCCCCGCAACCTGGCAAACCCATATAGCTGTGCTATCCCCAACCCCCAAGTCCCAGGCCGTGTATGTCTTGCAGAGGCTGTCTGTGGCGAACTCGGTAAAGCGTTCAGGTGCAAGCGTATTAAGTATTGCGCCGTAATACGCACCCTCAACCGCAGCATTAAAGGAACACTCAAATTCCGTTGCGAACTTGTCGTCGCCCATCTCTTTCTTGGCAGCTTCAAGTTCCTCTGCGCTGATAATACCTGTCTGCGAAGCCTTAAATTCAAGTAACGCCCACCCTTCCTCTTTCTCTGCCCTGTCGCGCAAGTCCTTAAAGTGGTTTGCGCCCTTCGGTGTCCCGATGAACAACGCCCATCCTAGTCTATCCGTTAGCGCAGGTCTTAGCACCTCGTTCCAGACCTTCGGGTTCATGTCCCCTACCTCGTCCAGCACAACCCCGTCTAAGTATATTCCTCGCAGGGAATCTGGGTTGTCTGCACCGTAGAGGCTTATGCGCCTTCCGTAGAAGTCTACCCTGAGTTCGCTGATGTTAGCCGTTGGGGTCAGGGGCTCCGTAAACTTTAGTAGGTAGTCAAACGCCACCCGCTTTGCTTGGGAGTAGGTTGGGGCAACGTAGGCATACCGTGGGCTTTCCTTACCGCAGAGCATGGCTGCGCGGATAAGGTGGTTTATGGCAGCAACAGTCTTGCCGAACCTACGATGGCATACAGCCACCGCAAACCTATTAGCCTCCAACGCATCGTGAACCAGAAGCTGTTGGGGTCTTGGTGCATACGGAATTGTTACTTCTGCCACGAGATTACCAGGGGTTGACCGTCTAATCCTGAGTGTTCGTTAACCTGCGTTTCCTTCCACCCAGCCCTGGTCTTTAGCCAAAATATCATTGCCGTGGTGTTGCCGTTCTTGGCCTGTTCGTATAGCGACTTGCCTATCTGCGCGTTAGCGTCTACCCGCCCATCGTCTAGTTCCTGGCGGTAATACTTGGCTAGCGTGTCTGCGCTGATTCCGAGCTTTGTTGCTATGTCTTCGTGCCGGATACCTACCGCAGCCAGAGTCTTGACTTGAAGCCGATTCTGGTCAGTTGGTTGGTGAGCCGGTCTGCCCACTCCTTCTGCCATCTTTATATCTCCGTTAAATTAAACTGCCTGACTTCTAACTTGTCCGCATTAGTCTGCATTTTGCGGAACATCTCCGCTTTTGACTTGTGGACGAACAAGGCAAAATCTACCGGCGAGCCGTCGTGCTTATATACCACGAGCCATCTCTTATACAAGTTCAGCCTTCTGCCCGGTGAAGTCTTCCCACCGCTTTACTATTACATCGCAATACTTGGGGTCTAGTTCCATCAGTCGGGCGGTACGTCCGTTTTTCTCTGCCGCAATCATTGTAGAGCCAGAGCCGCCAAACAAGTCTAAAACAATGTCCTGTCCCTTAGTGTTGTTTAGCAACTGGTACTCAATCAGTTCCACCGGCTTCATAGTGGGGTGGACATCGTTCCGCTTTGGGCGTTTGCACTCAATAATAGTGACTTGCTTGCGGTCTGTAGCCCAAAGGTGACCTGCCCCGTCTTTCCATCCATATAGGCAAGGCTCGTGCTTCCAATGGTAGTCTTGCCGCCCCATGACCATCGTATCTTTGTTCCAGATGAGGCACTGTCTAACCTTCCAGTTAGTATCCTTACACGCCCCGCGAAAGTTGTAGCCTTCTGAGTCTGCGTGCCAAATATAGAACACCGCACCTGACTTCATTACCGTATCTGCGGCCACAAAGGCGTCCCGCAAGAACTGTCTAAACTGGTCGTCCGACATTTCGTCGTTTTTAATTGTTAAGGCTTCTTTAGTCTTGCCCTCATACGCCACGTTATACGGAGGGTCGGTAATGAGAATGTCGGCCAGTTGCCCGTCCATCAGCTTCTCTACGGCATCTATGCTGGTGGAGTCCCCGCACATTAACCTGTGCCGTCCAAGTTGGTAGATGTCGCCCGGCTTGGTCTTGGGTTCCTCTGGAACCTCTGGGACTGCGTCTTCGTCTGTCAGACCATCGGTTTCTTTTATCGGGTTTAGCAGGGCGTTTAGCTCGTCTGCCTCGAACCCTAGCAGGGACAGGTCAAAGTCCTCGCCGTCTAATTCCTGTAACTCCAGCGTTAGCATCTGGTCGTCCCACCCTGCGTTCAATGCTAGGCGGTTATCCGCTATCACGTAGGCTTTGCGCTGGGTGTCTGATAGGTGAGCCAGCCTTATACACGGGACGGCCTGTAAGCCTAGTTTCTGCGCGGCCATGACCCTGCCGTGACCGGCAATGATTCCGTTGTCCTCGTCTACTAAGACGGGGTTGTTAAAGCCAAACTCCTTGATGCTTCCCGCTATCTGCGCTACCTGCGCTTCGCTGTGGGTTCTAGAGTTCTTTGCGTAAGGGATTAGTCCCTTGGTTTCAAGCCATTCTATTGTTTTTGCGCCCTGCATCCGATTCCTCTAAGGTTGTTCGGTTGTTACTATTATACAACAATTATAAACCTAGTTTTGCAAGAATACGCTTGGCTAGTAGTTTTATGTCCGACCACAAGGCTTGTAACTTTTCCATGTCAATCCTTCCTGAGTATGACTTGCAGGGCATCTACCGCACGAGGGGTTCTTATGACGGTCTCTGTGGGAACCTTTTGCTCCCGCATCTCGTGACCTAAGTCCGAGAGTTCGAAGCCCATCTGCGTACAGGTGAACTTCTCGTCCCAGTTTAGATACCAATGCCAATCTGTGTAATATAAGAATGAGTTTTCGTTAAACGCCCGTACATGAGTCGGGTCTTGCCACGCGCCTAGACTTAGGTCGTAGGGCACATGGATGTGCATCTCACCGCCTCGCTTCAACAGGTCTCGGCAGTTAGTCATTGCGGTTACAAGGTCAGGGATATGCTCCAAGACATCGTTGGCGATTATCTCGGTAAACATTCCCTTCTCGACCGCAAACCGTCCTAGTCGGGTGTCTATCACCTCGCCCCACGGTACTTTTGTAATGTCTAGCACCCAATCGGGTTTCTTCTCTGGCTGGATGTCGGCGTTTATAGAATCCTTACGCCAGTCCTTGCCGCTGCCTAAGTTTAGAGATAAGCCCATCTACGTCCTCCGAACACAATGCTGGAATAAGCGGCTCTATCTCCGCATCCGTCAAGTCCCACCAGGCTAATTCTAGCAGGGACGCAATCTGTTCGTCTGTAAACCGCTTCTTTACCACCTTGGCTGGGTTGCCTGCCACGATACAGTAGTCAGGAACATCCCTTGTAACCACGGAATTACCCGCTACAACCGCCCCGTTGCCGATGGTGACCCCAGAGTAGATGGTAGCGTTTGCGCCCACCCACACGTCGTTTTTGATATTAACGTCGCCTTTAGTAGCGGGGTGGCCTTCTATTGAAACCTTAAATACGTCTTTAGAGGTATGCCCGAATGGGAAAGTCGTCACCCAGTCGGTGCGGTGGTTGCCGCCTAGAAATATCTGAACCCCAAAGGCTAGACTGCAAAAGTTGCCGATGGTGTACTTTGCCCCCTCCCCCCATTGGAAAATCTGGGGGTTGCCGTAACTATGCCTCACTTTTTCGGCTTGTATCTTTCCTTGAGCCTGTCGCCCGTCGCTTTGAGCTTGCGGAGGTCGGCTTCGTTTTTGGGGATTGCGCTACCCCACCTTTTGAATTGCATGGCGGCTGGGGTTGGGCGACCTTTTTCGTCTTTGAGCGGGTGGTTGGCTGTGAGGGCTTGGGCGGCTTTACGGGAGAGGAACTTGCCTCTGTCGTACTGGTTTCCTGACGTGGACGACCTAACAGGTGCGCGAACATCTCCACCAGACCGATTATGTTCGGCCATTTTCTTCGTAGTTGCTCTGTCATAGGCTTCGAACCGCTTGGCAGCGTCCCTTATCTTCATTTCTTGGCTTGCGCCCCGCGCATATTAGCCAGGAGGCTAGGGTACTTTGTCCCCGTGGACTTGGCAAACCGCTTGGCGGCTGCCTTCTGGTTGGGGCTGAGTGCCTTGGGTTTTCCCAGAGCCTTTGGTCTAGCCTTCTCGTAGACTTCTTTCTTCATTTCTTCACCTTGTTTGGTAGTTTCTTGAGGCTAGACTGACCTTCCTTAACCATCTTCTTGGCGACCTTTTGAGGGACACCCGTAGCCTTGGCGACCTTGGGATTAGCGGCTGCGGCGAACATTAGTTTGGCTTGGGCTTTAGAGCGAAACGGCATTAGTCTTCCCCTTCTTCTTCCATGCTTTCCCACGCATCGCAGACATTATCCGCGCTGCACTTGAACTCGTAAACGTCGCAGAACACCTCGTTCTTGCCCAGACCACAGCCCTTCAACTTTATCCCGTACTCGCAGTTGCCACACTTGGACTCGCCCTCGCTAGGGCCGTATTTGGCGGTCAGGATGGCTTTTTGCTTGTTGCCACGGTTGACTATCTCGTCCTGTGTGGCAAGCGGACAGGAGCCTTCCTCGTCGAGAAGGCCACCTTCCATCTCCTTGGACTCCCTTGGTTTCCCAAGTAGTCCAATCATTATTGTTGGCCCTTTCATTTCTTGGGAGCGTACTTACCCGGCTTGGCGGGCTTCTTAGCTGGCTTCATTGGTTTTTTGCCGTACATATCGTTCTCCGTTTCGGTAAAAGAAAACCCCCCCGACTTTTGGCCGAGGGGGTTTGAGGGCTTGAAGGAGCAATGCTGAGGAGGAGGCGCACTACTCCACCGATGATTCTACTCCTTTTTGTTGAGTTTTTGCAACATATCCCCAGATATTTTTTCTTCCAAATTCTGCGGTTAGCTGTTGCCTCTCCAACCTACCCGACTTCATAAGGCTGGCAAGTGACCCAGAGATGATTCCTGGCGACATCCCCAAGTCATTCTTTAGGGTGTTCAGGGTTACGGGTTCCGTGGCCGTGCTGATGGCTTCTAGGATTCTAGTTGTGTTCTTCATCTTCTTTCCTTTTATTACAATCGTATCCAACACGGTTACGACCATCCTTACTTGTGACATAGCCTACGACCGCGAGGGCGATGGCTGCGTAGAGAACCAACGCTTCTGTTGACAGTCCATACACTTCCATTGCTTGTTCCCCTTCCTGATTATATAACTTCCGTTTTCCTTGTTCCTTTCCCGCTGGCAGGAAAAGCAGAACTTAGTCTTCAAGACCCCGTCCATCTTTAGGTTCATCTCGACGAACCCTATAAAAGGTTCGCGCACCGACTCTGACTTCTTCAACTTTGCCCTCCAGTAGCAACGAGACGCAGGTGTTGTACGCCTTGCTCTTGCTGACCGAGAACCTCTCTGCCAGGTGGGTTGGGTGAACTGGCTTCTTGCTTGCCAGAATGTAATCTTCGATTTTCATCTTCTACCATCTTTCTATATCTTTTCATGGACTCTCTCAGGTCGGTTTTTTCGGCGGGGATATAGGTAAACCTACTCACTTTTGCCCTCTATCCCGTTTACCCACTTGTAGATTTCGTGTGCCGAGTTCTCAATTTCCTGACATAACGCCGCGATGGTGTTTCTGTCGGGAGCATACGTGTTAGCCATCTCATGCTGGAGACGATTGCCACAATGAATAATCCGAACCGCGTGTTCACTCTCATACATGATTCTTCCTTTTCAGTCTTTTGTTAATCTCAGCCGCTAGTTCCTCTACGTCGCTGTAAACATCCGAACCCCAGAGATTACAAGACTCTGCAATTGCCTTGAGTTCTAGGATGTCTATCTCTACCCACGGTTTTGCAGGGGTCAGGTTAGCGACACGGCGTTTGTTAGACAAACTGTCGATTTGTTCTAGTGTCATAGCATCACCAGTACGGCGTAGCCTGTAACGCAACACGCTACAAAGGCTAGCGCGTCAAGCAGCGGAAAGCTCTGCTTTTCGTTTGTCCTTGGCAACCGTGATAGCGGCGATAAACCCCGCATCTGATTGAGACGCTGTGTACGCTGCTTTCCAATTTGATTGTAAATCTGTGACATTTTTGCTCTCCTCGATTAGTTTTACATAAGCCTCTGGCTCAGGTTTTGAGCCATCCTCGGGTAAATCTTCTCCTGCGTAGATGTATAAGCCTAGACCATGCATTGCAATCCCTTTCGCCAGGCAACGCATAATGGCCGTGTTGACCTGAAAAGCGTCTGGGTTAGGGATAGCCTTGTTCTTGTGGTCAAGGACGGGAAGTTGGCAAGTAAGCGTCTTGCCGAACATTGTAACGTCCACAAATACCATCTTGGTGTCGCCGATTGAAACGTACGGTTGGTCGTACGACTGACCGAACATCTTGACCGTCCACTCTGCTTGCGGGTCTGCCTTGATTGCCTCTTGCCAAGCCCATGCCCACGACAGGTATGTAAGGTTCCCCTTCTTTTCTGTGTGGTCGTTGACGTTAATCTTTAGTAAATCTACTGCGTTCATTTGAACCTCCTCATAATGTCGTCATGCTCCTTCAAAGCCTCTAGTAAGTATTTTACCGCAATTCTTACATAGTCCTCGTCCCCGTTAGCGTCCCGTATTGTCTGGGCGCAACCAATCATCTTGCCGTGGTTGCTAGACATTAGGCGTTGGCGTTCCCACAGGGCTTCGGTCTCTTGTTGTTCTTGCTCTTGCTGTTGTGCGTGGGCTTGGCAATCAGTCACGGTTAGCCTCCCATGCGCGTTCTTGCCAGTAAGAATCGTCGTCCTCGTCCTCCTCAGACTCAGGCTCTTGGGGTGGTGTGTAATACCAGTCTTCGTCGTATAACATTACTTCCTCCTCAAAGATGGGGCCGAAGCCCCGTTAGTTAAATTTCCTCAATAGACTGAATTGTCCAGTTAAGAGCCATTGCGCGGAGCCGCGCATTGTCGAGGGATTTGTGATACTCAACATTGACAAAGCCTTTGTTGAGAACGTCAGAAAAACAGTAGAAAGTAACTTTAAGCATTTTGTCCTCCTCAGAACAATATGGCGGGATGCCATGAACAGAATCTTACACTACTTTTCTGGGTTGTGTAAGAAATATACCTAGGACTAACCCTAATGTATGGTTATACAGTAGAATGTAAGAATGTCCCCGACCCAGCGTTCCCTGAAATACCTCCGCGACCAAGGCTATCGGTGCTGGATAGTCGAGAGGTGGTGTCCCTATTCCCGCAAGCGCATAGACCTGTGGAACTGCCTAGACATCCTGGCCATAGGCAACGGGGAGACCATAGGGGTACAGACCACCAGCCGAGGAAATGTTGCGGCGCGGGTAAAGAAAATCGAGGAAAACGAGTATTACCCAGAGTTGGTGCGGTCAGGGTGGAAAGTCCATGTCCACGGGTGGGGGAAGCTGAAAGCGGGTTGGACAATAAAATTAGTTGAACTTAACTAAAACCGTGGTATCCTAGTGATGTCAGCGGTGTGGCAGCCGTTGGAACCAAAAAGGACAGGCAATGGTAGCGCAAGCCCATATAAGTCTAGGGCGTGTGTAGAGTTCAAACCGATGAGTTCGGCTTACTATCGTTGCCCCCTTATTGGTTTCAATTTCTGCTCATGCCAAGAGCCACGCTCTAGTCTTATGTGGGCTTTTTTGCGTCCGCTGACTGCTACCTAGTCGTCGGCGAAAGACGGCAGGGCTAGGCGGCGATAGGGATACTGTGGGCAGCGTTGGAATATCCTAACCTGGCGGCGAAGTCAGCACCAGAACGCGAAAAGGCTGACGAGTCCTGTGGCTCCGAAAGTGCAGGTAAAGGCGGGCGAGGCTAAGGCTAAGTCCGTCCACCAAAAGTGCAGATATATACATAGTAAGGGAGGATTATGTATAGGAATAGAGAGTACGGTAGCCAGCTCAAGGACTTCTCAGGTCTGAGATGGGGAGCAATATCTCCGACAGACATAGACGCAATCCTAGAGTTCTCTAACCGACTGTTCATAATCGTAGAGGCAAAATATAAAAATGCCCAAGTCCCGTTCGGGCAAAAGCTCTGCCTAGAGCGACTCTGCGATGCCATCCAAAGCGAAACCAAGACCTGTGTGCTAATGCTTACGTCGCACGAAAGCGACGGGGATATAGATATGGGTTTGACAATTGTTAGACAATACAGGGAAAATGGAGTCTGGCACGAATCGCCAGAAATGACTTTGAGGGAAGTCATAGACATTATGAGGAGAAAATATCTTGGATGATTTCGACACCTTCTGGGCGCTATACCCAAAGAAAGTAGCAAAGGCCGACGCTAGAAAAGCGTGGGCGCAGACAAAAGATATACGGCCAGAGTTAACAAATTTGTTAACTGCCATCACAGCCGCTTGCAAGACCGAGTCTTGGATGAAGGCTGGCGGGGCGTTCATCCCTTACCCTGCCACCTGGTTGCGCGGGGAGCGTTGGGACGACATCCACGAAGTTACTCTACCAAACGTAGTTAACGATAAACCTTGGCACGAAACCGCTACGGGCATAGAACTCAAGGGTAAAGAACTAGGATTAGACCCCAGCCAGTTCGAGTCCTTTCCTCACTTTAAAGTTGCGGTTATGAGAGCCGCGCTAAAGTCTGCGTGATTCTCTCCCCACACAACAGGAACGTCGCCCGTGAGATGGTGGATAACGCACCTGACGGGCATATCCTAGAAGTCCGTCCCCCTAAACGCAGTCTTGACAGCAACAGGTACTACTGGGCGGTCTTGGGTGATATATCCGAGCAGGTGGTTCCAGGTAAAGCCTACGAACCTAGTATCTGGCACGAATACCTACGCGCCTTGTTTCTGCCTGAACGAATGGTGGAGTTGCCAGACGGAAGCATAAAGATGCTGGAGCCGAGTACGAGTGAGTTAAATCAGGCGACGTTTTCGGAGTACACGGAGAAGGTCATAAAGTGGGCACTCGAACACGACGTAAGGTTTAGTGATAACACAAGGGGGCTAGGTGACAAAAGATGAGAAGAAGCATATGTCTGCGGTTGCAGCCCTCGGATGCATGGTCTGCCGAAGAATTGGGTACTCTGATAGCCCGTCTGAAATTCATCATCTGCGGGCCGGTCAAGGATGGGGCAGGAGTTCGCACTACCTTGCAATACCACTATGCCCAGAGCATCACAGAGGTAAAACTGGAGTTCACGGACTCGGAACCAAAGGCTTCCCAAAGCACTACGGATTTACAGAACAAGACCTGCTTGACGACGTAAGGAGCTTACTAGGTGAAAGCAATAGCAATAGCAACAACTGAGGGCAAGTGTCTGCCCGTACTAGCCGCCTCCGTGACCTTCTACGTCCCGCAGGATGTGACGGTATTCCTAGCGGGTAGCGACATTATCTTCCCGCGCCACAGGACTGTGAACCTACCTAACGACGCGACTAACTTCGGAGACGCTTATAACGCCGTGGTTAAGAGGGCGTTCGAGGAGGTGGACGAGGTGGTAGTCTGTAACGACGATATTGTGTTCAACCCTAGCACCTGGAAGTTGCTAGGCGAGGACGTTGCGTTTCTGCGAGACAAAAGAATCCCCCTCGGCTGGGTAGCCGCTAGGTCTGATTATGCCCGAGGATTGCAGAACATTAGGCTAGGGCAGGGAAAAATGGAATGGTTTCGGTACGAGACCGAGAACCTTATTAACATCACCGATGTTATAGCCCCGATTTGTAGTTACATACACAAGGACGCGTTTGTAAATTTTCCCCCATTGACCTGGTACTCAGACGATGTGAACTGCCTAGACATCCAGAAGAATGGCTTCCAGCACGCCATCAGCAGGGCTTACGTCCACCACGTCGGGTCTCAAACGTGTGGATTTAATGCCAAAGAACTTATACAATCTGCAAAACCTTGGATTAAGGAAAATAGGCCGGAGTTATACGAACTATGGTTCAAAGGACATGATTAGCGAAGACCGTCTCAAAAACTGGGGTTGGTGGTGTGCATACGGGCCTTTAGGCCCAGAGGTTCGTACCCGCGCAGCAAGCGCAGAGGGGAACTACGAGTCCGAGGATGTCTTTGAGGGCGAGGAGCCAAGGATAGAACCCGATATGTTGGACGGGCAGATGGTAGAAGACGCAGTAAGGGTTTTACCTGATATAAGTCGCAGGGTTTTGAAGGCAAGGTATATCCAGTACCCGTACAACCTGAGCCACAATGTTGCCCAGCGACTGCGTATGAGTACGGATAGGTTAGAGGCAGAGTTGATGATAGCCAAGAGGAGGCTGTATGACCGATTACAAAGAAATTGTTCAGGGCACAGAGGAATGGTTACAGGCGAGGCTGGGGTTTTGCACCGCGAGTAGGGTTAGCGATGCATTAGCGGGTAAGGATACCGAGACCCGCAAGAACTACCTCTGGCAGCTCGTAGCAGAAAGACTTACCAAGATGCCCCAGGCGGGGTTTGCGCCCAACGCGGCCATGCTTCGTGGAACTGAGCAGGAGCCTATCGCCCGCGCCGCATACGAGGCTCACACGGGCGTTTTCGTAGACCAAGTAGGGTTCGTCCCACACGCGACTATACAATGGCTAGGAGCCTCTCCTGACGGCTTGGTGGGGGATGATGGTCTGGTAGAGATTAAGAACCCGAATACGGCCACGCACCTCCAGTACAGGAAGGCTGGCAAGGTTCCCACCAAGTACAAGAACCAGATGATGCTCCAACTTGCCTGTACGGGTAGGAAGTGGTGCGACTTTGTGAGTTTTGACTCACGACTGCCGGTAAGCAAGATGCTGTTCATCGTGCGGTTCGAGCCAAAGCAAGACGAGATAGACGAGATGCTAGACAAGATTCAGGTGTTCTTATCAGAAGTGGAGGCCGAGTGTGACGATTGACGACTTAGCTGTAGAGGCGGGACTGTTTCTCAAGGAGGGGGAGTTGTTGTTTAACTTCCACGAAGACTCTCGTACCCAGTTGCAGAGGTTTGCGGACATAGTGCGCGAGGAGGAGATGTTGCGGTGCGCTAGGATGGCAGAGGAATGGGGATTTAAGAGCTTGGCTCAGGAGATGAGGGGTTGAGCCAGCAGGTGATGATAGAAGCCCTGTATCAGGAGATTATTGGGGTTCTGGGCAAGTTTGACGAGGCACTCCCACTAGCCTCGGTAGTCGGGGTCTTAGAGGTAATCAAGTACCAGCTTTTAAATAACACGGAGGAAGACGAATGAGAGACGGACTTATATCTGCACACTTCTACGCGCAGGACGCGGCATTTTTCGTGCTATTTATGCTTGGCGTTATTATCTTCGCGGGGTGGACAGAGTGGCGGCGTGGTTAATAGCCGGTATCGGTGTTGTATACCTTGTGGTAGCGGTGCAGTTGCTACTAGAAGGTAAGGTGGGTCTGGGCGTGGCTTTCTTAGGTTATAGCCTTGGCAATGTGGGTCTTTATATAGCAGCCAAATAGGAGAAGTAAATGGAATACGATAATACGAATAGCGGTGTGTTGTTTAAGAACGAGTCGGACAACGAGAAAGCCCCAGCGTACAAGGGCAAGTTAAACGTGGACGGGACTGAGTACCAACTAGCCGCGTGGATTAAGACCGGCAAGTCTGGGCAGAAGTTTATGAGCCTCAAGGTGGAACTGCCGAAACCAAAGGCAGAGCCTAAGCAACAAGCCTTAGAGGACGACATCCCATTCTGACACAGCAACAACTGAAAGCCCTGTTTGATTACAGGCGCGGACGACTTGTGTGGAAGCCTCGACCCATTGAGGCTTTCGCCAAGTATTCTGCCTACGTCATGTGGAACCGCAGATATGCAAATAGGGTTGCCGGTCACATAACCCCTCGCGGTTATCGCAAAATTGCTATATTCAAGAAGCCTTACTTTGCCCACAGGATTGTCTGGGCTTACCACTATGGGTACTGGCCGGAGCAAATTGACCACATAAACTGCAAGTTTGCCGATAACAGGATAGGCAACCTCAGAGAGGCTACGCAGACCGAGAACAGGTGGAACTCCAAACGCAGAATAAAAACCAAGTCAAACGTGAAGGGTGTGTATAAGCGGGGGAGAAGACTTTACGAGGCGCACATAATGGCCAACGGAAAGAGGTATTATTTTGGGAGATTTGTTCGAAAATCTGACGCAGCCAGAGCCGTCACCACCGCAAGAAAAGCGTTGCATAAAACATTTGCTAGGGCTGGTTAATAGAGGAACCTTTACCGCTACCCCAGAGGAGTTCTATCAAATCGTGATGAGCGAACATGAGGCGAAGATAGAAGGGCTGGCAAGGTATGTGTTGACGCTCCCAACAAGGGAGGCAAGGAGGAAGTGGCTTGACCAGTTTGAGGCCAAGCACAATTTGACAATAGCCGAGGAACTAAAGGAAAGAATTACTCAGATTCATAGAGAGCGCGTTCGTGCTTCCGACGCTTAACTAAGCCAGGCAGCTCTTTCCCACCCGCTTTAGTCCACGCCATGAAGGACTCAGCCGCGCCCTCAAAATCTCCACGATTGTGCTTCATGCGGATGGTTGACCTTTGGAGGTTGCCAAGCCCGACGTTGAAGGAGAAGGAAACCAAAGCGTCAAAGCGGCCTTGAGTAAGTCCACTTGGACAGAGGCGCAGAACACCTCGTTCGAATGTAGCCAAGTCTTGAGCCAAGAGAGCATCAACTTCTGCCATGCTAAGAACTCTGTCCCATCCGTTGGGAATTGGTAGATTTTTGCGGTCATCAAACTTTACCCTTATGTGGTTCTGGTCTATGACGTGCCCTACACCGACAGTCCAAAGCAAGGCAGGGCAACGGTAAGGTTTTGTCCTTACCCCCTCGTCTTTCTTGATGCCATCTATCGCTTCCTTGCTTACCTTCACTTCTTACCCCATTGGCGGCTCCCGAACCAAAAACTTACAATCCCAGAGAGCAGGGCCATCTCGTCTTCGGAGAAGATTACGTCCGTGGCGGCGATAAACTGCTCCACGCTCATGTCTCCAAGACCGCCTTTTAGCAAGAAGTAGGTTAGCCCCATGTTGATTAGCACCAACTCTAAGACGAAGATAAAGGTGACCGCAGGGCGCACTATGCCGTTTAGGTTCACGACCCAACCAGAGGCGCGAGCCATGATAGCCTTGTCGTGGTCTAAAGCGGCGCTCTGGCGGTCTGCATCGGTCTGAAGCGCAATCTGGTCAGTCCTAATCTCCTCGACCCTCTGTTGGGCTAGGAAACCGCGTTCTGCAAGGGCTAACTCGCGCTCGGTCTGCATCTGCGCCAACTTCAACTCTTGTGCCTTGTCAGCCTTGTCTTGGAAGAAGTTTAGGATTTGCGGTAAGCCAGAGGCTAAGAATCCGACAGCGGAAGAAATAAGGGATAGCATTACAGGTGTCCTTTGAAGATGTAGTAAGTGGTGACTATGATTAGCGAGGCTACGAAGCACATAACCTTGAGTTCACGGAGTTTCTTTAGGTCACGCCCCATCTCGTCGCGTCCCTCCTTGACCTCCTTCATCTGGCGTTCCTTGATGGCTTGGATTTCCTTCCACTCGAACTCTGCCTTTTCCTTTCCGTAGCGTTCTACAAGCTGTTGGAATAGGTCGTCTTCGGCTTCCTTCACTTCCTTGAGTCTTCTCCACTCTGCGAAGGCTGTGAGGATGGTGGTGTCACCCTTTACCACCCGCTGTTTCTTTTGGAATTGTTGCTTGGCTTGGAGTTCTGCGACCCCTAATTTCTGTATGTCTTGGACTACTGATTCTATTTCTTTACCTGCCGCAATCGCGCTTTTTATACCCTGCGCTGCACTTTTTGCCGAGGCTACTAAATCACTCATTTATCCCACTTTCTCTCCTCGAAAGTAAGCCACCCCATTTATTACTTCACATAGTTCAGGAGGTAATAACATACCATTCTTAAATGTCAGAACCGCGAATCCTGAACACCAGTTCACGGGGTTTTCTTCTGTGTAAACAAACTGGTCGCCAGTAGGTTCTGCAAGGGTTCCAGTATCTATTCCGTATCTGCGCCCATTGTAGTCAACCCAAGGTGTGACCATCAGTTTATGCAGGTGTCCCGTGACGATGCTTCTGCCTGATTTCAGGGCGTTGTTATAGGTTGCGTGTTGCCCGTTGTGCCACCGATGCTTGACGACCACCGAGTTATTTATGTCCACACGCCAACCCGTGTGGTAGCCCGGAAAATACGAAAACAAGTCCGAGAACTCTACTAAAGCATCCGCATGGGTAGCAATGTAGTTAAAGAGGCGTGTATCGTGGTTCCCGTAAGTCCAGAACTTAGTAGCGTTCTTAGAAGCGTTTGCAATCTCGGTTAAACGGTCTTGACAGGCTTCTATCTCTTGCTTTGGGGTAGGGGGGTTAGTTCCCATCAGGGCGGCGTGGCGGCTGATTCTAGCCCCGTCAAAGACATCCCCGTTTAGGATGATGGTCTTGGGCTTAAATTCTGTCAGCAGGGAAACAAACGCCTTGTGTGCTACGGTTTCCTCGTCAGGCCAGTAATGGCAGTCGGAGGCTATAAAGACGTGACCGTTATCTACGGTGTGGGAGATAACCCTGCGGTTATCTGGGATGTATGTGTTGGCGATGCTGTGCTGTCTTGCGGCAAAGGAGGGTAGGGATACGTCTTTTATTGCCGCCCGCCTTCGGTAAACCGTACCAACGTCTATGCCTAGAACCTGCGCTACCTTCTGTGGACTTCCGTAGGTCTTAAACGCCGCTATTAGTTCCTCGTCCGACACCTTTTTTAGTGCTACCACGCTTCCTCCCGCTTAGAGTCATTACGTCAATCGGCTCATGGGAGGATGTATCGTACAGACACGCCAGCTTTACTGCTTCTGCCGGAGATAGTCCTAAGTGCATGGCAGCGATAGCAAAGTTTGCCCCAGTTCCAATTGCCCAAAAGTCGTTCTTTATCTTCGCAGGAATGATGGTACTCTCGTAAATCCAAATGCCATCACTTCTGAGTTCGAGAACGGTCACATCCGTATCCGAGTCTAGGTCAGCCCCAGACTCCAACGAATTGTAGAACTTTAATAGTTTATCCCAATCCCCGCAACCCCCGTAGATGCTGTTCTCGCCCCTACGGATTTTGGTCACGAGGTAGAAGGAGTCATCACCGCTAACCATTGAGTCTGCGGCCACTTCGCCCGTAGACGCTTTGGCCGCGATGGTGGTCATTTAGTCAACAGGTTTAGCAGTAAAAGGATTATGCAACCAGCAGAGCCGATTAGGATTTGCTCTAGCCGCTTTAGTCGTGCGTTTATCCCAAGATAGCGTTCAGCGCAGACAGCCTCGTGGGTGTCTAGTTGACCTTGAACTTCGCCAATTGTCGCCATACTAAGCACCTATCTTGTCCATGATTTCGTCAAAGCTCTCTGCCACCTCCCAAGAATTGCCGTTCATGCCGTAGCAGACACGAACCTCTGTGCCGTCTTCTTGGGTGTGCTGGAAGATTGACGCAATCAGGTCTGTGTTGATAATCAGACCCTCACCGATGCGCCCCTTGGCGGCGTTAGTTAGTTTGATAAGTTTCACGCTATCTCCACCCATGAGGTTGTAGCCTCATCCCATGAATACCGCTTTGGGTTCTCAGGAGTGCCGACATCCGTTGGGTACGGTACTGGCGAATCCCACAGGCAAGTGGTTTCGTTTAGCAACCAAGACGCATAGGGTTTGGGAGGAATGAACGCATCACGCCCCTCATCGTAGGTGTAGCCTATTCCCGCATAGTTCTTACGAAACGGGGTTCCACCTAGTGCGTGTACACCACCGTGGGTGTTATACGAAGTCTGTTTGTAGACATCGCCTGTACGGGCAGAGAGTTCTGCCTCTTTGCCGTTGTCCTCGTCACGACCAACCGTGACAAAAATAACAACATTGTTTTCATCTAACTTGGCAAAGTGCGCCATCTAAATCTCCTTTGTAGATTCAAGTTTAAGGCCAGTCAAGTCTATTTCGTCACCGACTAAACCAACCGGAAAGGTATTAAAAGAAAGGCTAATTCTTGTGTCCTCACCTTTAACAGTTTCGACCATGTGGGTCAGGCTTGATGGAAACAAAATTAAATCCCCTGTTCCAACCTCAAACCACCAACTATCAGAGTTCCAAACATTCCACTCACTTGGAGGTAGTTTGATTTGCTGAAACCCATCACGGTAAAAGTGAATCTTGTCTGTCTCACGATTTGCCTGTGGGTAAAAAACCCCGGATATAAACGAATTAGGGTGATTATGCTTGTGATGAAAACCGCCTGGTTTCGTATAGTTAATCCAAGACTGTGTAATTCGTAAATTTACATTGTGTTTTGGACTATGAACTTTCTTAAAATAATCTGAAACGCCAGACTCAATAAAGTCTCTTAATTTTGTCATTTCAAAATTACGAAGAACTGTATTGTCAATAGATGTTTCATTCCCAGCATTAGGTCTGGTTTCTTGATTATTTATAAACAAAAGTTCTCCCTCAGTCAGTTTGCGTTCTAACTTATAAATTGCTACTGGCTGAGGGAAAAGGCTATGCATCACGAAAATGTAACTGTTTCAGAAGTTGTTGATGTAGCAGTCACGGTATAAATCTTAAATCCACCAGAAGTTGATAGCGAGGATGTGACACCGGCTGAGAAGGTAGCAGTATAACCGTCAGGAATCTTAATAATAACTATTCCTGACCCTCCAGCGCCACCAGAGCCGCTGTAATCAGTACCACCGCCACCACCACCACCCGTGTTAGCGGTTCCTGCTGTAGCCGGAATAGCAGATGGCGCACCGCCTGTAATCCTTCCTCCGGTTCCACCACCACCAGAACCTGCCGCCCCACTTGTCGTGGTTCCCCAACCGCCACCACCACCACCTCTAGTTACAGACGAACCAGTAATGGATGAGGCTGTTCCAGCGCCACCGTTGCCGCCTGTGGAGTTTGAAGCGTTGCCCCCAACGCCACCAGCGCCACCACCGCCGCCACCAGCAGAAACTTGACCACCACTATTTCCTCGACCAGTTCCTCCATTGTTTCCTTGAGAAGGACTTGTAGAAGGAGTGTTACCAGAGCCGCCACCTCCGGGTGACCACGGAGCCGCACCATTTCCACCAGCCTCTCCACCCCCTGAGCCGCCGTTTTTGCCTTTGGTTTCGTAACTAGCACCACCGCCACCGCCTGTTGACGTGATAGTAGAGAAAACAGAATTTGAACCATTGCCTCCGGCACTATATGGCCCAGCAGTTCCACCGCCGCCTACGGTTACCGTGTAAGCAGTTCCTAAAATAACCGATGTAGTTGAAGATGTGCGATAACCGCCAGCGCCACCTCCACCACCGTGGTCTGCGCCACCACCACCGCCGCCTGCAATAACCAACAGGTCAGTAACAGTAAACGCTCTTGCAAACGTCACAGTCTCACTTGTCGTGCTAGTCGCAGTCACAGAGTAGATGTTGAATCCACCAGAAGTAGACAGAGATGAAGTTACGCCACCAGAGAATGTCGCAGTTACGTTGTCAGGTACTTTGATAATGACAATGCCAGAGCCGCCGTTACCGCCAGTTTGGGTTGTTTCGTGCGAACCGCCGCCACCACCACCACCTGTGTTGGATGTGCCGTTAGAACCGGACGCATCAATGTTTGCGCCATTACCACCGCCGCCTGACCCACCCGTGCCACCTGTTTGAGCGCCACCAGTACCGTTATTCCATGCGCCACCACCACCGCCGCCTGCTCTGGTAACACTAGAGCCTGTGATTGATGAGGCCGTACCTGCGCCACCGTTACCACCACCGGAAGCATCGTTAGCACTTTGACCTACAGCGCCAGCGCCGCCGCCGCCGCCACCACCACGGCCAACCGCAGTTCCATTACCACCAGAGCCGCCGTTGTTACCTTGGCTTGGTGATGTGCTTGGCGTGTTTCCTGAACCACCAGCGCCACCTGTAACTGATGAACCAGAGCCACCGCCACCAGAGCCACCGCTTAATCCAGCAACAGCTTCGCTACTTGCACCGCCACCACCACCAGCAGATGTGATTGTGTTAAAAACAGAGTTTGAGCCAGTAGAGCCGTTTGTTGTGCCGTTGCTTGTAGATGTTCCGCTACCACCAGCACCAACCGTAACCGTATATGCAACACCAAACGTAACGGATTGAGTTGTGCTTGAACGATAACCACCCGCACCGCCTCCTCCGCCACCTGCTGCGCCAGCGCCACCCGAACCACCACCAGCAATCACTAGCACCTCAGTAATTGGCGCGCCAGCAAAGAACGTCACAGTCTCGCTTGTAGTCGAAGTCGCCGTGACGGAATAGATGTTGTAGCCAGCAACCGCAGTAGATAAAGTTGAAGTTACACCAGATGAGAATGAGGCATAGTGCGTAGATGGAATTTTGATGATAACGACACCGGAGCCGCCTGCGCCGCCACTTGCTAAACTGTTTCCACCAGAGCCGCCTGCGCCGCCGCCAGTATTTGCTGAACCATTTGAACCGTTGGCGTTTGTTGCTCCATTGCCACCACCGCCTGAACCGCCTGTTCCCGCAGTTCCAAAAGCGCCGCCACCTCCACCGCCAGCACGGGTTACAGATGAGCCTGTTATAGATGAAGCCGTACCAGCACCGCCGTTGCCACCGATAGATGAACCGCTACCAGCGCCACTTGCGCCACCTTGTCCAGCAGTTCCTACCGCAGTTGCGCCACCGCCGCCGCCTCCGGAATACCAATACTCATCTTTTCCAGCGCCGCCATTACTACCCTGTGATGGAGATGTTGATGGGGTGTTGCCAGAACCACCTGCTTTGTTTCCAGTACCACCTCCACCGCCGCCTCCACCACCAGAACCACCATTATTTCCGGTAGTTGCAAATCCACCAGAACCACCGCCACCACCGCCTGTTGAAGTGGTTGAGCCAAGTACAGAATTTGAACCAGCGCCACCAAATCCACTTGTTGTTCCGCTGTTCGGGCCAGCAGTTCCACCAGCACCAACCGTAACCGTATAAGCAGTACCAACGGCTAGACTTTGAGAAGTAAGTTCACGATAACCGCCTGCTCCACCCCCGCCACCAGCGTAATTACCCCCACCTCCAGCACCACCTGCTACAACAAGGTAGTCAGCAAGGATAGTCGGCGCACCCTGCCCAGCAAGAAGAATCTGAAAGATGCCCGTCATTTATGACACGTTCCCTGTGATAACGCAGACGGTACTAGAGATAAATAGGATTGTGCAGACACCTCTAGTCGCAAGGGTAACGCTTGCCTTATCCGAATCTGTACCCGCAATATAGGCGGTTGTGATTGTGCAAGTAATGGTAATCCCCGCAGAGGTGTTGTTAAAGATAGATATTACATCACCTTCGGCAAAAGTGGCATCAGGAATCGTTATAGACCCGCCAGAGCCTACTTGGACATACTCGCCCACGTCAGTCGTGGCAAGCGTATAAGAACCTGTCTTGGTTCCCACGGCAGGGATGTTCCTGTACCCCAAGGTCGAGGTGTCAGGGGGGAGGGTATAGGTATTCGTAGAAGCTGCGGCAGGGGCGTTTAGGGTAGCCGCACCGCTAGAAGAACCCGCTAGTTTCAGGCTTCCAGAGTTAAATGTGCTTGTCCCAGAGAACGTGTTTGTACCGCTAGAGTTGATACCGCCAGAGATGATGGCAGAGCCGGAGATGGTATTCGTGCCGGAGAAGATGTTGCCACCAGAAAAGGTGTTAGTAGTCCCTGACGAGTTTATATTCCCAGAGATAATCGCCGACCCTGAAATCGTGTTCGTGCCGGACAGGATATTCCCGCCAGAGAATGTATTGGTCGTGCCAGAGGAGTTGATGTTGCCCGAGATAACAGCCGCCCCAGAGATGGTGTTCGTCCCACTCATCAGGGTTCCACCGGCAAAGGTAAACGCGTCCCCAGAAGCCCCTGTCTGGAACTCCTTTAGGTGAACCATAAGCTCACGGATGGCGTTGTTGATGCTACTTGGGGGACACCCCTCATCGATGTTAATACCTTCTATGTCGGTATTTGACGAGTTTGTCGTTGAGTATTCTGAAATCTTGGTCTTGGGCATTTCTTAATCTCCTAAAAGTCCGGCTGCTGTTCCACCACCTAAACCACCTACTGCGCCTGTGGCGGCGGCTTGTTTACGCAATAAATCATCTAATAGTTGGAGCCGTGAAAGTGCTTCAATTTGTTTCCCAGCGTCCGTTGAAAACAATGTTGGCGCAAGGGCTTCTGCCGTTGGTTGTCCTGGCCCGGTCATAGTTCTTAGGGCGTATTGGCGAAGCCCGCCAAGCCCCTGTTGGGCAACCATTGGTATCAGTTCTTCTGAGCCTTCAAACTCTCGTTGGGCAAGTGTTCGCGGGTGGGTTTGTGAACCACCCGCCAACTTTACGTCCGTCTGGCGAATGATTTTTTCGCGAGCAAGTTGACCAGATAAATCGTTAAATGTGTCCTTGCCAAGGAATACTGCTAGTTGGTCGCGCTTCTCTGGCGAACCCCAAACCTTACGCAACACATCTGCGCCATCTGCGCCTTTGTTGATGTTGGTTCGTATAGAGTCATAAACGCCAATCTTAAACCCTTCTTTTTCGGCATCTGACAGTCCACTAAATATCCGTTGCAATTGCCTAGCGTCCATCGTTGCAAATTTCTTACCGTCTTCAATGGCATCCAAAACCTCTGTTGCACCGGCGTACACGCCTCTGGCTTGCTTATAGGAGGCTGGGCCAACTTCGTCAACGATGTCCACAAACTCCTTGCGGCGTTCTTTTAGCTTTCCAAGTTCTGCCTTGCCAATCCCGCTTCCAGGCTGTTTGCCTGTAAATAGAACATCGTCTAACCCACGCTTAATGTAATCTAGAGTTTGCAAGTCAAACCCGCCAACCTTCTCAATGTCCGAGGCTTTTTCAGGCAAAGGAATACGGTCTAATGCGGCAATTCGACGGGCGCGGGCATAGGCATCCTGAAACTGCGGAATGTCCATTAGTTCTGTAATTCGCTCATCCCGAATCACCCCACCCTCGGCATAGGCTTTTTGGTACAAAGGTTTTGCCAACTGGTCACGGCTTTTAATAAGGCTATCTGCTAAGTCCATTGCATCTGCGTTGACTTGGAAAGCCTGACGGAAGTCTTGGGTAATCCGTTGTCCAGCACCGGCCATACGTTCTTCGGTCAACTCTCTAGCAACCTGAGAAGCACCAGGATATTGCGCCACAACATCTGCTAGGCGGCGTGTATTTTCACCGCCTAACTCAATGATTGTTTCTGGCTTGTAGTTTGACTGCTTGATTTGGCGTAGCCGGTCTATTGCGTCGGCAGGAGACACCCCGTCCCTTTGCAAGGCTTGTAGCAATTTCTGGTCGGCACGAGTGGCAAAGTCTCCACCCAACCCAACGGCTCTTTTGCCCGCTTCTAGGGCTTGTTGAATTCCGGGTACACGAGAGGCTACCTTTGCGGCAGTAGTCCCACCAAGGCCAAATGCAGCCCCTATGGGGGCGGCTTCTAGCGCACCTGTCATACGAAAGTCAGGCATGGCTTGTCCCGCGCCAGTTATTCCAGCCGAACCTGCGCCAATTGCGGTTGCTCCACCCAACGCTGTAGTTGTACGTCCTGCTGGGGTTGATACGGCTTGAGCAACTCGCGGAGCCACCGTAGCCAATCGTTCTGCACCACGCACCGCACCCAAACCACCTAACGCCATGTACGGCAACGAACCGGCAATCTCCATCCCAATTGCGGTTCCAGGAGACTCTTGCTCAAACTCTTGTTTAGCGAGATTGATGGCGTTTAGGTTCTGCTCGTATGTACCTTTGCCAAGCAAAGATTTTATGCCAGCCTCTGCCTCGTCAGAAAAGCCAAATGTCAACCCTTGTAACGCAGATTTTACTGGGCCAAAGTCAGCAATTACACCCTGAGATTGATTGTACTTACCAACGGTTTCCGCAAATGTCTTTGGGGTAAAACCTTCGCTTTTAAGATAAACGGTAGTTTCTTTCGCCGTAGCCCCACCGTTAATGAGGCGTTCCATATTTCTAAGGGTACGCTCAATGCGTTCGGTGCTTTTGGCCATTATTTTTTGCCTTCTAAATTATATTTTCCACGCACCCCAGATGCGGTTGGTGCAGTTCCTTGGATTGGTGGCACATAGGCCGTACCAGCCTGCGACCTTGCCAACCGAACAATATTTGCAAACCTGTCGTTCTTTTCCGCAATAACTTCTGGCGTATCTCCAATTTGCGGGAAATAGGCTTTTGCGTAACCACGCAACTGTTCTTTTGTGTAAGCCGCGCCGGTTCCCAATGTGAGAGCCGCATCAAGAGCATCTAATTGTGCTGCTTCTGCCCGAAGTCGGTCTGATGATGATATTTTTCCGGCAATCATTTCTGAGCCTGGAATGTACGACAATAAACCGCTTTGTAACAATGACGGAGTAACTTCTGGTGAAAGTGCTTTTGGATTTTCTTCGCCAATTTTTTCTAAATCTGTAAGTGACTTTTCTAAACGACCAGCAAGAGTAGCCGTTTTCTTTTCACCTTCTGTTGGCTTTGCAGCTTGTTCACGAGTAATTCTTCTTTCTTCTCTTGCTTCTTCTCTAGCAATTCTTCTGTCAGTTGCGGATTCAACTCGTGCAACATACGAATCTTCCATTTTCCCCAAAGACTCAATGCGCTTATAAGCAGTCTCATCGTCAAGCCCGCCAGATTTAAGTGCCTTATCATATGTCTCGGCCAACTTACGAACCTCTGGGCTTTGTGCGGCCAGATATGGCGCAAACGGGCTAGGTGCTTCTTGTGCGCCTGGTGTTAAACCGGCTTGCCGAACTAACTTCTGAGTTTCTGCCAACCCTCTTACGGCTTCTGCACCACCCGGAAGCATCATTAAAGCCTGTAATCTTGCTGGGTCAATTTTTACACCAGTAACAGCCCCAGGAATCGTTGTCTCGCCCTCTACATCGTAAATAGTTTGTGATGGGGCGCGGGTAGTCTGAAATACTTGTGGCAACAAAGTGCGTAACTGTTGGGCTTCTCTTTGTTTTGTAATCAGGTCTTTTACCTGCAAACCAGTAAGCGCTTCTTTAAGTTGCTTGTCAAACGATGACTCATAAGCGCCTAAGCCTGTCAGACCAATCTGCCCTAGACCCTGCAAGTTTCCTACGGGACGCGCCTGTGGGCCAGATAAAGCCGCAGCTTGTGCAATTGCACCAAGCAGTCCTTTGGTGAAGGCTTTCTCTTTTGCGCTCTCTGGGTTAATCCCAAGGAGTCCAAACAGTTCTTCGTTCATAAGTTACCCCAACAAAGTTGTGATGTCTGCCCGACGAGGTCTTTGGGCAAGCAGGTTTAAGTATTGAGAGTAGTCAACCGAACCCTGTGGCATCTGGTTGCGACCAAGCATATTTGGTATCTGTGGTTCTTCCTGACCAAGCATTTTTCTAATTGTGTTTCCGGCGCGCAAAGCATCAAGTGCTTGTTTTACTCCAATCCCGCCTTGTTGCGCCCCAATAACGTCTGTTCCGAGAACTGCTGGATTGTTGATAAACGAACCTGCCGAGCCAAGAACAGGAACGGCTCCTGCGGCAGTCACACCGCCAGCAGACAATAACCCACCGCCAGCGGCTTCTGTAACTAATCCTGTCCCGCCGCCCATTGAGGCAATCCCAGGCACTCCTGCGCCAGTAGCAGTAAGCCCAGTACCACCTGCTGTTTGACCGGCTCCAACTAAACCTTCCATTCCTAATACGCTATCAATAGTTCCTAATCCTGCTCCTGATAACCCCGCACCACCGGCGGCTGCCGTTTCTGCGGCAGTGGCTGCTCCGACTGCTTCTGCGGTTCCTGCGGTTGCTCCGGCTGTACCAGCACCTGCGGCTCCAGCGTTGGCTAAGTAAGTACCACCAGCAATTGCGCCAACCGTATACCAACCGCCAGGTATTTCTTCGTTTACGAAGTCGTCAACATCGCGCCCAACCTCTTTAACTGGGTCGATAATTTCGTCTTGAATAAAGTCGCCTACGCCACCCATTTATATCTCCATTCTCCAGACGTTAGGTTGGAACCCGTACTTTTTAGCCACCTTGTTCCATCCTTTTCTGTCTGTTTGAAAACTGATGTGTTTGCAATTCGTTGCCTTGGCGTAGTTCACTAGGTGCTGTACGCCTTCGTCTAGGTTGCCTTCGGAATACACCGCCCAGACGAATATGCCGTTCTCGTGCGGTTTTCCTACAAAAAATCCATGCAAATCCTCGTTCACCATCCCCATCACGCAGACCGCCTTCTTGTACAGAATGGCCGCGTAAACATCTTCGGGAATCCACCTTGCGGTTGGTGTCTTGCGGAGTACCTCTTTTAGCCCGTATTCAATCTCGAGCCAGTAATTTCTTAGTTCTTCGGGTTGGAGTACCCGTGGTGTCATCAGAACCCTAACAACCCGCCAATGCCAGCACCTGCTAGTCCGTACCCGCTTGGACTTGTGAGACTAAACGGCGTGTTTCCAAGGAAAGAACCAAGTGCCTGTCCACCGACATAGCCTAGTCCTGTTCCTGCTAGTCCACTCATAAGCCGGTTCTCTGGTAGCTGCGTGGTCTGCTGCCCGTAACTTGCAAGCGGTGTACCGTAGACAGAGGATAGGTAGGACATAAGGGACTGAATCGGCTGTTGTTGCCCGAACTGGAACCTAGCCATCTGCTCTTGCAGGGGTTGGGCGGCGATTGCTTCCCGCGCTGCACCAACCTGTGCAAGCGTTTGGCTTGGCAGGAACTGCTGTTGGTAGAAGGCTGGGGCGGCTTGAGCTAAGGCTGCCTGACCCATCTGAGCCTGTTGTTGTAGTCCACGCTCACGAGCATAGTCCTGACCAACGATGTTGGCAGAAACGTCGCCTAAAGCCCTGCCATAGGCTTCCGTAGCCCCGCCAAGGGCACGCTCCATTGCGCCTGACCCATAGCGTCCAGCCCGCGAATAAAGGCTTGCAACGCCCGGTAATACCTGTTCGCCAAACTGTTGTGTAAGTGGGCGGGTAGCGGCGGCAAGCATTGCCTGTTGGTAGGGGTTGCCCTGCAAGAACCCACCTGCGGCTGTCTGCCCAAGTTGCCCCAAGGAGGCTTGGTAGGCTTGCTGTGCCTGTTGGAGGGTTGGCTGTGCGGCGGTAGCCAGAGCCTCTTGTTGGGCTAGGGCTTGCTCTGTCTGAGCAGACGGGGCAACATAGGTTTGACCTGGGAAGAACGTGGGCTGTGGCCCTGTCAGGAATAGCTCTCTGGCGCGTTCTAATCCTGCGGTAAGAAACGGTCTTAGCGCGGGGTCAATCTGCGAGGTTGTGACTTGTTCTGCCATATATCACCTATTATAAAGATTATCCAACCAAAATGTAAGCATAAGTCTTGTTTGCCGTACTGTTGGCAAAGTGACTTATCGTTGCCTGTCCTTGCTGTTGGGCAGAGACGTAAATGTTTGAGTAGACCGACGGTGCAACATACGACACCACCAAAATAATTGACGGGGTTTCAGGTATTGCGGGAGTTACCCCAGCCGACGCTGAAACAGCCGCAAAGTGTTCTATCGACACCCCTAAGTCCGTTGGATGCCACGCAAGCTGAAAGTAGTCGTTAGCGTTTAAGTCCAAGAAGAACGTACTTGACGCAATCATGTGCGACGCGCTACCAGAAGACTTCCTAGCCTTGATACCAAACCTGCTATTGGAACCCGCTATATCCGTTCCGTTCTTTCTAAACCAGACATCAAAGTCCTGAACGTCGTTGGTCGTGTTCTTTATCTGAACCGAGAACGCAACAGAATAAATTCCTTTGTTTCTGACATTTATTCGGTTTGTATTGCTTAGATAAACACCGTTAGACAAGTCCTCGGTGTCAAATGACATAATGTAAGCATCCGACAGCGTTGTAGCCGCTTGGTCGGTATTGTCCTCAAACGCACCGTAGGGCGCAGAGTCAGCCTCTGCCGCGTCCGAGAACGGAATCAGGATAATTTTTGTATCTACAGAAATCCGCTCGTCGTACAGGGTGGTGCTTGTGGCATTGCCCGTAGCAAGGGTAATAGTCCCCGTGTTATTGGACTTGCCGTTCATTAGGTTGTTGACCACCTCGGAAATCTGCCGTGGGTCGCCACCTTGGTACGGTAGAACTCTAAACATTAGCGAGTACCCGCTTGCTGAATCTCTACATCCACCCCGATTGCGGTTGTCCAATCACCAGAGGGTTGGAGTTTTACGCGGTGGTAACGCCCGTAAGACCTAGCGCCTATGCGGTTCTCGCTGTTGGCAGCCGTGACCGTCGGGAAGGATACCGTCTGGTTTAACTGCAAGCGCGAGGCGATAGCCGCACTACCAGTCCCGTTGTCTACGATGGGTTTAATCATCGTAATCATGGACTGATTGGTGTCTGCCGCAATATCTGCCGTCTCAATCGTGGCGGTCTTGGAAGCCCCCGTAAAGGTAATCAGCTTGTTGCCGTTTATCCCAAGGAGGAGCAGTTTCCCGCCTAGCCAGTTACGGCTGTCCAACGAAATACCTAGGGCATCTATGCTTGCGCTAAACGCATCCAATCCCTCTAAGGTTATGGAAGGTGTAGACACGGGAGCCACACGGGTAGCCGTTGAGTCCGAGTAAGACCACTTGCCCGTAGGAACGTGGTAGACCAAGACCCTGTAATCCAAGTCAATTGTTGGGTAGCCCCAGACCACCAAGTTATTGATGGGGTCGATGGCGGCACTCATGTTGCCAATATCTGCTTCTCTTAACGAATTAAAGAAGTATCGGTTGACCTTCTCCGCACCTATATTTTTCAGGTTCTGCCCGTCACAGGCGTAGAAGCCGTCGTCGCCTAAGAAGTAGGTAATGCCCTGCCATTGGATGACCGAGTTAGGCTCAAAGCACCCACGGTTCCTAGCAATGTTGTCGAACTGGAATATCAGCGGGGTTCCGACGTAGGACATCCGCACGATACTGCGCTCTAGCAAGACTAGCCCAAACTCGCCACCCGTAACCCCTTGAACGAACCCGCCGTCAGGCACATCTTGGAAGTCTGCCTGTGTTGTGGCAGATGTAGTCCAAGTCTTCTCGTTGTTGATGCCTGACCATTGGACTCGGTTCTTGTTGGCGCTTTGGTAACCAGACACAACGAAGTCTCGCACCACGGTCACGAACTTGGCCTTGGGTGCGTCTGCGGCTAGGTCTGCAAAGGTAGTCCCAGACATAACGTCTATGTACTGCATGGTGTTGGACTCGTTAGCCGCAATCAGGGAGTTTCCGAACTGCGTGAACTTCCACCCAGACGTTCCGCTGTAAGTCACGGCAGAAATGTCGTCCCAAGAGAAGTCAGAGGTGTCCAGCTTAAAAAGTCTTGTCGTGCCAGCCGCGTAGATACTTGTAATACTGTTCGTGTCCTTGGCGGCAGCCGCAGCCGTCAGGTTTTGCGGTGCGGCATCTGAGTAGTCCACTTCCTGCGGGAACGGGCCGTAGCCTACCGCCTTTGGAAAGCAGTTTCTGGCCGTGGTCAGCGCACCGATAACCCCTGGCTGGTCAGGTAGCCACTCTCCAAAGGTAACTCTTGTTATTGCCATGTGTTACTTCCCGAAGATTGTTGTGTCCAAACGTCGCTTTGGTCAGGAATAGGTGTCCATGTGTCCGAACCCGTGGTTACTTGTGTCCATGTATCGCTCTGGATACTGATGGCAGACCATGTATTTGGTTGGTCAGGTACTAAAACCCATTCCTCGCCGAACTTGTACATCGTGCAGGTAAGCTGTGCGTTGCTTGCCACCTGCCCAGAAACTGTGTAAATAATCCCCGCCAGAGCCGTCAGAGTGCCTGTCGCCACGACATCGCCGTGGACATCAAACTCAAACCCTGCGTTGGCGGTTAGGAACCCTTCTGCGGTTATAGAACCGTCTACAAGGCGAAGTCTTACCGCGTCTGCTACTAGGTCACCAGAGGCGTTTATAGCCCCTACAACGTCCCGTAGACGCGCCGCAAGGGCGCTTACCGAACCAGCCGCAGAGATACTGCCAACCGCGCTTGCAGTAGTGTTGGCGGTTGTGCTTACCTGCCCGTTGGCAGAGACGCTACCTTCTACAAACCTTGTGCGTTGTACAGAAGCAACAACATCGCCAGCAGAGGTAATTATTGCCCCTACCAATCGGGTTCTTGTGCCGTCCGCAGAGACCGTTCCCGTACTGTCAACCGCACCCTGAATCGTACGCAATCTCGTACCATCTGCCGAGACCTGTCCGTTAGCCGTAATCAGGGCTTGGGCGGTCTCAAAGAACTGAGGTATAGCGTTTACAGTACCCACTCCCGTGATGTTCTGGGGGGCGTAGATGAGGCATATCTCTGTGTCGGCAGAAGTCCAGATGGGGTCATCTAGGCTAAATGCTAGGTTGTCGATACTGCTACTAAAGTAGTCTAACTGCTCTAGCGTGTACGGGCCTTGTATCCCGCAGTCCATCCAGTTCGCGTCTAGCGAGAACGGCAAATCGTCGAGACTCCCGAAGCGGTCTAATTCTTCAAGGGTCAGTAACGCCATTTAGTCCAACGTAACCGTCAAATTGCCAGAAGTAATCTTGAGAATGTCGCCCGTGTCGATGGTCTTGGCAGTCGTAAGCGCGGTATGCATGAGTAGGTTGCCGCTAGTAACCGCGTCCAGAATCCCGATGTAGCCCACGGAACCCCATGAGGCTGTGCATTGCGGGAAGGTAACGTCCGCGCTAGAGGTAACGATTCCACCCGAAGCCGTGGTAACGGACAGGGCTTGGCGGGCATAGGAGCCGCCAGAGACTTCCGTACCCGAACCAGCGTCCGTTGGGTCTGATGTGTAGAGTCCAACGTACACCGTCGTAGGAGAGGTGTAAGAAGTGTTGCGGAGAACGTGGTCTAGGACTTTGTTCTCTAAGTAGTTGCTAAATTCTGCCATTTGATTACCTCGTTGTAACGGTCATAACTAAGGGAACACCAGAAAACTCACTCTCCTCGTCGGAGGTGTTGATTCTTGCAATTGCTTGGTTGTAGAGGCTCGACCACGTTTGTGTACGCGGGTCGTTCATAAGGTAAGGCTCTGCCTCTAGTAGACTTGCGTACAGTAGCGCGTCTGGGTAGTTAGCCAAGAACTCGTTGCTAGTATTGCTTACAGACAGTACGGCTGGCTTGAAGTAGTAAAGCATCTGCAAGACGTAGGCACTATCTGGCTTGGGCGCGAACTCTAGCTCGTTGCCCCGCATGGTGTAGAACACCGGCAGCCCAATCTGGTCTGCGCGGGCGTTGCTAGAGAAAATGCTTGGGGATGTGTAGGTGACTACCGTTCTCGGAAGCCCCTGAATAAACACATCGCGGATAGAGAGAAAGTCGCTTGGCAACCCTACCGTCGGGTCGTTCACGGTCATCGTTGCCGTGGCCGTTTTGAGCATCCTGCGGGTACGAATGTCGCGGGATAGGCGCAACTCCGCTAGACTGATAAAGTCGGGAATCTGGCTGGTAAGGTCACTCCGTCCGAGGTAGTTCGCTACCGATGTCTGGAGGTCGCTGAAATTCGCTAGGGCCATTGTAGTCGTTCCATGAATAAGTGTAAGACCCAACGTGCCCAATTGCGTTGGACAGGTTGTGGTCTAAATAAGTATCGAATCCTGCGTCTTTTGCCTTGATGCAGAAGTACACGTCTTCCCCTAGCAACTTGTCGCCAGGTATCTTCTCGAACCAGAACCACGGTCTAGGAGTGTTCTCAAACACCTCCCGCTTGACCATCATCACCCCGCAACCAATCGCGGTCACGCACTCTAGGTGGGTCTTGTCTTTAGAGACGATTGGAATCCAATGATTCTCTTTCTTCTCAAAGTCTATCTCTAGGTTCTTTGCCGTAGGTCTGACCGGCGAGGTTCTCGTTGTTGCGTTCACCCCAACTATGGGCTTATCGTGCGCCAGCAAGACTTCTATCGTGTTCTTCGGGAACCTCATGTCTGCGTCTATCCACAGAATGTAGTCCGCACCTTCTTTTATTGCCTCTGCCGCCAGCTTCTCGCGCTGGTCAAATATCAGGGTTCCGGCAACCGTGTAAACCGCCTGGTGTCCAGACCTGTTTCTTGCGTCGTAGGCACATAGCACCGCCAAGTCAAACGCCGTTCCTATCTCCATCTCTCCACGAGAAGGGATACAAATGGCGACTTTCTTATCGTCCCACGGTGCTTTCTGTTGTTTTTGCTTAATCTTGTCGTGAATCTTGCCCACTAAATCCTCCCCGGCCTTGTCCGTAAAAAACGGTTTGCCGGGTCATTTAGAAAAGCCTTCATGCGTTTCTGGTCTACCACAGCGAACCCCCTCATAATTCCCTTCACATTCAAGTCTGCAATGACCGAATTGGGAATCTCCGCTACCCGCGCACCATCACCCCACCGAGCGCGTTCGTCTATCTGGTTATAAGAAGCCTTGTTAGCCTCTAGGATTGGTGCGACGTTTTGTTCGTCCCTGATGACAAGCCCGCCATCTCCGTCCGCAAACCAAGTACGTTTACCCTCTATCGTTACTTCTTCGCCCAGTTTCTGCATATTCAATCCCATAAAACCGACGGTGGGAATTACCCACCGCCGATTCTATCACAAGTTACGCTGCTTTGATGTCAAATACACCGCCGTGTGCTTTCTCGTTACGAACTTCGAGGGTCAGTTCGGCAAGAATCTGAGTCTTGTCAGAGTCGCCGGTCTTGGCCAGGTCATTCGTCTGGAAAGGACGGAGGTAAGCGAGGGCTGCGTACTCGGAGTCGAGCATCAGGGCATCCGTAGAACGCATGAAGCGGTCAGGAACGATGCTGATGAGACCGAAGTCCGAGAGGTAAGCACCTGCGGCAGCCACGATAGTCGTGGGTTCTGCGCCGGTCACATAACGCTGCTGTGCAACACCAGCAAAACCAGACACAGTTGCCTTGAGTCCGGGAGGAACAACCAACATTTTCGGTGTGCCGCCGTCTTCAAAGATTTGCTGTGCTACGTCCTTGAGCATGGACTCAAGGAAGGTACGGGTTGTGGTGTCCGAACGAACGTCGGAACCGTCACCTGTCGGGTTTGTACCAGCCGAACCCTTGGATACGTTGCTGGTGATGTAGGACAGGAGCGAACCCATCTTACGAGCGCCAGAGGTAGCCGTACCGTTGGTCTTGGCTTGGTTAGCCGTGATGATTGTCTCGATGTCGCGCTTGATTTCGGAAGCGGCTTTAGCCAACTGGTAAGCCTTCTCAGACTTACGGCCAGCCTTGTCTACTGCCTCAAGCGTGCCAGAAACCTGAACGGTCTTACCAACGATTTGCGTGAAGTTGCCAACACGGGTCGTGGGAGCCAACGAGGAAGCGGCTGCGTCATCACCTTCGATGAGGGCGTTAGCAGTCGTAGCGGCGGCCAATGCGTCGGTCTGCCACTCGTGGTTGGTCTGAGTAGCACGAGCCTTGCCGATGGACGACATGATAGGCGTGTCGGTGGGGCTGATGTCATAAATGACGTTTGCTAAGTCTTCGCGGACACCGATGCTGGTGTACCGCAGGTAGGTATTTGAGGGTACTGACATTTAATTCTCCTTAGAGGAATCGTTCGAGTAAAGCCGCCGCGTCTCGCGGGCGACCAGTTTGTTTGAGTTGCTTGGTCAATTTCTTGACCGCCTCTCCGTCCTTATCAAGGCGAGGAGAGCCGACCCCAGGTGCTAATGACTTGGGAGCCTCTGCCACTCTTTTGGAGATGGCAGGTTTTGACTTCTGCAATTTTTCGTATTGCATAGCCCGATACAGAGTCAGGACGGCGCGGTGGTCGTACACCTGCGACAACTCTTGGTCTGTCCACCCAACCGATTTGGCGTAATCTTTTATCTCCTTGCGGATAACCTCGCCCTTTACCTCATCTCCGAAGTCAGGGATGGCAGAACGTAGACGCTCGGCTTCCTGTTGGATATGAGATTTAAGCCTCTCCTGATGTTCGGCGGCTTGCTTGGCTTGGAGTGATTCGCGTTCGGCGCGGACAGCTTGTAGCTGCTTTTCGCGTTCCATGTTCTCTGCCATCTTGACCGCGTACCCGATGGGGTCTTGGTCTTTTAAGGCAGTCAGGTCTTCCGCAGGTTGTGTCAACATCTGCTCGATGACTTGCAACCGTTGGGCATAGGTGTCCCGTAATTTGGCGGCTTCCTCTATCTTCGTGCGCTCGGATTCGACTGCCTTGCGCTGTTCGG
>Ga0222712_10001059_pt1 | contig 35253 bp, 31 predicted proteins | sample C33_657DmetaG_FD_165043 | JGI IMG/M metagenome (GOLD analysis project Ga0222712, IMG submission 165043) | Estuarine water microbial communities from San Francisco Bay, California, United States - C33_657D | ecosystem: Environmental > Aquatic > Marine > Unclassified | place: USA: California...
GATGGAAGTGGACGCGAACGTGCGCCGCACGGTCGAGTACCTCCGCGCCCAGCTGTCGATGAACCGCTGATTTTCAGTGCTCAGTGATGCAAAAGGGCCCGACGTGTGTCGGGCCCTTCCTTTTGGGCAGGGCGGCAGGGTGGGTTGCCACTTGCTACTTTGGGGCTTTCGCTCTTCATAAGGCCGTTCCTTCCTAGTCTTTCCCAGGGGAGTCCGTGACCGGACTGAGATGAGGCTTGGCCTCGAACCCTCGTACCTGATGCGCCTCGGCGCCGTAGGAAGCGGATTGTGCAGCCCAAACCATCCCCGTTTCCGCGAACCTTCCAGGTCCGTGCGGACAGCCTTTGCCTCCGGCCCTCGGGCCCACCTTTCCTCCATCTCTCTATTCTATGGTCTCCGACAACAAGCCCACCACCTTCCCGAACTCGACGCGTGTCTACGTGCCGGGTTCGCGTCCTGATATCCTCGTGCCGATGCGCGAGGTGAAGCTGGCTGAGACCTCCCGCCCCGACGGCACGAAGTCGGCCAACGAGCCGGTCCGCATCTACGATACGTCCGGTCCCTGGGGCGACCCCGCCTTCCATGGCGACGTCGAGAAGGGCCTGCCGGCCATCCGCGCCACCTGGATCCTCGAGCGCGGCGACGTCGAAGCCGTTCCCGGCCGCGAACTGAAGCCCGAAGACGACGGCTACCTTTCGTGGAAGCACGCCGAGACCGCCCAGCGCGCCACCTCCCGCAACCGCTTGGTCCAGTTCGACCGCGCCGACCGCAAGGTCTACAAGGGCAAGCCCGGCCAGCGCCCGACCCAGCTCGCCTACGCCAAGCAGGGCATCATCACGCCCGAGATGGAGTACATCGCCATCCGCGAGAACATGCGTCTCGCCGCTCAGGCCGATTCGACCCGCCGCCACGACCTGACCTTCCAGCACAAGGGCGAGTCCTTCGGCGCCGCGATTCCCAAGGTCATCACCCCCGAATTCGTCCGCTCCGAGGTCGCCCGCGGCCGCGCCATCATCCCGGCCAACATCAATCACCCTGAGCTCGAGCCGATGATCATCGGCCGCAACTTCTTGGTGAAGATCAATACCAACATCGGTAATTCGGCCGTCGCTTCCTCCATCGAAGAAGAGGTCGAGAAGATGCGCTGGTCCATCAAGTGGGGAGGCGACACGCTCATGGATCTTTCCACGGGCAAGAACATCCACCAGACCCGGGAGTGGATCCTGCGCAACTGTCCCGTCCCCGTCGGCACCGTGCCGATCTACCAGGCCCTCGAGAAGGTCAACGGCCGCGCCGAAGACCTCACCTGGGAGATCTTCCGCGACACGCTCATCGAGCAGGCCGAGCAGGGCGTCGATTACTTCACCATCCACGCCGGAGTCCGCCTCGCCTACATCCCGCTGACCGCCCGTCGCGTCACCGGCATCGTCTCCCGCGGCGGCTCCATCATGGCCAAGTGGTGCCTCTCGCACCACAAGGAGAATTTCCTCTACACCCACTGGGACGACATCTGCGACATCATGGCCGCCTATGACGTCAGCTTCTCGATCGGCGACGGCCTCCGTCCCGGCTCGATCGCCGACGCCAATGACGACGCCCAGTTCGCCGAACTGAAGACGCAGGGTGAACTCACCACCCGCGCCTGGGAGCGCGGCGTGCAGGTCATGAACGAAGGCCCCGGCCACGTGCCGATGCACATGATCAAGGAGAACATGGACAAGCAGCTGGAGTGGTGCCACGAGGCGCCGTTCTACACGCTCGGACCCCTTACCACCGACATCGCCCCGGGCTACGACCACATCACGTCCGCCATCGGCGCCGCGATGATCGGCTGGTATGGCACCGCGATGCTCTGTTACGTCACGCCGAAGGAACACCTCGGCCTGCCGAACAAGAACGACGTCCGTGAGGGCGTCATCGCCTACAAGATCGCCGCCCACGCCGCCGACCTCGCGAAGGGACACCCCGCCGCGCAGATCCGCGACAACGCGCTCTCCAAGGCCCGCTTCGAGTTCCGCTGGCCCGACCAGTTCGCCCTGGCCCTCGACCCCGAGCGCGCCCAGGAATATCACGACGAGACCCTCCCGCAGGAGTCGGCCAAGACCGCGCACTTCTGCTCGATGTGCGGACCGAACTTCTGTTCGATGCGTATCTCCGACGACATCCGCAAGTTCGCCGACGCCCAGGGCGTCTCCGAAGCCGAAGCCCTCGCCAAGGGCATGGAAGAGAAGTCCAAGGAATTCCGCGAAAAGGGCGGCGAAATCTACCAGTAACCAATAACGGGTGCCTGCGGTTGGCGGTAAGCGGTTGGCGGTTAGGGTGAAATCCTAGCACCTGCCTCTGGCCGCCTCCTATTTGTCTCATCTATCCGCCAACCGCTAACCGCCAGCCGCTGTGTCCTCTTCCACGCAATCCTCCACCGCCTGGTATGATTCCCCGTTATACTACGACATGGTGTATGCGGATTATACGCCGAAGGAGACCCGCTTCATCGAGGGGATCATTAAGAAGCATGGTCCGAAGCTCGACGGGCCGATGCGCGTGTTCGAGCCGGCCTGCGGTTCCGGGCGTCTGCTTGAGTCGCTGGCCGCTCGCGGGCATGTCGTCCATGGCTTCGACCTGAACAAGCATCAGGTCGCCTTCGCCAAGAACCGTCTCAAGGCCAAGGGGCTGAAGGGCAGGGTATGGCGCGACCGCCTACAGGATTTCAAGGTGCCCAAGGGCGCCTGTTATGACGTCGCCCACTGCTTCGTCAGCACGTTCAAGTATGTCGGCAGCGAAGCCGGCGCGGTCAGCTCGCTGCGTCGCATGGCCGCATCCTTGCGTCCGGGCGGCCTGCTGCTGCTCGGGCTGCACTTGACCGATTATAAGAACAGCCCGCCCGACCATGAGCGTTGGATAGGCCGCAAGCCCGGCATCCGCGTCGTGAGCGATACGTGGTCCGCCCCGGCCGACCGCAAGTCCCGGACCGAGGCCATGCGTACCCGCATGCGTATCACCGAGAAGGGCAAGACCCGCATCGAGGAGACCCTCTGGGATTTCCGCACCTACTCTCCGGCTGAGCTGAAGGCCCTGCTGGCCAAGGTGCCGTCCCTTCGGTTGGTCGCCTGCCACGATTTCCACTACGACCTAGGATCGACCCGCAAGATCGACCTGGAGTATTCGGATGTGCTGCTGGTGCTGAGGAAACAGGCCTAGTTTGCGTTGCCACCTCTGGGAGGGTTGGGCACGTTGGCCTCACCCCCATGCGTTACCTCCGCTTGTTCTCCTTGCTCACGGCCGTGCTGGCTGCGGCGCACGTCGCCGCCTTCGAACTGAAGCTCGATCCGGCCAAGCAGACCGTCACGGTCAAGAAGGACGCGCCGACGGAAGTCGTCCGCTATACCCTCAATGGCAAGGATCCGGATTTCTCCGCGGGCGTCTATCTCGCCCCGATCGAGCTGCCGGAAGGCGGCATGGTCAAAGCCGCTTCCTTCGACGGTAACAAGCGCGTCGGTCAAATCGTGACGCAGGAAGTCTCCGGCCCGGGTCCGAAGAACACCTCCTTGGTGCCGCTGACCCAGAACCGCGATTGGAAGTCCTATGATTGGGTGATGCGTCACAACGAGATCCTCGCCCTGAACCAGCCTGGCGCCATCCAGGCCGACGTGGTCTTCCTCGGCGACTCGATCACGCATTTCTGGTCCGGCGAGCCGAAGGCGAAGCGCGTCGCCGGCAAGGACTCCTGGGAGAGGTGGATCGCTCCGCATCACCCGATCAACCTCGGCTATGGCTGGGACCGCACGGAGAACGTCCTCTGGCGTCTCCGCCACGGCGAGATCGCCGGCCTCAAGCCCAAGGCTTTCGTCGTGCTCATCGGGACGAACAACCTCTCCGGCTTCAACTCGCCCGCCCAGACGGCCGAAGGCGTGGCCGAGGTCTGCCGGGAGCTCCGTCGCCAGGCCCCGCAGGCTAAGATCCTACTGCTGGCCATCCTGCCGCGTCAGGCCAAGCCGGATGCCACCCGCCAGCGGGTGACGGACACGAACTTGCTGCTCAAGGCGCAGGCCCCTCAGATCGCCGACGCTTATCTCGATCTGACGGACAAGCTCGTCGAAGCCGACGGCAGCATCCTGAAGGAGACCATGAACGACTACCTGCATCCCACGAACAAGGGATACGATGTCATGGGCGCCGCCATCGACGCCCAGCTCAAGGCTTGGTCGCTCTGACGGGCCAGGGCCTTCAGATCCGCTTCATCACCGACTTCGCGATGCCCTGGATGGTCAGGGAACTGGTCGGGATGAGGTCAGGGTAGTTCTGGTTCTCGGCCTTGAGGTAGACCTTGGAGCCCTGCTTGATGAGGCGCTTAAGGGTCGTCTCGCCGTCGATGAGCGCGGCCACGATGTCGCCGTGCTTGGGCGTGCCGGGTTCGACGATGACGGTGTCGCCGTCGTTGATGTCGGCGTCGATCATCGAGTCACCGCGGACGCGGAGGGCGAAGGATTCGGGAGCACGACGACGGGCGCTGGGTGAGAGGGGGACCTGCATCGAGTCCAGGACGCCGGAGGACTCGGTATAGTCGGGGAAGCCCGCGGCGACGGAGCCGGCGAACTTCACGTTCTCGAAGGCGATGGCGTCGTCGCCGGGGCCTTCGTAGCGGATAACGGTCTCGGAGGTGTCGCCGAGGACTTCCGGGACGATCTTGTAGGCGCGGGCGGCGCCGGGGATACGCTGGAGGACGCCCTTGCGCTCGAGGGCCTGGAGGTGGCCGTAGACGCCGTTGGTGGACGCGAAGCGGAACTTGGCCTGGATATCCCGGATGCTGGGCCAGTAGGAGTGTTCCGAGACGTGGGCCTTCATGTAATCGAGGATGGCCCGCTGCTTCTTGGTCAGTTCTTCCATAGTGAACGCATGTTCGATGAAAACTTGTTCACTGTCAAGCCGGCAGGCCAAAAGGCCATATAATCGTCAAAATCCGCCGAACCGGGCCTCGAATTCGGCCACCGTCCGCTCCAACCCGGGGTAGCACCGGGCGGCGATGGCCAGGGAATGCTCGCGGATGGGCTTGGGCAGCCCCCAGAGGGCCTGGCTGATCGAACCGGTGATGGCGGCCAGGGTATCGGCGTCCCCGCGGATGGAGGAGGCGAAGCGGACGGCGGACTCAAAGTCGGCCGTGCCGACGGCGATGGCCAGGCACTCGGGCACGCACCCTTGGCAGGTCTCGTTATAGGTGTGGGTCTTCCGGATGACCTCGAGGTCGGGCAGGGGACCGTAGAAGTTCTCGGCGACCGCGCGGACGGCAGCGGGGTGGCGATACTTGCGGGCGGTCCAGATCGCCGCGGCGACGGCTTGGGCTCCTTTGATGCCTTCGGGGTGGGCGTGCGAAGGCCGGGCGCTCAGCGTCGCGTGCTCGAGCACGGTCTCGAGGTCGTCGAATGCCCACGCCACGGGCGAGACCCGCATGGCGGAGCCGTTGCCGAAGGAGTCACGCTCGCCCGGAGCGCCGTCGTCGACCCAGCCGAGGAAGCCGCCCCCGAAGGCCGCTGACAGCGGCGCGAGGTGACCGTTCTTCTCATAGTAGCCGACCATGCCGACGAGCCGCGGCTTGTAGTCGCTTTCGCCGCGCAGGATCGTCTCCGCGACCGCCCACGTGAGCAGCGAGTCGTCGGTCGGGCAGGATTTCTCGGCGAAGAGCGGGAAGCCCGCGTCTTCGTTCCGACTGAATTCGTGGACCGACCCGATGATGTCGCCGGCGATGGCTCCGAGCATGGGGCGAGGCTGCGGGAAGAACTGGCTAGCCGCAATACCTCGTCGACCGGGAGCCTGTCATAGGCCTGTCCCGGCGAATCCGGCTCACATCAAGCCCTGCGCAGGGATGACCGGCGCGGGGGCAGCCGGGGCGGGCGTAGGCTGTCCGTTCGCGGCGGCGTCGATCTTCTCGAGCTCCGCCTTGAGCAGGCCCATGCCTTCGTCGCGGAGTGCGATCACCTGGCCCTCGAGCTGCGCGCGTTCTTCGTCCGTCTGGGCGTTGCGCATCGCTTCGCCGATTTCTCGTCCGCGATTGAAAAGTTCCTGCGTGGCCGGGTTGATCATCCCGTTACGGAAGGCTTGGCCGAGCTTCTTCTCGTCGCCGCCCGCGAGGTCGAGGGCCATCTTCCGGGTTTCATCACCGAAGGCCTTGTAGCGAGCCTTCGTGGCCTCGTCCATCGGCGGGCGCTTGGACTGGGTCGGAGCGACGGGCTTAGGCGCCGCGGCGACCTTGGTCGGCTGCGGAGCCGGCGTCGGGGCGGTCACGACGGGCTTTTCCACCTTGGTGACGTCCTCTAAGTCGGACGGACCGACGAAGCGGGCGATGAGGAAACCGATCGCCACGCAGAAGGCGGCGGTGATGGCGACGGACGTCTTGTTCATGGCCCGACCTTAGCCCAAGGCCGGAGGTTGGCTACCGCTTAATTCTTTTCAGCGCACCAGACAGGGCTTTTTCGGGTCGAATTTCCAGCCCGGGACGAGGAACTGCATCGCCACGGCGTCGTCACGCGAGCCGGAGGGCAGTTTCAGGTAAAGCTGATGGGCGGCCTCGAGCTGGACCGGGTCGATCTCGATGCCGAGACCGGGCTTCTGCGGGACGGTGATCTTGCCGCCCTTGATGAGCAGCGGCTCCTTGGTGAGGCGCTGGCCTTCCTGCCAGATCCAGTGGGTGTCCATTGCGGTGACGTCGCCGGGCGCGGCGGCGCCGACGTGCGTGAACATCGCGAGCGAGATGTCGAAGTGGTTGTTGGAGTGCGAACCCCAGGTGAGGCCGCGTTCCTGGCAGACCTGTGCGACCTGCACCGAGCCCTGCATGGTCCAGAAATGCGGGTCGGCGAGCGGGATGTCGACCGCCTGCAGCTTCAGCGCGTGGTCGAGCTGACGCCAGTCAGTGGCGACCATGTTCGTGGCCGTGCGGAGGCCGGTGGCCTGCTTGAACTCCGCCATGATCTCGCGTCCCGAGAAGCCGGCTTCGGCGCCGCAAGGATCCTCGGCGTAGGCGAGCACGCCCTTGAGATTCTGGCAGACCTCGATGGCTTCCTTGAGGAGCCACGCGCCGTTGGGGTCGAGGGTGATGCGGGCCTGGGGGAAGCGGGCGGCGAGGGCGCGGACCGCTTCGATCTCGCGCGCGGGGCTGAGGACGCCGCCCTTGAGTTTGAAGTCCTGGAACCCGAAACGCTCCTGCGCGGCCTCGGCCTGCCGTACGATGCTCTCGGGCGTGAGGGCTTCTTCGTTGCGGAGGCGATGCCAGGCGTGCGCGGAGCCGGCTTCGTCGCGGTAGCTCAGGGTCGTCTTGCGTCGGTCGCCGATGAAGAAAAGGTAGCCGAGCATCTCGACTTCGGTGCGCTGCTGGCCTTTGCCGAGCAGGGCGGCGACGGGCTTGCCTTGGAACTGGCCGAGGAGGTCGAGCAGGCCGGATTCGATCGCCGTGACGGCGTGGATGGTCACGCGCAGGTCGAAGGTCTGCAGGCCGCGGCCGCCGGCATCGCGGTCGGAGAAAGTCGCGCTGACCTCCGCAAGGAGCTGCTCGTAGCCGGCGATCTCCTTGCCGATGAGCAAGGGCGCGGCGTCTTCGACGGTCTGACGGATCTTCTCGCCGCCGGGAACTTCGCCCAAGCCGGTGCGTCCGGAGCTGTCCGTGATCAGGACGATGTTGCGCGTGAAGAACGGGCCATGCGCGCCGCTGAGGTTGAGCAGCATGCTGTCATGACCGGCGACAGGCACGACACGGACGGATTGGATGAGGGGAGAGGACATCAGATCGGAGGAAAAGAGGACAGGAGGGCAGGAGGGCAGGAGGAAACTCAGGCGCGGGGTCGGGTGCGGGCGAGGAAGACGAGGCCGGCGGCCAGGATGGAGGCGACCGCGAGTCCGTAGAGGCCATATTGGACCGAGCCGGTGGCTTTTTCGAGCCGACCGAAGACCGTCGGGGCCACGAAGCCGCCGAGGTTGCCCAAGGAATTGATGAGCGCGATGACCGCCGCAGCGATGCGGGCGTCGAGATAACCTTGCGGGATGGGCCAGAAGAGCGAGGAGGCCGACTTGAAGCCTAAGGCGGCGAAGCAGATGGCCACGAAGGCGAAGATCGGACCGCCCGTCGTCGACAGGAACATGCCCGTCGCCGCGATGATGAGCGCGCCCGCGACCCAGAGCTGCGGACGTTTCCAGCGGGCCGCGCCGGCGGCGGCGAGATACATGCCCACGATGGAGATCGTCCACGGCACCGAATTCAGGAAGCCGACCTGCAGGTCGGTGAGGTCGCCCATCTTCCGGATGATGCTGGGAAGCCAGAAGGTCGCGGCGTAGATCGTCAGCTGGATGGCGAAGTAGATCGCGCAGAAGAGCACGATCTGCGGGTCGCGGAGCAGGCGCAGGACGCCGGGTCTTTCGGACTGACTAGCCTCACGCTCACGTTGCTCGGCCTCGATGGTCGTCTCCAGCGCCAGTTTCTGTTCGGCGGAAAGCCAGCGGGCGTCCCGCGGCAGGGAGTCGAGCCAGAACCAGGCGCCGACGCCGATGACCACGGAGAAGAGTCCCTCGACGAAGAGCATGCTCTGCCAGCCCTTGAGGCCGAGCAGCGACGTCTGCATGAGCGCGCCGGAGAGAGGGCCGGAGAGGATGGAGGCGATGGCCGACCCGCTCAGGAACAAGGCGATGGCCTTGCCGCGCTCGGCCGAAGGCAACCAGCGGGTGAAGTAGTAGATGACGCCCGGGAAGAAGCCGGCCTCCGCGGCTCCCAGCGCGAAGCGCAGGACGTAGAATTCGTTCTCGGTCCGGGCGAAGGCCATCAGCGAGGCCACGACGCCCCAGGTGATGGTGATGCGCGTGAGCCAGAGGCGCGCGCCGAACTTCTGCAGCAGCAGGTTGGAGGGGACTTCGAAGATCGCGTAGCCGACGAAGAACAGGCCGGCCCCCAGACCGTAGGCGGCGCTGTCGAGCCCGAGGTCGGTGCGCAGGTGCTGTTGGATGAAGCCGACGTTCACCCGGTCCAGGTAGTTCACGATGAACATCAGGATGAACAGCGGCAGGACGCGCTGCTTCACCTTGGCGACGGCGGCGTCGAGGTGATCCTCCGATGCTCCGGCGAACGCGCGCATCCGGGCTTACTTGACGCCGGCTTTGGCGATGAGGGCGGCGAGCTGCTCGACTTCGGACGGCTTGAGATCCGTCAGCGGCGCGCGCACGGGGCCCGCGCCGTGACCGACGATCGTGGCGCCGGCCTTGATGATGCTCACGGCGTAGCCGGCGCTCTTGTTGCGGATCTCGAGATAGGGCAGGAAGAAGGTGTCGAGCAGGCGGTTCTGCGTCGCATGGTCGTCCTTCGCGACGGCGTGGTAGAAGTCCATCGCGGCCTGCGGGATGAAGTTGAACACCGCGGAAGAGTAGACCGGCACGCCCATGGCCTTGTAGGCGGCGGCGTAGACTTCGGCTGTGGGCAGGCCGCCGAGGTAGCTGAAGCGGTCGCCCATGCGGCGGCGGATCGAGACCATGAGCTCGATGTCGCCGAAGCCGTCCTTGTAGCCGATGAGGTTCGGGTTGTGCGCGGCGAGTTTTTCGAGGTGGTGCGGCAGGAGGCGGCAGACGTTGCGGTTGTAGACGACCACGCCGATCTTGACGGACTTGCAGACCTGGTCGACGTGCTCGGCGACGCCTTCCTGATTCGTCTCGGTCAGGTAGTGAGGAAGGAGCAGGATGCCCTTGGCACCGAGGCGCTCGGCCTCCTGGGCGTATTGGATCGCCACGCGGGTCGGGCCGCCGGCGCCGGCGAGGATCGGGACGAGTCCGTCGCAAGTATCGACCGCGGTCTTGATGACGGCGGAGTATTCCTTGGGCTCAAGGGAGAAGAACTCACCGGTGCCGCCCGCGGCGAAGAGCGCGGTGGCGCCATAGGGAGCGAGCCACTGCAGGCGCTTGGCGTAACCCGCGGCGTGGAAGTCGCCGTTGGCCTGGAAGTCGGTGATCGGGAAGGAGAGGAGTCCGGACGAGAGGACCTTCTGGAGTTCGAGGGGGTGCATGTAAAGTTAGGGCTAGGGGCAGGGCTAGGGACAGGTTCAGAGGGCGGCGTTCGAGCGGGTGCCGTTGACGAGGCGGGAGAGGCCGAGGGGATTGGCGTTGCGCAGTTCGGCCGGCAGGGCGGCGTCCGGATAGTTCTGGAAGCAGACGAGGCGCGTGAAGCGGTAGATGGCGTTGGAGCCGACCGAGGTGGTGCGTCCGTCGGAGAGCGAAGGGTAGGGGCCGCCGTGCACGATGGCGTGCGAGACTTCGACGCCGGTCGGGAAGCCGTTGATGACGACGCGGCCGGCGACGGACTCGAGGCGGGCGATGAGCGCGGCGTGCTGGCCGAGTTCGGCGTCGGTGCCGTGCACGGTCGCTGTCAGGTTGCCGTGCAGGGCGCCGAGGGCGGCGTCGACTTCGCGCTGATCGGCGCACCAGATGACGAGCGAGCTCGGTCCGAAGATTTCTTCCTGCAGGGAAGCGTCGGCGACGAAGGTCTTGGCTTCGGTGGAGAAGAGCGTGGCGACGGCGCGGTTGGGCTGGCCGCTGGACTTGCCTTGGGCGATCACCTTGACGCCGCTCTGGGCGGTACGGTCGGCGAGACCTTTCTGGTAGGCCTGATGGATACCGGCGGTGAGCATGACGCCGTCGGCGCATTCCGTGAAGAGAGCGGAGAGCTTGGCGACGAAGGCTTCGGCGGCGGCGGAACGGGTCAGGACGACCAGGCCGGGCTGCGTGCAGAACTGACCGACGCCGAGCGTGCACGAACCGACGAGACCGGTGGCGATGGCTTCGCCGCGGGCGGCGAGGGCGCCTTCGAGCAGGACGACGGGATTGACGCTGCTCATCTCGGCGTAGACCGGGATCGGCGTCGGACGGGCGGCGGCGGTGTCCATCAGGGCCCGACCGCCCACGCGGGAGCCGGTGAAGCCGATGGCGCGGAGGGCCGGGTGCTTCGCGACCTGCTGGCCGATGACCCGTCCTTCACCCATCAGGAGCGAGAACGTGCCTTCCGGGAGTCCGGCCGCCTTGACGGCTTCGACGATGAGTCCGCCCATGATCTCGGCGGTGCCGACGTGCGCGTGGTGCGCCATCACGATGACGGGGCAGCCCGCGGCGAAAGCGGAAGCGGTGTCGCCGCCGGCGACGGAGTAGGCGAAGGGGAAGTTGCTCGCGCAGAAGACGGCGACCGGGCCGACGGGACGCAGCAGCGAGCGGTGGTCAGGCTTGGGCAGCGGCTTGCGGTCCGGATTGGCGGTCTCGATGCGGGCGTCGATCCAATCGCCTTTCTCGACGAGGTCGGCGAAGAGGCGCAGCTGGCCCATCGTGCGGCCGATCTCACCTTGGCAACGGGCCTCGGGGAGGCCGGTCTCCTGCGTCGCGCGGGCGACGAGGGCGGGCGTCGCGGCTTCGATGCGAGCGGCGATGTCGCGGAGGAATGCCGCCTTCTTCTGGCCGGAAAGTCCGGCGAGCACCGGGGTGGCCTGGTCGGCCAGGGCGCAGGCCTTATCCGCTTCCGCTGCGGTGGCGGGGAAGAAGTCCGGCTCGAGGGCGGCGGCGGTGGCCGGGTTGACGGAGCGGTAGGGCGCGGTGCGGGACTGGCCGCGGGCGAAGCCGATGAAAGAGAATCCTAGGTGGGACGACATAAAGAGAGGAGAGGGGATAGGGGAGGGGCTGGCCGGAGGCAAACAAGATAGGGTCGAAGCGAGGGTTGCGGAACGGGAACCCGTCCCCTAAGTAACTGTCACCCCACCATGCGCTTCCCCTTGCTTTGCGGTTGTCTGATGTCCTTGGCCTTGGCCGCCGCCGATCGGCCCAATATCATCGTCATTCTGGCCGACGACCAAGGCTTCGGCGATCTCGGCGCCAACAACCCGCAGAGCAAGATCGCGACCCCGCAGCTGGATGCCTTGGCCAAAGGCGGCGTCCGTTTCACGGACGGCCATACGTCTTCGGGCGTCTGCACGCCGACCCGTTATAGCCTGCTGACCGGTCGCTACCACTGGCGCACCAAACTCCAGTCCGGCGTGCTCGGAGGCTTCTCGACCCCGCTGATCGCGAAAGACCGTCTCACCCTTGCCGGCCTCCTGAAGCAGCAGGGCTATGCGACGGGGTGTTTCGGCAAGTGGCATCTCGGCATGAGTTTCCCGCTGAAGAACGGCGGCGTCGCCGACGACGGTGGCAACTTCGGCAAGGCTTTCCAGGATGCGGCCTCGGTCGACTACGGCCGCGACATCGTGGACGGCCCTTTGGAACACGGGTTCGATACTTATTTTGGCATCAGCGCCTCGCTCGACATGCCGCCGTTCGTCTGGATCAAGGACCGACGCGTGACGGAGATCCCGAGCGCCACCAAGACCTGGTTGCGTTCCGGTCCGGCCGGACCCAAGTTCGAGGCCGTCGACGTGATGCCCTCGGTCATCGACCAGACCATCGCCTTCATCGAGGCGCAGCGTAAGGCCGATCCCGCCAAGCCGTTCTTCGCCTATGTGCCGTTGAACGCCCCGCACACGCCGATCGTGCCGACGAAGGAGTTCCAAGGTTCCAGCGGCATCAGCCCTTACGCCGACTTCGTGAAGCAGGTCGACCATGACGTCGGTCGCCTGCTGGCTTCGTTGGACAAGCTGGGTTTGGCCGAGAACACCCTGGTCGTCTTCACCTCGGACAACGGCTGCTCGACCGCGGCCAATATCCCGGAACTCCAGAAGGCCGGTCATGAGCCGAGCTATGTTTACCGCGGTAACAAGGCCGACCTGTATGAAGGCGGTCATCGCGTACCGTTCATCGTCTCCTGGCCCGCCAAGGTGAAGCCGGGCGTCAGCGACGCGCTTGTCGGCCAGATCGATTTCCTCGCTACCTTCGCCGAGATCACCGGCGCCGCCGTCCCTGCGACGATGGGGGAGGACAGCGTGAGCTTCCTTCCCGTCCTGCGCGGAGAGAAGCCGACGGTCCGGCAGGGCATCGTCAGCCAGTCCATCAACGGTAGCTTCGCTTTCCGCGACGGACCGTGGAAGCTCTGCCTCAGCGCCGGCTCGGGCGGTTGGAGTTCGCCTAAGCCTGGTCCCGAAGAGGCGGGCCTGCCGCCGGTACAGCTCTATGACCTTTCGAAGGATCCGGGCGAACGTAACAATCTTCAGGCCGAGTTCCCCGAACGCGTCGCGTCCATGAAGGCCGAGCTCGAGAAGCTCATCGCACGTGGTCGCAGCACTCCGGGCGATGCCCTCAAGAATGACGTCGAGGTCCAGCTCATCAAGAAAAGCCCTGCCGGCAAAGCGAAGGCCAAGGCCAAGAAGAAATGAGGGCCTTGCTCGCCGTCGGTCTGCTTGCGGCTTCGGCCTATGGCGCTAGCACCAAGGTCCCGGAGGGGGTCAATGTGCTGCGCGATCTCGAATACGCGCAGGTCAAGGGCCTCAGCCTCAAATTGGACCTCTATCGTCCTGCGACGAAGCCCTCGGCGCCGATGCCCTTGGTCATCTGGGTACATGGCGGAGGCTGGAGGAACGGTTCCAAGGCGAATTGTCCCGCGGCTTGGTTGGCGACCAAAGGGTACGCCGTAGCCAGTCTGGATTTCCGTCTATTGCCTGAGCATCCGTGGCCGGCGCAGATCGAGGATCCGGTCGCGGCGCTCCGCTGGTTGCGCCAAGAGTCCGGAAAATACGGCTTCGACGCCGAGCGCTCCGCCGCGATGGGTGGTTCCTCGGGCGGCCACGTGGTCGCGCTCTGGGGGACGCTGTCCTTGCCGGCGTCGGATAAGGTCAAGGCCGTGGTGGACCTGTATGGTCCGACCGACCTCCTGACCATGCCTCCGAACGTGCTCTCGGAAAAGCGCACGCGCGCCGATCTCGCCAAGGCCAACGGCGCCCTGTTGCTGGGCGGCGTCGTGATGGACCAGCCGGAGAAGGCCAAGGCCGTCAGCGCCTTGCACCAGGTTTCCAAGGATGATGTCCCGTTCCTGATTCTGCATGGCACGGCCGATCCCGGCGTGCCCGTCGATCAGAGCGAGCGCCTGCACGCGGCGCTCAAGGCGGCGGGCGTGGAGTCGACCCTGAAGCTGCTTCCCGGCGCCGGACACGGCGGCAAAGAGTTCGACTCAACGGAGTCGAGGGCGCTGATCCAAGGATTCCTGGACAAGCACCTGAAGCGCTAGGCTGGCTTACTTCGCGGCCTTCTTCTTGCCCTTCTTGGTCACGCCGGGTTCGGGGCCGTCATTGTCGCCGCCGCCTGAGCCCCAGAGGGGCTTCACGTTGGTCTTGTTCCATTCGTCCCAGCGGGCCTGCAGTTCTTTGACTTTGTCCTGATGCTCGGCGGCCAGGTCCTTGTCCTCATGGATGTCGGCGGCGAGGTCGTAGAGCCTGACCGACGAGACCGGCGCCTTCTTGCCCTTGCCGGCGTTGGTGTCCGCGTTGGTGTCATAACGCACCAGCTTCCAATCACCCTGACGGATCGCCATCTGCTCGCCGAAGCGCCAGTAGAGCGCGTCGTGCGGGGCGGTCTTGTTTTCTCCGGAGAGGAAGGGGAGGAGGTCGACGCCTTCCAGTTTCCATTCCGCCTTGGCGGGGACGCCGGCCGCGGCGAGCGCGGTGGCATGCAGGTCGAGCTGTACGGCCATGGGCGCGAAGGCGGCGGGCTTGAGCTTGGCCGGCCAGGACACGACGAAGGGCACGCGGATGCCGCCCTCGAGGGTCGTGCGCTTGGAGCCGCGGAGCGGAGCGTTGACCGAGCCGTTGACGGTCACGCCGTTCATCGTCGGTCCGCCGTTGTCGCTGATGAACATCACCAAGGTGTTATCGTATTGTCCGCTGGCTTTGAGCGCCTGCATGACCTTGCCGATGTTCTCGTCCATCGCCGACATCATCGCGGCGTAGGTGCGGCGGGTCTTGTCCTTGATCGCCGAGAACTTCTCCAGCCGCTCCTTCGTCGCGTCCATCGGCGTGTGCACGGCGTTGAAGGCGAGGTAGAGCATCCAAGGCTGGCCCTTGTTCCGTTCGACGAACGCGACGGCCTCGCGGCCGAAGGCGTCGGTGGCGTAGTCGAGTTCCTTGACCGGTTCGGTCCCGCGGAGGATGCCGCCGGCGTCGAAATAGCTGTGGGCGCCGGCCAGGAAGCCGTAGAAGTCCGTGAAGCCGCGGCGCTGGGGGACCTGCTCGGGCATGGACCCGAGGTGCCACTTGCCGACCATGCCGGTCGCGTAGCCGGCCTCGCGCAGACGTCCGGGCAAGGTACCCTCGCTCAGGGGCAGCCCATTACGTCCCGAGGGGTTGAATTCATGGCCGAAGCGGGTCTGCTGGCGGCCGGTCAGCAGGGCGGCGCGGGTCGGCGAGCAATAAGGACCGGTGACGTAACCGTTGGTGAAACGGACCCCCGTGGCGGCCAGCGCGTCGAGGTGCGGCGTGGGGATGTCCTTGCAGCCATGGAAACCGACGTCGGCGTAGCCCATGTCGTCGCCGACGATGAGGAGGATGTTGGGCCGGTCGGCGCCGAAAAGGCCGGCGGCGAGCAGCACGAGCAGGGCGGGGAGCTTCATCGATAGAATAACACCATCAGGGTGCCGGAGTTTCGTGCCCGTCATCCGTCGGGCTAGATGTTTACAACGTAAGGCGACCCGATAAGGTCGGAACATGGATCACCCCCTCCGTACGCTGTTTTGCACGTTGGTCCTGTGGGCGGCGGGGGACGTCGCCGCCTTCGACCAGAAGCCCTTCGATGTCCCTCCGAATCGGGTGCTCCTGACGCTCGCGCCCACTCCGGAGAATCCCCGCAACTCCGAAGGGGCTTTCGCGACGCTTGGCTCCGGGCGGATCATCTTCTGCTATTCCTCTTATTACGGAGGGAAGGGGGAGGATCATGGGCCGGCGCGCATCGCGCAGATTCATTCCGACGACCAGGGCCTTACCTGGAGCGCTCCGAAGACGATCGTCGAAAACGAGGGCCGTTGTAACGTGATGAGCGTCTCGCTGCTGCGCGCCGCCAGCGGCAAGCTGCATCTGGTCTATCTCGTGAAGAACGATTGGCTCGACTGCCGTCCTTATCTGCGGACTTCGGCGGACGATGGTAAGACCTGGTCCGCTCCGAAGCTCATACTTCAGGCGCCGGGTTATTTCGTGGCCAACAACGATCGGCTCATCCAGACCTCCAAGGGCCGGCTGATCCTGCCGGTGGCATTCCATCGTTCCCGTGGACAGGATCCGTTGAGCAGCCGTTCCTTCGACGCGCGGGCCATCGCCCTGTGGATCACCTCGGATGACGACGGGAATACGTGGCAGGAGTCGGCCAACTGGTGGGCGATGCCGGTCCGTTCGGGAAGCGGCCTACAGGAACCCGGCGTGGTCGAGCGGGCCGATGGTTCGCTGTACTCTTGGGCGCGGACCGACGCGGGTTTTCAGTACGGCTTCGAATCGAAGGACGGCGGCAAGAACTGGACCGCTCCGGCGCCCTCGACGCTCGCCTCGCCCGTGTCGCCGGCGAGCATCAAGCGTATCCCGGGTTCCTCTGAACTTCTCGCTGTCTTTAACGACCATTCCGGCCGGGTGCCTTTCCCGAAGGGCAAGCGGAGCCCGTTGGTCGCGGCGATCTCAAAGGACGGCGGGGCCACCTGGGGCCGGCACAAGCTCCTGGAGGGCGACCCGGATGGCTGGTATTGCTACACGGCCATCCACTTCGTCGGCGACGACGTGCTGCTTGCCTACTGCGCCGGAGACAGCGCCAAGAAGACCTATCTCAACGTGCTGCGGGTCCGAAGGACCTCGCTAGCTTGGTTGCGCGGCGAGTGATCAGTCTGCCAGCTGAGCGATCAGCTTGAGCGTCTCGGTCGGCGTCTGGTGTGACTTCGCGGCGTTGTGCAGGCCGGGAGGCAGGACGTCGACCGCCATGGCCTTGAGTTCTTCGAGGCGGGCGCAGAGCTTGTCGAGGCAGGCGTCGACCTGCTGGGCGTCGGCCCAGACGTCGTAGATGGTGACCATCTCGCCGGGCTTATCGCCGTCGATCTCGCCTTCCCCGACCTCGTAGTCGCAGTCGAGGAGTTCGTCCCAGAAGTTGGCGTCGAGGTCGAGAGCGTCCTCGAGCTCATAGAGGCGGATGCCGCTCATCCATTCGTTGAGCAGCGTGAAGGCCTCCCGATGGGCGGGCAGGACTTCGGTGAAGGTGTCCCGGATGCCGACCGCGATGAGCGTGAGGCCCTCGACCGTGTCGCCCAGCTGGGGGCCGTCGAAGGGAGGAGTCGGTTCGGAGGACATGCGCAGAAAGGAGGAGCGGTCGGGGGCGGAGCGCCAGCCAAATCACTTCGCGCCGCCGACGATGCCGGCGAGGAGCTTCTCCAGGCCGCGTCCGTAGCGGACGTAGGAGTCGAAGCGTTCCTGGGGCGAGGCCTTGGTGCCTTCGCCGAGGTGGACGATGCTGGCGACGTGGGGTTCGATCGAGACGCCCGCCTTGTAGCCCTTGCGGATGAGGTCGGTGAGGATCTCGCGGACGAGCGCGTCGCCTTCGCCGGCGTAGGTGAAGGCGCTGCTCTTGCCGCCCTCTGGGTTGCGACGGCAGTCCTTGACGTGGACGTATTCCACGTAAGGCAGGATCTCACGGTAGAAGGGCATGGTCTCCTGGCCGTAGGAGACCGTGTTGCCGATGTCGAAGAGGTAGCGGACGCTGGGATGGTCGACGCTTTCGATGAAGCGGCGGGCGTGCGTGCCGGAAAGGCCGCCCCAGCCTTCGCAGTTCTCGTGCAGGAGCATGATGCCGCCGTCGGCGGCGAGCTTGGCCATCTCCTGGTAGCGGCGGACGCCTTCGTCGCGCCACGCGTCTTCGGAGACGTCTCCGCGGACCCAGCTCATCGTGCGGACGAACTTCGTACGGGTGCGCTGCATGCGCGGGATCAGGACCTTGAGGTCAGCGAGGTCGGTGGCGAAGTCGCCCGTGATGGGCCGGCTCCAGTTGCCGATGGCGGAGGCGTAGCTGCTGACCCGCATGCCCGCGGCTTCGATCTTGTCGACGGCCCGCTTGAAGTCGTCGTCGCTCACGGCCGGGCCGGAGAACTGCTTGCCGTTGAGGAGGCGGAGTTCGATGGCCGACCAGCCGAGGGCCTGGTGCGCCGCGATCTGGCCGTCGATGTCGTCAGCGGCTTCGTCGGCCAGTCCGGAGAGGGGGAAGGGGGCGGTGGACATGGCAATCAAGATGGCTGATGAAGGATGGAAGATGAAGGATGAAAAGACACTGAATCGAGGGCAGAATTGATATCCCCATGGGGGATGGGCTTGCGGGGGCGGGGTAACCGCTAGATAAGCAGGCCATGAGATTCGCCCCGATCTTGCTTTGCTGGTCCGTCCTGTGCGTCGCGGCCGAGCCGGTCCGGAAACTCAAGGTCTTCATCCTCGCCGGGCAGTCCAATATGCAGGGGCAGGGCGTCGCGGACCTCGCGGGACGTAATTACAACGAGGGCAAGGGTACCTTGGTGGACGTGATGTCCAAGCCCGAGGCGGGCAAGCGTTACGCCCACTTGAAGCAGTCGGATGGATCATGGACGGTCCGGAACGATGTCTGGGTCCGTTATCAGCGAGAAGGGCAGCCCTTGCAGGCCGGTCCGCTCTCCCTCGGCTTCGGCGCGTACGTGAGCAAGCATCACTTCGGCCCGGAGTATCAGTTCGGCCACGTCGTCGGCCAGACCTACCGCGATCAGGTGCTGCTCATCAAGACCGCTTGGGGAGGTAAGAGCCTCTACCGTGATTTCCGTCCGCCGAGCGCCGGCGGTGAGGTCGGTCCTTATTACACGAAGATGGTCGCCGAAGTCCGCGAGGCCCTGGCCAATCTGAAGAAGGATTTCCCGACATACGACGGCGCGGAGGTCGAGCTCGCCGGTTTCGTCTGGTATCAGGGTTGGAACGACGGCGTGAATCCGAAGACCGCCGTGCCGGAGTATGAGCAGAACCTCGCCCATCTGATTCGCGATATCCGCAAGGAGTTCGGCACGCCGAAGCTGCCGGTCATCGTCGGTGAACTCACCGGCCCGTGGGTCGATGCGCCCAAGGAATGGACCGCTCTGCGCAAGGCCCAGGCGAACGTGGCGGAATACCCTGAGTTCAAGAACAACGTCGTGTTCGTCTCGACCCGCAGCTTCGTGCGTAAGCCCGCGGACTCGCCTAATCCCGGCCATGGCCACCATGAGTTCGGCAACGCCGAGACCTACTTCCTCGTCGGCGACGCCCTCGGCAAGGCCGCCGTACAGATGGCCGGCCGCGATCGTCAAGTGCGCCAGGTGCGCGGCTGGACGCTGCGGATCGATGAGCGTCTGATTGCGAAGGACGCTGTGGCCGTCGAGAAGGCGGTCGTCATCTTGGATGCGCAACTGGAGAAGGTGGAGCGGCTCATCCCGGCCAAGGCGGTCGAACGGCTTCGCTCGGTGCCTTTGAATTTCTCGCTGCCTTATCCTGACCGACGACCCACCGCCGAATATCACGGCGGGCTGGCTTGGGTGAAGCAGGTCGGGCGGGAGATCGCCTTGGCCAAGGCGATCGAGTTCACCAATATCGCCCGCTTCGAGCCGGAGATCCGGCGGATGCCCGTGCTCGTCCTCCATGAGCTCGCACATGCTTATCACGACCAGGTCATCCCGGGAGGCTATCAGAACAAGGATATCCTCGGGGCCTTCCAACAGGCTAAGGCCGCCGGGACTTATGATGCCGTGAAGCGCTGGACGGGTGAGAAGTATGCGGAGAAGCCCAGCAAGGCCTACGCGATGACCAATCAGATGGAATATTTCGCCGAGGTCACCGAGGCCTATTTCGATCGCAATGACATGGAGCCCTTCGACCGAGCGGAGCTCAAGGCCAAGGACCCCGGCGTCGTGCCGGTATTGGAGAAAGTATGGGGGCTGGGTGTAAAGTGACCCTTCTGCGGGCAATGATTTCTTGCCAGGCCCATCCCTGAATACGACTTATCAGGGCATGAAATCATCCCGCGTATCATGGTTGGCGGCCTTGCTGATGCTCACCTCGGCCGCTTTCGCATCGGATCCGCAGCGCGTGCTTTTCATCGGCAACAGCTATACCGGCGTCAACAAACTGCCCGAAGTCTTCTTGGAAGTCGTGAAGAGCAGCGGCCGACCGGCGCCTGTCGTGAAGTCGTCTACGCCCGGCGGCCGGACGCTGAAGCAGCATCTGGCTATTGCCGGCAGCATGAAGCTCGTCGATGAAGGAAACTGGGATGTCGTCGTCCTCCAGGGGCAGAGCCAAGAACCGGCCATCGCCGAGACCGATGAGACCGTCCGTAAGGAATTCCAGGAGAGCGCCGCGGAGCTCTGCCGACGCGTCCGCGCCAAGAGCCCGAAGGTGAAGATCTGTTTCTATGAGACGTGGGCCCGGCATGCTGATTATTGGAAGGCAGCCAAGAAGGGGCCGGACGTCGGCGCCAATCCCAAGGAAATGCAGACCCGTCTGCGTAAGTGGTATGGTGTCGTCGCCCAAGACAATGGCGCGACGCTCGTGCCGTGCGGCGATGCGTGGGAGTTGAATTACGCCTCGTCGGCGCCGGTACGACTGCACACCTCAGACCATTCGCACCCCGAGTTCGTCGGCACGTATCTGAACGCCCTGATCTTCTTTGGGAAAATCTACGAGGCGAAGGCGCCGGCGCCGAAGTGGATGGGTAAGTTGGACGACGCCCAGGCCAAGCTCATGCAGGGATTCGCGGCCCAGGTCTTGAACTGAAGAGCCGGGCGGGTCACTGCCCCAGCCACGTCGCCGCTGAAGTCCGCACGTCGGTGCCGTCGACGTGCGGCGTGGCGGCAGGGAAGAGCGTGGCATCAGGTTCGCCGGCGACCCAGAGCGGCTGGGCGGAGGCGAGGCAGAGGAGGCCGGGGACGTCGAGATACTTGGCGCCGCCGGGCAGGAACATCGGGTCGCGGTAATCGAGCAGCTGGCCGAAGCGGAAACCCTTGGTCTCGACGGCGGCCTTGGCGATGGCTCCGCCGGTCACGGCGCGGGCGGCGGCGGCGACGGGGCCCATCTGACCGAAGCCGGCCAGCGAGACCTTCTTCACCGCCGGCTGGGTGGCGTCGCGTTTCGAGAGCAGGTAGCTCGTGATGGTCATCACGTCGTGCACGCGCTGGGCGAAGAGCGCGTGGTTGTAGCCGAACGTATAGGCCGGGACTTCGCGGGGTCCGGCGACGACGCGGGTCTGCTTCAGCTTCTTGTCGTCCTGGAGGTAGAGGTCGGCTGTGAGCACGCCGATGCCGCGGTCGATGAGTTCCTGCAGTTCGGGGCGGATCGTGCCATCGGGCAGGCGGGCGGATCCCTTGCCGGCATCGTCGAGCCAGATCACCACCTCGCCGGTGGGATTGATCGGCTGCAGCCAATCGACCGTCACTTCTTCGCCGTAGGTCGAGTTGACCAGATGGCCCTGCGTGCGGAAGTGGGAGTCGCGCCATTGGGCGCTGGCGTCGGGGAAGGAGATGGATCCGGCCTGGGCGTAGGATCGGCCGATGAGGGCTTCGACGGCGGGACGCAGGATCTGCTCACGACCTTCGGTGGTCTTCGCCGCGGCGAGCAGCTGCTGCTGCGCGTCGGTCTTCAGCCACATGAGCAGATTGCGTTCGAACTCCGGATCGCCGGCCTTGGGGGCGGGATGGGATTCGTCCCACACGGTCAGCTTTTCCTTGGGCAGCGGCTGGTAGTCGCGTTCGATGATCGGAGCTTCGAAGCCCAGTTTGAAGTGCTTGTTGAGCGCCGCGTAGAAGCCCGAGCGGGTGACCGCGTTGTAGTTATGCGGGAAGTGTTCGCCTCGCTGGAGCGTCACATAGTCCTTCTTGCCGTAGAGCTTGTAGAGCGCCTGCAGGTCAGGGAAGCCCTTCGTCGCCATCTCTTTGGTCCAATCGTTGGCGGTGTTCATGCCTTGCGGCTTAGGCGCGAAGAGGGCCGCGATCTCGACGTTGCCGGAGTTCACGCGGAGGAGGGTGGCGTTCTCGCAAGTGCAGCCGCCTTGCATGGCCGTGCTCACCATCACCACGGGATAGGACAGGGCGAGGCGCGGGTCGGTCGCCGCCAGGAGCATCGTCTGGGTGCCGCCGCCGCTCGAGCCCGTGACGGCCAGGCGAGTCGGGTCGACCTCGGGCAGCGTCAAAAGGAAGTCCACGCTGCGGATCGAGTTCAGGGTCTGGAGGCCCATCACGTTCTGGAGGTTGGCCTCGGCCTGCGGGCTGTAGAGTCCCCAGCCTTCGGTGCGGTTCATCTCGGGCCGATGCTTCGCGAACTTATGGATGACCTCCGGCGAGAACTGCTTCGAATCAGAGTCGCTGAGCGCGTCGATCTGCCAGACCACGCAGCCCATGCGGGCGAGCTGGACGCACATCGACTGGAAGCGGGACTTGCCGCCCTGTTCGAAGCGCTCCTGGCCGGTCGCGATCTCCTCGCGGACGTATTTATCGGGTTGGATCAGGAAGCGCGCGTCGGTCCAGTGTCCGTGCGGGAAGATCACCGCCGGCACCTTGCCGTTGATGTTCTTCGGGCGGTAGAGGTTGCCGGTCACGAAGAAGCCCGGCGCGCTTTCGAAGTAGACCTTCTCGATCGTGTATTCGCCTTGGTCGATCTTGCCGTGGATGACCGCGTTGAGCGGCGTCTTGGTCGGCATCGGCCAGAGGCCTTGGGACACCAGCAGCTGACGGCGGACGAAGTCGCGGCGCGGTTCCCATTCCTGCACGGACTTCGGGGCGGGGAAGGGGAAATAACCGTTGAGGTCTTTGAGCGGGCCGAGGCGGGCGTCCTCCGCATGGGCGAGGTTCAGCAGGCCGAAGGCCGCGAGGGCGAGCGTGGGGAGGCGCATAAGGGCAATATGAGCCTCCTCTCCGACGATGGGAAATAAAAAGGCCGACCTTACGGCCGGCCTTCCTTGCTGATGTTTCCGTGCTTATTCGGGCTGCTTGCGGCCGCGCGGGTTCTCGCCCTGCGGGCGGCGCGGTTCGCCGGCCTTGCGCATCTTCTCGAAGAGCGGCGCGATCGAAGGGTCGGCCTGGCGGGCGACGTCCTCGGCGATCTCGATCGCCTTGCGCTGGGCCGCGGCGGCGGCTTCGCGGGCTTCGCGCACGGCCGGGTTTGCGTTGGCCTTGGCCATGGCTTCGCGGACGCGCCGCTGTTCGTCGGGCGAGAGGCCCGGGATCATGCCGCCGCGGTCGGGGCCGGGTTCACGGACGTCGTCGCGGGGGCGGTCACCCTTGGGCTGATTCGGGCCGCGGTCGGGACCGCGTTCCCGGCCGGGCTGGTTGGGCTGGCCTTCGGGACGGCGCGGCGGCTCGCCGCGAGGCTGCGCCTGCGGCTGGCGGTCCGGCTGTTCGGGCTGTCGGCGCTCCATGGCCTTCTTGATCTTCTCCAGGATCGGGGCGACTTCGGGGTCGGCCTTGCGGGCGGCTTCGTCGGTGAGCTCGCGGGCCTTCTTCTGGGCTTCCTGGGCGGCCTGCTGGGCCTTGGCCGCCTGTTCATGGGCTTCCTTCACCGCAGGGTCCTGCTTGGCCTTCTCCATGGCCTCATGCAGGCGCTTCTGTTCGTCGGGGCTGAGTTGGACAGGGAGGCGCGGGTTGGGGCGACCTTCCGGGCCGGGGCCGTCGGGGCGGAACTGAGGGCGGGGGGCTTCTTCGGCGGCGAAGCCGAGGCTGGCGGCGAGGAGGAGCAGGGGCAGGTGCTTCATGGTATCGATATAACAGCGGGGCGGGGGAGGAGTTTCGTCTATCGTGGGCCGTCCTTAGGACTTGGCAACCTGAGGGGCTTTGGGTTGTCCTATCCCTATGCTACCCCGCCTCGCACTCCTCGTGCTTTGCTGCTCCGCGCTCGTTTCGGCCGGAGAGTTGAAGCTCATCTCCCTGTTCTCCGACCACGCCGTCCTCCAGGCCGGCGACGCTGCCGTCTTCGGCAAGGCCCATCCGGGCTCGAAGGTCAGCGTCAAGCTGGGCTCCGTCGAAGCGACCGCCACCGCCGGCGCCGACGGCAAGTGGCGCGCGACGCTCGCCGGCCTCAAGCCGACCGAACAGGGCAAGGATCTCGTCGTGAGCTCGGGCGAAGAAGTCTTCACCGCCCATGACGTCATCGTCGGCGAAGTCTGGATCGGTTCCGGTCAGTCGAACATGGATTGGATCGTCAAGAACACCTCCGCCGCCGCGGACGCCAAGGCCCGCCCCGCCGACGCCGGCCTACGTGTATTCACCGTCGCCCGCACGCCCAAGGCCGAGCCTGCTGACGACGTGCAGGGTTCCTGGAAACTCGCCGCACCTGACACCGTCGAGGGCCTCACCGCGACCGGACTTTTCTTCGCCCGCGAACTGCGCGCCAACATCAAGCAGCCGGTCGGCGTGATCCACACTTCCATCGGCGGCACGCGCGCCGAGGCCTGGGGGCCGAAGGGCATGTATGCCGACGTTCCCGAGGCGAAGGACTTCGACGCCAAGGAAGCCGCGGGCATCAAGGCTCGCGCCGCCGCCCTCGAGAAGATCCAGGCCCGCCTCAAGGGCGAGAAGGACAAGGCCGTCGCCACGAAGCTGCGTCAGGACGCGGGCAAGCTCACGCCGGTCTGGTCCAACGGACCCCACATGAATTGGAACGGCATGGTCGCCCCGCTCGTCGGTTACTCCGTGCGTGGCACGATCTGGTATCAGGGCGAATCCAACGCCGGTCAGCCCGAAGCTTATAAGTGGGTCCTCGGTTCCATGATCAAGTCCTGGCACAAGGCCTGGGGTCAGGAATTCCCCTTCATCATCGTCCAGCTCCCGCGCTTCATGGCCCGCAAGCCTGAGCTTGCTGTCGAGGAAGGCTGGCCCGCCATCCGCGAATCCATGGAGTGGATCGCCGATAATGTCCCGGGCGCGATGATGTCCGTGAACATCGACCTCGGTGAGGAGAAGTCCATCCATCCGAAGGACAAGCTTCCCGTCGGCGAGCGCCTCGCTTATGTCGCGCTCCAGCGCGTCTATAAATCCCGCGAGATCGGCGAAGCTCCGCGCGTCAAGAAGGCCGAGCGTCAGGGCGACGCCTTCGTGCTTACTTACGATCGTCCGGTGGTCCTTAAGAACGAAGGCAAGGGCTTCGCCTTGCTCGGCGCCGACGACAAGTGGGCCTTCGGTCAGGCCAAGGCCGACGGCGCGACCGTGACCATCACCGGCGTCAAGGCCCCCAAGGAAGTGCGTTATGCCTGGGCTAACTTCCCTGAGGTGAGCGTCTATTCCGCCGGCACCGACAGCCTCCCGGCCGGTCCGTATCGTTCCAGCAAGTAAGCCTTACGATGAGCCTTCTTCGTGGTCTGCTTCTGCTCGTCCTTGCAGCCGTCGGGCTGACGGCTCAGGAGGCCTCACCCAAAGGCCTCAAGGTGCTCTCGGCGGGACACAGCTTCCATGTCTGGATGCCTCCGCTTGTCGCCGAGATGGCCAAGGCCGCCGGCATCCAAGGCCACGAGCAGCTGGCGATCTCCTCCATCGGCGGCTCCAAGGTCATCCAGCACTGGGACCTGCCTGCGGCGAAGAACAAGGCCAAGCCGGTCCTCGAGGCGGGCAAGGCCGACCTCTTCACGATGGCCCCGACCTTCCTGCCCGATCCGGGCATCGAAAATTTCACCAAGCTCGGTCTGGAGCATAACCCCAAAATCCGTTTCACGCTCCAGCAGAACTGGGTGCCTTATGAGGATCCGTCCGTCTGGCTGAGCCGCGAGCGTCCGAAGCAGGTGGACCGCGACGGCAAGACCCTCGCCCAACTGAGGGCGATGCATGAACCCTATTTCGAGATGATCGAGGGCCACGTGAAGGAGCTCAACCAGCGTATTCCGGGAGCCAACATCGTGGTCGTGCCCTGCGGCGAGGCCGTCATGGCGTTGCGAGAGAAGGTCATCCGCGGCGAAGCACCCGGCGTACGGACGCAGGGCGAACTCTTCACCGACGTGCTCGGTCATCCGGGTCCGCAGATCCGCGTGCTCACGGGGTACTGTCATTTCTCGGTCATCTATCGCCGCTCCCCGGTGGGCCTGCCCGTGATCAGCCAGCTCGCCAAACTGCCGGAGGCGGAGAAGCTGAACCGTCAGCTGCAGGAGATCGCTTGGAAGGCCGTCACCGGCCACCCGCTTAGCGGCGTGAAGCAGTGAACAGAGCGGATGCCGTAAATTAATCAGAAAGCGGTCGCCCGAGGCTGCGGTCTTGCCAGGCTTTCGCCGGCACCGAACATTCGCGGCCAAGATGCCACGCGCCGTCTGCCTCACGAACGTCGCCCACGAAGGGCCCGGGATGCTGGGAGAGCTGCTACGCGACGCCGGTTATCGGGTCGAAGTCATCGAGGCGTTCACCGGCGTGGCCTTGCCGTCTGATTTGGGCGGCGACGACGTCCTTGTCGTGATGGGCGGACCGATGGGGGTGGCCGACATCGGTAAGCCGGAGATGCCTTGGCTGGCCCCGGTGGCTGAACTTCTGCGTTACCGTATCGCCAAGGACTGGCCTAATATCGGCGTCTGTCTCGGCATGCAGCTCATGGCTCACGCCGCCGGAGCCAAGGTCGCCCCGATGACCGATGCGAAGGGCGCACGGATACGTGAGGTCGGCTGGGGTCGGCTCGATTTCGTCGGGACGGACGTCACCACTCGCGGGCTGCCCGCGAGCATCGAAGTCCTGCATTGGCATGGTGATGCCTGCGAGCTGCCGGTCGGGGCGATCCGATTGGCTTCGACGCCCGCCTGCCCGGTGCAGATGTTCCGTCTGGGCCGTTCATTAGGCATGCAGTTCCATCCGGAAATCGACGGCCCGACGGCATGCCTTTGGGCCGAGGAGGATGCGGATTTCGTGCGTGCGGCCAATGGTGACGACGGTGTGGCCCGTCTGCAGGCGGCTTCGGCCGCGGCGGCGCAGCGCACCGAGGCCCATCGTCGGAGGCTCCTCGCGCAGGCCTTGGCAGCAGTGACGGCTTGAAGGCTGGCGATGGTCTGGTTGCATCGGCTCACCCCCATGAAGCGTCTGCTCCTCCTCTCCTGTCTGGCTGTCGGCCTCATCGCCGCCGAACCGCCGAAGGGCGAACCGACGAACGCCAAGGAGGCCGTTGCCCAGGCCGCGGCGAAGAAAGCCGCGCAAGACAAGGTCGTCGACGAACGTTATGCGGCGTGGGTCGCGAAGCTCTCGCCCGAGGAGCAGGCCTGGGAGAAGGTGCTTCAGGGTCAGCTCGGTAATTTCTACCTGCCGCTGCACAAGCGCGACAAGGTCGCGGGGAAGTCCAACGCCTGGGATTTCGTGAAGGATGACCCCAAGCTACCGCGCGTGCTGCTCATCGGAGACTCGGTCTCGCGTGGCTATACCCAGCCGACGCGCGTCGCCCTCGCCGGCAAGGCCAATGTTCATCGCGCCCCGGCCAACTGCGGGCCGACCGCTTCCGGCCTGAAGAACCTCGAAGTCTGGCTGGGCGAAGGGAAGTGGGACGTCATCCACTTCAATTTCGGCATCCATGACCGCGCCACGCCGGCGGCTGACTACGTGAAGCGACTCGAAGAGATCGTCACCCGCCTCGAGAAGACGGGGGCGAAGCTCATCTGGGCCAGCACCACGCCCATCCCTGACAATCCCGCCCAGAAGCAGACCGCCCAGTCGATCGTCGAGAAGAACGCCCTCGCGGCCGAGGTCATGAAGAAGCACGGCATCCCGACGGACGACCTGTTCGCGGCCATGACGCCGCGTCTGAAGGAGTTCCAGCCCCCGCTCGATGTCCACTTCACCGGCGCCGGCTACGATTTCCTCGGCGCCAAGGTCGGCGAGTCGGTCTTGGAACGTATCAAGTAAGACGCCTCAGTTGGCGCCGGGAGGCGTCTGGAAGGACAGGGCCAGGCGGAACTGGTTCAGGCAGCGCTGGTCGCTCGTGGCGTCGATGATCGCGAAAGTCACGCGGCGGAACGCGCCCTTGAACGGGCCTTGCAGGGCCTGGCGGAAGAGGTCGGCGATCAGGGCGGGGTCGTTGGCGAAGTTGCCGCAACCCCAGGCGCCGAGCACGAGGGCGTCGTGGCCGTTGGCCTGGGCGGCGGCGAGCACCTTGACGATGCGGGCGCCCATCGCGCCGGCGATCTTCGGCTGGTCGAGCGGGGCGACGTCGCGGGCGTCGCAGGCGGCGGCGGAAAGGAACGCCACCTTGCAAGGTTCCTCGAGCAGCTGATGGTCGTCGCCGCGGAAGACCGGGACGTCCGGCGAATAGATCATCGCGTCGGAACGCAGCGCGTTGGCCTGATGCGCGTGGAAGGCATACATCGGACCGTCGACCTGGCAGGCGAAGAGGGCGGAGGAGCGGCAGTGGTATTCTTCCTGGGCGCGTTCGCCGGCGAGGAAGCCGCCGCCGGGCACGGTCGGCGAGGCGAAGTTGAGCACCATCGTGCGCAGGCCGGCTTCGTGATGACGGAACGCGGCCGACAGCGACGTCTCTTCGGTCACCTCGACGAGCGTGGCGAATTTGCCGGTCCGCGGGAAGGTGTGCCGGTGGTCCGGCGGCAGGTGCGTGGTGCGCGCGACGGCGGAAGCGATATCCGCGGCGATGTCCACCTGGCGGCCGGTCGGCGTGGCGTAGAGGCCGAGCTCGATGACCTGCATGGCCTGCCGCCCCATTTTATTGGCGAATTCTCGTGGAATCTTGGGGTCGAAAGGCATGGGCGAAGGGACCGATACCTTGGGGCGGGGCGGGGCCGAAGCCAACCGCAACCTATGACAGGCCGGTCGTTTGACGCGGGAGCCGCCCGATGGCATAACATTCTTATGTCGCAACCGCCTCTGACCGTCTTCTACAGCCCTGCCTACGCCGTCGACGGCAAGATGGAGACCGTCAGCAAGTCCAAGCTGGTCGCGGGCCTGATCGAGTCGGGCGCGGCCGGGGAGGTCCGGCTGGAGGCTCCGAAGCCGGCGACGCGCCGGGAGCTGGAACTCATCCACGAGGCCGAGTATGTCCGCCACACCCTGGAGGACAAAGGCGCCTTCCTGGAGGTCGGTCCGTGGTCCCGGCCGCTGTTGGACAGCATCCTCGCCTCGACCGGCGGCATGCGCGACGCCGTGAAGGAAGCCTTGAAGAACGGACGCTCAGGCAGCCTCTCCAGCGGCCTGCACCATGCGCGTCGTAACTCCGGCAACGGCTTCTGCCAGTTCAATGGTCTCGCGTTGGCTGCGCTCGAAGCGCTCAAGAAGGTCAAGACCGTCGGCATCCTCGATCTCGACGCCCATGCCGGCGGCGGGACTTTTGATATCCTCGGCGATCATCCGCAGGTCTATCTCGCCGACGTCACCGTGAGTTCCTTCGACTCCTGGGAGCCGACCGATAAGAACCGGCACTTCTACGTCGATGTCGAGAAACCGAAGGCCTATCTCGGCCACGTCGAGGACGCGCTGCTCACCCTGGAGCGGGTGGACTTCCTGATCTACAACGCCGGCATGGACACCTATGAGAAGGCCGGCGGCATGAAGGGCATCACCAAGGAGATCATCCTCCAGCGCGAGAAACGCGTCGTCGAGTGGGCCCGCGCCCGCAAGATCCCGCATATCTTCGCCTTGGCCGGCGGCTACAAGTGGGGTGGCCTCACGCTGGAGCAGGTCGCGGAACTGCACCTCGAGACCGTCAAGGCCTTCGCGGCCTGATCACTCCGGCTTCGGCACGTTCAGCTGCTGGAGCCGGAAGGCGCCGCTCTCCGTCGGGAGCACCACGAAGAGCGCGCAGTCGCGGCTCTGGGCCAGCGCGACCATCACGTGCCACTGGTCCTGACGGACGCCCGCCACGACGAACATCGGCATCGCGCCGGGTTCGGTGCCCGAAGGCTCCTCGATCGCCACGCCCTTGTGGTCGACGTCGAAATTATGGGCCAGCCACTTGCCGAGTTCCTTGGCGAGGCCGCGCAGGTCGGACTTGCCCGCCTCGACCTTGGCCTGGTCCACGAGCGACCAGAGCGGCAGGGCGAAGTTATGGGTCAGCTCGGCCATCGGCGCGGCGCGGAGGGGCGTCAGGCCTGCTTGATCAGCTCGGCCGTCGCGGGGACGTCGGAGATGATCTGATCGGGGTCCGGGCCCACGCCGATGTAGCGGAGGTTCGGGAGATAGGGCAGGGAGCCGCCGCGGGAGGCCAGACGGACGATCTCGGCCATCGTGAAGGCCACGTAGCGGCGCGCCTCGGCGGGCAGCTGGGCGTAGGAGCGGACCTTGGTGATGTCGGCCGTCCAGCCGGGCAGGGTGGCGTAGATGGGCTGCAGGGTGCGACGCACCGCATCGTTGCGGGGCACGCCCGAGACGACCTTGCCGGCCGCGTCACGGTAGCCCGTGCACACGAGCAGGTCTCCGCCCTTCCACTCGCCGTGGGGCGAGAGGGCGTCGAGCTTGTTGAGGACGATGTCGTCGTAACCGCCATAGCGGAGGGCGTCGGCCTTCTCGACCAGGTCGGACCAGCCGACCATGCGCTGACGGCCGGTGCTCGTGCCGAATTCCAGCTTCGCGAGGGCGCGCTGGAGCGGGTGTTCTTCCGGCATCTTCGTCAGGAAGACGTGCGTGCCGACCTTCGTGTCGTAGGCCTTGCAGCAGCCGACCGTGTGGATCGCCTGGACCGGGATGCCGGCGGACTGGAAGAACTCCGGCGTGTAGGTGTGGGAGGCCGTGACGTTCGGGGCAAAGCCGGCACGCTTGTCGAGCCAGTAGGCCTGGCCGAACTCGCCGATGATGCGGCGGTCGGCGGCGAGGTCGCCGAGGATGCGTTCGCGGACGTCGCCGATCGCGTGCGCGAGGGCGGCGCCGGCCTGCCAGTAGCAGTCGAGGACGGCGGCGTGGTCGAAGGTGAACGGCTCCTGGCCGGCGAAGCGGGTGAAATCGAATTCAGCGGCGGCGAAGACGCCGGACTCGATGGCGCCCTTGTTGGCGCGCAGTTCGGCCTCGGTCAGCTTGGCGAAGAGCCCGGCCCACTTCTCGGGCGAGAGCTTGCAGACGTCGCGCACGATCGAAGCCGCGCGGTGGAGGCGGGCCGAGAGGCGCGTGGCGTAGTCGGCCTTCGCGCCGAGGAACTCCGAGTAATGGATCTGGAACTGGCCGACCTCGTCGGCGTAGGCCGGGGTGATGCCGCGGCCGGTGGAGCCGCGGGCCTCGTGGCCGAGGACGTTCACGCGGTAGTCTTCCCAGGCCAGGTCGAGGATGCGGTGCGAGACGTCGCTGATCATGCAGCGTTCGTCGATGAGCAGGCGGTTGAGCACCGGGATGCCGATCTTCTCGAGGGGCAGGGCTTCCCAGAGCGCCTTGCGCGGGTCGGCGACGACGCCGGCGCCGAGGGCGAGGCAGGCCACGTCGTGTTCGGCGACGCCGCCCGGGAGCAGGTTGAGCTTCAGGCCGGCGACCGTGTGGCCGGAGTTGGCGCCGCCGTTGACCTTGAGGACGGTGCCCACGACGTCGCGACGGCCCGTGAGGGCCTGCAGTTCGCGGACGATCTCCGGGATGAGGCGTCCCTTGCCTTCGTCTCCCATGCTGATGCCGACGTCGGCGATGAGGTTGCTCTTAAAGGAGGTGAGTGCCATGGGCAGGAGAGGAGAGGCGGGCGGGCTAGGCCGTCCGCAAGCGAGGAAAGGCGGCGGGTGGGCTTAGGCCGTGGCGCCCTTCTGGCGTTCGTAGAAGTCGTTGATCTTCTTGGCGACGTCGCGGTAACCCGAGTCGGCCATGTAGATGATCTTGTATTCGTCGACGGCTTCCTTGGCCTTGCCCATCTTCTCGAAGGTGTCGCCGAGGGCGTAGATGATCTCCTTCTTCAGGTCGTTCATCAGCTGGACTTCGCTCTTGGCGGTCGTGAGCTGCTCGATCGCGAGGTCGTACTTGCCGCCCTGCGAGAAGGCGCGGCCGATCGCGAGGAGGGCCGGCTGGCGGAATTTCGGGTTGCGCTGCGCGTACTGGAGCTGCTGGACGGCCTCGTCGAGGCGGTTGGCGGCGAGGAGGAGCGTGCCGAGCTCGTGGCGGTAGGAGAAGTCGTTCGGGTAGCGTTCGACGAGCGTGATGGAGGTCTTGAGGCGGAAGTCGGCGAGTTCGGTCTCGTTCTTGGCGAGCGCGTCCTTGCTGGCCGCGTCGGCGGGGCTGGCCGCGATGGCTTCGCGCAGCTGCTTGGAGATGCGGTCGTAGCGGCGGATGATCAGGTCGCTTTCCTGTCGCTCGAGGGAGGTGTCCGCCTTGCCCTGGCTCGTGACGCGGCCGCGCTGCAGCCAGGCGATGGCGCTGTCGAGGTCTTCGGCGATGAGGAACATGCGCACGATCTCGCGGTAAAGGTCGAGGCTGTCCGGGGCGGCCTGGATCTTCTGGGCCAGTTCGGCGGCCTGCGCGAGGGCGGTGGCGGAGTCGGTGACGGTGCGGGAGGCCTGGTCGAGGCGCAGGGCTTCGTCCTTGTCCTTGAGCTTGGACTGGAAGTCGCCTTTGTCTTCCCAGTTGCCCTTCTTCATCGTCTTGCTGACGGAGGCCTTACGGACGACTTCCTGGAGATCGCCGTTGCCGGGGAAGAGCTTGAGGCCGCGGTCGGCCGCGGCGAGGGACTGGTCGTATTCGCCGCCGGCGATCCAGGCGTTGGCCAGGTCGACGAAGTGCTGGACCTGGCTGGGCTCGTTGGTCGCGAGTTCTTCGTAGGCGAAGGCGGCGAGCTCATGGAAGCCGAGCTTCAGGCCGGCGAGGGCGAGGGTCTTGTTGGCGTTGGCGTCGGTCGGCTTCTTGGCGAGGGCTTCTTCGGCGGCGGCGATGGCGGCCATGGGGTCGGCTTCGACGGCCTTGGCGACCTTGCCGGAGGAGAGGGCGCTGGTCAGGCCGTCAAAGAGGCCTTTCTTGGTGCCGAGCATCGCCTTCTGGGCCTTGCGCAGGCTGCGGCGCACGTCGATGCAGCCGGGGTTGCGGGCCAGGATGCCCGAGAGGACTTCCACCGCGTACTGGGGGTTTGTCTTCAGTTGCTGGTCCGCGGCCGTGATCTGTTTCTGGAGCCGGGGATCGAGCTCGGTAAGGGCGACTTTTTTCATGGAGAAATGGGCTGATTGACCTTCGAAAACTGACCTTGGCCAGTGAGGTGGTCAATCCCTTGGACGCGAAAAACGCAGGTGCCGTCGCAAGGCTGCGCGGAGCGGGGCGGCGATGATCCGCCCGATGCAGCCGGGGGCCCGGCAGGAGCAGGGGTGGAAGAGGCTTTCGGCCAAGGAAAAGCCGTAATCGAAGGTGATTTCCTCCCCGGTCCGCAGGGGGCGGAGGCTCGTCAGCCAGGCCCCCTCGGCGGCCCCGTGCCAGATGAGTTCGGCGTTAGGTTCACAGGAGTGGTTGGCCCAGCGGGCGGGGTTGTCGGGGCCGGACCCGTCGAGCCAGAGCCCGGCGGCCACTTCCAGGGCGAAGACCTCGCCGGTCTCCGGCCGGGCGGGCGTCGTCGTGGTCGTCGGTCCGCGATAGGGCGCGAGGCGTTCGCCCGCCGCTAAGTCACGCCGGGCGAAGAGTCCTTGGCCGGCGATCGCGGAGGGCCGCGTCTCGACGACGTCCTCGCTCATGCCTCCGAACGGAGGTCGCGGGTCATCAGCGCGACGACCCCGGCGCGCGGGTCGAGTCCCTTGTAAAGGATCGCATGCAGGCAGGACAGGATCGGGGCGGTGAGGCCGCGGCTGGTCGCGAGCTTCGAGAGCGCTTCGGCGGCACGATGGCCTTCGACGGCTTCCTTGCGCGCGGCCAAAGCGGCCAAGGTGCCGTGCGGGTCCTTGGCGAGCTGTTCGCCGAGCGAGCGGTTGCGGCTCCACGAACCATGGGCCGTGGCCATCAGGTCGCCGACGCCGCCGAGTCCGAGGAAGGTCTCCGGGCGCGCGCCGAGCGCCTCGCCGAGGCGGGTCATCTCCTGCAGGGAGCGCGTGAGCATCGCCGCCTTGGCGTTGGAGCCGAGGCCGAGGCCGTCGCAAAGTCCGGCGCCGAGCGCGTAGACGTTCTTGAGCGTGCCGCCGATCTCGACGCCGACGAGGTCGGTTGAGGTATAAGCGCGCAGGGTCGGGCCGCTGACGACGGCCTGGACTTCCTTCATCAGCGCGTCGCCGGCGGTGGAAGCGAGCACGAGCGCCGTGGGCAGCCCCTGCGCGACTTCGTCGGCGTTGCTCGGGCCGCTCAGCGTGGCGACCGGGATGTCACCGAAGGCTGCGGCCATCAGTTCCGAAGGCCGGCGCAGCGTGGCGAGGTCGAGGCCCTTGCAGAGGGAGATCGCCATCTTGGCGCCGGAGTCGCGGACGGCGGGGCCGATCGCGGCCAGCAGTTCGGGCAGGCCTTTGGAAGGGCAGGCGAGGAAGACCAGGTCGGCGTCCATCAGCGCCGGCAGCGGCTCGAGTCCGATCTGGATCGAATCGTCGAGGCGATGGCCCGGCAGGTAGTCGGTATTCTCACGCGTGGTGGCGAGGGCGAGGGCTTGCTCGGCGCGACGCGGCACGAGCGTGACGGTCTGGCCTTGGCGGGCGAGGTGGATCGCCATGGCGGTACCCCAGCCGCCGGCTCCGAAGATGACGCAGTTCATTTGGATTTCTTGGTGCGCACCTTGGCGGCCCAGCGGCGGACGGCCGCGACCGCGTCACGGTGCAGGTTGGCTTCGGGTCGGGCGAAGGGCGGAGGCTCGGGCGTGAGGCCGAGCAGGTCGTGGATGACGAGGATCTGGCCGTCGCAGCCGCGGCCGGAGCCGATGCCGATCGTCGGGACGGAGACCGCTTCGGTGATCTTCGGCATGAAGGTTTCGTCCACGCATTCGACGACCATCGCGAACGCGCCCGCGGCGGCGACCGCCTGGGCGTCGATGAGGACCTTCTGCTGGTCCTCAGGCGTCAGGCCGCGGCGACGGTAGCCGGCGGAGTGGACGCGCTGGGGAAGCATGCCGACGTGACCCATGACGGGGATGCCGGCGTCGACGAGCCGGGCGATCGCCGGAGCGAGAGAGGCGCCGCCTTCGATCTTCACCGCCTTGACGCCGCCTTCCTGGAGGAAGCGTCGGCAGTAGCCGAGGAGCTTAGGAAAACTATCGTGAGCCAGGCCAAAGGGTAGGTCGCCGACCACGATCGCTTCGGTCTTCGCGCGGACGACGGCGGCCGAGTGGTGGATCATCATGTTCAAGGTGACTCCGACCGTGTCGGGGAGACCTAGGACGGCGTTGCCCAGCGAGTCGCCGACGAGGATGAGGTCGGCGCCGCCGGCGTCCGCGATGCGGGCCGTGCTCACATCGTAGGCGGTCAGGCAGACGATGGGCCGGACGCCTTTGAGGGCGCGGAGGGACCGGGTGGTGGACTTCACGCCTTGGG
>Ga0222712_10001060_pt1 | contig 35241 bp, 32 predicted proteins | sample C33_657DmetaG_FD_165043 | JGI IMG/M metagenome (GOLD analysis project Ga0222712, IMG submission 165043) | Estuarine water microbial communities from San Francisco Bay, California, United States - C33_657D | ecosystem: Environmental > Aquatic > Marine > Unclassified | place: USA: California...
AAAAGGCTATGAATAGGGCGGATATAGCCCTTTCTAGGCGTGACAGCTACGCCCGATAGACTCAACCCATGCCTGCAAGCCTGCCAACCCCTGCTGCACCCGCACAGGAAGCACGCCGCAGCGTCCTTGCAATCCCAGCCTTTCGCAAGCTCTGGAACTCGATGCTCTTCTCATCCCTTGGTGATTGGCTCGGCCTTCTTGCAACTACGGCGCTCGCACAGCAACTCTCTGGTGGCTCCTATGCAACTGCAAACTTTGCAATCGCTGGTGTCTTTATCGCTCGCCTTCTACCTGCAGTCTTTCTTGGTCCTATTGCAGGTGTAATCACAGATCGCTTTGATCGCAGACTGCTGATGGTCTCAGTAGATGTCATGAGAGCTGGGCTCTATATATCTATTCCAATCGTTCACACATACTTCTGGCTCTACACCGCGATGATCTTGGTTGAGTGCCTGACTCTCTTCTGGTCACCAGCAAAAGAAGCATCAGTTCCTAATCTTGTCCCAAGGGACAAGCTAGAGAATGCAAATCAAGTCTCACTTCTAGCTGCCTATGGCACAGCACCCATCGCAGCAATCTTGTTCTCACTGCTCACACTCCTCTCAGGTGCAATTGCAGCAGTGAGTCCACTGCTGCCAAGTAACTCAGTTGATATTGCCCTCTATATCAACGCTCTTTCATTCCTCTTTGCTGCGTGGACAATCAGGGGCCTTAAAGAGATACCCAAGGGTGCTGCATCGAAATCTCATAAAGATGAGAACGTTGGACAGTCACTGATTCAGGGGTGGAAAACAGTCTCTGAATCAAAGATTATCCGAGGCCTGATTATCGGTATGGTCGGTGCATTCTCAGCAGCAGGAGCTGTTATCGGCCTAGCTCGCACATTTGTTGGAGACCTCGGTGGAGGAGATGCTGCATACGGAGTTCTCTTTGGTTCAGTCTTTACAGGTCTTGCAATCGGTATTGCATTTGGCCCCAAGATATTTGCACAGTTCTCACGTCGGCGCTTATTTGGAGCATCCCTTACAACTTCAGGTGTGTTCCTTGTTCTTCTTGCACTGATCTCTAACTTAGTTCTCTCTGTTGTTATCGTTGCAATCCTCGGAGCCTTTAGCGGAATAGCTTGGGTAACAGGCTTCACGATGCTTGGCATGGAGGTCCACGATGATGTTCGCGGGCGCACCTTCGCCTTCGTGCAATCACTAATCCGTATTACCTTGGTAGCTGTCCTTGCTATTGCACCCATCATCGCTGCGACAATTGGTGTGCACAGCTTTGAATTTGAGAACATCAAGCTCAACTACAACGGAGCACAGATCACCATGCTCCTTGCAGGTCTGATTGCAGCTCTCATTGGTTCTATCTCTTATCACCAGATGAAAGACCGCCCCACAGTCTCTCTATGGTCTGACATCTTGGCCGCAATGCAAGGTGAGCTAGGTTCAATCACAGGTGCTCCCACACAAGGAATCTTCATCGCATTTGAAGGTGGCGAAGGCACGGGCAAATCAACACAATCAAAGTTGTTACAAAAATGGTTAGATCAAGAAGGTGAGACTGTTGTTCTCTCTCGCGAGCCTGGTGGCACAGACCTTGGAAAAGATTTACGCAAGATTCTTCTAGGACATGAGACAGGTGCGATATCACCAAGGGCTGAAGCGCTTCTCTATGCAGCAGATCGCGCGCACCATGTTTTCTCTGTTATTCGCCCAGGACTAGCGGAAGGAAAAGTAGTTATCTCTGATCGCTACTTCGATTCATCTGCTGCCTATCAAGGTGCAGGTCGGGTTCTTAATCCGTCTGAAGTTGCACGTATCTCGAGATGGGCAACGGAGAGTTTGTACCCAACTCTGACAATCCTTATCGATGTTCCAGCAGAAGTGGGTTTAGGCCGTCTTCAATCACGCGATCGCTTGGAATCAGAACCTACAGAATTCCACGAGCGAGTACGTCAAGAGTTCCTACAAATCGCAATGATGGATCCGGAGCGCTACTTCGTAGTCGATGGCACACAATCGGTAGAGGAAATCCACACCCAAATCATTGCTCGGGTTGCTGAGCTTCCAGCACTTAAGCGCAATGCAGAAGGACCACAGCAGAATAAGTTCCTGAAACCAATTCGCATTGCAACACATGCAGTAACCACAACAGTTACAAGAGCTGCAAAGGCAAGTAAGTCAGCGACAACAAAGAAGAAAAAGAAGTAAATGACTTCAGTCTTTGATGACCTTGTCGGTCAAGAACACATTATTGAAATTCTCCAAGGCGCGGTAGCGGCTTCTCGCACAGGTGAAGAATCACAAGAAATGACGCACGCTTGGGTCTTTACCGGCCCTCCAGGATCTGGCCGCTCATCAGCTGCTGTCGCCTTCGCTCAAGCACTTATTTGTTCTAACAATGGGTGTGGCACATGCAGTGACTGCAACGCGGCTAAGACAAGCGGTCATCCTGATGTTGAAATCATTCGCACAGAAGGTCTCTCAATCAAAGTAGAAGAAGTTCGTGAACTTCTCACTCGCGTTGCATGGGCACCATCCATGGGCGGATGGCGCGTAGTTGTTATGGAAGATGCTGATCGACTTACTGAATCAGCGGCCAACGCACTACTAAAGGCAATTGAAGAGCCCGGAACAAGAACTGTTTGGTTGCTCTGTGCTCCAACACTCCATGATGTGTTACCAACTATTCGCTCACGTTGTCGCCACCTACAACTGCGCACACCAAGTCTTGAAGCAGTCACGAGCGTTCTAATCAATCGCGACAACATTGCACCTAGCATGGCAGATTTCGCAGCGCGCGTCAGCCAAGGACATATCGGCCGCGCAAAGTATTTGGCAACAAATGAAAGTGTTCGAAGTAATCGCACGTTGATTATGCAACTGCCACTACAACTTGGTTCACTGGCTACGGCATTTGCAGCAGCACAGACACTCGTTGATCTGGCAACCCAAGAGGCAAACGAATCATCAGGTGAACGCGATGAAAGAGAAATCGAAAAACTTCAAGAGGCTTACGGAAAAGGCGCAACCGGTCGCGGCATGGCAACTGGAGGAGCCAAGGCAGTCAAAGAGTTAGAGAAAGAGCAGAAGTCTCGTTCCACCCGCATGGTCCGCGACTCCATAGATGGCGCACTCCTTGATATCGCCACTTTTTACCGGGATGTCATGATGGTTCAATCCGGCAACATAGATTCCATGATCAACACCGATATGCGCGAAGAAATCGAAAACTACGCAGCATCTCATCCAGAGCATTCAACTATCCTAAAAATCAATGCCTTAATGGATGCCCGAACCAACCTTGCACACAATGCAGCCCCGCTTGTGACATGCGAAGCCCTGATGTGCCAATTGGCTCGTAAATAACAACCTGAACTAGCCCTTGAGAGTGGTCTTGAGCACCCCTTGCCATAAGGCAGAATTCCTACATGCGCCTAGACCATGTTTCTTATGTGACCTCCCATGACCAACTTGCTGACACAGTACAACGCTTAGGGGCAAGACTAGGCAGCACATTCGTTGATGGTGGTATTCACCCACGATTTGGAACACGCAACTTCACAGCTTCATTAAAGAATGGTCAATACATCGAGGTTGTCTGCCCGCTTGATCATCCAGCGACAGAGCAAACACCGTGGGGTAAGGCTGTTTCAAAGAAAGCTAATGAGGGTGGCGGTTGGTTTACCTGGGTATTTAGCACTAAAGATATTGCACCAATAGAAGCCAAGTTTGGCCGCGAAGCTACTGAAGGTCACCGCACACGACCAAACGGTTCAGATTTGAAGTGGAAGCAAATCGGAGTAAAGGAAATAGCAGATACTCGCGAATTCCCATTTTTTATTCAGTGGCTTTCTGCAGATCACCCTTCACAGGATGGGACACCACTTGCAGAGATTGAGAAGATTGTTATTGCGGACAAAGATCAGCTCGCAGACTCATGGTTTAAAGAAGACATTCTTGCGTCGCTGGGTGATGTGAAAATTGAGTGGGTTGATCCTTCTACAAACGATTACCAATCAGGAATTGTTGCGGTTTACCTTTCTACACCAGGTGGAATTGTCGTTTTAGATTGAAGGTCTAAATTAGTAATAAGATTTAAAATTCGAAACGCACCCAGACCATCTATAAGATTCTTAGATTTTTTTTGAAGTAATGACCGATACTCGTAGTCATAAACTAATCGCTCGAGAGTCTCTAAATCAAACTGCCATTCATTGCTTTCAGAGCGCGTTCCAATCCTAGCTGCAATTCCCATTTTTCCGATTGCATCAAAATTGCTTCTTTGATTATTAATTACACAGATAACTCCTAAAGGTTTGGCCCGAGCGATGATTTCAAAACTCGAAGTACTTGCGGTTGAAAGAACTAAGTCAGCACGGTTGACTTCAGAATCAAGGTCACTTCCAAAGGGTTTCACAACGAATCTACTGTCTAGGCCCTCAATTTCCGATCCATTATTTGCGGAGAAAAAAGTAACTTTCTGAATTTTTTCAAACTTAGTGAGCACAACGGCAAGTTCGCCCGCAACATTAAATGCATCGGTACCTCCACCAAAAACCAGGATTTCACGCACTTCCTTATTAAACCTTGAACCTGAAAACTCAATTGTTTTCCTAATTGGGATAAACTCCGAACCGAAATGGAAATTATCTCTGTTTCCGGTATACCAAGCCCCGTCTAATCCAGGGTGGATGACAAGATCTGCAACATAGCTAGGAGTTAATTCGTCTGCTATTAGAACCAAGTAACGAAAAGAGCTCCCCTGAATTGAAAAATCTTCCGTCGATAAATGGTAACTATCTAAAATCAAGACATCCGATTCGGATTGTGCACGAAAATGGGTTGGCGAGAAAATTCGAGAGAAACCTAGCGCCAAAATTCTGTCTGATAACCAGGAAACCCCAGAAATGTCACCCACAAAAACGCAGTCCAAACCTCGTTGAATGGCCTCCTCTGCGATTGCCGAGAGACGCATTACATGTCCAGTGCCGATTATTGGGGAAGCGTCTGCACGAAATACAAGTCTCACAGTGACCAAGAGTATGCTCTCCCCAGGGAATTCAACCTTTAGAGTTAGGCGAAACCAAAATGTCTTTTCTTGATGACTCATCAATCCTGATTACTGGGGGAACGGGTTCACTCGGGAAAGCACTTGTAAGTCACCTTTTGACTCAAACCAAGGTGCGAAGAATTGCAATATTTTCCCGAGATGAACTCAAACAACTCCAGATGCGCAAAGAATTCGGAAATGATCCGAGATTGCGCTGGTTTCTAGGAGACATTAGGGACATCGAAAGGTTGAAGAGAGCCTTACACGGGGTTGAATTCGTAATTCATGCAGCAGCACTGAAGCAAGTTGACACAGGGGAGTACAACCCCATGGAGTTTATCAAAACCAACGTTCTCGGGAGTCAGAATCTAATTGACGCCTCCATTGAATCTGGGGTTAAAAAAGTTGTGGCACTATCGACTGACAAGGCATCGTCTCCAATAAATCTATACGGGGCCACGAAACTAACATCCGACAAACTATTTGTGGCGGCAAATAATTATAGTTTTACTTACGGAACAACTTTTTCTGTTGTCCGATACGGAAATGTGATGGGCAGTCGAGGATCAGTCATACCTTTCTTCAAGGAAATTGCAGCTAGCGGAAAGCCGCTTCCAATTACAGATCTACGAATGACTCGTTTCCTGATAAGCATCGACCAGGCTGTGAAGTTTGTAATTGAATCGCTGAAGATTATGGAAGGTGGAGAACTTTACGTTCCCCGAATTCCCAGTATGAAAATTACAGACTTAGCACAAGCTATCGCGCCAGGTACGCCTATGGAAGAAATTGGCATGCGACCAGGGGAGAAGTTGCACGAGGAGATGATTTCAGAAGATGATAGCCGGCGAACACTTGAATTAGAAGATAGATTTCTCGTAATGCCGGTACTGGCGGAGTGGGGATATGTGGTCCCAACAGGAAGGCTAATGAAAGCGGGTCAGGCGTATCGTTCAGACACAAATCAGTCCTGGATGAGCGAAATTGAGATAAGAAAATTCATACAGAAATTGGAAGAGTAATTGATTCCTTACGGCATGCAATCTATAAGCGAAATGGACGTCCAGGCCGTCGTTGACGCACTAAACGCAGACTTTTTAACAACCGGTCCACAAGTGCGGCTGTTCGAGGAAGATCTCGAGTCTGAAGTCGGAGCTCCTTGTGTGGTGGTTTCATCAGGAACGGCCGCGCTTCATTGTGCGTATTCAGCGATTGATATCCAACCGGGAGACGAGATAATTACCCCTCCAATAACATTTGTGGCAACTCAGGCAACGGCAGCAATTCTGGGAGCCAGAATAGTCTTCGCAGATGTGTTAAGAGATACGGCGAATATTTCCCCAGACGCTGTCGAGGCTGCGATATCATCGAAAACTAAAGCGATAGTCGCGGTAGATTTTGCAGGACACCCTGCCGATATTTTTGAACTCCGAAGAATTGCAGATAAGTATGGAGTGTTCTTAATTGAGGATGCAGCTCATAGCATTGGTTCAACCTATCGAAGCAGACCGGTCGGCTCCCTTGCTGATTTAACAACTTTTTCTTTTTTCCCCACAAAAAATATGACAACTGGCGAAGGAGGAGCAGTCAGCTCACCGAACCCGATACTTCTTGAAAAAGCTCGTAAATTCGCAAGACAGGGTTTAGTGCGCGAACCAGGGGAATTTCTCATTCCCAATTCTGGCCCGTGGCACCAAGAGGTTCATGAATTTGGATTAAACTATAGATTGCCGGATGTGTTATGTGCACTTGGAAGATCACAGTTAACTCGCCTAAAGGAATTTAAAACTCGACGAAGGGAGATATTTGATTTCTATAGTCAAGCTCTATCCAATTTAGATTGGTTAGAGCTGCCAACAGAAAGAGATTACGTAGATTCCAACTGGCATTTATTCCCGATTCAAGTCCCGCCGGCTTTTAGGGAGCAGATTTTTTCTTGGCTTCGTCAGAATAACATTGGGGTGCAAGTCAACTACTTGCCCGCCTATCAACATCCGGTGTTTTCATCCTACAAAATTGATAAATTAGACTTTCCTAACAGCGAAGCATTTTATGCCAAGGAAATCTCTCTCCCAATGCATACGAACCTAGTCGAAAGAGATTTAGAAATGATTACCGATTCAATTCTCAAGTTTAATTCTTTTTGATAGCTTTAAGAAATGATTCTCTATGGTTAAGGGTTGAAAACCTAACCCAAGAAAAATAGTCAAGGATGCGAGATGGGAACTCCTCACTTGCGCAATAATTGTGCATCCCCCAAATTCTTCTAAAATTCTACTAAAAGCGTAATTCAGAACTTGAACTCCAGCACCTTGTCCCCTGAATACAGGATCGAGCAGAATGCTAACTTCGAAAATATTGTCGGTATTTAATGTTCTGTCGAATCGGACATACCCAGCCAATTGGTCATTGAGGAGAACTATCCAGAACGGATCACTCTTGCTTTTCTCGATTCGTCTACGTAGCCAATCAATGTGATCTCTAATTTCAATATTCTCTGAATTTATCGAAATAGCACGGACGCTGGGTTCGTTTCGCCAGTGATGTAAAATGGCAGAATCATCTAGCGATACGTCCCTTAGGCGGATTCTCATGTAAATTGAGTATACTCAGAACGTGTCAACACTCCCAGATGTCTTGTTTATTGCCGAAGTCTCTGCAAACCACCTAGGATCGAAAGAACGCGCGAAGAAAATTATTCTGTCAGCTGCAGAAGCTGGTGCATCTGCCGTTAAATTCCAAACATATACGGCAGCTACAATGACTTTAGACATTCCCGAATTCAGCGTGACCGCAGAACATGGGTTATGGGGAGGTAAAAACTTATTTGAGTTGTATGAGGAGGCACACACACCTTGGTCCTGGCATGAGGAACTATTCAATTATGCAAGAAGTTTGAATCTAATTCCGTTTAGTTCGCCATTTGACCTAACTGCCGTCGAATTCCTAGAATCGCTAAACGCGCCGATTTACAAAATTGCTTCACTGGAAACCGGTGATCACAGATTGATAAAAGCTGTAGCAAATACAGGCAAACCACTGATTGTTTCCACAGGAGCTACGCTCTGGAGTGAAATTGAGGAGGTGGTTGCGCTCGTAGAAAAGAGCGGAAATAAAGATTTGACATTACTTGTTTGTACCAGCTCGTACCCTGCAATTGCAGCAGAAAGCCATATAAGAAGAATGGAACTGCTTCGAAACGAGTTTGGTTGCAAAGTGGGAATATCAGACCATACTCTGGGAATTGGAGTGAGTGTCGCAGCTGCAGCACTCGGAGCTACGGCTATTGAAAAGCATTTGACTCTGAAACGTGCAGACGGTGGAGCTGATGCAGCTTTTTCGATGGAGCCAGAAGAATTCGAACTTCTTGTTAAAGAAGCGAGAGCAGCCATTCAGTCGCTCGGAAAACCGGAATGGAATATTCAACCATCTGAGGCCGAGTCAAGAAGACTCAGGAGAAGCCTTTATGTCGTCCAGAACACCGATGCTGGCGAAGTTGTCTCTCATGAAAACGTTCGAGCAATTCGTCCCGGAGGTGGGGCTAGCCCTAAAAATCTTGATGATTTCATCGGAAAGAGATTTAAAGATAATGTAGCTATTGGCACACCAATGAATTCGGAATTACTCGAGTTGTAATCATTCATGCAAATCATCTTAGGAACCGCTGCTCTAGGATCCAACTATGGGATCAAGAATAAAGGATTACCTTTTTCAGATGTTTATGCTGTGCAAATACTCAACTCTGCAAGAGAAATGAATATAACTGCGCTAGATACCGCTCCACAATATGGTCACGCTCAGAAATATATCGGCAATTACCATAAAGAAAACTACCAATTTGAAGTATTTTCAAAACTACCAAAAGGACTTGAAGATAAACCCGACTTGGCATTAGAGTGTGTGGCGAAGTCGGTAGAAGACATGCAAATATCAAAACTTACTGGCCTATATTTTCACTCTGCGCAGAATCTCTTAAGTGTTAGACACAATGAAGCTATAGCCACAATGAAGAATTTAGCAACGAGCGGGCTTGTAGAATCAATAGGGGTATCAATTTATAACTCCGACGAGCTAGATCAAATCATAAGTAGATTTCCTGAAATCGATATTATTCAAGCTCCTGAAAACATTATGGACCAACGACTCATGAAGTCAACAACTATTGAGAGAGCAAGAGTCGCTGGGAAAAAGTTTTTCGTGAGGTCCGTGTTCTTGCAAGGAATGCTACTTATGAAGTCCTCGGAATACTTTTCTCAAGGCCCAGACGTGAACAGGGGACTTCGAGAACTAGAGGAATTTTCTGCATCGCTCGAAGTAGAACCAATCGATGTTTGTTTAAGCTACCTAAAACATCTTGGTTGGGTTGATGGAGCAGTGATTGGGATATCGCGCTCAGAACAGCTCAATAGAATCATGAACTTCAAAGAAATAGACTTATCAAATCTTCGCCTACCCACACCATTTATCCACGAGATATCGGATCCAAGAAATTGGGGCGTCTGATAGATGTATCCAGCAGTGAATGGAAAAGCGAGAATCGCAATCATCGACCATTCCCCAGGCAACGGACATATGTTTAGTTTCGCTTCGCTGTTTAACGGGTATTCAATTGGTAAACTCTCATCTTGCCCATTTGCAACAATTAGGGAATATTTGCCGAGTTATAATCTTCCCCGTGAGGAATTAAGTCAGCTTGGGAAAGTTACTCAAACCTGGATGCAAGACCCCGAGTTAAACCGAGATCTGAAGATATTTCTTGACTTACCTAGTAACTCAATGAGCTGGCAGGACTGTATCGAGGATAGCGACTTTGTCATCATAACTAATGACAAACCAACCATCAGCCGAAAGGAGAAAATCGTCTTTGCTCTTTCGAGGAATAAAGAGGTATTCGTGGACAAAGTCTTAGCTTGGAAGAGAAGTGAGATTGAAGATTTAATTACGAGGCAATCTTTCGAAGGGCAACTTTTCGCTGCTTCAGGAGTGGCATATGCACCTTGCTTTCAGGACGTCAACATTTCAGAAAATACTTCGGAGTTGCTCATTGAAATTCCAAAGTCATGGGAGCTTTACGGTGTTCACGGTATCGAATTAGTATTACGATTACTCGGTGAAGCGGGAGATTCGCTATATAAAGTTGGGTCAACCGTGTGCGGGAAAGAGACAAATGTCAGATTACGTACCGAGCGTCTAAAGAATTTGTCTATTAAGATACGTACAACAGGAAAAGAGCAAACGCAAATCTCGATAACTATAGTGGAGAATGACGAATCAAGGAGAATTGTGATGAGAGATCCACTATTGGGCTTCAATAGCATGTTGGAACACTGGCTTACCCCTGATAGGCGAAGTTTTGAGGTAGAGAAAAGAAGATATCTAAAGGTTGGAGAGATATTGGGTATGGTTCAATGACGACTTGGGTTTTTGGAGCTTCTGGCAATATTGGACGAAGAGTTTGTGAGGGATTACTTCAACGCGGAGACAAGGTCATCGCGTTCACATCAACCATTCATTCAGCGGAGGTATTGAGCAAAGAATTACAAGACTTTGGCGAGATAATTACCCACGGAGTTGACCTATTAGACACCGAAGTGAGCAAGAAAATAATTGCACTTACCAGAGATACCAAACCTGAGCACGTCATCTACCTGGCTCGGGGAACTGTAGCACTGGACTCTTGTTCCGAGGATGAAAATTACGACACCATTTTCTCTGAAGACTTCTTTCTAGCGTTATTGTTTCCAATCAAATTGTCGTTACTTCTCGGGAAGCATCATTCTGAGTCTTTGCGAACAATTACAATTGCAACATCCCAATATGGATTGATTGCTCAGGACTCATCTATCTACGAAAGTCCGAATGAGAATATATCAACCGCATATTGCTCAATTAGGGCTGGAGTAAATCTGGCTGTGAAATCACTTGCGGCGCAATTGGGTACAATCAATATTCGAGTGAATGCAATAGCTCTTGGAGGGTACGGTGATGCCACGCCAGCTAATTTGAGAGCAGAGATATCTAGAAAGTTGCCGGAAGGAGTTATGCTGACTGCAGCTGACATTCAAGGAGTCTTCAATTTTCTTTCTTCTGAAGCGAGTAGTGGGATTACGGGATCGACCATTGTCGCTGATAAAGGATGGACAGCGAGGTGAAAACAAGAAAGACAAAAAAATGTATAGCCACCATCCCATCTCGAGGAGGAAGCAAGAGGATTACTCTAAAGTCCCTACAGAGAGTTGGTGACAAAACATTGTTGCAGCGATGTATAGATGTCGCTCGGGACAGTGGAGTGTTCGATGAGATATATGTCAATACAGATGATGTTTCTATTGCAGAGGCCGCAGAGTCATATGGTGCGCAGGTTCCGCAACTACGGAAAGAGTATTTCGATGATTATTCGCCGGTTTCTTTGGCTACGATTCAATTTGCAAACGAATTACTAAAGTCTGGACGACTTGATGGGGATGAATACATTACCCAGTTAATGCCCAATTGCCCCTTTCTCAAGGCGAGCACGATTATTGATTTCACCAATGAAGCGACCAAGTACCCAGGAGAGTCCTTTCTAAGTGCAGTTTTATTGGACCCAATAAGTAGGTTTGCATTCGAGTTAGATTCGAAAGGTGAACACAAAACAATTTTAATGAAAACAATGGATGACTCACGAACCCAGGATTCGGAGCCCCTCTATATTCCGACAGGCGCCATATGGGTGGCAAACTTGGAGTATTTAAATCAGGAAGGAAGTTATTATGGACGGAATCATAAATTTAGAGTCATACCTCAAATTGAAGGATTTGATATTGACACTAGTGAGCAACTCGATCAGGCTAGAATTCTAGCCGCTGGTCTTCTGCGTCTTCAATAGTTTCATCTTTTGTACAAATCTTGCTTGTCTATCGGTAGATGCACTTCGCCATATGAACTAGAACCCCCCCAAATGTTCTCCTTCCACCATTCGCCATTCTTTATCCACCATACCCGAGGATCTCTAAAAGAATCTGCCGTAGCCCAGAATTGTTTTTTAGACATCCCTACGTACTCAAGCCAATGATTTAAATCCTGAGAAACCACATGATCATATTTTTTAACCATCTCTATGCCGGTCGAGCGATCCATATAGCCGGTTCGAATATCCTTTGACGCATGGTCTGAACCTCGACCATATCCAAATTTTATGAACTTTAAAAGATCGTGAACCCCGTTTTCATAGCGATCGTCAAGGTTCGACATGAGTCTGTACGTCCTCTCAAAGGGTACTTGAGCACCCTTCCATCCGTACTCTTTCGTAACTAATTCAGTATGTTGATTCGGATCCCACTTAAAATAGTTGCCTATACAAATTCCTCGGACGCCCACATTTCTGATTTCCTCGTCCGAGGGGTAGACGGACCAAAGTAGATCATTCCGAGAAAGGTCTCCTTTCGATACTTCGACAAGATCTGACCACTCATACCCACGCAAAGCATGTTCATGACGAAGCCTCGCGTTAAATTCAACAAAATCATCTGCATCGTACATGCCAGCAATATCCCAGAAAACCTCACCCCAAATAATGAGCGGGATGTTCAGTTTGACTGCAATTTGAATAGGATAAGTAGTGATCCCACAGTGAGCATGCCAATTCATGTCACCCATGAGATTAAAACTTAGTCGATTCAATGTTTTCAAAACTTTAACACTTGGACCAAAAACCATGTGATCAGCATCGAACACTTGCCTCATTAAATCTCTATCGTAGTCACCTTCGGGTAAGTAATTATTTCCGTGGTAAGTCACCAGTAACGGTTTGAGGCCAAATTTCTTTGCGATTATGTGGGCCTGAAAAAAGCTGTCCTTGCCACCACTCACTGGAATTATGCAGTCATAGTTACTTCCATCTTTGCTTCTGTAGCCCTCAACCAGCTCCCTGAATCTCTCTTCTCGACTTGCCCATTCTTCATTGCTTAGACTTTCAAATACTTCAGCAGTTTGGCACGCTGAGCAAATTCCATCTGAAATTTCCAGTTGCGCCGCAGAAATGGGATACACACATTTTGAACAATATTGCATTGGGAAACAGTATCAAAGACTGATGTCAAATCAGTGGAGGTCGAATATTGTGACCTTTGTCGAAGAGAAGTCTTCTCGCTTGGTTCACACTCTGTTCTTGCCATTGAAAAATATTTGCAGCGGAGACTGCATCTACATTTGTATGATTAAACACCTCATCCAAATGCCCCCAGTCACCCGCTCCTCCTATAGCGATTACAGGAATATCGACTAAGTTTACAACTTTATTGATCAAGTTGATGTCGTAACCACACTTCATGCCGTCTCGATTGACTGAGTTGAGTAAAATCTCTCCAACTCCAAGATCCTGAACTAATTTCAAGTGTTCAAAGAAATCTGAATGGGTCCCACCGATAGTTCTATTGAACGCCAATAGTTTCCCATCCGCATGGTAGGCGTCGACTGAAGCAATAACTGCTTGGCTACCAAATTCCCTCACGGCCTCTGTTATCAAATTTGGATTAGAAAAAGCTGCACTGTTGAGGGAAACTTTATCAGCACCATGAAGAATTCGGTCGGATACATCTTGTAGATTCTTTATTCCCCCACCAAAAGTCACGGGCATTGTCGCAAATCTTGCAATCTCGGAAAGTAGTTCTATGACATTCCCCCTAAAATTTGTTTTCAAATCACTCCGCAGGTAGTTATTTTCTTCGGAAGATGAGATATCCAGATAAATCAACTCATCGGCATCCCAGTCAGAGAATCTCTCAACTGCCTTGAACGGATTCCCGATATTTCTAAATCGCTTGAACTCTTGGCTTTGAACCAGGTTTCCATTTCGATACAACAGGGTCGGGATAAGCCGGCGCTTTTTCATGATAGATTCGCGAAATTATTAAGTAGCTTGAGTCCAGCAGCTTGGCTTTTCTCAGGATGAAATTGAACCCCCATTAGGTTTCCACTTGCTACTGCAGATGGAAAATTTATCCCATACTCTGAGGTTGCGGTGACTGAATCCGAATCCATTGGTAGATCAATGTAGTAGCTGTGCACAAAATAAAAATCGGTTTCCGGCGATATCCCGTCAAAAAGTTTTGTCTTATTCTTCACAGACACATTATTCCAGCCAATATGAGGCACAGGCAGTCCTTGCGTTGATAGTTTTCTAACATGGGCATCAAAGTATCCGAGCCCCGGAATAGGGACTCCTTCGGTCCCAAAAGACGCCAAAACTTGCAACCCAACACAGATACCCAAAAAAGGTTTGCCCTCGGAGATGCATTTTACAATCATGTCTAACGGTAAAGTTTCATTTATTTTAGCCATGGCGGAATCAAAGCTTCCAACACCGGGTAGCACGATGTGACTACTGCTTTCCAAATCCGCAGGTGAATTGGATACCAGTACTGCATTCCCCAGCTTATTGAAGGCATTAAAAACTGAAGCAACATTTCCGGATCCGTAATCCAGAATGCATATTTGAGATTTCTCCAAACCCCACCCCATTCCTTGAAGACTCTTTAACACTATCAATCAGAAAAGTTATACTATGTCCTCGTGCCACTCCTGAAAATACTTCACGAATAGAGTTGATGATGCAAGAAAGTGATATTCGTCCAGCCAACCTTACTTCCCAACATCGAGAAGTTTACCAACTAGATCTCGATAGATATAGGAAACATCTTGACAGTTTTGCTATTCGCGCATGTCCAGGATGTGGAGGGAACACATCCACAAAGTTTGTGTCACACCATGACTTCACTTTCGTCAAGTGCATCAGCTGTCATTGTGTTTTCATGAATCCAGGTCCTACGGAAGCCCATGTTTCGGAGTTGTATGCCTATTCCGAAGTATATAAATTTTGGGCTGAGTACATGTATCCACAATCACGAGAATCTAGGCTGGCGACTTTACATAAGATTCGTGTGGAATGGATGGTAAATGCGATTGAAAGTTTCTTACCCCCTAAGAAAAATTATAAAATTCTAGAAGTTGGCGCGGGTACTGGTGACACTCTTTTCGCACTCAATAGTCTCAATCGATTGGACTTAGAAGCCTTTGCTGTTGAATGGAATCCAGAGATGAAGCCTTCACTCAAAAAGAACAATGTTCAATTCTTGGGTCGCACTGTGAACGAAATTGATCCAGGAGTCCACAAGTTTGATGTCATTGTCCTTTTTGAAGTTATCGAACATTTACTGGATCCCATGGAATTCCTAAGAAAAGCTCTAACCTTGCTTAACCCTAATGGAATCCTGATGTTTACCACACCAAACGCACAGTCATTAGAGGTCCAGTGGATGAAAGAAAGGACTACAACGATTGATATTGAACATATAACGTTGTTAAGTCCAGCGAGTGTGACTCACCTGGCTTTGAGGAACGCTCTTCAGGTAAAGACAATAGAAACAAATGGAATGCTCGATAGGGAATTATTAGAGAAGGGTGGTCACCAATTGACAATTATGATTGATGCAACTCAAGTTTCAAAAGAGAATATTCAAAAAATGATTTCGGAAGCGGGTGTCAGCTCAAATATGCAAGTTATTTTGCAAGCCTAGACACTAGATACTGCATCTAGGTTTATTATTCCGGGCATGAGAATTCCAATTCTAATTTTTGTTTGGAAACCCCACGGTTTTGCATTTCGAAATCAAATTGAAAATCACCGGAGAGCGTTCCTGGATTTGCTTAGGAATTTGGTTGTCATTTCCAAAATCAGAGCTGAACCTTTAGCAGTGAAAATTTTGGTTAGCAACCTTTCCAATAAAACAGGTCTCCCAAGGCGACCAAAATAGTTTCGATCCGCAAAATATTGAAGCTGAAGATAAACTGCTCTAAAGAAAGGCAATGATAGAAGTCTAGACTTCCTCAATTTGATTGGAGGGACAAAATATCCTTCCTGTTCCTCCTCAGCAATTCCCTCTCCGCTTGAAAGCATGAAGCTCAGTGCCTTCAAAGCATCACCCTGTTTAGGGTAAACTGCATCTTTAAATTGAAAAGATTGCAAATTCTGAGGCGTCAATGTCGGCATTTCTAAAACTAGATTGTAGAACGTGCTCGACATGCAGACTACCTTCTTCCCCCAATAAACCGCTTCAAGCCCGATTGTAGAGTTCCACACAACAACATAGTCTGCTAAATCGAGCACCGAATAGGAAGTCGTTCCATCCCACGGTTGAATAATTTCGACGTCTAATCTTTGAAGAATTCGGTTTAACTGAATAAAATCACTCCAACTAAAGTTCCGTTGATTTGGATGAATTCGAACAATAATTCTTGCGGCTGGAAAGTCGAAAAAAATCTTTCGGACTACTTGTTCCAATGCCTCGAACTGACTCCAACTTTTATCCTGTTTTTGGAGTATATAGTCGTATTCACTAAGTGTAGAAGTAAAGATCACAAAAATTTTGTTGGCATTTAGTCCGAGATTCTTTTCAATCTTCTCATTAACTGGGCCGAAGGTGGGCCCATCATGTCTCTGTTTTTGAAACCAAGCGTCTAACACTGCACTATTCTGACCCACTAAATTGTTTAGAGACTGATACTTCTCCAGATAGTTCTTTTGAATGGATATAAAGTCCTGGGGGAGAAATGGCTCGAAGTGAAAGCCTTTGGATTTACTTTCAAATGGATTGTGTTCTACCGAGAACCATGGCAAATTCCAGTCGCTTGCGTACTCAATGCATGAAGCTTGGTGTGGTTGTCTACCATTGAGGAAAACCAAAACATCACATTTACTTTGAAGATCAATTCCATTTAAGAAATTCTTTGTCGTAAGAAACGATTCGACAAGTTTTCCAATGTGACCCCAGTGTCGTTTAGGACAAATTGAAAGATCTATTGATCTCGAGATTTTTGTTTGGTACATACTCGCAACCGAAGATTTGAGCAATTCCGAAAATTCAGCATTATCTATCACTTCCATAATTGAGGAACGCCCGTGGGGAACTTTAGTTACTTCGACTTCCGAGAGGGTGATAACTTCTACAGTTTTTTTGCTTTTGTATTGAATCTGTTTGAGAAATTCAGATTTAACTCTTGCTAACTCAGAATCGTCAAATCTTTTGAGTGCACGTTGGAAAATATTTTGCCCGAAATTGTGCCCAGTTACCTCTCTCGGGACGTCAACAATTATTATTCTACAATTTTGACTCGCCAAAGTTTCGACAATTCGCCAGAAATATCTGTAAAAGGTTGGATTTCGGATGTCCTCGAGAAGAATAGCAACCCGCGAGTTCTGTATAGATCTAATTGAACTCCCCAAGTACACAACTACACCCTATCTATTTCTAGGGACGAATACACAAGTTCTCTCGAGGACCCGCTCCTGCAATGAGCATGCCACGAGGTCAATTTCGTAGTTGATTTTTAGCCCGAGCTTCCTGGCATCTTCAAGAAATCTCTTTGTCGGGACAAAGAAATGGGTTTCGCTCAATTTATCTAAAAGCAAAAATACCGTTAGATGGCGACGGTCTACTGCGACCACTCTGTTTTTGAGATTAGTCGAAAGTATTAAATCTAAATTGGGTCCAGCCATTCCTCTGGTGGTGTCAAAAGGGGAAACGGGACCATCGACATAAATAAAATCGCTGCCACTTATATCACGCTGTGAATTTTCAAACTTGGATCCCTTGAACGAGTCATAATCTACAATCTTCACCTCTGAAATTACAGCGCGCATGCGATCGTCTGCAAATATGTATTTTGGTAAGTACTTTAATTCTTGTTCATACGAGACGAGATTGAACCCAGGTCGGGCATGATTTAGGAAAAAAGCCGTTGAACTCCCAGTCCCAAATTCAATTACATTCGTGGATTCAAAGTAAGAGCGAAGAAGCTTAAGGTCTGTAAATCGATCAAACAAGACTTGCCAAGAGTTCCCAACTCCATGACTGAATAGGAATCTGAAGAAACTTGCGGTGGCAAGATTAGTCTTTGGGGCAAAACTCGTAACTGCTCGAAAAGGAAGAAGAAACTTATTTAACTTTATGTTTGGCATAAGGGTAGATTAACCGAGAAGTTACAATTTTAGGATTCAGAAACTCTTCCCCGAAAGAATTTCTGAAAAGCGAGGGAAATTTAAATCGAGAGCCCTCTGCCTCGCGGTAGATTCATATTCGGGCCAGTTAAGTTCGAGGAAACCAATCTGATCCAGAAGAGGGGTTGATTGATTATAAATGAGAGATTCTGGGATATCACAGTATTTAAATAAATCTTTAACGAAGCCGCAGTCCGTAGCTATTGGTGCTAATCCAGCACATAAAGTTTCAAGCAGGGGCATTGGCCCACCTTCTACATCTGAAGTCATGAAAAAAGCAAAACACCCATCAAAATCCCTAGAAGTTAATGGATGAGAAATTGGGATATAAGTTAAATTCTTTAATGACGTGACTTCGCCCCAATATTCTGAAGTTTCCCAGCCGTTTCCGAGAAGGCGAAATCGGAGATGAGGTAATTTACGGACTTGATTCAGCAACTCCCACGGTGCCTTCCGGGCGCTTGGGGTTCCTACCCAGACTATGTCTTCACCGACCATTGATTTCTCTGCAAATCTTTTTGGTTCAATAGCACCGATTGCTACTGTGACATTTTCGCACCCTAGATTTCTTAACCGTGCAGCTTCTCGATTTGAGTGGACATAAATATGTGTAGCCCGTTTCAGACACCTTACTTCTCTTTTTGAAAAATCACCCTCCTTATGAGTGAACCAGAGTCGTAGGACTTGATTTCTAGTCCAGAAAGGAAACCGCAAGTAGTTAATCATGGGGGTCAATGAAGAGAAAAGAATTGACTCCTCACGTACGAGCCTCAACCTTACAAACAAATGATTGGAAATTCTGCGAGGAGGTGGCAAAATCAAAAGTTGTTTGTTGAAGTGCTCATTAGCACTTGCAATCTCCCTCATTAATCCGCCCAGAACCCATGATTCATGTGAAGGATCAATGACGCATCTTATTGAACCCCTGGTATTCGAAGCATGCATATCTATCTAACCTTGCTGCCTGGAATCCATTCAGAAATAATCTTTGCACCTGTTATCCCGGCATTCCCATCACCGTACAAAGTAGCACTGGGAAATCGAATTAATTTTGATTCAAACGCTTCTACATAAGAACGCAGTTCTCCTACTGATACAAAGTTCGGGAAGTCTGAGACATTAGAACTCTTTTGCCGCCCGTTTTGTCTTTTTCCGATGTTTATAACGGGTAGCCCTATGAATGAAGCTTCTCGAATTCCAAAACTAGAATTTCCTACTAAAACGCGACTATTTACTGCAAGGTGTAAGAAAATTTCAGGAGGAAGGTTAATTACAAATTTTACATTCTCGAGCAATTGATGCTCCCGCGCTTTCCGAATTTCTTTAGAAATTATATGGGTTCCATGATCGGGATTTGGCCAAAACCAAACCCAGTTAATCGTTGAGAGTTTAACCATCTCAATCAAAGCTCGGATGATTACTAAATTTTCCTCTTCATTTAACGTATCTGGGTGGAACATCAAAATTCCAAAAGGTTTTGCTAAATCAATGTTTGATCCCACCCCACGAACTTCTAGTTTCGTCAGATCTTCAATTTTTGTAAGGAGAGATTCCTTTACTAAATCAATAGACGGGCATCCAATTGGAAATATATTTTCCATTTTTTCTCCCATGGATACTAATCTTGCTGTTGTATATTCATTAGTGGTTAAGTGAAGATCTGCCAATTTTGAATTGGTATCACGAATCTTGTCATCTATTGAACCCGATACTTCTCCACCTTGAAGATGGATTAATGGTATTTGCATAAGAGCCGCTGTTGATGCGACACCGAGGGTCTCGGTTCTATCCGCAATTACTAAGACACAATCTGGCCTTGATGAACCCCAGTGTCTGGCAAGGGCCGTAGCTCCGGCAAGGCAATTCAACGCAACGGATTCCAGGGAGTCTGATTCGCCCAGAGAAGGAAATGCCTTAACTTCAATCCCGTCAGGGATTTGTTCTCTTAAGTCACCATAGCGTTCGCTTACTGACGGACCAATTAAACAAATCCTGACGGAATCAGGAGAATTCAACTTCGCATATTCCAGAACAAGGTTTTTTACTCGGGCCCAGCTAGGTCTAGCGGTCACCACAACTTCCAAGAGATTTGTCATCCCAACTTCACCCTTCGAAATCTGTAAGTAAGAGCGGATATCCCGCACTGATTTCACGACAAATGCTTTTCCCGAGAACACTTTCAAAGTCGATTGCATCTAAGCCTTGTTCTGGTTTCAGAAACTTTAAATCTTGGAAGGTAATTTGAGTACCCACTTTTTTGTCGACCGCCCAGTAAATGCCCTTGCGAAAAATTTTTCTCAATGGCTCGCTCTGATTAAACAACAGTTCTTTTGAATTTGGATGCGCGTCCAACACATCCCAATCTCTAGATATATTAATTATCGTGCCAATTTCGTCTGGAAGTAAACTTGAAGTCGTATCTGGACCAAAAAATTTCTTATGCGGTGCCATGTGTACCTCTAGTGTCTTAATACCTTTTGCTATTCCAGAAAGTGCAGTAGAAATTTTTCCAGAATGGTCAGATAACCCAATACCAACATCAAGCTGCTTGAGTTCGTCAATCAAATTGAGAGAGGAGGATTCGAGTGGTGTGGGGTACATGCTGACGCAATGCATCAGGGTTAATCTGTCCTTGGCATTCCTGTGTTCAAATCTGTCCACAATCTTGAGAATTTCCTGCCACGAGACCAAGCCAGTTGAAAGAACTATTGGAAGATTTGTCTGCATTAAATGGTCAAGGAATGGGATGTTAGGTGCATCGCCAGAACCAACCTTCCAACGATTGACAGCATTCATTTCAAGAAGCAAATCTGCCGCCTCGCGACTAAATGGTGTGCACAAAAACTCAAGACCCTGATTATGGGTAAATTCGATTAGATCACGCCAGCCATCTTCAGTGAAATTGACCCTCCGCCAATAATCCGCCCTGGATCGGTCTTGCGCTGAAAATATCTTCCTAAATGGCTCGTCCTTAGTACCCTCATGCTCCGCAAGGTGCATTTGGAATTTAACCGTTTTCGCTCCAGTTTCTGCAACCATTTCCACAAAACTCTTAGCGATGCCCAACGAACCCTCATGAGAGTTTCCTATCTCAACAATTACGTCTAACGGCATGCGAGAATACCTTTCGAAGGGCTAGTAGATTCATTCTATCACGCCTCAAAAAAAGTCCAGGAAAAGAGAAAATCTTGAAAGTAGCTTTTATCCCTGCTCGAGGCAATTCGCAGGGAATACCATTAAAGAATATTCAACGGTTACAAAATGTTCCACTTGTCGAATGGGCTACAACCCTTGCGAATTTAAGTGGCGAAATAGATAAACTCGTTCTTTCGACAGATGACGAGAGAATCATTGAAGCAGATGCAAACTTCCGACAGCACATTGATGAATTCAGGCGACTCAATCCCGGTGATTCGGCTGAAGTCTCTCATAGAAAAGTAATCCATAAGCGAATTTCTGAACACGCTTCTAACTCGTCAAAAACGATCGACTGTATGATGCAATTTGCTGATACTCAACAACTTTCAGACAATGACGTAGTTGTTTTACTACAACCAACGGCACCATTCAGATCATTGAAAGAGCTTAAGGAAATTATCTTGAAAATGGAATCGTCCGAGTACCAGTCTGTTGGCTCTGCAACAATCTTTGATAGCCCGCACCCTTCTAAGGCGTTCTTGATAAGTGAGGAGAACTCGGAAATTGACAGGGTTTTTTTGAGAAACCTCGCTTCACCTCGTCAAGAATTGCCTACGTATTTTGTCTTTGATGGTGCCTTTTATTTGAATTCCGTACGCAACCTAAGAACACATTCAAGTATTGTCAATGAATCGACCCACATTGTTCCTCGAGAGGGATTCTCGACCATAAATATCGATAACACTAATGACTTGAATTATGCTCGCTATGTGTCAGAAGAAATGAATATGTTTGGAAAGCTAAATATAGTTTAATTACTTTGAAAGAGTTGGTAGAAGTTTCCTACGTGCTCGCTCAAAAAAGGTGTTGTATATTTTCTTTCCTGAAGGCAAGGTAACACCCCATTTATTCGAATTCTTGAAGAATGTGTAAGAGGTACCGCTTTGTGTCATAAATAAGCTATATGCAGATATCAGTTCATCGCAGTTCTGTTCTGTGATTTCCAAGGCACGTTCTATTTGGTCCCTGTCCCATACGCGAACCTCGTCATTCATAGCCCACTTAGCCGGGCCAAGAGCATAAGTTGGTTTTTTCAAACACAAAGTCTCAAAGCCAATACTAGATTTCCAAACCATCACAGCCCTAGCACCCCTAGCCAAGTCATAGGAATTGTAGGTATCAAATGGAGAGAGGTAAACAATGTTAGAAAAATCTTTTACTACAAGTTCCCACGAAGTTGACTCGCGATCAATTCCATCCTTACCAATAGAATTTGGATGGCGTCTTATAACTAATTGGGTATTTCTCTCCATACAAGCTTCGGCCAAATCACGTACAGCTTCAAATTGATCCACATATCCCAATTGTGAATTGTATTTGCTGAAAGGGGAAAATTCCGTAGTGCTGGAAGAGAAATAGCAAACGTAGCCCGGTGATAGACCTGGCAACTTATTCTGACTTTTTTGAGGGCTAAATTTTCTGCCCCAGTCTTCATCAAAATATGAATCTCTCCCTCGCAATTTATTTTCGATATATTTCTTAGTGTCCTCAACTTCCTCACTTGAAAGCGCATCTCGCTCGCCAAATTTGTCTTGAATTAGTTTCCACCAGTCGGGATGAAAGTGGGGCGAGTTCGGAAAAATCTGATATCTTGAAGATGTAGGTCCGCGCTCTGCGAGAACCACCTGTAATCGGCTACTTAAAGCAATATTTATAAAACTTGCTGCGAGGGGCTCGCGTCCATTATATGCGACCACGGTGGCTGGCTCTGAGCCAAGAAATCTGATTGCAGTTAGCGTCGAAGTGTAAGTCACGAAATAGTGTTTGAAAAAAACCCAAAATGGGACTTGTTTTGAATTGTATTGCCTGCTTCCCATTGCCGCAGCGATGCGACAATCAAGAATGTGGCCGACGCTCATACCTTTAATCTGAAGAGTAGAAAAATCTCCACTTTTCACCTTTCTGAAATCCAATTTCGATTGAAGCAGAACACCCAGTAAGTCGAGTGGCCGCACTCTTGCTCTGAAGACGCTAAAGTTGTTTTCGCGGACAATCTTCTTCTGCAGAGCTCGCCGCCCATAACTAATCGGGTATGGGTTTTCAAGAGCAGAAACATCAAATAGATTTATATGTATTTTCTCCCCAAATAATTTGCGATGGGCCATTGCAATTTCCAAGAGAGCAGCCCAAGCCTTGGCAGAATGAGGCAGAATGACGTTTATTCTATTTTCAGTCACTTCATATTCCGATTCAGCGAAAACTAGATTTCTCGCACGATACCGCTCTGATTTTCTTAGCAATAAACTCATTGCATTGATACAGTGCGTCACTGCACATTCCTCCAATATGTGGAGTAAGCACCACATTCTTGCCTGATAACCTCGATTCGTTAAGAGGGCTCTTGGCTGCTCCTTGTTTTGAAATTTCCTCATTTTGTTGGACGTCTGATCCAACACCAAGAAGTTCATCTGAGTTTATCGCTCTAGCAAGAGCATCCTCGTCTACCAATACACCGCGCGCAATATTGACTAGTACTGATGATTTTTTCATCAGTTTTATTTCCCGCTCACCCAGGATTGGATAACTCGCAAAATCCTCTAAATGAACAGAGGCAGAAATAACGACTATATCCGAATTCGAGAGAAGCGAATTCAAGGAAACCATTTCAACACCATGGCAAAACACAACTTCACTTTTGTCAAACGCACAAATTTCCAATTCAAATGCTTCCGCATATTTTGCGATTCGCTTACCAACCCGTCCCAGACCGATAATTCCTAATTTCTTATTTTTCAACTGAGTGGAAGCATACATTTCTCTGTTGTTAGCATTGATTTCGTCGTTTTGCTGGGAGAGCGAGATTTTTCGCCACACATCCAACACAAGCCCCCAGGCCAACTCTGGTGTGGCTGTAATACCTGATAAGAAATCGGATTCACCTGCGAGGGTTACTAGAGAAATGTTGCGCTCCTCGATTTGGTGTAGATCTAGATGAGTGTGTCCTGTGGTTGAGGACGCGACTATCTTCAAATTAGGGAAACTTTCTAACAAACTCTGGTCCACATGAGGGGTCAAGCCAACCCAGAGCACTCCACAACTTTCTCTCAACTGTTTTGACTTCAAAACTTCACGTAGCGGAAGAACCTCATATTGCAGATTTGGGAAAAACAATTCAATATCTGGAATTAGCGACTTATCCATGCCGAATGCAATTATGATTGGGTCCATCGGATCCTCTCTAATGTCAGAACTTGACTTAGTGTATCCCTTTTGACTGGAGCTCCAAGACCCAAATGATTGCTTTTTCGATTTACGCAAGAACTCACCTCAACAATTTTGTAAATTCAGGATTGCTCGAAGAAATTGGCAAGAATTTGAATTTACGAGTTATTGTCTCGAACGCTGTTGAATCAACCACTATCGGGAATAGCATTAACCGCATAGAAAATCCAAAAATTCCAAAAATATTAATTTCGGTCTCGAACTTCATGCAATTAGTCAATCTGTGGAAACATAGGGAGGCATCTATGGCTCACTATGTACGAGCTGTTTCAACTTTTGGCAATAAAACCGAACGTTCGAAATGGAAATGTGTCGTTTTTACAAATATGGAAATATCCCCCGCACGCAGATTTTGCGTGAGGTATTTTTCGAAGGGAATTGCGAACCGTTCAATTCTTGGATTTGAATTACTCCTCCGCGAGCTCTTTATTTCAAGAGCATACAGAAATTTATTGAAAGACGTAAAGGTGTTAATAGTTCCTTTTAGTGGTCATTTAGCTCATGAATTTGGTACCCAAATTTGGGCTGCAAGAAAACTCAATATCCCTACGATTGCATTGCAAGAAAATTGGGACAATCTTTCCTCCAAGACAATCATTACTGAAGAGCCAGATTATTTCTTGGTCTGGGGTGAGCAAAGCGCTTCTCATGTCAGATCGGTTCATAAGCTCACAAAGTGTAATGTGATCGTAAATGGCTCTCCTCGCTTCGATGAATACTTTATGACTAAATCACATGAACCAGTTGTAATTTCCCCCAGTGGTGAGAGAATCACAGTAAACCAACCTTTCATTTTAGTTGCGGGTACAGGTGATGGATTAGATGACCTGGCGTTGCTCAAGTCTGTGAACCTCGCGATAGGAAGCCTGCGCCAATTCTCATGTGTTGTATACAGGCCTCATCCACTCACAAGGTCCACAATAGATTTCAATCGTTTGGCCACCGAGTTTCCAAATCTTCTGATTGACGCTCACCCAGATTCAAGAAAGTTCAACCATCATATCGGCTTGATTAAGAACTGCACTTTGTTAGTCAATCATTTTTCAACCTTAACTCTTGAAGCATTGATCGCAAAAAGACTTGTTTGTGTACCGCTCTATCTAGGGAGACAGGATTCAGTTTATGGCTACGATCGAATCCTTGCGGACTGGCTACATCTATCTGGAATCAATCAGATGGAAGGTGCGACTTTCCCAAAATCTCAACAAGAGCTTGAAATATCTATCCAGCAACTTCTGAATTCGAGTAATCAAATTATGAATAATACAGATTGGTATTGCAAGCCAGTTAGATACAGCAGTCGGTTGATTCTAGTTATCCAAAGCATCCTGGAAGAACTTCCTAAATCGACAAATTAATTCAAGTAGGTTTTGCGGATTTCTTGAGACATTGTCCTGGGATTAAATCTTTGAAAGTTATTGACTTGGTAACTAATAACTTCTTCCAAGAATATTGGAGAGCTCAGTTTAATTATTTGCTCCGCAAGTTCAAGAAAATTTGAAGTCTCGAAAAATAGTTCGTGCTCATTCCCAAGCACCTCTTCAATTGCTGAATTTCTTGCACCTACAATAGGGATTCCAACGCACATTGCCTCAAGTAAAACAAGGCCAAATCCTTCATATTTACTTGCCAACACAAAAATATTTAATGAATCAAGAAAAGTGTGGATGTCAGATGTTCTTCGGATGAATTTAACTTTATCTTCTAAACCCAGTCTTACAACTAACTGGGTCAGACTTGACTTTAGTGGGCCATCTCCAAGAATTCTTAGCTCCACCGGAACGCCACTTCGAACCAAATGACTTACTGCATGGATAGATGTTTGATGATCTTTTTGAGGAACGAGTCTTCCTATAGTTCCAATAATTAGGGGAGTTCGCGGTTCTACATTTCGTTTTAAGATTGGAAAATTCTGATCATACCCGTAATGAACCACGTGCACATTTGGGGCATCGGGGATTTCTAAATTTGAAACCATAAATTTCTTAACTGCCATGGAAATACAAACCACCGCGTCAGATCGAGCATAAACCCATCGAGATAAAATTATGGACAATGACTTAGGACCATTTGGAAGAAAAGTCTCAGTATTATGCCGAGAAACAACCAGGCGTTTCTTGCGCCTTACCACGGAGGCCATCAGTTCGGCTCTAGGAAGGTGAGCGTGAATTACATATTCATTCAATCGAGTCAAACTGCGTAATTTGAAGAGTTGTGTGAACAATAGTTGCAGGTACAAATCACTAAGAACGGTGGCGCCCGCTCCTGAAAACTCCTTGAGTAATTCATTCGAACCCTTAAGGGGGAGTACAGTGACTTCCATCCCTGAAGCCACCTGTTCTCGAACCAGGACAAGAAGCTGTTTCTCCGCTCCACCCATGTCGATGGTTGTAATTAAATGGAGGACCTTCATAGTGCTTGAAGAATTTTCTTAAAATAAGCAGCGGTGAGAGAAATCCCTTCCTCGAGCTGAATTTGCGGCTCCCAGAAACTTAAGTTCTTGATGAGGGTCAAATCTGGTTTTCGTTGCATGGGGTCATCAGATGGTAACGCTGAAAAAACAAGGTTAGATTTTGAGTTAGTGATAGCGATGACTGTCTCGGCAAGTTCCCTGATTGTGAACTCTCGATCATTGCCTAAGTTTATTGGTGTTGAAATTTCTGAAGGATGCATCAAAATTTTGATTATTCCCGAAATTAGATCGTCAACATAACAGAATGACCTTGTTTGCCCACCATTTCCGTAAATGGTAATATCTTTATTTTGCAGCGCCTGTACGATGAAGTTGCTTACTACTCTCCCGTCGTTTATTTGCATCTTAGGTCCGTAAGTGTTAAATATTCTAACAACTCGAGCATCAATGGAAAATTGACGCTTGTAGTCGAAGCATAATGTTTCAGCTGCTCGCTTACCCTCGTCGTAACATGACCGAATTCCTATCGGGTTGACATTCCCCCAGTAAGTCTCATTTTGCGGACTGACTTCAGGATCTCCGTAAACCTCACTTGTCGACGCCTGCACAACCCTTAAATTTCTTTTACGAGCAAGCCGGAGGGCATTTGTCATCCCTAAGACACTTGTCTCAAGAGTCTTTACGGGATTGGACTGATACTGAACTGGGGAAGCTGGGCATGCAAAATTCAAGATTGCATCGCCGTCAAAATCATACGGCTCTCGGACGTCACCAGAAATAAGGGAGAATCTCCCGGTACTGCCTAGGTGCTCAACGTTCTGAATGTTGCCAGTCGAAAAGTCATCAAGACCAACAACTGTGTGCCCACTCTGAATCAGTCTCGCACTCAAGTTTGAGCCCAAGAATCCTGCAGCTCCAGTTACCAATACCTTCATCAAGAGATTATGTCATAGTTCATTAAGCAGGCTGCGATAGCAAACATCAATTCTTGAGAATTGAGGAGGTCTTGGAAATCCATGCGTTCAATGAATGCTCTTCACTTGCGAGAGTTCTTCTTCGCGCTAGTTCAGTATGAAGTTTTCCTAAGTCTAACTGATTTAGATATTCAACCTGGTTCTGAAGCGAGTTTCCCAATTCACCCCAAGGGCCAAATATTCTCTCGTATTCTTTGTTTAGGGTGATTACGGGTATCCCAGACATAGTTGCTTCAATTAAAGTTTTGTCTAGCGAACCTTGAAATGCGTGAACAAAGCAGTCGAATTGGAGTAGCCGCCCAGGCAAGGTTTCCCTGGGAATGGCAGGCGTGAATTTCACCCATGAGTCACGTGGGCTATATTGAGTGAAAATCGCTTGCTGGTAGCTCCCTAGAGAACTTGAAGAGGGAGACCCTACTATTTCGATAGTAGCGCAAGGGTTCTTGGCTCGGTATTCCAACATAAAACTTAATATTGATTCAATTTTCTTGGACGGATCAAAACGTCCCACATGCACGAATTTGGAGATAGGACTTGTGGAATCCTCTTTAAATTTGAACTTAGATGGATCTACCGATTGACCTAAGTAGAAAACCCGCTCTCCCTTAAGCGGACATGAGCCCGGAGTGGAAGTCAATATTCCGTCCAAGTAGCGCCCAAGAATCTTTACGCTCCAATGATTAGATGCGTGGGCGTACCACAGGAAGTGTTTAACTCGGAATACCTTAGTGAATGGCAATAACAAGAGACTCTGAATATTTGTCATATGCGAAAAAACTACCAAATGCCTTTTTCTCACCAAAACCGGAACCACCTGCCTCAAGAATCTGAAACTATTTCTCAGATTTTGACCTTCGACCCACTGGGATGAATTGATTTCAACCCCATCTATAGCCAGCCCGTGTTCTACTTTCCCCGAAATTACGATCGTGGAGGAAAAAGATTTAGAAAGCAGGATTGCAGTCTCAAGTTGGTGAGAGAAAACTTGGCTTTTCCGGGACATTTCATAGTTAATTAGGAGCAAATCTCTTGCCGAATCAATACCACCAGACATGCCTCGAGACTATAGGATTAACTCGAAAAATGGTAAATGCAGGGTGATTTCGCGTCAAGGTACACCGTGAGTATGGAGAGCCAGTGAAAATTGTCGTAACGGGAGCTGCGGGATTTATTGGAGCCCATCTATGCGCACAACTAGTTCGTGATGGGCATTACGTTACTGGGATTGACAATTTTTCCCGATACTACTCTCGGGAATTGAAGAGTTGGAGATTTGACGCACTCCTGGGTCCAAACTCTGTTGAATTAGTTGAACTCGACGTCAAAAATTTTGTGGAACTTGTTAAAGCAATGAGATTATTAAAACCAGATTTGATTATTCACCTCTCAGCTCAAGCTGGAATTCGGCTTCCAATTTCACACGTCGAGTCGTACGTGCTTGAGAATAATCTTGGACATATCAATATTACAAAAGCTGCTCTTGAATTGGGCATACCTAATCTGATTTATGCGTCTTCGTCGAGCGTTTATGGAAATACGAGCGGCTCAATCCTAAGTGAGAATTTGAGTCAGACTAATCCAATAAGCGCTTATGGTGTCTCAAAACTAGCAAATGAGAAATTCACACATACATTATCAAGTGGATCTAATCTAAAAGCTATTGGGCTTAGATTCTTCACAGTCTATGGTCCCTGGGGACGCCCAGATATGGCTTATTTTCGACTGATTAATTCTTCGTTGAATCAAGAATCTTTCCCGCTCATGGGCGCTGGTTCAGTTGTTCGCGACTTCACATTCATCGATGATGTAACAATTGCGGTTAGCAAAATTGCGGTTTATATGGACCAGCAGGAGCATCCGTTTTCAAATATCTTCAATGTTGGCGGTGGCTCTCCGACTACTTTACAGGAAATGATTGAAATTGTTTCAAAACTAACCAAGAAGAAAATCAAGATTGATTACTTAAGTAGAAACATGGGAGATGTTGATTCAACATGGTGCGATAAATCGAAACTCGAATCAATTATAGGCTCTCACGATTTTGTTGACCTAGAAACAGGGTTATTGAAGACAGTAGAATGGGCAATTCAGGGAGGAATCCAAGCAAAACTGCTTGAATGGGTTAGTTCAGTTGGTTAATTGAGGTTTCATAGGTTCAAGTAATATTCCAACTACTCACAAGTGCGCGGATGGCAACTTCATCCAGATCACCTTGCACTTTGCTGGCTGAAATATTGATTTCAATCTCGCCTAAATTCGAAGATATTCTTACTAATTCTTTACTTGCTGTCCGTAAATCCTCAAACAGAAAAATTCCATCTTTGAATATGTCTCTAAATTCTAAAGTGGCTTTATTGCTTCGACATAAGATCACCGCTCCAGACAATAAAGCTTCCCTGATTGCAAGCCCGTACCCTTCTTCTCTTGCACTGCTAATCACTAGATTAATGTGAGGCCAGAGTTCCAGGATTTCTGATTTGGGCCTTGAGCCCAAAAAATTAAAGTAGTTAACGTAATCGGTTGTTCCTACTAATTCTTTGGCAGTTTTCAACAATGGGCCGTCACCAATTATCAGCACAGGGCATGGGGGCATAGAGGAGAATGCATCAAGAATTATTCTGAGTGAATCGATTGGGGCTCGTTCATCGTGCAACCGGCCGACGATCGCGATGCATAAAGGCATATTCCGTTTATCAACAAAACTAGGGATTGGCAAAATTGGAATAGGTGAGACAAAAATCTTACTCTCTTTGATTTTCAGCCTGAATGCGACAGAATCTTTAAGTACCGATGAAACTACACGAATTGAGGAAGATCTTTTACAGATCAGATGCAAATACTTCCGCAGGAAATACTGATGGAGGTTATTAGGTTTCTCAGACTCAAAATTCCACTGATTTCCATGGATTGAAATCTGAATTGGAATCCTCCGAAAATATGCTCGACTAATTATGAAACTAGTCAAGAAACCATAAGTCAAATCTCCGGCTACTAATATCGAGGGTCTAGCTGATTGCATGTGCAAACTGCGTCTCGCCTTAATTGCAAAAGCAATAGGATTCCTTGTAGAGGTACACAATTGTTGTACTTGCAAATTAGGACTTTGATTCAGAACTTTTGTATTTGAGCCCAGCAAAAGTAGTAGCTTCCTGGAGTTTTTTGTTAGGTGAATCAAATCATCGGAGTACCTTGCAAATCGAGCAACCAAATCATTTTCATTTTCAGCCGACTCCGAAAACCTTGGATTTATGTATGCGACGCACTCTAACCTGTCCAACTTGTTAACCACAAGCATCCAATATCTTGCGGAAGTTAAAATCTGAGTTAAACCTTGTTTCAACATCCAGTCTCGCCCGGTCGCCCATTTTAGCTAAAGGGAATTCGGGAGAAAAAAGAGTCTCAAGTGCTGTTTCTAATTGCATACCAGACTTAGGACCGCAAAGAATTCCATCTTCCATATGACGAATAATTTCTTCACTTCCTGTACTCTCGCGAGCAATCGATGCAAGCCCACAAGATCGCGCTTCAAGCAAGGCGTATGAAGTTGCTTCGAAATTACTGTTCAAAACAAACACAGATGCAGAATTTAGAAGGCCCACAATTTCATCGTGTTGTGCCTCACCATGGAAACTGACCTTATTGCCATGTTCCATGGCAGTTTTCTTTAAAGCTGCGCTTTCAGGACCATCTCCAATCACAAGCAATTTAAGGTTTAATTTAGCACAGGCTTTGATTACAGCCTCAGTACCTTTCCAAGACACTAACCGATTGACAACAACTACATCAAACTTCTTGATAACTGATGGCCGGGGAGAAAATGTAGAGATAGACACTGAGTTTTGTATCAGGATTATTCGGTCTTGTGGGACCCCCCATCCCAGACAAAGTTCGAATAAATGCGCTGAAGGAACTATGACAAGTGAAGACTTAATTAGTGACTGAGAAAATAAAAACCGGAATAGTTTCAGGCCAATCGACAACTTAGATTTCTGAAAATCATCCACATTTAATTGAGTTCTGTTTGAATTCCTTGCTCTTTCCCAAACAATATCGCCTGGAACTTTCGTTACGAATTTTAGTCTTGTTGTGAAAGAGGCCAAAAGAATCTCCAGAAAGCATCCATTTGCAATAAATCTGGAACCAGATTGCGCTTCTTGCCTTATTCGTCTAATCAAAAGTAAATATCGCTTGGGAAGAGAAAATTTTCGACTTATTTGCGCTACCTGTACGCCATCAAATTCTTGATCACTAGATTCTATGTCAGTGTATGTAATTACTGAGCATGGAACACCAAGTTGGGAAAAATGGTGAGTAAATGCATGCGCAAATCTGGCTGGTCCTCCGGTGTTGGGAGGGTAAATCCCAGACAACACACAAATTCTGTTAACCAAGCAAAGCTCCTAGTTTCAGAGGGACTCCTACCCTTGCATAGTATTGTATAAGTATGATTTTAAAGAGCGGGTCCAAGTTTGAGTCCTCGGCGATAGTCCGCGCGTTAAAGGTTCTGAGTCCCAACGAGTTAAGAAAGCTATTCCTAGTCATTCTTATTCAATTCGGGCTGAGCATGCTAGATCTAATTGGTGTAGCCATCGTGGGCATCATGGGGGCATTGGCGATTACCGGAGTAAGTTCAAGACAGCCAGGAAACCGAGTGGGTGAGTTTCTTAGGATATTGAATCTAGAGAATTCTAATTTGCAGACTCAAGCAACTGTGCTGGGAATAATTGCGGCGGTTGTCCTCATCTCAAAGACGGTACTATCTGTGATTATTCTTAGAAAAGTTACTTTTTTTCTAACCCGCAGAGGTGCGTTTGTATCTAAGAGACTTCTAAACAAACTGCTAGGTCAGCCCCTAACATATCTCCAGGCTCGATCAATGCAGCGAACTCTTTATTCAGTTACTTCGGGAGTTGAATCTATTACTGTGGGGATATTGAATACCTCCGTTCAAATATGCGCAGATTCGATATTACTGCTGGTCTTAGCCGCTGGATTATTTTTTGTTGATCCAGTTGTTGCATTGCTAACCATTTTTATTTTTGGTTTTGTGGCGTGGGTGCTAAGCAAAGCTTTATCAAATCGCTCTCATCAGCTTGGCCTTGAGCAAGCTGCTTTGTCGATAGAGAATTCTGAAAGAACACTTGAGGTATTGAATTCATTTAGAGAAATTACTGTAAGAAACAGGCAAGGTTTTTACTCAAGCGAGCTTGGAAGGCTTCGGCTCAATCAAGCGAACATCTCTGCAGAGCGCGCATTCATGCCCAATATAAGCAAATACGTAGTTGAGCTCACCTTAGTCATGGGTTCCTTAGCTATCGCCGCCCTTCAATTTATATTGAATGATGCGGCACATGCAGTTGCCGTGCTCGCTGTGTTTATGGCTGCGAGTACCCGTATAGCTCCTGCTGTACTAAGAATTCAACAAGCTGGCTTGATAATAAAAGGTAACTTAGGATCCGCCCTCCCCACACTTGAGTTATTTGAAGACCTTTCCTCACGTGAAGGGTTCACTTCTGAACCAAGACCTTACTCAAACACACATGATGGTTTCAGCCCTGACATCAAAATTAAAAACATGTCATTCACCTATCCGGGAAAAGAAGTTCCAGCTATCAAGGATTGCAGTATGAACGTTAAGGCTGGACAAGTGGTAGCCATCGTAGGAAGTTCTGGTGCAGGAAAGACCACTCTGGTTGATCTTATTCTTGGAATTCTAAGCCCAAACGATGGGACGATCCTATTAAGTAATGAAACACCGCAGGATGCCATTCGAAACTGGCCAGGGGCTCTTGGTTATGTTCCGCAGGACGTAATGATATCCAACGGCACTATCCGATCGAATGTATGTTTAGGATATTCAAACTCATCGGATCATGACGATTCCGTAACACGTGCGATTGAAATGGCCCAGCTCACGCCATTTGTTTCTTCTCTCCCGCTTGGACTGGATTCTCACGTGGGAGATCGAGGTGCAAAAATCAGTGGTGGCCAGCGTCAGCGACTGGGAATTGCTCGTGCCCTTTTCACTCATCCGAGATTGTTAATTCTAGATGAGGCTACAAGCTCACTTGACGGCGAAGTTGAAGCAGCTATTTCTGACGCTATCCAAGGATTACGAGGACAAGTTACTGTTGTAATCATCGCCCACCGGCTATCGACAGTTCGAAACGCAGATGCTGTTTATTATCTGGATGCAGGACAAGTAATCGCTTCAGGATCTTTTGAAGAAGTACGAAAACAAGTTCCCAATTTCGACCAGCAGGCCAAGTTAATGGGCCTATAGCAATTTGTCCGTTTTGTCCCCTTCCCGCTACAATCTAGACTGGGATTCGTAGTAGGGGATAGAGGCAGCGACGGTTGGCTCTGTTAGACCAAAACCGGTTAATGAAGGATCTATAAAGTGGCACTTAGCGTATGGACAGTTGCTGAACTGGGGGCTTTTTACACTGAGCACCGTTCAGAACTTCTCTCGCATGCCAATCGCGTATTGAAGAATTCAGCTAAAGCTGAAGAGATCACCCAAGACTCACTCATTAAGTTCATGCTCGCTGCCCCTGAGCTTGAATCTCAGGAGCACGCACTCTCTTATCTACACCGCACCATTGAAAACCTCTGCATCGACTACTTCCGCATGGAAGGGCGCCGTCCAAACCTTGTAGTACTAGATGATGCCCAGGCTGAAGTAGAAGCTGCATGGCAGGTAAATGGAGATCACTCAGAAGTTCTTACTCAGGCAGATGATGCCGCAATCATCCGCCAGGCTTTGGCTCTACTTTCTCCTGCCGAGCGCGCAGCGCTCGTTATGTGGGAGATGGAGGGGCGTTCAACTTCAGAGATCGCAGCAGAGCTTGGAATCAAGGAATCTGCAGTGCGCCATACTGTTTCACGCGCTCGCACATCTCTTCGCCGCGTGCTTTCAGAGCTTGTTATCGATGAAGAGCGTGGCCTTACAGCCCTCGACATGCTCTCAACTACCTATAAGAAGGCAGCTGAGCTTGCAGCTAAGTCTTCAAAGGTCGCTCTCTCCTTACTATTAGTAGTCACAGCCTTCCTTGGCTTTAACTCAATGACTGGCCGTGAAGGCGTACTTCCAACGGTCTCAACGAATGATTCTTCGGGTGCTGCAGCTGGATCTGCGTCCGCTGGTTCACCATCACCATCACCTGCTCCTTCTCTATCGATGCCAGCTAAGAAGTCATCAACGATGGTCTCTGGGGTTTACGTCAAGAGCGCTAAGGCCTACTGGCCTGGCCTTGATGATGAGGGCGTCCCAACAGGATTCACCGTCGCAGGTGAAAATGGTCCAATCGGAAAGATCCGCGTAAACCGCAATACTCCGATTGCAACCG